>Ga0209373_10000414_pt1 | contig 71904 bp, 59 predicted proteins | sample Higcelweek5metaG_FD_187173 | JGI IMG/M metagenome (GOLD analysis project Ga0209373, IMG submission 187173) | Freshwater pond sediment microbial communities from the University of Edinburgh, under environmental carbon perturbations - High... | ecosystem: Environmental > Aquatic > Freshwater >...
ACATCTGGCAGGCGACGTAAATTTTATTAAGTCTGAATATATTCAGACTTAATCTCCATTCCGCCGCCAAAACCGACGGCACAAAACTTAAATGAATTATTTCTCTCTTTACCCGCCGGTTATGGCAGAGGAATGACAAGAGATTAAATTCGCATCTGCCTGTCACGCAATATACGGTTTGCATGACATCTGGCAGGCGACATAAATTTTATTAAGTCTGAATTTATTCAGACTTAATCTCCATTCCTGCTAATTTCCCGCTTTAGTGAAGTACTGTTTATATAAATTGTAAAGAAAACTCATAACTTTATTTTTTTCTTCGCCTGATATATTAAAAGCATTATCAAATGTACTATTATCACACGCGCCATCGGTGAAATAATATTTAAGCGACAGAGATTTGTTTAAAATATTGTCGTCCGAATAGCCGATAATTAAATTTATTTTGGAATCAAACAGGGTTTCTTTAAGTTCCCCGTCTAAATTTAGTGTAACAGGAAGCATGAAAGCTTTCCCGTCCAATTTTGATATTATGCTATTGTTTGAAATATCCGTGTCGACATTAAATTTCAAAAGCTGAAGATAGGACGATGTTAACGAAACAGACATATTATCGGTATAACTCCCGTTTTTAAGCTTATGATCGCCGCTCGCTTTTATGTCCAATATAATATTATCATATTGGTTCTTCTCGCGGAAGAAAAGCTCAACATCATTTATCAGCACGTCGGGGCTTTTAGAGATAAGCTGCATATATAAATCGCCGACGGTAACCGATAAACCGACAACAAGGTTGTTTTTATTAATATTAACCTTGATAATGGCATCAGATACCGCCTTATCCGAAATCTGAATTAAATGCGATTTAATATTTTCATCATCTATGTAAGTGGTAATAAAAGAGTCTATCAGATTCCCCGTATTCTTTTTATTCAGCGACAGAGTATATTCATTTGTATAATATACAGCGTTTTTTTTGCCTGAGCCTCCGAAATATTTTTCTTCACCGGACTTAACATTAATTATATCGTTATATGTATTTTTTATGTTAAAATATTTTTTAATCAATTCATTATCTTTTTTTATACCTTTAATTTTATCTCCCAAAAATTGGGGACAGGTGAAAACGGTATTTTCTGAATTATTGAATATATTTGCATTTAAAATCTTTGTTTCGCTATCCCCAAGCTCTATATTTAACGACAACTCATTATTTTCCGCTTTGCCATAGCTGTACTCGCTATAAATTTGTGCGGCGGTCTTTGTAAGGCAGTTAAAAACATATCGTTTTGGATATATTATTCTTAATATTCCGTTCGGGGTCCAATAGACCAAAAATATTAAAATTAATACTAAAATTAAAGCGTAAAGCGCCAATTTTTTAAACTTTGGCTTTTTTACCGTAACGGACAAATTAAGGTTCATGTTTCCAACCCCTCTTTAAATAACAAGCTTATGGCGGACAAGACTTCATTTTCACTTACATTTTTATGCAGCTTCTCTAAATCATATGTTACAGCCATGTATATATTGAAAATAATAAACGACATTATATCTATATTGCAGGGGCGGATATCGCCGACTTCAATTGCCTTGCTGAGTCTCTTCTTTATATAATTTATGATAGCGTTATTCATCATATTAATACATTCGCGGATAGACGCGGTGCCTATAGTTTCAGCCTCTTTTGTCATTGTGATTATAAACGGGCGGCTTTTACGGTATTTTAGCATACCCGAAAGGGCGGAATGCAGCTCGTCAAAAAAAGATGATGAATTCTGAACAGTTTTGCTCACTATTTGCTCCATCATTTTCATATCCTCTTCAACGAAATATTTAAATAAATCAGCTTTGCTTTTGAAATATAAATAAATAGTACCCTTAGCTACTCCGGCGTATGCCGCGATTTCATCCATGCTGACGCGCTTAAAACCGTGAGCGGTAAAAAGCTCCCTTGCCGCTTCTACAATCATAGCTTGTTTATCGGTGTTTGTGTCCATAATGCACCTCCTGAAATGACTAAAATACTAAAATGGTCATATGTATATTATAGAACATTATTTAGTAAATGTCAATATAAAAATTCCCCCTATGATATTAACTCTACCATAGGGGGAGGTTTTGTTCAATGTCCGTTTTCGAGGATTCAGTTCACTTATTTAATATCCAAACCGCTTTTCTGCGGGGATAAAGATATAGTCTTTCCGTTTAAATATTCCAAATGCTCCGAGGGGGTGTTAAAGTTAAAAATTAATTTATATGCGCATAAAGCCTGAAATTTGCGCCCTGTAGCCTGATTGTATTTAGGGTCGCCATATTTGGCGTCGCCCGCAAGCGGGTGCCCTATATAGGCGAAATGAGCCCTTATTTGGTGTGTTCTGCCTGTGATTAGCTCAACCTCAACCAAACTGGAGCCAAAATTCGATTTTATAACTTTATAAGCCGTTATAATCGTTTTTGCGCCTGCCATCGGACGTGGATAAATTGTAACTTGATTTTTGGAAGAATCCTTAGTTAAATATGCTTTTAGAACTGATTGCTTTGGATTAGGCTCACCTTTAACGATGCAATAATAATATTTTTTAATTTCCCTGTCTTTTATTTTTTGGTTAATAATTCGCAACGTAGGTGCATTTTTAGCTGCAATTACAAGCCCTGTGGTATTTCGGTCAATACGGTTACAAAGAGCGGGAGCAAAAGTATTTTCTAGTTCAGGGTCGTATTCACCCTTATCATATAAATATTTTTGTATATGTGATATAAGGGTGTTTAATTTTTCGCCTTCATCTTCATGAACAACCATTCCGCAGGGTTTATTTACAATAATAATATTTTCATCCTCGTAAACGATGTCTAGCTTAGGTTTTACCTTCATAAAGGCGGTTTGGGCATTTATATTCTCGAAAAATTCATCATTAATAAATAATTCAACAACATCACCAACTATAAGCTTATCATTAAGTTCGGCTTTTTTACCGTTAACTTTAATTCTTTTTTTGCGTATATATTTATACATTAAAGAGGTTGGCAATGACGGGCAAAATTTAGATATCAGCTTATCCAGGCGCCTTCCTGCGTCATTCTCATTTACTATAAACTTTTGCATCTATTCCTCCAAAGATAATAAAAGGCGGATTATTAATCCGCCTTTTAAGTCTAATACTAAAATTTAATCATACCCTTTGTTGCGGCAAAAGAAATTACCACAATTGCTAAAACATAAAATAGTAAAAGCGTTATTGCTTTTAAAGCTCTGAAAATATTCTTTTTGTTCTCAGGCATATGAGGCTGCTCATAAGATACGATAATCGCATATATAATACCCATAAGAATTGGTAGCAACACCAATACCGGAGTAAGAGGAACCCTCAATCCAAAGAATGTTAGGCTGCCGGGAGCGAAAGGAATTATAGTTACCATAACTATAAGAAGAATAACTATAGCCCAAACGCTAACCGTATATTTATCGAAAAGCTTAAGAAATTTTTTCATAATGTAAAACCTCCGCAATTAAGCGTGTTTTTTCTTTTTGTTTTTTGAACCTTTTAAATCACTGCCAATAGCATTCCAGATTGGTGTTGCCAGGAACATTGTTGAATATGAACCTGCTATACTACCAACAATCAAAGGACCTGAGAATTGCCTTATTGATTCGGAACCCATTATCTGCAAAATTATAAGAGAAACAACAACTGTTCCGGTTGTATTAAGTGAACGGCGCATTGTCTGCCATATACTTTTTTCGCAAATATCTACAAAAGGAGTATTTTTTGCGAATCTGTTATTTTCTCTTATGCGGTCAAATACTATGATGGTATCGTTAATTGAATAACCGATAATAGTAAGAATAGCCGCAACAAACGATGAATTTACAGGAATTTTGAAAATTGCGTAAACAGCGAGCATTATCAATGTATCATGTATTAAAGCGGCGATACCTGCTATCGCAGACGCAAAGGTAAAACGTATTGTAATATAAATCAGAATTAATATTGTTGCAAGTATTGTTGCCAGCAATGCGTTATTTAAAATTTCACTGCTGAGTAGCGGCGAAAAGTTATCGCTTGACAGTAAAGAGCTTTCAAGATCCAAGGTCAAACCGAATTTGTCTTTAATTGCGTTGTAAAGATTAGTACGGCCATCTGAATCAAGAGGAGCCATTTTTATAAGCGCCTGATACTGGGCGTTAGCGTCTGACGCTTTTTGAACTGTGTCAGGTGCTATTCCTGTGGTTTCCTTGATTAACGCTTCAACATCCGCAATTTCATAGTCTTTTTCCATATTAATCTGAAGCATTGTGCCGCCGGAAAAGTCTATATCTGTTTTAAATCCGCCGTTCATGATAAAGGCAACTAAACCAGCAATCATGATGAGAAGGGATACGGCTAAAAATTTGGGGAAATTTTTCATTATACTAAACATGGTCAGTCACCTCCTATTTAAGTCCTATTCCGTAAAGTCTACGGTTTTTAATATCTAAGTTGAGTAGTTGCACCATTAAGAATTTGGTTAAGCTAATAGCTGTAAACATACTGATAACAACACCTAAGAACAGTGTTATAGCAAAGCCCTTAACAGTACCGCTTCCGAGCCAGTACAGTACAGCCGCTGATATAAGCGTTGTAACATTGGCGTCTACAACGGCAACGAGCGCCCTATGGAAACCAGCGTCAACTGAGGCTCTTAGTGTTTTACCGTTTTTAATCTCGTCTATAATACGCTCAAATATAACGACATTGGCGTCAACCGCCATACCGATTGAAAGTATGAGTCCGGCAATACCCGGCAGGTTGAGGTTTATTCCGAACAAACCCATAGACAGTACGGTAAGAACGGAATAGAATATAAGCGCTATTGCCGCTACTAAACCTGGCAGTCTGTAGAACAATATCATATATAAAGCAATTAAAATTATTACAACTAAACCGGCGTTTAAGCTGCTCTTAAATGCGCTTTGTCCGAGTGTTGCACTTATGCTGCTAGCGCCAACCTCTTTCAAGCCGAAAGGCAACTGACCTGAACGGATAAGACCCGAAAGCTCTTTTGCTTGTTTATCCGCATCCTTAGTATTTCCTAAGGTAATAATAGCTGTTTCAGTATCAATTTTAGTTTTTACAGTAGCAGTTTGATATACTTGTCCGTCTAATTTTATCGTTATGTTTTTACCAACCAATCTGCCTGTAGCTTCAGAGAATTTTGCGCGACCTTCATCAGTAAACTGAAGCTCTACGTGATGCTCTGCCTTGCCGTTTGATTCTGTTGATTTAAACACCGCCTGAGCGTTTTTAACATCCTTACCGTCAACAATAACATTGTTATCGGGATCTTCAAAGGTAAGCCTTGCTACCTTACCCAAAATTCTTGAGGCTTCGTTTGGATCGCCTACATTTGGAAGTTCAACTCTGAAGCGTCCGTTATTACTGTAAATAACGTTAGCTTCTGTATAGCCCTGTGTGGTAGCGCGCTGTCTTAATATTGCGATTGTTGTGTCTATATCATCCTGCGATAAATCTGTTTTGTTTGCACCTGTAGTTGATGTGTCGGCTACAGGAACCGCGGTTGCAGTAGTTGCAGCTGTGGTAGCAGGAACTGCTGTTGCAGTTGTGTTATTGCTTGCTACATTTTCAGTAGCCTGATACTCAATATACGAACCTCCCGCGATATCTAATCCTAATTTTACTCCGCTCGTTATTGGTTTCATTTCGTAATTTCCGACTTTTATACCAGAAACGGACAAGTAAACCATTGCTGCAATAATGAATAGTACAAGCAATAGCTTTATAGTGCTTTTTGCCTTCATTAATATTTGCCTCCTTCGTTAATAGTCACATATATACTATTATATATGGTTCTTTCCATATAGTCAATAGAAAATTGAAAAAAACTATATAATTTTAGTAAAAAGAATGAATTTATTTCATAATTTTTGAGCATTATAACAATTTAGCTAAATAGATGCTTTAATTGCTATGGCACACTCAATCCTCTTTCTTTGCAGTTCACAGCCAAGGTCGTATGGAATATTTAAGTCCTGATTAAAATTCCATGCGTTTGCCGGGCAGCCACCGCTGCAATAAAACTTAGCCCAGCATTTTTTGCATTCAGGTTTAGTATATACATTATTATTTTCAAATTCACCTTTAATATAATAATTAAATTTATTAGAACTTAAATTTCCCATTTTAAATTTTTCATTGCCGACAAACTGATGACATGGATATATATCGCCATCCGGCGTTATCGCCAGATATTCACATCCGCTTCCGCAACCTGAAAGACGTTTTATTACACAAGGCCCCTGATCTAAATCAATCATAAAATGAAAGAAATTAAATCCGTTTCCTTCCTTTTTTCTTTTAATATATTCGACTGCCAATTTCTCATACTCTTCAAATAAGACAGGCAAGTCCTCATATTGCAAAGCATAGGGCATATCAAAGGGGGCAACAACAGGTTCAACAGAAGTTTGCTTAAATCCTAAATCTGCTAAATGCAATACATCCTTCGAAAAATTCGGATTTTCCCGTGTAAACGTACCGCGCACATAATAATTATCCTGATTTCGGCTTTTTGCAACCTTTAAAAATTTAGGAACAATTTCATCATAACTGCCTTTGCCGTTAGCATGCGGACGCATTTTATCGTTAGTTTCTTTTGTTCCGTCTATGCTTAGTACTATATTTGACATATTTTGATTTATATATTCAATTTTACTATCATCCAGCAAAATGCCGTTGGTTGTAATTGTAAATCTAAATTTTTTGTTAAATTTTTCTTCAAGTGAACGCGCGTATTCCACTATTTCCTTAACAACTCCGAAATTGATTAAAGGTTCGCCGCCAAAAAAATCAATTTCAATATTACGACGACTGCCGGACTTTTCAATTACAAAATCAATTGCTTTTTTGCCTGTGTCAGCGCTCATAAGTCCTCTTTTTCCGCCGAACGCGCCTTCATCAGCAAAGCAATATTTACATCTCAAATTGCAATCGTGTGCAATATGTATACAAAGAGCTTTAACAACAGAGCCTTTCCTTAGGTTTTGCGCAGCTTTCTCATAAAAATCCTCAGAAAAAAGGAGTCCTTCCATTTCAAGCTCTGAAAGCTCCCTATATCCCTCCTCAAGCAAATTAAGCGGAATTTCTTTGCAAGCCTTAATTGCGATTTGTGAAAGCCCGTCTTTTTCAAAACCGTTTTCAGCATAATATTTTGTAAGCATATATGCCGGGGCTTCCATAAGATGAACACCGCCGCTATACACGTCGATTACGATGTTCTTTTCAAACATACTAAAACAATGTACCATGATTTTTCTCCATTTAAGTAATATTTACGGGCACAGAGTACTGTGCCCGTAAAAAATATTCTATGCAATATGCCTTTTCACTATACTACCAAAACTATTTTTCACATTTTTGATTTGCTACAGTACAAGAAGTTTTGCACGCGGATTGACATGATGTCTGGCATTCGCCGCAGCCGCCTGTAGCTAAACTCTTTTTAAGAACATTATTGCTTAATGTTTTTATTTGCTTCATTATATATCGCTCCTTTATTAATATAACTTATTTATTTATATAGAACCCTTTGCGGCGTGAACTGCGCATACTGGAATTTTTACCCGCTACTGCTCCGAAAGCGCCAAATAATATGCCGGTTAAAATAATAAGTATAAATTTAAGTGAAAATATACTTAGGCTCGCCGTAAATATCCCTATAAGCAATACAATCAAACTAAATCCAAGCCCGAATATCCCGCCGGAAATCATTCCGGGACCATTTGAAGTTCTTCCTACAAAATAAGCAATCGCAATTTCTGTACAAACAAAAATTATGCGGCTTATCGCGGGCAGGCTGTTTTGCGTTAAAGGGGTGAACATGTATAGCAAGGATGCGATAACAAGCAATATAAATACAGAAAGTATAGCAAGCAGCCAATAAGGAATAAAATAAATTATCGTATTCAAATCAATATTAAGCTGTTGTTTCCTCGATTTATTCCTTCTGTATGTATCCATATTTTAACCCCCTTCAGATCTTAACCTACCCGATAGCAGGATTTAAATTATTTATCTTCGACGTATTTCAAAACATCCTTAATACCCCAGCGAGCAATTTCAATCATAGTTTTTTCCTGTTTTGAGGTTTCAATAAAAAGCTTATCGTCTTTGATTCTTACAACGGTACCGTAAATTCCGCCTATTGTAACAACATCGTCGCCAACCTGAACAGCATTAAGCATAGCTTGGGTTTGTTTTTCTTTTTTCTTCTGAGGCCTTATAAGCATAAAATAGAAAATTGCAATGATAAGGATAAAGGGAACTATTTGCATAAGTGTTGCTAAACCGCCTGCAGCAGGTGCGCCTGTGGCAGCATTTTCCAAAAATCCAAAAAACATTATCTATTACCACCTTTCTTTAAGTTTACCTTAAATATTATAACCTGAATTTGAAAAATAATCAAGTCTTTTTATAAATTTTCTATAAATACAGGTTTGAAAGCAAATGAAAACTCAAAGCTTTTCTCATTAAACTGATATTTTTCGTTTAAAGCAGGTCCGCAGCTGTTTGAGCCGATACCGCCAACTTTATAGTCAATTCTTAAAATTGTCTGCTCCTTCGGAACTAAATCAGTTGTATGCAAAGCGTTTTCCAAATCCCCGGCTGTATAATGCGAAGCTTTGAATTCAAAGGCAGGAGAGCCTTTAAACATTAAGCCTCTTCCCATTATATCATATATAAGCAGGTATTTTGTATTTGTATGGTTTCCGTTCTCCTGAGGACGGATATATTCAACATGCTCGCCTGTTACAGTTGATGAGTACATTCCTATTTTTGTGCTGTTTTTAACGTCAATATAATTCTCACCGGGACCCATACCGAAATATTTTATATACTCATTGCATTGTGGTATAATAAATTCCATTCCGAACCTCGGCAGGTGCGGAACATTTTCCGATACCTCAGCCTTTGTATTAACCTTTATTTCACCGCATGCAAATACTTTGAATATGGTTTCAAGCTGTAAAGCCGGGAACTTTGACGGACACGCAAGGCTTGAAACAACCTTTATATCAATACTTGTATCGTTTGAGGCTGCAATTTCACTAGAGTAAACATGGGTCTGAACATGGTCGAAACCCGCACCGTGGTAAGCCTTATGATCAAATTTCCATTCTTTTTTAATATACATATCATTGTCCGTAGGCGCGCGCCATATTCCAAAACAGGTTTTATCCTCCAGCATTTCGACTCCGTTTGAAATAATGCTTTCAAACTGACCGTAGAACTTATTAAATACATATGTGAAATCGTCGCCGTATATTTCTATAAATTCATTTGATTCTTCAAAATTCAGGGTTGAAGAATATGTTATTTTATTATCAGCAGCTATTTGGACCGGCAATTCCATCTGTGCACTTGCCGCTTCAAATCCGCATTCCGCCCAAGGAGTATCAGATAATGTTCTGAACGATATATCTAAATAGCAGCCTAATTCACAATTTTTGGGCAGAGTATAACCTAAATTGTAAGTATACGAGGAGTGCGGCTTTATGTTTAGTCCAATAATTTTGCCCTGTGAGTAGGTTTTCCCGTCGCGGGTAACTTTCCAAACAAGCTCATATTCATTTGCGTTTGTAAAGTCGTGCAGATTTAAAACCTTTATCCTGCCTGCTTTTAAATCAACAGGAGCAGCTTTTAAATATTGATATACAGCTTTAGCTTCTTTTAGCCCTGTAGACGGTGTTCTGTCCGGATATACAAGCCCGTCTACACAGAAATTGCCATCGTTTGGAAATTCACCGAAATCTCCGCCGTAGGTATAATATTCATTGCCGTTTTCATCTGCAAGCTTAACGCTGTGGTCAGCCCATTCCCAAATACAGCCGCCGATAAGACGCGGATATTTGTATATAAGCTCCCAATAGTCGGCAAGGTCGCCCGGGCCAAGACCCATAGCATGAGAATATTCGCACATATAATAAGGACGTTTGTCCTTATTCCTGTTTATACCGTGTTTTTTTACAGAATCAAGTTGCGGATACATATAGCTGACAACATCGACGGTAAGAGGATTATCAGCTATATTTGCTCCTTCAAAATGAACAAGCCTTGATTTGTCGCGGCTTTTTATCCATTCGGACATGGCTTCGTGATTTTGACCATAGTTAGATTCGTTTCCAAGCGACCACATTATAACGCAGGGATTGTTTTTATCACGTTCTACCATTCTTTGCGCGCGTTCAACAAAAGCCTTCTTCCATTCCTCTTTTCCTGAAATCCAAAGATCTTCATCGTATGGCTTATAGCCGTAACCGCTGCCGCAGGTGCAGAAGCCGTGGCATTCAATATCAGTTTCGTCAACTATATAAAAACCATATTTGTTGCATAGCTTTAAAAACTCGGGTGTATTTGGATAATGCGAGGTTCTTATTGTGTTAATGTTATGTCGTTTCATTTCCATTAAATCATTTATTATATGATGGGTAGGCGTATAATGTCCAAGCTCGGGATGGGTATCATGACGGTTTACACCCTTTAATTTTACTGCTACGCCGTTTATCAGCAAAGCGCAGTTTTCAGCAACCTCAACCTTGACAAAACCGAATTCCTGCGGAATTACCTCTGAGCCGCATTTAAAAAGCAAAGTATATAGATTCGGCGTCTCAGCAGTCCATTTTTGGGCGCTTTCAACATTGAATGAAGCCTTCCCATTTTTCTCCTTCGATTTTGTGAGCAAGCTGCCGTCAGGCGCATACAATTCTATTTCCGCATCGGAAACACCGTCAAATTCTATTAAAACGCTGCCGCTTGTATAGGATTTATAAAGGTCAGGCTTTATAAATATATCTCTGATATGAGATATATCTCTGGCGAGCAGATAAACATCACGGAATATCCCGGACAATCTGTAAAAATCCTGATCCTCCATATAACTGCCGTCACACCATTTAAATACTTTTACAGTAATGGTGTTTTCGCCTTCATTTAAATATTTTTGTATTGAAAATTCAGAAGGAAGATGAGAGCCCTGGCTATATCCCGCAAATTCACCGTTAACATACAGTTCAAAGCTTGAATTTACACCTTCAAATATAATATAAACAGATTTTTTATCCCACTCCTCCGGCAGAATAAACGCGCGCGAATAAACGCCTACGGGGTTTTCGTTCGGAACATGAGGAGGATCTACGGGATAAGGATAATTTACATTAGTGTAATGCGGAATATCATAGCCGTACATCTGCCAGTTTGAAGGTACAGGCAGCTCGTCCCACTCATAATCATAATAATTTGGGTCTGTAATATCATCGGGAACATCAATATATCTTTCGTAATATATAAAGTTCCAATTCCCATTCAGGAGCTTATAATATTTTGAATTACCCTTTTTGCCCGATAACGCCGAGCTTTCATTCTGAAATGGGATATAATAGCATCGCGGTGCTTCCCGGTTTACTTGTAGAATATTTAAATCCTGCCATTTCTCTAAAGAATTCATAAAAAAAAACCTCCTTAAAAATATCTATAATAATATTATACACATAATAGAAAAAATTGCAATATTAAATTTTTTTAATTAATGTCTAAATTTGACGAATAAAAAAAATATATATCTACCATAATTTTACAAATTTTTTTGCGAGAAGTGTAGTATATTAGTAAGTGAACGTAAAACAGGAAAGGATTGACATCATGAAAACGTCAGAGATAGTTACATATAAAAGATTAAATAAGAAAACAGGGGTGGAAAATAAAATCCAAAGCATGATAAATGACGGAACTGCATTTGTATGTATAGCAGGCATGCTTGTTTCAAGGGGTAATCTTTTAGGATGTATGGCGCCTCTTGGCTTGGCTTGGTATGCGGCAAACAGCGGGGTTTGCACCAATATTTTATTTTTAAGCTGCGCGCTTGGAACATTATTTATGAGCATGGGTATGTTAAAAATTAAATATATTGTTGCATTATTTTTATTTTGGGTAATCAGAAAATATTTATTTAAAAATCAATGGGACAAGCAGGGATTTGCAGCTACGGTGGCTGCCGGAATTATGTTTGGGGTAAGCTTTACTGTTACAGCAATGACAGGAATGCTGTATTATGACATTATTATAAGTATTTTTGAAGCCGCGGCTGTGTGGGGAAGCTGTATTATATTTTTTAAAGTGAACGGAGTGGTAGAACGCAAAGGTCAGGTTATAGATAATGATGAAAGCGTCGCTATAGCGATACTTGCGGGAGCTGCCGTTGCGGGGCTTCAAGGCGCTGAGTTCTTTGAAATAAAACTTGGCAACATATTGAGTATGTATATAATATTATTTACCGCGTATAAAGGCGGTGTTGGAATTTCGGGAGCTGCGGGAGCGGCGCTTGGAATTATTACAGGAATGTCACAGGGAGACGCCCCGGCAATAACAGGAGTTTATGCGTTTGTAGGGCTGATAGCCGGAGTTATGAATATATTCGGGAAATTTGGCGTTGTAATTGCGGCAACATTGGCGAATAGCATATTTGCGGCATATTATAATACTTCTACTATAATGCTGATAAATGTATTTGAAATTCTAATTGCAGGTGTTTTGTTTTTCCTGACTTCCGATAATATTCTTAATTTCTTTGAAAGGTTTAGCATTAGAACACCGCCGTATAATCCGGCTCAGGGGTATATGCTAAGGGCAAGACAGCAGGCACAGGCTGCTTTTGAAAATTTAAAAACCGCGCTTTCCGGAATGACGCAGGCATTTGAGATAAAACAGGAGGAAAGATCTGAGCACAAGGCAACTATTTTATGTGACAGACTCGCTGCAAGGGTTTGTGACAATTGCAGCCTTAATAAATATTGCTGGACAAAAAACTTTAAAGGCACTTCAAAGCTGTTTACGAATATAGTTCAGACTCTCTATGAGGGAGATGAAGAAAAGCTGCTGGATATAATTTCAGGCAGATGTGTCAGAGGAGATGTTTTAAGCAATACCGCTATAAATCTGTTTGATATATACAGAAGAGAAGATTTAATGGAGAAAACGGCTGTCAGATACAGCAATTATAAAATCGCGCAATGGCAGAAGCTTACGGATATAATCGATTTATATTCAAAAAATGTGGGCGATATTTGCAACGGTTATGAAAGCTTGGCATCGGATATTAACAGAGGACTTGTAGGATGCGGAATTAAAGAAGCCGATATAAGCGTAACTAAAAATGAAAGCGGTTTATATGAGGTTATAATTAAAACCAAAAAAGAAATAATGATTGATATATGTACTTTGGTAGAAAATATTTTAGACAGAAAAATGTGCATAACCTCGGAACAACAGGAGAAGGACGGATTCGTTATCAGTTTCTCCGAAAAAGAAATCTTTGAATATGATGTTGCTATCGTAAAAATGGACAACCTAAAAAAAGATATAACAGGTGACAGCGGTCATTGGTTCGTAACACCTAAAGGCAAGCTTTACTGTATTATCAGTGATGGTATGGGCAGTGGTAATGAAGCCTCAAAGGATAGCGAAAAAATTATAAAAATATTTGAAAAGCTTGCCATAAGCGGATTCGAAATGAAAGAAATAGCAAAAATAATAAACGCGGGTCTGATCAGCGGAGGAGGACAGGAACGATGTGTTACTCTGGATTGCGCATGTGTTAATCTATTTACCGGAAGCGTTGAGATGATTAAAGCAGGTGCGGCCGCAAGTATAGTAAAAACACCTTCAAACCTGGAAATGATAAGATTTAACTCTATGCCGCTGGGAATACTGGATATTGATAACGTACATATACATCATATGAATATAGAAGACAACAGTTATATTGTTATGATGACGGATGGTGTTCCGGATAACAGAGGAGACAGAGAAATAGGAGAGGAATTTGTCAGAAATATTGTAGGCTTGTCAGATGAAATGACTGCAAAGGAAATGGCGGATAGTATTCTTATGTCCTCGGTAGCTAGCGGAAAACCTCGGGATGATATGATGGTACTTACAACAAGGATTAAAAAGGCAAGTTAAAAAATTTCCAAATTAGGTATATGGTGGGCGATAATGGGATAAAATAATTATAGAAGGTTAAAAATTCCTTTTATATTATAATAATCCCACGCTTTCAGGCGTATCATCCAATTGGACATTTTTATTAAAGAGGTGGAAGTTATGCTAAATGAAAATATGCCGAATAAAAAGACCGACATTGTGAAGCAGGCACAGGATATTATAGACAGCTTTGTGTGGACAGAATATAAATCACATAGAAAAAAGCAATTGGAAATAAAAGACATAGTTTTATGGATTGCCGCGGGCATAGCGTTAGCACTCACTTTATTTATATATTTTTTTATCAGGTAAACAAAAAAGACGGCTGGTTTAAAGCCGTCTTTTTTGTTGTTTTTTATCTGTCCTTAAGAAATCTGAGTTTTATAGATAACCACATCTTCGATTATCGTATCATCACGTACGCGAATTAATACATAATCCCCGTCTCCATCTGCGTAACGGTCAAATGATATAGCGCTTATGTCGGCTAATGTGGTACGTCCTCTTCCTAAGTAATAAAACTGATCAAAGCAAGCCATATATGTCGTCGTGGTTAAGGCAAAGTCTGTTGCTGTCGACATTTCTTTGTAAATATTTGCTGCATCGGCAGCGCTATTAGCTAAGCTTAATATAGTGGGAGACGCATTATATACATAACCGAAGATGTATTTATAATCAGTATTACCTGTTGTAAAGGTATACAGGTTTATATCAGGCCTTCCAAATGCATTATAATCAGGTGAAGACGAACCGGAATTTATATCGGACGCCTTAGCAATAATATAAACCATAGAAGTCTGGTCGTTAAAATTTTTACTAAATAGTATTACATCACCTTTACTGATATTATCATAAGACCAAGAATTCAAGATAGGTTCAGCACTGTATCCCGAATAGTCTGTAGCCTTGTATATCCTTGTATCGGATGTAATAAACAATTCTATAACCTGATTTTCATAGGTTCCGGTAAGATTATAGCCAATATCTCCGTAAGCGTTAGTTGAAGCTGTTACATTTGAAACAACCATGAAGCTTGAATCATAGCTTATCGGTACTGTTTCCTGCTGAGACTGGTCTATTAAATTTTTGCCGATTATAATACCTGCATAAGTATTTTCGGTTATATTATACGCTCTTGCGGCATATGTCCTGTTATCAATAAGGTCAAGTATTTTACCGACCGATATATCGCTTTCGTTAATCGGATCACTGTTTGTCAAATCGGCGGATAAGCTGAAAAGAACAGTGTCATTTTTAAGATTAACCGAATCTAATGAGTTTGTACTTTTATTATAAGTTAATATATCGCTGTATTCATTTGCGGATAAAGGATATGTATAATCATTTAATACGGGTACAAAATAAATCTCATCAATATAACCTGAGGAATTTATTTTATAAGCGATAATTTTATTAATTAAATACATATTACTGCCTAAAATGGTTGCGGTACCGGTATTATTTATATTTTTAATTTTAGAGGGAAGGTCGGCGCTTGCTAACGATTCACTTTCGCCTCCGTTAAATTTGACAGTTGAATTCAGTTGTAATGCATCCCAATTTCCGTATTTATTCACAAATCTTATTTGGTTGCTTGATAATGTTGTGGCAAAGGCGTATTGAATATCCTCATTTACACCTAATACTCCTACCAGTATTCCACGCGCGTTTACAGCAAAGGATACCATATCGCCAAGGCGTATTTCTCTATTTGATAAAGCTTCAACAATTTCGTAATTGAAATTATATACAGTATTATCTATAAGCAAAGTTTGAGCCGATGAATCATATGCTCTGATAAGCCCTTTTACAGGTGTGGAATTAACAAAAACCTTTCCGTATTCAAGCTCTTTATCGTAGTTAATGTAGCCTGCTATGCTTAAAACATCATTTACCTTAATATCAGCAAGGGAAATTTTATTTCCGTCTTTAAAAATTTCAAACCGGTAATCAGGGTTCTCTTCATTGAATATAATCTTTCTGGCGTCTTTTGATATAACTGAATTATTGGATAAATTAACGTAATCAACAACATAGTCGTCGTAATCAGTTATGTAAGCGACATTATATTCATTTCCTTCTATTGTGTTGCATAGAAGCTTTATGTCAGCCTCGGTATCACTGTTAGCATATGCCGAAAAGATTGCTGCAGCGTTGGTTTTATCAATTTCAGTTCCGGCATCAATATATTCATTACTGCCATAATCGTTAAATAAAGTTATTCGTTTATTAGTCATATTTCTACCGTTGATATATAATTTTTCAATATCTACATCATATGATTCATATTCGCCGGTTTCTTTATCCGTAAGAATGTATATTTTAGAAGTGGTAGTCCTTGAATCATAAATATCCTCGGTTTTGAATTGGACTGTGTTGTTTATCGGTTTAATAGAAACGGAGTTGATGGTTGTTGTCATATAATAATCATTATATTTTAAAATAAACTCACAGTATAAATCCAGATAATTATCAATATCTGTGATTGAGCCTGTTTTTACTTTATTATAATAACAACCACCGCTGTAAATATAATCTAAATCCGTATATGGACTATTAGGCAATTCCCATGTGGTGTTTTCGTTTACAGTTACAGAAACTTCATCAATCCGAAGCTTTGCATAGCCGCTTTTAATTGTATTATCGGATAAAGGCGTGGCTTCTATTGCGCCGCGGACGCGGTAAAGCTTTGTCGTATCCGGCGCCGGCGGTTCCTCTAAGTTTTCTTCGCCTATGGGAACAGGCGTTGTATTACCCTCGTTTGTTATATATTTAATTTCAGAACCCGATAAAGGCGACGGATTCGCGAGAGAATCCCAAACATATGCTTTGACATAATAACTGCTGAAATTTTCAGGTAAAGTAAAGGAAGGGCTGATCGTAAGCGTTTGCCCGCTTAACATTCCCGATTGCATAATAATAAAATTTTGATATAGCGCATTAGTTGGAGAATAAACAGCAATAATAATAATAGGAGAGGTTGCCGCGGCGCCTGTTTTTTCAACAGAAGCGGCTATGTAAACTGTTTGTCCCGCTTTCATATCAGTGCATAATCCACCCGTATTGTTAATAAAAGCGATATTAACAACCTCATATTCAACAGCGGCGGATACAGGAATAATACTTATGATAAGAATAAACAGCATCAGAAGTATACACAATTTAGATTTTAACATAAAAACACCCTTTCTTTGGAATAAATAACAAAAAATATTATAACATATAAATAGAATAAAGTCAATGAATGTATATAAATGTAATATGAAAGAAATATAGTTAAATATAACATTCTAAATACAACAACAAACAAATTGTTATAATATACTTGCTTTTTTATTATAGTTATGGTAAAATGTCATTATACGTATGCGGGTAGGTGAAAACTGTGAATATAAAGAAAACAGGTTTTATATGGGGAATTTTAAGTATTCTGGTTTTAGGAAGTATAATATTTTATTTTTATTTGCCGGATAAAATTCCTATGCATTGGGATTATAAAGGTGAAATTTCGAGGTATGGAGGCAAAGGGGAAATATTTATTTTCCCGGTTATAGCGATTATTATTGCCCTAGCTATGCAATACCTTCCTAAAATTGATCCAAAGCATAGCAACTATAAATTATTTGAGAATACTTACTATTATATTAATCTGTTTATACTATTGTTTTTTGCTATAATTGAAGCCCTGGTTATTTATACAGGTTTTTACCCGGAAAGTTTAAAAGTAGATATGATAATGCCTTTTATAGTCGGAGCTTTATTTGCTTTACTTGGTATTGCTATGCCTAAATTGAAGAACAATTATTTTATGGGAATACGTACTCCGTGGACATTGGCAAATGATGAAGTTTGGAGGCTTACTCATAACGTTGGCGGAAAGATTTGGATTGCAGGCGGGGTTTGCATGATGATATCCGCATTTTTTCCTGCATCAGTAAAGATGACGGCATTTTTGATAATAGTTGCAGTAATTGTTTTAATACCTTTTATATATTCTTATATTAAATATAGACAGATTAATAAACAATAATTTTTTGGAGGATTAAATGGTACGTTTCGGGCCGTCCGGCAATTCGGACTCCTTTTATGAGCAGGGATATAAAGATTCTGTTCAAATGCCTGAATGGCTTTTTGAAAAGGGGCTTAATGCTTATGAATATTCATGTACAAAAGGAGTTAAGATAAAAGCTGAAAAAGCAAGCAAGATTAAAGAGGAAGCGGACAAATACGATATAGCGCTTAGTGTACATTCGCCATATTATATAAATCTGGCGTCTGAGGATTTAGAGCAAAGGGATAAAAACATCAGGTATATTATTGATACAATGAAGATTGCCCGGATTATGGGAGCGACGCGTGTTGTTGTACATTCAGGCTCCTGCGCAAAGATAAGCAGGCAGGCAGCTTTGGGAAACGCTAAAAGCACATTGGATATTGCTCTTGATAAGGCGGATGATCTAGGCCTTGGAGATATTCATTTGTGTCCCGAAACAATGGGAAAAATGAACCAGCTAGGTACGCTTGATGAAGTAATGGAGCTATGCTTAATTAATGACAGGCTTATTCCTACTATAGATTTCGGGCATTTATACGCGCGCAGCCATGGCGAATTAAACGACAGAAGGAGCTTTGAGGATATTTTCAGTATAATTGAAAATAAACTAGGCTTTGACAGATTAAAGATTTTTCACAGCCATTTCAGCAAAATAGAATATTCTGCAGGCGGAGAAAAAAGGCATTTAACCTTTGAAAATGAAAGATATGGTCCTACTTTTGAATATATAGCAGAGCTTGTTTATAAAAAAGGTTTAAATCCTATTTTTATTTGTGAGTCCGCAGGCACAATGGCAGAGGATTCGGTAATAATGAAAAATATATATGAAAATTGGGTGACATAAATGAAAATTCTTGTTTTAAATGGTCCGAACCTTAATTTATTAGGAAAACGTGAGCCAAAGCATTATGGAGCGGATACACTTGAAAATATTAATAAATATATAAAAGAATACTTTAGAGAATTAGAAATTGAGTTTTACCAATCAAATCATGAGGGCGATATAATAGACATGCTGCACAAGGCTGACGGGGATTTTGAAGGTATTGTATTAAACGCGGGTGCGTTTACTCATTATTCATATGCCATAAGAGACGCGATATCATCAATAAATAGTCCGGTTATAGAGGTGCATTTATCAAATGTTTACGCCCGTGATGAATTCCGGCATCATTCGGTGCTCACACCGGTATGTATAGGGCAGATTTCAGGATTCGGCAAGCTTAGTTATATTCTTGCTATTCAGGCGATTAAAGAAAGGTGTGAAATATAATGATAAGCAAGAGGCTTGCGGCAGTAAGACGCAAGATGGCAGATAAAGGGATTAGCGGGCTTTTGGTTACCAGCAGACAGAATGTATTTTATTTAAGCGGTTTTGACGGCAGCAGCGGCGATTTGCTGATTACTCTGGATGCGGCATATATATTATGCGATTTCAGATATACAGAACAAGCAAATCAGCAGGCTACAATGTTTATTTCAGAAGATATTGGGAAGGGTATATTTAATGTGATAAACAATATTATATCCCATCATAGTGTAACGAATTTAGGAATTGAGGACAGAGCCTTATCTTATGCCGCGTTTAACGGTATCAGAAAAGCTCTGAAGAATGTAATGCTTGTTCCTATAGGCGATTTAATTTCCGGTATGAGAATTATAAAAGATGATATAGAGATAGAGAATCTGGAAAAAGCAGCTAAAATTGCGGATATTGCTTTTTCAGATGTTATTAGCCGTATGAAAGCAGGTATGAGTGAAATTGAGGTTGCTGCCGAAATTGAATACAGCATGAGAAAAAACGGCGCAAACGGCATATCTTTTGATACAATTGTGGCATCTGGAGTGAATTCAGCTAAACCCCATGGAGTGGCAACAAATAAAAAACTTGAAAACGGTGATTTGGTGGCTATGGACTTTGGCTGTGTTTACGGCGGTTACTGCAGTGATATGACACGAACTGTTGCGATAGGTGAAATAAATGATAAACAGAAAGAGGTTTATAATTCGGTTTTATTCACACAGCTGAAAATATTGAATATTATAGAGACAGGGAAAAAATGCTGTGATATTGACAGAATTTCAAGAAATGAGCTTTCTACATTTGGATACAGTGAATATTTCGGACATTCACTTGGGCATGGCGTTGGAATAGAGGTTCACGAATCGCCGACAATGGGGCCTAGATCTGAATTTGTTTTATCAAGCGGAATGCTTGTAACTGTTGAGCCGGGCGTGTATTTAGCAGGAGAATTTGGCGTAAGAATTGAAGATTCTGTGTTGATAACAGAACAAGGTATAAAAGTATTGACAAATTCCACAAAAGAATTGATAATTATTTAAGAAAAATTTGCTTGAAATTTTAATAAATTTAGTGTACAATATTATAGTATATATTTAAAAAGATATTAATGGAGGTATAAATATGATTTCAGCTGGAGATTTTAGGAATGGAGTTACATTTGAATTGGATGGAAATGTATTTCAGATAATTCAGTTTCAGCATGTAAAGCCGGGAAAAGGAGCGGCATTTGTTAGAACAAAAATAAAAAACGTTATAACCGGCGGAGTTGTTGAGAGAACTTTTAATCCAACCGATAAAATGCCTAAAGCACATATTGAAAGAAAGGATATGGAGTATCTGTACAATGACGGCGAGTTATATTATTTTATGGACACTGAAACATATGAGCAGATGCCTCTAAACAGTGGAATCCTTGAAAGTTCATTGCCGTATTTAAAAGAAAACATGGTGGTAAAAGTATTATCATATAAAGGAAATGTGTTTGGTGTTGAAGCTCCTAACTTTGTTGAACTTAAGGTTGTTGAAACAGAGCCGGGATTTAAAGGTGATACAGCTACAGGCGCAACAAAACCGGCTACATTGGAAACCGGTGCAATTGTAAACGTACCTTTGTTCGTTGATATCGGCACAGTTATAAGAGTTGATACACGCACAGGCGATTACATGGAGAGAGTGTAATCGCAGAGCTTAATATTTGAAATGAGGTGTATGAAATGTCATACTTAACGGAAAGAGCATCATATTTAAAAGGACTTGCGGAAGGCCTTGGAATTGATGACAAAACAAATGAAGGAAAACTTTTAAGCGCTATTCTTGATATTATTGAGGAAATGGCAGATGAGATATCTTTAATTGAAGAAAGACAGGATGATATGGCTGACATGGTATCGGATATTGCTGAATTGGATGGCGAAGAAGATGAAGATGACGATGAGGAAGATTTGGATTATTTCGAAATCCAATGTGAAAAGTGTGGTAATATTATCTATTTAGACGAGGATTTACTTGAGACTGAGGAAGATATAAAATGTCCGGTTTGCGGAGAGATAATACAAATTGAAATTGATGATTGCTGCTGCGAAGACGGCTGCGATTGCGATGATTGTAATTGTGACTAATAACATTAAAAATAGGCGGATATTTCCGCCTATTTTTTTAACTGTGATGGCGGATATAAATCCGCCCATTTTTTTAATATAAAACATCTCGAAAGTAATAATGAACATTTTATGATATTAAAGTAATGAAATAAAGAGATAATAAGAGATTTGTTGAAATATAACAATATTGATTGATATAAATTCGTTTAATCGGTAAAAATCAACAAAAACAGGTGTTGATTTTTCTAAGAAACAGATGTAAAATTAAAGTGTAGAAAAGATAAAAATAAAAAAAGTGAAAAAATAAAATAAAGGAGGAGATACCATTGGCAAAGTAATTGGTACACATAGCATAGTAAATGAGGAGATACCATTGAAATAATAAAAAGTTAACAGGGATATCTAGTAAAAATTTATATAAATAAAAGTAAGAAATTGGGAGGCGGTACCATTGAAATATGAAATAGTGCCGGCTTGGATTTTAGAAAATAAATTTAAATTTAATAAATAAAAAAATTAAGGCAACTTGTATTTACGGTTGCGGCAGTGATTTATTCATTGTCAATTAGGTCAGCAAATCTGCTGACGGTAAAAAATGTACAGTAATTAAGCTACAAGATTAAAAGATTTTATGAAAAGAGGAATAAAATAAGTAAAAATAATTTTAGAATAATTTTATTAATGATAAAGGAGAAGGTTATCTTCAAATAATATTTAATTAAATAAATACAAACAGCACCGTTTAAATGTTTTAACGGTGCTGCTTTTATATGTGCGATTTAATATGATTACTTTGGAAGGACTATCTGTTCATTTTTTATTCCATATAAAAATTCCCCCGTATTAGCATCATAAATAAAATAGTCACCGCTTGACATAATTATTTTATACGCTGGAATTATTGACACGAGCTTATGGATCGTATCACGATATATATTTCCTAATGTATAACCGTTTGTAATAGATATAATACTATCACCGCTATGATTATAATAGGGATTACCTACAAAATCAACTAAAATTCCTGTTGCGGGAAGCAAAGCTGATGTTTGCTTTTTTACTATATTGTTTTGTTTGTTGGAAATAATCCAATAGCCGCTTGCTGAAATTATACCATTTGAGTTTATAATCGAAGTAAGAGCTGTTTCAAAAATTGGTTTGCCATCAATTGTTTGAATAAAATTTAAAGTGTTTTCAGATAAATCCGCAGTTTCACGAGACGAATTAATGCTCATTTCAGACAGCAGCACAGAAGTATCTGCAATTACGGAATCCGGAGAAATATGGTCGTTAGGTTCCGTATTATTGTAAATAAAACGATTATTCTGAAATTCAACTGATTTTGCAGCACTGGTATAAATGTTGTCCTGCTTTGATGTAATTGTATCGGATTTCATCAAAAGCTTTGCAAGCGCTTCGTTATCTACCCAAATATTATCCATTTCAATAACGCCCATATTTTCGACGTTTCTTGGGATTACCGAAGGTGATATAGAAATATTATTTTTATTTAAAATATTTACTACGTCGGTTATGGTTGTTTCACTGATAACAGCGGGCTTTTCACGGGTTGCAACAATATACGCTAAAAGTGAAATATCTATTACGAAAAAGAGAATAATAAGTATTGTTTTAACTCTTGACCAATACATATAAACCTCCAGTATTTAAATAAGGGCGGGCGTTTGCCCACCCTTTTATTTTAATTTGTTTCAATAAAGATTATTTTATCTGAACCCTTAAGTTTAGCACACCAAGCAATTTTTACACCGCCATGTGTATCGGATGCGTATGATGTATATATATCAGATACGATAAGTTCATTTTCAGTATTTGATAATTTTGAATATAGATTATCCAGCGCTTTTATCATTGGCGTTGTATTAAGCATGCTTCCGGTTGTATTTAAATTATAAATATACTGGCTGTAAGATACAATTTTACCGTTTTCTATTTTAATGCTTACAGGATGTATCGGATTGTCGTTATTTAATATCATGGCGGGATGGCCGTTTACAAAATAATCAATATCAATTTCAGTTGTGAAGTTTTGTTTTGATAATTCATATAAATCAGATGATATTTGAAGCTGAGGTTCAGTAACGTTACAAAAACGCATGATGTTTCTTACAATACTGTAAATATTGCTTATCGCCTGAGGAACAGCGTCTTTATTATCAACACTCTCGGAATACAGATTAATACCGCCGTTTTCGGCACTGTATTCCAAAAGCCCGCTGGGATGAATTTTCAAAGTAGCGCTTTTGTCCACAAATACAAGGGCGTCATTTTTTTCAATATACCTTCTTGTAGAATTTTGATTTAAGTTAAATAACTTCAAAATATTATCTAAAACTAAAGGGTAATTGCTGATGTCAGTTATAATTTCAGGGGTATATGATTGTATAGCCTGCATATTCTCATTTTTAAGTCCGATTATAATGTTAGGATCAAGCAGAATATTATTGGTTATATTCCCTTCTTCCTTGGTTTTGTCAAACCCAAGCTCAAATGCGAAAGGCATATTTTTTACATTTTCCGCTGATACGTAGGTCTCAATAATATCTTCAATATCGGAATCGGATATATCAATAGTAAGCTTAAATATCTCTCCTGTCAAATAATCCTTTATATACATTATAGGCTTTGGAATAATAGTATCTCCTGGTGTAATAATTACATCCTTTACAGCGCTGCCGGGAAGCAAAAGATTGATTTTTTTAAGCAAATCCGTACTGTAAACACTGCCGAAGTCTAAAAGAATTGATTTCGATTTTAAAGCGGCATTCCATTCAGACTTATCCGCCGAAACCGATTTGGACGTAGTAGTGTCCATGTTCGCAATTATTTTTACAATAGTTGAATAACATTCGCGATATTCATCAGAACCCTTTGTTGCAATGTACCGTTTACCGTTTCCTGTAATAACAAGCCTTTTTGGCATTATAATATCTTCGATTGCCACAGTTACTTTATCGGTTGTATTCGAAAATCCAATTGTTTTTAATAAATTTTGCTTATTAATAGTAAAAAAATTATAGCCGTCAGGCCATAATTTTTCACTAAACCATATCTGATAAAATAAAAATATACTAAGTGTTATAAGTAAAACAAGAGTAATATTTTTAAATATTTCCTTTTTCATAATTATCTGAAAGCATCTCTGAGCTCGTTCTCCATGTTTTGTGATGTGCTTCTAAAACGATCCCAAAAGCTGTCTACAAGCAAATTAATTTCAAGAGAAACAATTTGAGCCGCAATTTCATCAGATTCTGAAGAATCTACTCTAACAAGTATGTCGTTACGCCCTTCGGTTAAAAATATACGCTGAGCGAAATATCCGCTGGCTCCTATTGTCTGAACAGCCGGACTATTATCAGCCCAAACCATCTTATATGTTCCGGTGGATCTTTCTAAATAATAGACACTTACAACAACACCGCTTCTTGCCACACCTGATAAAACATAATCACTTTGTGTTGTAGTAGATACAACGGTTTCGGGATTGTATATGTCTATGTAAAGCATTCCATTGCTTGCGGGAACATCTGCCATTTCACTTGGCGCTGCTAAAGCAAGCATTGCGCAGGTTGACATCATTGCCGCTAAAGCTATGAGTGCACATAATGTTTTTTTAAGCATTGCTTTCATCCTCTCCTCAAATCTATATCTGATTACTTATATTATACAACATAAATATTACAATAGAGTTACAAATGGTTTAAGATAAAGTAACATCTTTTTTACATGGAAATTTAAGCGTTATCTCTGTTCCGACATTAACATTGCTTTTTATTGTAATTGTGCCATTATGCGCCGCAACAATCTCTTTTGCGATAGCCAGCCCTAGCCCTGTTCCTCCGCCGTTTTGCCGTGAACGCGCTTTGTCTACCCTGTAAAATCTGTCAAAAACATGAGAGACGTCTTCTTCGGGTATACCAATTCCGTTATCCTTTACCTTGATATAAATATTATCATATAAATTACCTGCGGAAACTTTTATTTCGCCGCCCGCAGGAGTATATTTAACAGCGTTAACTATTATGTTGGTAATAACCTGCTCAATTCTGTCGCGGTTACCATAAAACTTACCGATATTATTTGCAAAGGAAAGAATCATTTTATGAGAATGAGCATCTACTTCAAAGCTTAGCTTATCACATATATCATTCAATAAAAGCTTTAAATCAAAATAATCCTTTTTCATGTTCTGACTGTCATAGTCCAGCCTGGAAAGCTCAAGCAGATCATATACAAGCCTTGTCATCCTGTCTGCCTCGCTGTGTACAACCTTCATGAAATTAAATATTGTCTCTTTTGGCAGGTCTTCGGTTTCAAGAATTGTTTCGGTATAGCTTTTAATTGTGGTTATAGGAGTTCTGAGCTCGTGAGATACATTTGAAACAAATTCTCTTCTGGAAAGCTCCAATTTATGCTGCTCGGTAATATCGCGCAAAACTACAATCACGGCGGAAACTGTCTCCCCATCACTCAAAATAGACGCAAAAAATACTTGAATATGCCGGTCAATAACTATTAAATCCCGTTCGAGTGTTTCGTCTGTCTTAAATATAATTTCTGACAAAGATATATCTGCGCCAAGCTCTTTAAAATAAGTATCAAATTCTATGCTGCCTGATTCTTTAAGCGTCAGCATTTTCTGAGCGGCGTGATTGATGTGGGTAACAGCTCCGTTGCTGTCAAACGCCATTACACCGTCAGTCATAAACAGCAATATTGTTTCGATTTTATTTTTCTCATCCTCTATTGTTGCGAGCGTATCCTTTAAAGTTAGCGCCATAGTGTTAAAGGTTTGCGTAAGCTGCCCTATTTCGTCATCAGATTTAACATCGATCCGTGTTTCAAAATTTCCGGCTGACATAAGCTCTGCCCTGCGCGTTAAAGATATAATCGGTGAAGTTATAGTTTTTGACATAAAATAACCCAAAATAAACGATATAAAAAGCCCGAACAATAAAGCCTGTAAAATTATAGTAAGTATCGTGCCGATAATTTCACTCAGCTCTTCTTTAGTATCCTTAACATATATAATGTATTTAACATTACCGTTTTGAATTAAAGGTCTTGCAAAATCCATATATGCTGCCTGATCGCTTATTTCGCTTCCGTCCCTTCCGTTTAACGCGGAAATAACATTAGATGTTTTCTCTATCGATTCAAATGAATTTTTATCTGTTCTGTAAATTATTTTACCGTTATTTCCGTCTAAAAGGTAAACATTGCGGAACATATCAATGCCAAGCCTTCCTGAATATGCTTCTATCACTGAAGATAAGGCATTTGTATTATTATCACTTACAGCATTATTAAGCTGTGAGTAAAATTCACCGTAAAAGGCATTTGTCATGGTGGATTTAAATTCATTAATATAATAGTCTGAAATGCTTATTCTGAAAAAAGTACCCACGATTATAATAATTGATACAACCATGAGAATAAACATTACGACTAATTTCCATCGTATACTTTTAAACATAAACTACACATCTTTACTAAAAAAATATCCTACTCCGCGTTTGGTCATCACATATCGGGGCGCTGACGGATCCGTTTCAACCTTTTCACGCAAACGGCGCACTGTAACATCCACTGTGCGTACATCACCGTAAAATTCGTAACCCCATACTTTTTCAAGCAATACTTCACGTGAAAATACTTTTTCGGGCTGAAGCGCTAAAAACTTTAAAAGCTCAAATTCACGCAGAGTCAATTCTACCGATTTATTATCACGCAAAACCTCATAACGGTCAAAATCAATTTTAAGGTTTCCTGCATATATAACGCTGCTGTTATGAGGCGCCGGTGTTTCCTGTGCTGTATTATCACCGCCGAGACGGCGCATATTTGCCTTAATCCGGGCCGAAAGCTCTCTCATGCTGAATGGTTTGGTTATGTAGTCGTCCGCACCAATATCAAGACCCATAATTTTGTCTACTTCCTCACCTCTGGCGGTAAGCATGATAACCGGGCAGTCCGACCATTGACGGATTTGTCTGCACACTTCAAAACCGTCCAATTTCGGAAGCATTACATCAAGCAGAATAAGATCCGGATTAACCTGCCGGGCCATTATTATAGCCTCTTCCCCATCGGTTGCCTCCGCAACCTTATATCCTTCTTTTTCTAAATTAAATTTTAAAATATCCAGAATTGGTATCTCATCTTCTACAACTAGAATAAGCCTTTGCATAACTAAACCTCCTTATTACCGATATAGTATATATCTATTGTATCAAAAAAATGTGCTTAAAACAAGTGTTAATTAAAAAAATATTCATTTTATCAAAAAAATGTCATATAAATGTAATATAAAATTGAAAGGGGGATTTTTATGCTGCAAAGAAATAAGCTGTTTTATATTGCATTGCCTGTACTTACTATATATTTGGCTTTATTATTGAGCGGAACGGGGGCAAACTATGAAAAAATTTTCGCTCTGCCATATGCGTTGCCCGTTTGGATGTTTGGATTGATTTGGGTTACAATGTGTTTAGTTATGGGCATATCGGCTTTCAAAGCTAATAAATACCTATACAACAGAATAGGGAATATATTTTATTACACACAACTTTTTTTAATGTTTATATGGTTTTTATTACTCTTTTGCGTTGATTTCAAAATAGCCTTTGCGGCAATTATATTAGCTATAGGATTTGCACTAAGCGCAATGCGCGAATTTTATAATTTGGACAGAAAAGCCGGTTTAATAATGCTTTCTTATATTTTATGGGTGATTTATCTGGCAGTAATAAATTTCTTTATATGTTTAAGCTAGTTTTTATTTTCTTTACAAGATAATGAAAATGGGATATAATATACTAAAACAAAAGAAAGAAGATGATGATTATAAAGCCTCTATATCATTTGGAAATACCTGAAGATTATAATGCAAAATATGCGATTATTCCGGGGGATCCGGGGCGGGTTTCTAAAATAGCAGAATTTTTGGATGATGCAAAGTTTGTATGTGAAAACAGAGAATTTAAAACCTATATTGGTAAAATAGAGGGTGAAAATGTTTTTGTTACATCAACGGGAATAGGAGGCGCTTCCGCTGCTATAGCAGTTGAGGAATTATCTTTGCTTGGAGTAAAAAACATTGTGCGTATCGGCACATGCGGCGGAATGCAAATGCAGATAAAAAGCGGAGATTTAATCATTGCGACTGCCGCTGTAAGAATGGAAGGCACTTCAAAGGAATATGCTCCGATTGAATTCCCCGCTGTAGCGGATTTTGACGTTACATGGGCAATTGCATGCGCCGCGAAAAAATCAGGCAAGCCTTATCATATGGGAGTAGTCCAAAGCAAGGATTCGTTTTACGGGCAGCATTCTCCCGAGCGTATGCCGGTCGGGTATGAATTGATTGATAAATGGGAGGCATGGAAAAAATGCGGCTGTTTGGCTTCCGAAATGGAAACCGCCGCAATTTATACTGTTTCTAATATTTTGAAAATAAAAGCAGGCTGCGTTTTAATGACAGTGTGGAATCAGGAACGGGAAACGGCGGGGCTTGATAATCCGAACGTTTCCGATACTACTGATGCTGTTAAAACCGCGGTTGAGGCAATAAGAAATTTAATAAATAATTAAATTACAAACCCGCCGTTCGGGCTTAAAACCTGCCCCGTTATAAAATCTGCCTTTTCCGAAGCCAAAAACAAAACGGCATTTGCGATATCTTCAGGTGTGCCTATTCTGCCAATAGGGGTAGAATTCTCAAGTTCTTTTATTGTATCTTTGTCTAAAGCTGAATTCATATCTGTTAAAATAACGCCCGGCGCAACGCAGTTCACCTGTATTCCGGAAGGGGCAAGCTCTTTAGCGAGCGCCTTTGTAAAACCAATGACTGCTGCCTTTGAAGCTGAATAATGCACCTCACATGAGGCGCCGGCCATTCCCCAAATGGAAGATATGTTGATTATTTTACCTTTCTTTTTGTCAATCATATGCGGCAGAACATTTTTGCAGCAATTAAACATGCCTTTGACATTAACATTAAACATTCTGTCCCATTCAGCCTCGCTGATGTCGGTGAAAAGCTTTTGCTGCGCTATTCCGGCATTATTAACTAATATATCTATGTCTCCTATTTCCTTTATCATGCTTTCGACCTGTCCGCCGTCGGACACATCGGCATATGCGCATGACGCGATAAAACCCATATCAGTTAATTCATCTCTTAATTCCATTGCTTTATCAATGCTGTTAAAATAATTTATAACCACCCGGCAGCCTTCTTTTGCGAATAAAAAAGCAATAGCTCTGCCGATACCTCTTGACGCTCCGGTAACCAGAACGGTTTTAGTCATTAAAATCACCTCTATTTTATAAAAAAATTATATCATGTAATTATTAAAATTTCAATGTATTTTATAAAAAAATACTTGCATTTTTATTAGTTGTATGATATTATAAATTTAATTAAATAAATATGGGGGTATAGAAAATGAAAAAAATATTTAGTATGTTGCTTGCAGTATCTATGATTGCAATGCTTTTTGCCGGATGTACACCTAAAAAACAGGAAACGGCTGCGCCTGCTGCAACCTCCGCGCCTAAAAAAGCAACTCTTGTTATGGGCACAAACGCGGGATTTGAACCATTTGAATACAGAAATGACAAAAATGAAGTGGTTGGCTTTGATGTTGATATGTCAAAGAAAATCGCCGAAAAAGCAGGTCAGGAGCTTAAAATTGAGGACATGAACTTCGATTCTTTAATTACTGCATTGAATTCCGGAAAAATAGACATGGCTGTTGCAGGCATGAGCGTTACCGAGGAAAGAAAACAGAACGTTGATTTTTCGGATTATTATTATACATCAAAACAGGTTATCGTAGTTAAAAAAGGTTCAGCAATTAAAACAAAGGCTGACCTCGAAGGCAAAAAGGTTAGCGTTCAACAGGGCACCACAGGCGACGGAATGGTTACCGACGACGCGAAAGCGGCTACGGTTAACAGATTTAAAAAAGCTGTTGACGCCGCTATGGATGTTAAAAATAATAAATCAGATGCAATGGTGCTTGATGAAGAACCATCAAAGAGAATTGTTCAAGCAAACGAGGGACTTGAAATTCTTCCTGAAATATTTGATAAGGAAGAATACGCGGTTGCTGTTAAAAAAGGCAATACAGAGCTTTTAAAGACAATTAACGCAACAATCGCCGATATGAAAAAAGACGGTTCTTATGATAAATTAATTAAACAATATTTTCCTGACAAGGCGGAATAGATAATTTAAATAAATTCAAAACATAAGGGTGGATTTTATATCCGCCCGTTTTGAATTTTAGGTAGGTGTACTTATGGAGCAAAATAAATTTATACAAGATGTTTATAATAATTTAATATACGCTGACAGATGGAAATTGCTGATGAACGGGTTAGGGCTGACAATGAAAATTACCATTGCGGCAATAATTATCGGCACTGTATTAGGTATTATTTCGGCATTTATGAAAATCTCAAAGCATAAAATATTAAATATCCCCGCAAAAATATATATAGGCGTCATCAGGGGAACTCCTGTAATGATTCAGCTGCTTATTATATATAATGTTATATTCGGCAGCGTTGATATGGATAAAACCATTATTGCGATTATAGCATTCGGAGTTAACAGCGGCGCATATATGGCGGAAATTTTCCGCGGAGGTATTCTGTCTGTTGACAAAGGTCAGGTTGAGGCAGGTCGTTCACTTGGACTCAGGCATTGGCAGACAATGTGGCATATTATTTTGCCGCAGGCTCTGAAAAATTGCCTGCCGACATATATAAGCGAGTTTATAACTTTAATTAAGGAAACCTCTATAGTGGGATACATTGCGCTTGATGATTTAACTAGAAGTGGTGATATAATTCAAAGTAATACATATAGTCCTTTGGTTCCGCTTGTTTCAGTAGCGATAATTTATCTCTCTATAACATTGATTTTAACATGGCTATTCAATAAATTGGAGAGGAGGTTGCGGGAAAGTGATCTGCGTTAATAATCTGCATAAATATTTTGGTGAAAATGAGGTATTAAAAGGAATTACCGAAAAGGTTGAACAGGGTGAAAAGGTTGTAATTATCGGGCCTTCCGGCTCTGGAAAATCTACTTTTCTGCGCTGTTTGAATTTGCTGGAGCAGCCTACACAGGGTGAAATATTTATTGATGAAGTGAATATTACTGATAAAAAGTGTGATATTAACAAGGTTCGCGCTTCAATGGGAATGGTTTTTCAGCAGTTTAATCTGTTTCCTCATCTTAAGGTAATTGATAATCTTATGCTGGCTCCGGTGGCATTAAAAAAGGCTACAAAGCAGCAGGCAAAGGAAACCGCGCTTTCTCTTTTAAGGCGTGTCGGATTGGAGGATAAAGCGTATGCCTATCCAAAGCAGCTGTCAGGCGGGCAGCAGCAGCGTGTAGGTATTGCCCGAGCGCTTGCAATGAATCCGGAAATTATGCTATTTGATGAGCCGACGTCGGCGCTTGACCCTGAAATGGTAGGCGAGGTTTTAAGTGTTATGAAACAGCTTGCCAAGGATGGAATGACAATGGTGGTTGTAACCCACGAAATGGGGTTTGCAAAAGAGGTAGCAAGCAGAGTTTTATTTATGGATGAAGGTATAATTATGGAGCAGGGCAGCCCTGAAAAAATATTTTCGAATCCGGAAAACGAACGTACTAAATCTTTTTTAAGCAAGGTATTATAAAAATTCAGTTGAGGTGTTTGCATATGAAAAATTGTATAATTGGTCAATCAGGCGGCCCTACCGCTGTTATAAACGCTTCTTTATGCGGTGTTGCCGCAAAAGCTTTAAACAGTGAAAAAATCGGTAAGGTTTACGGCGCAATCAATGGTATTCAAGGCGTATTTAACGAGAATTTTATTGATATGTCAACTATTTTAAAGGATGATGAAGCAATTGAGCTTATGAAAACAACTCCTGCTTCTTATTTGGGTTCTTGCAGATATAAGCTTCCAAAGCTTGACGCGGACAGAAAGGCATATGAGCAAATATTCGAAGTATTTAATAAATATAATATAGGTTATTTCTTTTACATCGGCGGAAATGACTCAATGGATACAGTGGATAAGCTAAGTAGATACGCCGCCGAAACAGGGTATGACATCAGTATTATCGGCGTACCTAAAACTATAGATAATGATTTGATGGAAACAGACCATACTCCGGGCTTTGGTTCCGCTGCGAAATATATAGCGACATCATTGCGCGAAATCGGTCTGGACAGTGACGTCTATGATTTGTATTCGGTTACAATTATTGAAATAATGGGGAGAAACGCCGGATGGCTTACAGCGTCTTCCGTTCTGGCGAGAGATGAGCACTATAAAGCTCCGCATCTTATTTATCTTCCTGAGGGTGAATTTGAGGACGAAAAATTTTTCCGGGATATCAAGGCTTTAAACGATAAAGGAATCAAAAACGTTGTTGTGGCGGTGTCTGAGGGAATTAAATATAAAGACGGAACATATGTATGCGAAAGCGCGTCAAGCGGACTTACGGACACGTTCGGACATAAATGTTTAAGCGGAACGGCAAAGGTGCTTGAGGATATGGTTAGAACAAAATTAGGATATAAGGCTCGCGGAATAGAATTAAATGTAGGGCAAAGATGCGGCGCGCATTTTACTTCTCTTACGGATATTGAAGAGTCGTTTGCGGTTGGGCAGGCTGCGGTTTCAGAAGCTGAAAACGGCGGAACAGGCAAAATGATGATTTATGTTCGTGAAAGCAATAATCCATATAAAATTTCTATTGAAAGCAGAGATATTAAAAACATCGCTAACGGTGAAAAAATAATTCCTCAAAGCTGGATTGTAAACGGAAACGACGTATCCTCCGAAATGATTGAATATATATCTCCGCTGGTGGAGGGCCAGCCGAAGCTGCGTTATAAAAACGGACTTCCGGTATATTTAAAAAGATAATTTTAATTAATAAGGGCTGAATCCTGTACAGCAGGGCTCAGCCCTTTTATAACATAGGAAATTACAAGCGAATGGTGCAATTTTGCTTGTTGCATAAAATCGAACCTTTATCCCCGCGCCCGCAGGCGCATCGTTCATTAAGAACGATTTTCTATATTAATTTACCTATTGCATAACCTGAAAAATACCCCAATATACCTAATATTACAGTACCTGAAATATAATAAAGCGCACTTATTTTTTTACTTTTCAGAAACAGGGTTACCCCTTCGAACATAAAAGCCCCGAATGTTGTGTATGCTCCCAAAAATCCATCTGCCATAAGCAGATACATATTCCCTTCCGCATGTATGCCGATTACAAGCCCTAACAAAACAGCCCCGGTTATATTTATTAAGAATGTGCCGATTGGAAAGTTGGTATTTGCTTTCTTTGAAATTATATTTCCTAAAATAAATCTTGTTATACTGCCTAAAGCGCCGCCTAAACCTAATAACAGAAAGCCCAATTAATTCTCCCCACTTTCATCCTGTTTATTATTTCTTAAAAATTTATAAATTACTTTGCGTGCTAATATCAAACCAAAATATGCAGCCGCAAGCCCCGATACAATTGAAATTGTGATATATGAAACAGCCGAAAAGTATTTTTGAGCCTGTAAAAGGTAGGCGGTTTCCATGCAAAGTGTTGAAAAAGTTGTAAACGCTCCAAGAAAACCAGTTGTAATTCCAAGTCTTAAATTTGCATTGATTTCACATATTTCAAAAGCTAAAGTTAATATTATACCAAGTATAAAGCTTCCAAGTACATTGATTGCAAGAGTGTTTATTGGTATATTCCAATGATAATTATAAATTTGTATATTTTTGATATAAAACCTGAGGTATGTCCCCAAAATCCCGCCTAAGCCGATAAAAACATATTTTCTCATTGATTATCTCTCCAGTTTAATTTCATTATAAAACCTTAGAACAAAAAACTCCTACAAAAAACACATAAGTGTTATTGTAGGAGTCATTAGCTCAAAGCAATTAAGGCGAACTCCATCACCTTTAAATAATATTAACATAAATATGAAGTCTTGTCAAGAGTTATATATTACTTATTTCCACCGGAGTAAGAGAAGTTCTGCCTGATTTTCTTCTGTCAATCCATTTTTCAAGTTCCATAGTAATAATCGGTAAAAGAGAAAGCACAGCCACCATGAGCCATTGTGATAGACTAAGAGGAACTACTTTAAAGATTATCGCGAGCGGCGGTATACTGATTACGCTGATTTGCATAAAGGCGCAAATAATGAATGCGTAAACCAGATAAATATTGCCGAAAAAGCCTACTTTAAATAAAGAACGTTCACTGCGCATATTAAACGCATGAACAAGCTGTGACAGGCTAAGTGTGGCAAAAGCCATTGTTCTGCCAACAACAAGGCTTGCGAATATATTACTTCCTATGCTGTAAGCGAGCAATGCAATAGACCCTATTAATACTCCTTCAATAAATATAACATATCCTAGATTATCAGCAAATAGCCCTTTTTTTCTGTCAATAGGTCTATTGTTCATAATATATTTATCGGGTGCTTCAACCCCCAAAGCAATTGCGGGGAGAGAGTCGGTAACAAGGTTTACCCATAGCAATTGTATCGCTATAAGAGGAGCCTGCCAGCCCATTAATATAGCCGCGAAAATTGTAACTATTTCTCCGATATTACTGGATAATAAAAAATGAACAGCTTTGCGTATATTGGAATAAATTCCTCTGCCTTCGCGAACGGCGGATACAATTGTCGCAAAATTATCATCAGTAAGTACCATATCAGCCGCGCCTTTAGCGACGTCTGTTCCGGAAATGCCCATTGCACAGCCTATGTCGGCGGCTTTTAATGCCGGTGCGTCGTTTACTCCGTCGCCTGTCATTGCAACAACCGCGCCCTTTTGCTGAAACGCTTTTACTATACGAACCTTGTGTTCGGGAGTAACTCTGGCAAATACAGAATATTCGTTAATATGCGCTGTAAGCTCCTCATCGCTAAGCCTTGATAATTCCATGCCTGTGATAGCTTTGCTTGTGCCGGTGTATATACCGATTTCCTTTGCGATCGCGATTGCTGTTTCAATATGATCGCCTGTAATCATAACGGCTTTTATACCTGCGTGTTTGCAGGTTTTTACAGCCTCCTTAACGTCGGGACGGGGAGGGTCGATCATACCCACAAGCCCCGCGAAGGTAAGGTTATATTCAAGCTCGCGCGGCAAAGTCAAAACGTCGGAATACGCTACGGCTATAACTCTAAGCGCGCTTTCCGCCATTTTTTTATTTTGAGATAAAATTAAATTCTTTTTTTCAAGCGGCAGATTGCAGCGTTCAAGCAAAATATCGGGCGCGCCTTTTGTGATGATTCTGTAGCAATTGTTCATTTTATGTACCGTAGTCATAAGCTTTCTGGAGGAATCGAAGGGCAGTTCGGATATTCTTTTATACTGGGAGTCTAATTCAGCTTTATTCAAACTTGCTTTTTCAGCTGCGTCTGCAAGCGCGGTTTCAGTAGGGTCGGATTTATTATTGCAAAGGCAGCATAGTTCAAGAACAAAGTCCATTTTACCGAAAACATCCACGACTGTCATTTTATTTTGGGTTAATGTCCCTGTTTTATCTGAGCATATAACGGTTGCGCTTCCTAAAGTTTCAACAGCCGGAAGCTTGCGAATAATAGCGTTTTTCTTAACCATTTTTTGAACCCCCAGGGACAGCATAATGGTTACAATAGCAGGCAAACCTTCAGGGATTGCCGCAACTGCTAAGCTTACGGAGGTCATAAACATATCAAAGGGGGGTATATGCCTGAGCACTCCCATTAAAAATATTACAGCGCATATAATAAGCGCGGCAGTTCCTAAGGTTTGTCCGGTTTTTGCGAGTTTCTGCTGCAAAGGTGTCTGCGGTGTTTCTCCTGTTATAATCAGGTTTGCAATTTTTCCAATTTGAGTATTCATACCGGTTTCTGTTACAATTGCGGTTCCGCGCCCGTGCGTCACTATTGTGCTTGACCATACCATATTTCTTGTATCGCCTATAGGGATATCCTTGTCCAAGATTAAGCTATGGTTTTTTTCAACATTAACAGATTCACCCGTCAGCGCGGATTCATCGACCCTTAGCGAAATGCTGTCTGTTAACCTTGCGTCCGCCGGGACATAATCGCCGGATTGAAGAAATATTATATCGCCCGGAACCAGCTCGCCAGCGTTTAGAATAACGATATTTTCGTCACGCTTAACCCTTATTGTAGGGGAAGCCAGTTTTTTTAAAGCCTCCAATGATTTTTCCGCTTTGCTTTCCTGAAAAACTCCTATTGAAGCATTAAGTATAACTATTAATAATATTATAATAGGATCAACAAAATCAAGTGAGCCTTCTATAACCCCCATTGCGAAAGAAATCGCAGCCGCAATTAATAATATAATCACCATATAATCACAAATTTGTTCCGCAAACCGTTTGAGTAAACTCGGTTTTTTCTGTTCGGTTAAAGTATTTAGTCCATATGTTTGCTGCCTTCGGGCAGCTTCTTCGCTTGATAAACCATTCGTTAAATCTACGTATAATTTTTTACACACATCTGATATTGATATGTTATGCCACATTTCTTATACACTCCTTTTGTAAAATTAGGGGTCGTCCCATATAATAAATATATTGAGGCGGACAAGCTAATATGATAAAATTTTATTTGATGTGTGACTAAGTTTTAAATCTTTTGTTAAATATATATAAGAAAATAAAGAAAGTAGTAATTAAAATTATGAAAAAACATTGTTAAAAATTTATCAAAAATCTATTGACATATTAATTTAATCGTGATATAATGAGATTGATAAAAAAATAACAAAGTTTTTAAAGCTAAGTTCAATAATAATTATCAGGAGGTTGCATTATGAGTGAAAAAGTTAAAACCCGGGAGCAGCAGATTGATGTTCAGGGCATGATTAATTCTTTGGTGGATAAAGCAAATAAGGCGCTGGAAGAATATATGAAGCTTACGCAGGAACAGGTAGACAATATAGTACATCAAATGTCACTTGCGGGTGTTGATAATCACATGAGACTTGCAAAATTGGCAGTAGAAGAAACCGGACGCGGAATCTATGAAGATAAAATTATAAAAAATCTTTTCGCAACAGAATATATCTGGCATTCAATAAAATATGAAAAAACAGTTGGAGTTGTTGATGAAAACGAAATGGAAGGTTATGTTGAAATAGCCGAGCCAGTAGGAATTATAGCAGGTGTAACACCCGTTACAAACCCAACATCAACAACAATGTTTAAAAGCTTAATTTCAGCTAAAACAAGAAATCCTATAATTTTCGGTTTTCACCCGTCAGCGCAAAAATGTTCAATGGAAGCCGCAAAGGTTGTATATGACGCGGCTGTAAGAGCAGGAGCGCCGAAGGATTGCATTCAGTGGATAGAATATCCGTCTATTGAAGCTACAAGCGCGCTTATGAATCATTCGGGCGTTGCTCTTATCCTGGCAACAGGAGGCTCCGGAATGGTACGTTCGGCATACAGCGCAGGTAAACCTGCACTTGGCGTAGGTCCCGGTAACGTCCCTTGCTATATCGAAAAAACAGCAGATTTGGAAAGAGCCTGTACCGACCTTATGCTTTCAAAGACCTTTGATAACGGTATGATATGCGCATCTGAACAGGCAGTTATTGTAGACGAAGCTATATCAAAACGATTTGAAGAATATATGAAGGAAAATTCTTGCTATTTCTTAAATGAAGAGGAAATTAAAAAGGTATCCGATTTTGCGGTTCCTCCTGAAAAGAATGCTATTAATGCCGCAATTGTGGGTAAAAGCGCCGCATGGATTGCTAAACAGGCAGGTATAAACGTGCCGGAGAACACTAAAATCCTAATCGCTAGATTAAAGGATGTAGGGCCTGAATATCCGTTATCAAGAGAAAAGCTTTCGCCTATCCTTGCTTACTTTGTAGTTAAGGACAGCAAAGAGGGCTTTGAAAAAGCTAAAAAAATGCTTGAATTCGGCGGACTCGGGCATTCAGCCGTTATCCATTCCGAAAATAAAGAGCTATGTCAAAAATACGGCGAAGAAATGAAGGTTGGACGTGTAATTGAAAACTCTCCTTCATCCCAGGGCGCTATCGGTGATTTATATAATACAAATACTCCTTCACTAACTTTAGGATGCGGTTCTTTCGGCAGAAACTCCACGACATCCAACGTATCTTCAGTAAACCTCATTAACACAAAACGTCTGTCAAAGAGGAGAGTTAATATGCAGTGGTTTAAAGTTCCCCCGAAAATCTATTTTGAGGAAGATTCCGTTCAATACCTTGAAAAAATGAGAGGGATAACAAGAGCCTTTATAGTAACCGACCCGATGATGGTTAAATTAGGATATGTTGATAAGGTATTATATTATTTGAGAAAAAGAAATGAGTACTGCCACAGTGAAATATATGCGGATGTTGAGCCGGATCCGTCTGTTGAAACAATTATGAGCGGCGTTGAGGCAATGAATAACTTCAAGCCTGACGTTATAATAGCGCTCGGCGGAGGAAGCGCAATTGACGCCGCAAAGGGTATGTGGCTGTTCTATGAGCATCCTGAAACATCATTTGACGGACTGAAACTGAAATTCCTTGACATCAGAAAAAGGTCGTTTGCGTTCCCTAAGCTTGGAGAAAAAGCTAAGCTTGTCGCAATTCCCACAACCTCGGGCACGGGCTCGGAAGTAACGGGATTTTCAGTTATCACAGATAAAAATAACGGAAATATTAAATATCCGCTTGCGGATTATGAGCTTACTCCGGATGTGGCGATTATTGACCCACAGTTTGTAATGTCAATGCCAAAAAGTATAACCGCCGACACAGGTATGGACGTATTGACGCACGCTATTGAGGCATATGTATCCGTAATGGCTACTGATTATACGGACGGTCTTGCAATAAAAGCAATTGAGCTTGTATTTGAATATCTGCCCAGAGCTTATAAAAACGGTAATGATAAGGAAGCAAGAGAAAAAATGCATAACGCGTCCGCTATTGCCGGCATGGCATTCTCAAACGCATTTTTGGGGATTAACCATTCAATGGCTCATAAACTGGGAGGAGAATATCATGTTCCTCACGGCAGAGCAAATGCTGTTATTTTGCCTTATGTAATTGAATATAACGCAATAAAACCTAACAAATTTGTAGCCTTCCCGAAATATAAGGAATTTATAGCTGATAAAAAATTCGCTAAGGTTTCTAAGTATTTGGGTCTTCCGTCTAAAACTACTGAGGAGGGCGTAAAAAGCTTAATTAAAGCTGTTCGCGACCTCATGAAATCCTTGGATATGCCAATGACACTTCAGGAAATGGGGATAAATGAAGCTGAATTCTTCTCAAAGCTTCCCGCGCTTGCAGACAGAGCATTTGAAGACCAGTGCACAACAGCAAACCCCCGCTATCCGTTTGTAACTGAGCTTGAGGAAATTTATACAAAAGCTTATTACGGTAAATAAACCAGCTTTACTTTGAAGAACAATTTGTGATAGACAACATATAAAAGGCTGCACTTTAAAATGCAGCCTTTTATATTAATAAGTATAAAAGGGAGTCTAATTATGGAGATTTATGTTTGTATAGGAAGCTCATGTCATTTGAAAGGGTCATATGACATTATTAATTTGATGAAAGAAAATATATCAAAGCATTCACTTGAAAATAAAATTGATATGAAAGCTTCATTTTGCCTTGGAAAGTGTACAAGCGGAGTGACAATAAAGGTAGATGATGAGATTATTACCGGTGTGTCAAAAGATAATTTTAATGAAGTTTTCAAAACATATATATTAGAGAAAATATAGTAAAAAAGGTATCGGATAGGAGCATCGTTATGAACGAAATATTAAAATTGAAAAAGTCCAATTGTAAAAATTGTCATAAATGCATAAGATATTGCCCTGTAAAATCAATAAAATTTTCTGACAATCAAGCTAACATAATTCATGACGAATGTATTTTATGCGGCAGATGCTTTACTGTATGTCCTCAAAACGCAAAAGAAATCCGCAATGATATTGATATTGTAAAAAAACAGCTTGCCGCAGGAAAAAAGGTTGTAGCGAGCATTGCCCCGTCGTTTATATCCGATTTTCCCGTATCTTCAATAGAAGCTTTTGAAAAGTACCTGAAAAAATTAGGATTCGACAGAGCTGAAGAAACAGCAATAGGAGCTCAGATAGTAAAAAAAGAATACGAAAAAATAATAAAAAATAAAAAACAGAGTATAGTTATATCATCGTGCTGTCACAGTATAAATACTCTTATACAAAAAAAATACCCAGATATTTTAAAATATCTGGCGCAAATAAGTTCTCCTATGTTAACTCACGCGGATTATATTAAAAAAAGCGAGCCGGACGCTTTTGTAGTTTTTATAGGACCATGTATCTCCAAAAAAGCGGAATCCGAAGAATATAAAACAGTTGATTGCGTGCTTACATTCGATGAGCTAAGAGAATGGTTTGAGGAAGAGAATATTATTGTTGAGGAAGACAATAAAGAAAGTGATATAAACTATCGTTCAAGATTTTTCCCTGAAGCCGGCGGCATTATAAAATCAATGGTAAAAACCGACTATGATTATTTTGCGGTTGACGGAATAAACAAATGTATTTCTGTTATACAAGAAATCGAAGAGGGAAAAATAAACAACTGTTTTATAGAAATGAGCGCTTGTGAGGGCAGCTGTATTAACGGACCTGCTACTAATCATTTTAAAAGTAGTCTTTTAAGCTGCAGAAAGCGCGTAGAAGATTATTCGGGCAGTATAGATTTAGAAATAAACGATAAGCTGAATTTAAAAAAAGAAATGCGGTATAGCGGCATACATGTGCAAAGACCCGGTGAAAAAGCGATAAATGAGATATTAGCGAAAATGGGCAAAACACTGCCGGAGCATGAGCTTAATTGCGGAACCTGCGGCTATAATACCTGCAGAGATAAGGCTGTAGCGGTATATATGGGCAAAGCGGATATTACAATGTGCCTGCCGTTTATTAAAGAAAGGGCAGAGTCTTTTTCGGACACGATTATTTCAAATACACCGAACGCAATTTTTGTTCTGGATGAAAACCTTATAGTTCAGCAAATCAATAAAGCGGCCTGCAAGCTGTTCAATATAGATAATCCGGCGACAATTATAAATTCTCCGGTTGTAGGCATTTTAAATTCAGATGAATATATTGACGTAATCACTACCGGAAAAAACATCTATGAAAAAAAGCATTACTTTGCCGAATATGATAAATATGTTGAAGAAAACATTATATATGCAAAAGATTTTCATCTTATCATATGTATTATGAAGAATATTACCGACAGTGAAAATGAAAACGCTGAAAAAGAAAGGCTTCGCAGCCAAACTGTGGAAATTACAGATAAGGTTATAGAAAAGCAAATGCGGGTTGTGCAGGAAATTGCGTCACTGCTTGGCGAAACAACAGCGGAGACAAAAATCGCTCTTACAAAGCTAAAAGAAACCTTAGGCAGGTAGGTGCAGCTATGAATAAATTATTTACTGAGACAGGTTATGTAAGCCTGAATAAATACGGTGAGCAGCTATGCGGAGACAGAGTAGAAATAATAGAAAATGAGAACGAAACTACCATTGTGCTTGCCGATGGACTGGGCAGCGGAGTTAAAGCAAATATTTTATCTACTCTCACATCCAAGATTATCGGCACTATGATGGCAAACGGATTATCAGTAGAGGATTGCGTGGAAACAATTGCAAATACTCTTCCGGTGTGCAGACAGAGGGAAATTGCTTATTCTACATTTACAATTTTAAAAATTGATAATAACAGACAAGCGAGAATCATTCAATTTGACAATCCGTATGTAATTTTATTAAGAAACGGAAAAAGTTATGATTATCCTAAAACTCTTATAAAAATCGGCGATAAAAATATATATGAAAGCAGAATAAACACTAATGTAGGAGATATATTTATTTTAATGAGCGACGGGGCAATTTATGCCGGTGTGGGGAAAACCCTGAATTATGGATGGCAGCGCGATAATATCATTGAATATATACAGACAAGATACAATATAGAAATTTCAGCTAAAATGGCAGCTACGGTTTTAGCGGATGAATGTAATGAGCTGTACATGAATATGCCGGGAGATGATACTACTATCGCGGCTGTTAAAATACGGGAGCGTCAGCCGGTTAATCTAATGATAGGTCCGCCCGCCAACCCTGCGGATGTGCCGAAATTAATGTCGCTGTTTTTTTCAAAAGAAGGTAAAAAAGTAGTCTGCGGCGGAACTACGTCAAATATCGTTGCGGATTATCTGGGTACGCAAATTATAACGCAACTTGAATATACGGATCCTTCAATACCTCCGGCAGGTTATATAAAAGGAATTGACCTTGTAACCGAAGGCGTTATTACAATAAGTAAGGTGCTTGAATATGCCAAAAGCTACAGCAGCGGCAAGGATTTATCAGCGTCCTGGAATAATAAAAAGGATGCGGCTTCTCTTGTTTCACAAACATTATTTGAGGAAGCCACGGATATTAATTTCTTTGTCGGCAAAGCAATTAATCCGGCGCATCAAAATCCGGATCTGCCTATAAATTTCGGCATTAAAATACGTTTGATTGATGAGCTAGCGAAAAAATTAGAGTTGATGGGTAAAAAAATTAAGGTAAGTTATTTTTAATGGGGGGTATTTATATGCCTGTTTTTGACACAAAAGTACAGTTGTTGAAATATAGAGTTTTAAAAGAAGTTGCAAAGCATGCGTTTGAAGATACTTTGCAGGAGTGCTATTATAAAATTCCAATGGTAATAGTACCCGGTAAGGAAGCGACGATGCGCTGTTGCATATATAAGGAAAGAGCTATTGTAAATGAACGCATAAAGCTTGCTATGGGCGGAGATAAAAATAATTCCAATGTGATAGAGGTTTTGAATATTGCTTGTGATGAATGCCCTGTAAGCAGCTATGTTGTAACAGAATCATGCAGAGGGTGTATAGCGCACAGATGTGAGGAAAACTGCCCTGTAGGGGCGATTTCATTTGACAAAAATCAAAAAGCGAATATAGATTCGGATAAGTGTATAGAATGCGGCAAATGTGCGTCGGTCTGCCCGTACAGCTCAATTGTAAAAAATAAAAGACCATGTGAAAAAGCGTGTAAAGTAAAAGCAATTACAATGGACGAGGATAAAAAAGCGGAAATTAATAATAAAAAATGTGTAGCTTGCGGAGCATGCGTATATCAGTGCCCTTTCGGAGCAATAATGGACAAATCGTATATATTAGACGCAATAGAACTGCTAAAGAATAGTGAAAACAATAATAAATATAAGGTTTACGCTGTGGTTGCGCCTTCAATTTCAAGCCAGTTCAGCTATGCTAAGCTTGGGCAGGTAATTGCCGGCATAAAAAAGCTTGGTTTTCATAATGTGGTAGAGGCTGCTCTCGGGGCGGATATGGTTGCATACAAAGAAGCAAAAGAGCTTAGCGAAAAAGGAATTTTGACAAGCTCATGCTGCCCGGCTTTTGTTGATTATATAAAAAAAGAATTCCCTCAGCTTGAAAAATATATTTCTAATAATCTTTCGCCAATGGCGGAAATTTCAAAATACATTAAGGAAACTGATGAAACAGCTAAAATTATATTTATAGGTCCCTGCACGGCTAAAAAAGTGGAATTTCAGCAGGAAAAAGTCCGCCCCTATGTGGATTGCGTGCTGACCTTTGAGGAGCTTCAGGCGCTGATAGACAGCCGTGAAATTGATTTAAGCGTGCTGGAGGATGATGTGCTCGACAACGCATCCTATTACGGAAGAATTTTCGCGCGCAGCGGCGGGTTGTCGGAAGCGGTAAGGCAGGGTATCGACGAGCAGAGTTTGAATTTTGAATATAAACCGATTGCCTGCGATGGCATTGAGCAATGCAAGGTTGCGCTTCTGAAACTAAATAAAGGCATTTTAAGTGAAAACTTTATTGAGGGTATGGCTTGCTTCGGCGGTTGTATTGGAGGAGCAGGCTGTTTAACACATGGAATTAAGGATAGAAATGAAGTTGATAAATACGGTAAGCTGGCATTTGAAAAAAATATTACCGACGCTATAAATATTTTAAATCTTGATAAAAAAGATAGATAAAAATTTAATTTAAAAAATATTGATAATTTTTTACTTCTGGTATATAATGTTTATTATAATACATTTACGGAGGAAAAAATGGACAGCTTAAAAGGCTTAACAATGGCAGAGGTTGAACAAAGAAGAAAACAGGGTTTAATTAACAGGACAACTAAAAAATACACAAAAACCAAAGGAAGAATTATATTTGAAAATGTATTATCATATTTCAATATAATTATGACGTTGATTTTTGTGCTTATCCTGTTTACCGGCAGCTATGAAAACGCGCTGTTTATCGGTGTTGTTGTTTCAAATGCTTTTATGGGTATAGTTCAGGAGCTTAGGGCAAAAAGGGTTGTGGATTCTCTTTCTATATTAACGGCATTTAAAGCCGTTGTAATACGTGACGGCAAAAAAGAGGAAATTCCTGTCGATGATATTGTTAAGGACGATATTATTCTGATAAAAACAGGCGACCAGATTAGTGTGGACGCCGAGGTTATATCATCCGAAGGGCTTGAGGTTGACGAATCACTTTTAACCGGTGAGAGTGAGCCTGTGCTTAAAAATGCGGGAGACAGGCTGATGTCTGGCAGCTTTGCCGCCTCGGGAAGCGCTGTCGCTATAGCGGATAATGTCGGGGAAAGCAGTTATGCGGCAAAGCTCACCCGTGAGGCTAAAAAAAATAAAAGAGCCAATTCCGAAATTTTAAATACTATAAATAATATTATCAGAGTAATGTCATATATTATACTTCCATTAGGTATTTTGCTGTTTTTTTCTCAATATACGCGAGGTGCGGGAAACTATAATGAAGCTGTAATAGGAACCGGCGGAGCGCTTACGGGAATGATTCCGAGCGGTCTGGTTTTAATCAGCACAATTACGCTGGCACTCGGCGTTTTCCGCTGCGCGGGTCATAATGTGCTGATAAACGAGCCTCCGGCAGTTGAGGTTTTGGCAAGAGTAAACACCTTGTGCATTGACAAAACAGGTACTTTAACAGACGGCAGCCTCGAGGCCCAAAAAATAATAACATTAAGCCATGAACCGGAAGCGGAAATAATTGAAATACTAAGGGAATTTCCGTCAAGCTTTGAAGATAAAAATGCTACTGCCGGTGCTATAATAGAAAAATACGGTTCATCGGATAAATATAAAATTATTTCTAAAGTTCCATTTTCATCAGCAAGAAAATGGAGCAGTATAACCTTTGAAGATAAAGGAACCTATGTAATGGGCGCTCCTGAAATGATTTTGAAAGGTAAAACAAACGAGGCTCATGAATTCGCAAAAGAAGGTTTTAGGGTAATTCTGCTTGCTCATTGCAAAGGGTTAATAGAGAATAATTCGATTCCTGATAATATAAGAGGTTTAGCATTTATACTAATATCGGACAGAATAAGGGAAGATGCAAAGCAGGTGCTTGAGCATTTCAAAAAATATGATGTAAGCGTAAAAATAATTTCGGGAGATAATCCTGTAACTGTGTCAAATATTGCAGGCAGGCTGGAAATTGAGGACGCGGATAAATATATTGATATGTCTGAATTTTCAGATGATGATGAGCGCATTTATAATGCCGCGTCAGAATATAAAATATTCGGCAGAGTTTCGCCGCGGCAAAAGAAAAATATTATTGCCGCGCTGAAGAAACAGGGCAACACTGTCGCTATGACAGGAGACGGAGTTAATGATGTTCTGGCAATGCGTGAGTCGGATTGTTCAATTGCAATGGCCGCCGGAAGCGGAGCCGCAAGGGGAGTTGCGAAAATTGTTATGCTGAATTCAGATTTCGCGCCTTTAGTTGACGTTGTTTACGAAGGCAGAAGAGTAATTAACAATCTTGAAAAGGTTTCAAGCCTGTATCTTGTTAAAACTATCTTTTCTGTTTTACTTACAATATATTTTATAATAACTGGCTTTAAATACGTACTGGATCCGGTTCATCTGACATTGATAGGCTCAATTTCGGTAGGAATTCCGTCCTTTTTTCTTGCCCTTGAAAAAAATGTGCACAGAATAAAGGAAGGCTTTAAAAAACGAATGATAAATAACGCGATACCGGGCGGAGTTTTAATTTCGTTAAACTGCATAATGCTTTCGTTATTAAATTATTCAGGAATTATATCCGGTGAGGTTATGACTATGCAGGCGGTGCTGCAGACAGGCTTTATAAGCCTTGTGGTGCTTTATTGCGTATCAAGGCCTATAAATCTGTTCCGGGGCGCAGTTGTATGGAGTATGTTTATAATATTTATAGCGGCAATTTTAATTTTTAAGGATATTTTAGGCTTGGTATGGCTGGATTTAATGAATATGCTTGTGTTTGCTATTTTTGCCGTTTTTTACGGGATTATCATATTAAAATTTACTAAACATACAGGTTAAGGTGTTGGGGTCGGTTCTGTTTTATCGGTTTCCGGCTGGCTATTTACAAGCGTATATACCTGCCATATCATTTCACCTGCCTGAATACGGGTTATATTGTCAAGCGGACGGAAGGTTTTATCGTCATAGCCTTTTATAATATTATAACCATGCAATGAGCGAATTGCATCAACAGCCCATTCAGGAATACTGCTTTGATCCGCAAAATCCTCATTCTGACTTTCTGGTGGAACTGTTAATTTAAGTGCGTTGCCTATTATTTTGGCTGCTTCAGCCCGGGTGATGTTCGTATAAGGGTGAAGAAAAAGCTTGCCGTTTTCAAGGCTTCCGTTTATTATTCCCTTTTGATATGCCCATTTTGCAGGTTGTGCCACTGACGGATGCAGCTCAAAGTTCTCCTCTTCAAAAATTAAATCGGCGCTCTCTAAAACGTCAAAATTTTTGCCCATAGAGGAAAGCAGGGTTAAAATAAAATCAATTCTGTTGATTTTCACATCGGGTCTGAAATATCTTTTTTCTCCAATTTTTTCGCCTACCCATAAATTTTCGGAAAATAATTGAACGGAAGTATATTCTCCCCAATGACCCGCCATGTCATCATAAATCACAGGAATGGGTTCTTCCGGTGTATCCGCAATGGTTATTGTAATTTTTGCGGGTGTTTCGGAATAAGCGGTGCCGTCAGAGCCCTGCCAGTTCATTTGGACAGTGCCTGTATAATTATTTGTCGGGGTAAATATTAGTCCGCCAAGCTGATTTGTCGGAATTTCCATATTTTCTGTTACAATTGTGCCGCTTAAAAGCAGGCTTCCCACTGCTGTGTCGGGAATAGAGGATAATTTAACGCTTGCAAGAGCAATATCTGAAGTGAATTTATCTATAAAATCCTGCTGCGAAAATGTGATGCTCTGATTTTTTGTTATACTAAATAAAATATCCTGAGAAACAGGCTGTGCTGATACCGAAAACGGCGTCATTAAAAACATTATGGTTATACTGATACAAATGAATTTTTTCATTTTAACATCTCCTAAAAAAGTTTTAATATTATTTTGCAAAAATGTGATGAAAATTATGATATGAAATATTTACTGGTTGTTGACAATTTAATTATAATGGAGTATAATCTAAGTTATATACATTTTTTAATGTAGGATATAATTTTTGTATTTTGTTTGGAGGACAATTATGTTATGTACGCGATGTGGTAAAAATATGGCAGTCGTGTTTATGGGTGATGAAAAGAATCCTTCCGCTCCGGCTCAGGCGCTTTGTATAACGTGTGCCAGAGAACTCGGAATTACTTCTGTTGATAATATAATTAAGCAGATGGGATTTGACCCTGAAATGATGGAAAGCAATATGAAAGAACTTATGGATAATATGGATAATATGGATGATATAGACGAAGAAAGCCAGCTTGCGGGTATTGATGAAAAAAATAAAAATGACCCCATGTCATTTGTTAGTAAAGTTTTCGGGAATTTTAAAAATATGAGCGACAATGTTCAAAAGGAACAGATTCCTAAAGAAAAAAAGGAAAATCCCGATAAAAAAGAAAAGAAAAAAAGGAAATTTCTTGAAACTTACGGTGTTAATCTCACAAGAAAGGCTAAAGTAAACGGTATTGACCGAGTAGTCGGCAGAAACAGTGAAATAGCGAGAGTAATTCAAATACTTAACAGGAGAAGCAAAAACAATCCTGTGCTCTTAGGTGAACCCGGCGTTGGCAAAACAGCAATAGCTGAAGGGCTTGCTCTGCGAATTGTTGAAAAAAAAGTACCGGCAAAGCTGTTCGAGTATGAGGTATATTTGCTCGATTTTGCCGCGCTTGTTGCGGGTACTCAATTCAGAGGGCAGTTCGAGGCAAGGCTGAAAAGCCTGATTGAGGAAGTTAAAAGTGAAGGGAATATAATATTAGTTATTGACGAAATTCATAATATAGTCGGAGCAGGTGAAGCAGAGGGCGGAGCTATGAACGCGGCTAACATTATGAAACCGGCGCTTGCTCGCGGTGAAATCCAGATTATCGGAGCAACCACGCTTAATGAATACAGAAAAAAGATTGAGAAGGATACAGCTTTAGAAAGAAGATTCCAGCCTGTTTTTGTGGACGAACCGACTATAGAGGATAGTATAGAGATATTAAAAGGAATTAAGGATTATTATGAACAATATCACAAGGTAACCATAAGTGATGAGGTTATTAAATCGGCTGTTATCCTTTCCGAAAGATATATTCATGACAGATTTTTGCCGGATAAAGCAATTGATATTATTGATGAAGCGGCGTCTAAGGTAAATTTAAATAACAAGATTTTGGTTGAAATAAGTATTGTCGAGGAATCTTTGAAGGAATTGGAAAGTGAAAAAGAAAGCGTTCCCGAGGAGGATTATCAGAAGCTTGCGGATTTAAAGGCATTGGAATGCAGAATAAGAGAAAATTTAGAAAATCTGAAAAGTCAGTTCAGTTATATCCCTATTACCGCTGATGATGTTGCGGAGGTAGTGGAAATGTGGACTCGGATTCCTGTGCAGAAGCTTACTGAGGTTGACAGCAGCAAGCTTCTCAAACTTGAGGAAAATTTGCATAAAAGAGTAATCGGTCAGGATAAAGCGGTGCAGAGCGTTGCACGCGCGGTTCGCCGTAAACGCGCTGGGTTCGTCACGAAAAAGAAGCCTATTTCCTTTATTTTTGTTGGGCCTACCGGAGTTGGAAAAACAGAGCTTGTAAAAGCGTTATCCGAGTGTGTGTTCGGCAGCGAAGACGCTATGATACGGCTTGATATGTCGGAGTATATGGAAAAGCACTCTGTATCAAAGCTTATCGGTTCGCCTCCGGGATATGTGGGATATGATGAAGCAGGGCAGATTACGGAAAAAATCAGGCGGAATCCATATTCAATTATATTATTGGACGAAATTGAAAAGGCTCACGCAGATGTGTTTAATATATTCCTGCAGATACTTGATGACGGCAGAATAACCGACAGTCAGGGAAGAGTTGTAAATTTTGAAAATACTGTTATTGTAATGACCTCAAACGCGGGTTCTGATTTAAATTCAGGCAGTATGGGCTTTGAAAGCGCTGAAGGCGTAAGCAAATACGAAAAAACCTTAAATCAGCTTTTCAGACCTGAATTTTTAAATCGTGTGGATGAAATAGTTGAGTTTGAGTATTTATCCAAAGAAGAGCTGCTTCAGATTGTTGATCTGATGATGAACGAGCTGTCACAAGGATTGATGGAACAGGGCATTTCGCTGAATGTATCAAATGACGCTAAAGAGCTTGTTTTGGAAAAAGGATATCAGCGTCGTTTCGGTGCAAGACCGATGAGAAGAATAATAATGAAGCAAATTGAAGATGTTATAGCAGAAAAAATTATATCCGGTGAAACCGGGAAAGGCAGCACTATAAATGTTAATACCCAAAATGGTGAGTTTGATATATCAATTAATTAAAATTTTTTAGGAAAGATTAACACTTTGTTCATAGTTTTTTAAAAAATATATATTATAATATGATTAAACAATAAACAGGAGGTTATAAAAATGTCTGAGTTTAATGATTACAAATGGTATGAAGACGATCATCAAAAAAATGATTATGTTACGTATGACAATCAGGGATTTTACACAGAGATGGTTAATAATTATAAGAGAAAGAAAAAGCACAGAACTCTTATAACAGCAGCTATTTGCCTTGCGGCGGTAATAATGATATCAAGTGTAGGGCTTACAACATATGTTCTTATTAACGGCAGCCCGCTTGCTGATAATAGAGGTAAAGTAACAGCTAAAACTGAAACCGACAAAAACGCTTCATTTAATTTTGAACAGCTGTCTGATGGTGAAAGAACACCAAAGTCAACGGTTGATATTGCGAAAGAAGTTGGCCCCACCGTTGTAGGTGTTATAAATAAAACTTTAGTCCGGACATTCTTCGGGCAAACAGTTGAGCAGGACGGAAGCGGATCGGGTATTATCATAAGCAGCGACGGATATGTTGTAACAAACAATCACGTTGTTGAAGGCGCAAAGGAACTTAAAGTAGTTCTTAATACAGGAAAAGAATATCCGGCAAAGCTTGTAGGCTCAGATACTAAAACAGATTTGGCGGTAGTTAAAATTGAAACTTCAGATCTCCCCGTTGCAACGCTCGGTGATTCTGACAAACTCCAGGCAGGCGAGCTTGCGGTTGCGATAGGTAATCCATTAGGACAGGAGCTTGCAGGTACGGTTACGGTTGGTGTTATCAGCGCCGTAAACCGTTCGATACAAACAGATAACAGCACCATGACATTGGTTCAGACGGACGCGGCAATTAACCCGGGTAATTCAGGCGGTGCGCTTGTAAATGCTTATGGCGAGATTATTGGTATAAATTCAATGAAGTTCTCCGGCGATAATGTTGAAGGCATAGGATTTGCTATTCCTATTAATACCGCGAAACCAATTGTTTCCGATTTAATTGCTAACGGATATGTGAAGGGACGTCCTTTAATCGGTATATCACTTCGTGAAATATCAGCTGAAATAGCTGCAATTAATGATTTGCCGGCTGGCTTGCAGGTAGCTGATGTGGCTCAGGGCGGCGCGGCAGACCTGGCAGGTATTAAAAAAGGCGATGTAATTACTGCGGTTGACGGAAAAGTTGTAGAAACAGTTAAGCAGGTAAATGAAATAAAAGATTCTCATAAATCCGGTGATGTAATTACAGTTCAGGTATCACGTGACGGCACAAAAATGGAATTCAAGGTTACACTGCAAGAGGATAAAAGCGCTAGACAAAGCGGTTAATATTCCGTTAAAAAACCTTCTCTATAATCAAAATAAAAACCATGGTAAATCTTTAGATTACTGTGGTTTTTATTTTTTTGTATATAGTACTTGAAATATTAAAAAATTTAATGCGAAAATTATTGCAATTCTACCATTGACTTATTATTGGAAAAGTAGTATAATATAATAACGAATAGGTTTGTGTATATAAATTGTATACAATTCACTAAACAAATGAATATTTAGGAGGTTGAAACCAATGGCAAATTCAGTAAAACTTACTGTTGACGGTAATACCGCTGCGGCATATGTAGCATATGCGTTTAGCGATGCTGCTGCTATATATCCAATCACCCCTTCGTCAACAATGGCTGAAGTATGTGACGAATGGGCTGCTTATGGTAGAAAAAATATTTTCGGACAAATAATGAAAATTGCAGAAATGCAATCTGAAGCCGGCGCTGCCGGTGCGGTGCACGGGTCACTTTCAGCAGGCGCTTTAACAACAACATTTACAGCGTCTCAGGGCTTGCTTCTTATGATACCTAATATGTATAAAATCGCTGGTGAATTATTACCGGCTGTTTTCCATGTCAGCGCAAGATGTTTAGCTTCACACTCGCTTTCTATTTTTGGTGACCATTCCGACGTTATGGCTTGCCGTCAGACAGGTTTTGCAATGCTTGCATCCGCTTCTGTACAAGAAGCTATGGATATAGCGACAGTATCACATCTTGCAACATTAAAATCAAAGGTTCCTTTCCTGCATTTCTTTGATGGATTCAGAACTTCTCACGAAATACAGAAAATAGACGCTATTCCATATGAAACACTCGCAGATATGGTTGATATGGCAGATGTTGAAGAATTCAGAAAAAATGCTATGAATCCTGAACATCCTTATCAAAAGGGCACAGCTCAAAATCCTGATACTTTCTTCCAGAACAGAGAAGCGTGCAATAAGTATTATGATAATGTTCCTGCTATTGTTGAAGAAATGATGGCAAAGGTTGAAAAAGCAACCGGAAGAGCATATAAATTATTTGATTATTATGGCGCTCCTGATGCTGAAAGAGTAATAATCGCTATGGGCTCCGGCGTTGAAGCTATTGAAGAAACAGTAGACTATCTCGTAGGTAAAGGCGAAAAAGTCGGTTTAGTTAAAGTAAGACTTTACAGACCTTTCTCCGCAGAGCATTTTATATCAGTATTGCCAAAAACAGTTAAGAAAATAGCTGTTCTTGACAGAACTAAAGAACCGGGCGCATTTGGCGAACCGTTATATGAAGATGTTGCTACCGTACTAAAAGATAAGGGGTTAACCGATGTTTTTGTAATAGGCGGCAGATACGGCCTTGCTTCAAAAGAATTCACACCTTCAATGGTTAATGCTATATATAAGAATTTAAACGAAGCTGCTCCGAAAAACCACTTTACAGTTGGAATCAAGGACGATGTAACCGGTTTATCTCTTGATGTTACAGAAGAAATTGATACAACTCCTGCCGGAGTTTCACGTTGTAAATTCTTTGGCCTCGGCGCGGACGGTACTGTTGGCGCAAACAAAAACTCTATAAAAATTATTGGTGACCATACTGATATGTATGCTCAGGGTTATTTCGCATATGACTCTAAAAAATCCGGCGGTATCACAGTATCTCACTTAAGATTCGGTAAAAATCCTATAAAAGCTCCGTATCTTCTCAATGTATCTGATTTTATTGCTTGTCATAACCCTTCATATGTAACACGTTATGACCTTCTTGAAGGTATTAAGGCAGGCGGCGTATTCCTCATAAACTCACCATGGGGTACCCTAGAGGATATGGAAGCGAATCTTCCTGCTGAAATGAAGCAGACAATAGCTAAAAAGAACCTTAAAGTATATACAATAGACGCTATTAAAATAGCAGGTGAAATAGGCCTCGGCGCAAGAATCAACATGATAATGATGTCCGCGTTCTTTAAGCTCGCGAGTATTATACCGATTGATGAAGCTGTGCAATATATGAAACAGGCTATTGTAAAATCTTATGGTAAAAAAGGCGAAAAAATTGTTAATATGAACAATGCCGCAGTTGACGCGGGTCTTAACGCTTTAATCGAAATAAAATATCCTGAAAGCTGGGCGAATGCTACAACCGGCGCTGTTCCGGTAAAAATTCCTGCGACAGAATATTTTGACGAAGTTGTAAAACCAATACTTGCACAAGCAGGCGACAAATTGCCTGTAAGCGCATTTACTGCTGATGGAATTGTTCCTGTAGGAACAACAAAATATGAAAAACGCGGTATCGCGGTTAATGTTCCTCACTGGATTGCTGAAAACTGTATTCAGTGTAATCAGTGTTCATATGTTTGTCCTCATGCAACAATAAGACCTTATCTTATAAATGAAGAAAGTCTTAAAGCAGCACCGGAAGCGTTTATTACAAAGAAAGCAAACGGTAAAGCATACGACGGATACGCATACAGAATACAGGTATCTCCGCTTGATTGTACAGGCTGCGGAAACTGCGCCGATGTTTGTCTTGCAAAAGATAAAGCAATAGAAATGAAACCTTTTGTAGAGGAAGCCGACGTTCAGGCAGCTAACTGGGAATTCGCGCAAACACTTTCTGATCCTTCAATAGAATTAAATAAAAATTCTGTTAAAGACAGTCAGTTTATTAAACCTTTATTTGAATTCTCAGGCGCTTGCGCAGGCTGTGGTGAAACTCCTTATGTTAAGCTTGTAACTCAGTTATTCGGCGACAGGATGATGATTGCAAACGCTACAGGTTGTTCTTCAATTTACGGCGGAAGCTCACCTACAAATCCTTATACAGTAAATAATAAGGGCTTTGGTCCGGCATGGGCTAACTCATTGTTCGAAGATAACGCTGAATTCGGCTTCGGCTTTAATTTAGCTCTTAGACAGAGAAGAGAAAGACTTGAAATGCTGGTTAACAAATTCCTCGAAAATCCTTGCTGCGATGAAATGGCCGACGCATTTAAGGCTTGGCTTGAAGTTAAGGATGAGGGCGACGCTTCAATGGCGGCAAGTGAAAAACTTAAAGCAAAGCTTCCGGGTGCTATTGAAAAAACTACAGGTGAAACAAAAGCATTGCTTGAAGAAATATCTGCGTCCGCTGATCTCTTTGCAAAGAAATCTATTTGGATTTTCGGCGGTGACGGCTGGGCTTACGATATTGGCTACGGCGGTGTTGACCACGTAATCGCAAGCGGTGAAGACGTAAATATTCTTGTGCTGGATACTGAAGTATACTCCAATACAGGCGGTCAGTCTTCAAAATCCACTCCTACAGGAGCTATTGCTAAATTTGCTGCTGCCGGTAAGAGAGTTAAGAAAAAAGACTTGGGATTAATCGCTATGTCTTATGGATATGTATATGTTGCAAGCGTAAGTATGGGCGCTAATCAGAAACAGCTTTTAGACGCACTAAAAGAAGCTGAAAGCTATAATGGCCCATCTATCGTAATAGCGTATGCTCCATGTATTAACCATGGTATTTCAAAAGGCATGGGTAAATCTCAGTATGAAGAAAAACTGGCTGTAGAATGCGGTTACTGGCCGTTATACAGATATAACCCAACACTTGCCGATCAAGGTAAGAATCCGTTCACATTTGATTCTAAAGAACCGAAATACGACATTAAGGAATTCCTTAAAGGTGAAACACGTTATTCCGCACTTTTGAAACAGTTCCCTGATATAGCTGACGGATTACTTGATAAAGCTGCAAAAGAAGCACTTGACAGATTGGAATTTTATAAAAATCGTGCTTAACTTATGATTCATACAGGGCGGATATTATGTCCGCTCTGTTTTTTTGTAGAATTATTGCCATACATTAATAAAAAAGTTATAAAAAAATATAGACAATCAGAAAATGTTAATGTATAATATAAATATTGAATATATATAGTATAAATGAAGTTTTTAAGGGGTATATATTTTGAAAGAATCAATTTGTGGATTAAATATTAATTATGAAGTGTTCGGACATGGCAGGGATGTATTGATTTTGCACGGTTGGGGAGCTAATATAAATACTGTTATGCCTGTTGTTAAAATGATTGAAAAATGCTTCCGTGTATGGGTTTTGGATTTCCCGGGATTCGGCAATAGTGAAATTCCGCCTGAAAGCTGGGATGTTTATTCCTATGCGGATTTTGTTCAAAAATTCATAAATCAATTAAATATACAAAAGCCTATACTTATAGGTCATTCCTTTGGTGGCAGAATCAGCATTATATTAGCGGCGAAAAAATTAATTGAAATAAGCAAGATTATTTTAATTGACAGCGCCGGCGTATTGCCGAAACGGGGAATTGATTATTATTTTAAGGTGTATACTTACAAAAGTATGAAATTTATAGCGGAAGCTGTCGGCAAAATATCAAAGGACCTTGAAAACAGCATTAAAGGCAAATTCGGTTCAAGCGATTATAAAAACGCTGATCCTGTAATGCGAAAAATTTTTGTTCGTGTTGTTAATGAGGATTTAACATATCTTTTTCCGAAAGTTAAGGTTCCGGCGCTTCTTATATGGGGAGAAAATGACGACGCCACTCCTTTAAGCGACGCCAGATTAATGGAAAAGTTAATGCCGGACGCAGGGCTTGCGGTTCTTAAAAACGCAGGTCATTATTCATATATTGATAAAAGCGCTGATTGCAATATTATAATTAATAAATTTCTTGAAAATGACAGATAATACTCGATATTAAGGAGGTGCATACCATGTTATTTGGCACATATGTACTTAAAATTATAGGAATACTTTCATGTTTATTATATTTATCCATGAAACTTAAAACGGGCTTTCATATGCTTCAGCAGAATTCATATCTTAATCATGACTATTTTAAGTGGGTCAAACGTAATATCTCAAAAAATATCTCTGTTTATGATTTGCTTCCCGGGCTTGCTTTTCTTTGTGTATTAATTTTTACTCATGAAATTTATTCATATTTTATTTGGACTGCAATTAATGTTATTATATATTTCAGCAGAAGAAAAAATAAAACACCTGCCAAAAAACCTCTAGTTATAACCGCAAGGGTTAAAAGATTGATTTTTACCGCTTCATTATTCGGTGTAATTTTAGGAGTCCTAACTTTCTTTGGGCTAAATTACGCACCGTGCCGTACCATATTGGCTACTACTATTTTTAATTTAATTTCTTTCTTATATATTGCTTTTGTGAATATCGTAAACCGGCCTGTTGAGCTTGCTATAAGCAGGTGGTATTATAATGACGCTAAAAAAATTATAAGGTCAATGCCCAATTTAAAAGTTATTGGAATTACAGGCAGTTATGGAAAAACAAGCTCAAAATATATTTTATCAAAAATTTTATCTGAAAAATATCATACCTTGATGACTCCTGAAAGCTATAACACAACAATGGGGGTTGTTAGGACAATTCGCGAGCATCTAAAGCCTTCACACGAAATCTTTGTATGTGAAATGGGAGCAAAATATGTTAATGACATCAAAGAAATATGTGATTTGGTACACCCTGAATACGGTGTTATTACTTCAATCGGACCCCAGCATTTAGAGACTTTCGGTAGTATTGAAAATATAATTAAAACAAAGTTTGAACTGGCAGACAGTTTGAAGGATAAAGCGAAAGCGGTTTTGAATTTATCATCTGAATATATTAAAGAAAACGCTCCAAAGGGCGCAATCATATATAGTATGGAAGAAAATGAAGGCGGAGATTATTACGCAAGCGATATAAGCTACGGCCCTTACGGCGCGGAATTTATGATGTGCAAAAAAGGAATGCAGCCTTTTAAAATTGAAACAAAGCTGTTGGGTAAACATAATATTATAAATATCGTCGGAGCGGCAAGCGTTGCGCTGAGTTTAGGGCTGACGCCGAAGGAAATTGCTTACGCGGTTAAACGATTGGAGCCTGTTCCTCACAGATTGCAGTTGAAACGTCAAATCGGCGGAATTACCGTTATAGACGATGCGTTTAATTCAAATGTTGAAGGAGCGAAATCGGCTGTCGAGGTATTGGGCAGCTTTCCCGCAGGCGGCAGAATGTTAATCACACCCGGAATGATTGAGCTTGGCGAAAAAGAATTTGAATATAATTATAATTTCGGCAGACAAGCGGCTAAAAACTGTGATTTTATAATCCTGGTAGGAGAAAAACAAACATTACCTGTAAAAAAAGGTATACTGGACGAAGGATTTGGCGAAAGCAATATATATGTAGCGGAAGACTTAAATGATGCGCTTGTTAAAATGCGCGAAAAGGCAGAAAAGGGTTGGACGGTTTTATTTGAAAATGATTTACCCGATTTATATGATAATTGATTTAATTTAATGGATAGGTAATTTTTATAAGGAGATGGATAGTTTGAAAGAAACCGTATATTCCTTCAAACTAAAATTAACATCGCCTACCATATGTTTGCAAAAGTGTATATTTTCAAACAGGCAGATGCGAAATTAAGCTCTTTTCATTCCTCTGCTAAAACTGCGGGTGAAAAGAGAAATAATTTTATAAATTTTTGTGCCGCCAGTTTTGGCGGCGGAATGGAGCATAAAATGAAGACAAATGTAGCATTTTTCTTTGGAGGACGTTCGGTTGAGCATGAAGTATCAATTATTTCTGCGCAGCAGGCAATGGCTGCCGCAAATAAAGATAAATATAATGTAATTCCAATTTATATAACAAAAAAAGGCTTGCTTTATACCGGAGATGATATGCAAAATATAGATGCTTTTAAGGATATTCCCGCACTGCTTAAAAAAAGCGCGAGAATTATATTGGTAAACAACGAAAACGGGGTTTCGATAGAAAAATATCCAAAGCCTATGTTTGGAAAATCATTGGGTAATATTGACGTCGCAATCCCTGTAGTACACGGCACTAACGGAGAGGATGGAACACTGCAGGGTTATTTGGAAATGCTGGGCTTGCCATATGCGGGATGTAATATATTATCATCGGCTATCGGTATGGATAAAATATTAATGAAAAAGATATTGAAAGAGCATGGCATCCCTGTTTTGGACTGTGAATATTTTTATGCGCGTGAATGGTTTGAAAATAAAAAGTCAATAATAGATAATATAGAAAAAATTGGTTACCCTGTAATTATAAAGCCTGCTAATTTAGGATCAAGCGTAGGTATTAAAAAAGCGGCTGACTTGCAGGAATTGGAGGAAGCTATAGAGCTTGCAACCTCTTTCTCCGATAAAATTTTAGTTGAACGCGCGATTACGAATCTTCGTGAAATCAACTGTTCCGCTATGGGCGACAGTGAAAAAATAAGAACCTCTGTATGCGAAGAACCATTTGGAGGAGATGAAATTCTATCCTATCAGGACAAATATATGGCAGGCTCAAAGGAAGGCTCAAAAGGTATGGCTAGCCTTACAAGAAAGGTTCCTGCCGACATTGATAAGGAAACAGAAACAAAGATTCGTACATATGTTGCGCAGACGTTTAAAATCCTTTGCTGCAACGGAGTTGCCCGTGTTGATTGCATGATTGACGCAGATAGCGGAGAAATATATGTTAATGAAATAAATACTATTCCGGGTTCGCTTTCGTTTTATTTGTGGGAAGCGGCAGGGGTTAAATTTGATGAAATTATAGATGAGCTTATTCGTCTGGCGCTTAAACGCGAGAGAGAAAGACAGGCGCTCACGTTCTCATATGACAGTAATCTTCTTCAATTGCAGGGCGGAAGTAAAGGTGCTAAAAAATAAATTTCAGATAACGCAAAATTTGTAGAAAATTCAATTGACTTTTAATCTTAGATTTGATATAATTAATAAAATATGAAACAATTCCAGAAAGGGTGGAGTATATGGCAGATAAAATTATAAAAGAGGGATTAACCTTTGATGATGTATTATTAATTCCACAAAAATCTGACGTTTTGCCTAAAGATGTAGATCTGACTACAAGACTGACTAATAAGATAAAGCTTAACATTCCACTCATGAGCGCAGCTATGGACACAGTAACAGAGGCGGCGCTTGCGATTGCTATTGCGAGCGAAGGCGGTATTGGGATTATACATAAAAATATGAGTATTGAATCCCAGGCCGGAGAGGTAGATAAGGTAAAAAGAGCTGACCACGGCGTAATTGTTGATCCGTTTTTTCTGCATCCTGATAATATGCTGTACGAAGCTGAAGAGATTATGGCGAAATATAAAATTTCCGGTGTGCCTATTACTGAGGATGGCAAACTTGTGGGTATTCTTACAAACAGAGATCTGAAATTCGAAACAGATTATAATAAGCCTATTCATACGCTTATGACAAAGGATAATCTTATTACCGCGCCTGAAGGCACTACAATCGAGCAGGCAAGGGAAATCTTCAGAAAACATAAGATTGAAAAACTTCCGATAGTAGACAAAAATTATAATTTAAAAGGGCTTATAACTATTAAAGATATAGAAAAAACATTGAAATATCCTAATTCGGCAAAAGACTCCAAAGGAAGGCTATTGGTCGGGGCGGCGCTTGGTGTTTCCGCGGATTTGCAGGACAGGCTTAATGCCCTTGTTGACGCAAAGGTGGATGTAGTTGTTCTCGATTCAGCTCACGGACATTCATTAGGAATATTAGAGGCAATACGCAATATTAAAAAATGGCAGCCTGATGTTCAGGTTATTGCCGGTAATATAGCAACAGGAACTGCTGCTGAAGATTTAATTAGAGCGGGAGCGGATGCTATAAAGGTTGGTATGGGGCCGGGTTCAATTTGTACAACCCGTATAATTGCCGGAATTGGCGTTCCTCAGGTTACGGCAATTATGGATGTTTATGAGGTTGCTTCAAAATATAATATTCCTGTAATAGCTGACGGCGGTATAAAATACAGCGGCGATGTTGTAAAAGCAATTGCATCAGGCGCGGATACGGTTATGATCGGAAGCCTGCTCGCGGGCTGCGCAGAAAGTCCCGGTGAAACCGAGATATATCAGGGCAGACAGTTTAAGGTTTACAGAGGAATGGGTTCTATAGGGGCTATGAAATTAGGCAGCTGTGATAGATATTTCCAGGATAATAATAAGAAATTAGTTCCCGAAGGCGTCGAAGGCCGTGTGCCTTATAAAGGACCATTGTCAGATACGATATATCAGCTCGTCGGCGGTCTGCGTTCAGGTATGGGATATTGCGGAACTAAGGACATTAACGCTCTTAAAACAGAATCACAGTTTGTAAAAATTACGGGAGCGTCATTAAAAGAAAGTCATCCGCATGACATTTATATTACAAAAGAAGCACCGAATTATAGCGCGTCAAGCATATAATGGTGAAAATAAAAAGGGGTGAGCCGAGTTGGCTATAAAATATATATTTATAACAGGCGGTGTTGTTTCGGGTATTGGCAAAGGTATTACAGCCGCGTCCCTTGGAAGACTGCTAAAAGCAAGAGGGCTAAAGGTTACTATGCAAAAGTTTGATCCTTATATAAATATTGACCCGGGTACTATGAGTCCATATCAGCATGGTGAGGTGTTCGTTACGGACGACGGAGCGGAAACTGATTTGGATTTAGGTCACTATGAAAGATTTATAGATGAAAATCTTAGCGTAAACAGCAATGTTACTACGGGTAAAATATATTGGTCTGTTATAAATAAAGAAAGAAAAGGTGATTACCTTGGCGGCACAGTTCAGGTAATACCGCACATTACAAATGAGATTAAAGACAGAATATACAGAGTAGGCAAAGTATCACAGACTGATATTGTAATTACGGAAATCGGCGGCACTGTCGGTGACATAGAAAGTCTGCCGTTTCTTGAAGCTATAAGGCAGGTTGCGAAAGACGTAGGCAGAGAAAACTGCCTGTATATTCATGTAACTCTTGTACCTTATATTAATAAATCAGGAGAACAAAAATCAAAACCTACTCAGCACAGCGTAAAAGAGCTGTTAGGTCTGGGAATTCAGCCTGATGTTATAGTATGCCGCAGCGAAGTTCCGGTATCTGAGGATTTAAAAGAAAAAATCGGTTTATTCTGTAATGTTCAGACGCAGGCGGTTATTCAAAATCTTGACGCCGACAGTATTTATCATGTTCCTCTTATGCTTGAAAAGGAGGGGCTTGCTAAAATTGTCTGCAAAAGATTGGGTCTCGAAAATAAACAGCCGGATTTGTCCGACTGGGAAAATATTATGGACAAAATGAATAATCTTTCAAAAAAGGTACGTATAGCTCTGGTTGGTAAATATGTTGCATTGCATGACGCATATATTAGTATTGTTGAAGCTTTAAAACACGGAGGCATTGCAAATGACGCCGAAGTTGAAATTAAATGGATAAATTCCGAAGCCATAACTGAACAAAATATTGGGAAAGAGCTCGCGGATGTAGATGGACTCTTGGTTCCCGGCGGGTTTGGCGACAGAGGCATAGAAGGCAAAATTATAGCTGTTAAATACGCAAGGGAACACAATATGCCGTTTTTTGGAATTTGCCTTGGTATGCAGCTCGCTGTTGTAGAATTTGCGCGTAATGTGCTTGGATTTGACAATGCAAACAGCACAGAGATAAATCCTGATACTAAATATCCGGTTATTGATATTATGATGGAGCAGAAGGAAATTGCAAATAAGGGAGGCACTATGCGTTTAGGCCTTTATCCATGCAAAATAAAAAGCAATTCAATTTGTGATAAAGAATATAAAGCGGCGTTGATTTATGAACGTCATAGACATAGATATGAATTTAATAATCAGTTCAGGGATGATTATGTAAATGCCGGCATGGCTCTTGTGGGTCAATCCCCAGACGAAAGATTGGTTGAAATTGTTGAATTGCCGGAAAATAAATGGTTTGTAGGAGTTCAGTTTCATCCTGAATTCAAATCAAGAGTGAATCGTCCGCATCCTTTATTTGCGGGATTTATAAAAGCTTCGTTAAAAGACTAAATTTCATATACATTTAATGAAACCAACACTTTATGAACACAATTAGTTAATTGAGCATTAGAAAATGATAAAGTTATGTAACAATATTACGAAATACTTTACATTTTCATTACATATGCAATAAAACCTTGACAGGCGCACAAATATAGTGATATAATCATCACATGGGTACAGATAAAGTATGTACCACGCCTTAAAAGGTGATCAAAAATTATATTTTTATAAGGAGGAGTTCTACAATGAAGAACTTGAAAAAAGTTTTGGCAGTAGTTCTTGCATTAACAATGGCGATGACAATGGTTTCATTCGCAGCGTTTTCTGACGTAACATCCGATGCAGGCTACGCGGAAGCAGTTTCTATTCTTAGCTCATTGGATATTTTAAAGGGCTATGAAGACGGAACATTTAAACCGGACGCAACAATTACAAGAGCAGAATTTGCAGCAGTAGTTTGCCGTTTAATGGGCCTTGGGGAAACAGCAGAGGGCGCAAAAGGCAATACTGATTTTTCAGACGTTACTGCAGATAACTGGGCATCTGGTTATGTAAGACTTGCTTCACAGCAAGGTATCGTAAATGGTATGGGAGACGGCATATTTGCTCCTGAAAGCCCTGTTACATATGAACAGGCTATTAAAATGGTAGTTGCAGCTTTAGGCTACACACCAATGGCTGACGTTAACGGCGGATATCCGGGTGGATTCCAGGTTGTTGCAGCACAAAAGGGTATTCTTGATGGTATTAAAGGCGGAAAAGCTGGCGAAGCTGCTACACGTGCTATGGTAGCTCAGATGTCTTATAATTCACTTGAAGTTCCTTTGATGGAACAGAGTGGTTTCGGTACAGATACTACATATGAAACAAGCGACGAATTATTATTAGACAAATTAGACATAGCTAAATTTACTGGTGCAGTTGATGCTACATCTGATTCTGATGAAGGTGTAGATAAAGATGAAATCGACTTAAGAGTTGACAAACAGCTTGTTGCTATTGATGGTAATTCTACTGCATCATATGTAGATCCAGATAGTGATTATGCTGATTTGGATGTTAACTCAGGTGATATTATTACTGTTAATCTCAGCGATAAAGTAGCTGCTGAAGCAAAAGCATTGCTTGATTACAATGTATTTATGTACATTAAAGACGCTGATACTGATGATGCTGAGCTTGTTGCTGTAGTTAAAAAAGGAACAGGAAACAAAGAAGTAACTTTCGCATCTGAAGATGTCTATGATTCAAAAACAGACGATTATATAGCAGATGATGATAGTGATTGCTCAAAAGTATATGTATATACTGATAAAGATAATGATAAATATGAATCATATGATTTAGATATCAAAAAAGTATATATTAACAACAGAGCAAAAGCTAATGTAGATATCGGTGCTGATATTGACGCTGGAGATGAAATTAATACTGAAGCATTAGCAAAAGAAGCTTTTGTTTATTATGCTAACAGCGGCATTGAAGCTGATATCAGACTCCTTAACAATGAAAGCTCCGGAGACGAATATCAAATAGCTTATATCACATCTTATCAGGATTTTGTTGTTGATTCAGTAACAGCAAGAACATACAAGATTCTTTCAAAGGATTCGCAAAAACTTGTACTTGATGAAGAAAATGATGATTACAGATTTGATATCATGAAAGACGGTAAGAAAGTAACTTTTGCTGATATCGCTGAAAATGATGTACTCAGCGTAGCTGGTTACATTAATGAAGATAATGATGAACTTGAATATGGTACAGTTGTTATAACATCTACACCTGTAACCGGTAAAGTTACAAGCTATGATTCTACAGATGAAACTGTAACTATAGACGGTAAAGACTATGACTTAAACGAAAAAATGGTTGAATCTTATGAAGCTAACGAATTCAGACTTGGCGATCAGGTTACAATGTACGCTAACGCTCGCGGAGTTCTCGTAGGTGTTGATAAAGAACAGTCAAAGGGATCTTTGAAATATGGTTTTGCAACACTTATCGCTCAGTCAAGCGGTATTTCTGATACATACCAAATCAGATTATTAAATACTGAAAGCACATGGGAAACATTAGACTTTGCTTCTAAAGTTACATTCAATGATGCTTCTTCTTCTGAAACACTTTCATCTACAACATCAGCTGATTGGGGCGGTGCAACAGGCTTTATTGGAGAAATTGGTGCAACAGGCTCATATAATCCAAATACTGGTGATGTTGAAACATACTATGTAAATAAAGTTGTTGCTTATGAATTGAATGGTAGCGGAGATATATCCAAAGTATACTTTATTCCAACAACTGATACTGATGATTTATTCATGGCTAAAAATACATATTCAGCTACTGATGATACAATGTCATCTGAATATAACGAAAGCACAGAATCTTTTGGTAATGTATTTGTTGATGACAGCACTGTTATATTCAGTACAAATGCAGATATAAAAGCAACCGAAGGTATTGATGAAGATGATGTAAGCGTTGCTAAGAGAGATGCTTTAATTGACAGACAGGATTATACTGAAGTAGTTGCTTTTAACTTAGATGATGATATGTATGCTGCTGTTATCTGCGGTGCTGATTTAGTTGGCGCTATCGATTGGGCTTCTAACTTTACAGTTGTTGCTGGTACATCAAGCACAACTAATGAAGACGGTGATGAAGGTACTAACATAAAAGGTATCTGCGCTGGTGAAGAAGTAGCAATATTCGCAAGTGATGATGCAGATGTTTATAAAGTATCTTACGATGGCGCAGATGCTACAACAAGTGCTTTTACCGCTGAAGATGGTATCACTAAAGGTGACGTAATCATATACAGCAAAGACGCTACAGGCGAAGCTGATACAATTTATGTTTTAGTTGACGCATCAGCTGGATTAGGTGATTTAACTGATATAGAATTGTGCTCATTTACTTCAGGTTCAGATGACTACAAATTCGTATACGGTTATGCATACTCAATAACATCAAGCAAACTTGGTTTAGCTTTAGATGCTGCTGATGCTGCAGATATAGCTGATGAAACATCTACAGCTGCAAACTTCTCGATAAAATCTACAACTACATTTGCTACGTACGACAAGTTCTATAATTCAAATAAAGGTCGTACATTAGCTGGTGACATTGGAGATATTACATTCGATAAGACAAAAGATGGCGATGGAGACTTCGTATTCATGCGTGTATCCGGTGATACAATCGTAGAAGACGTTGTTGTATTCAAATCAGAAGATAACTAATAGCTAATTATTTAAAAATAGGGACGCTTTAAGCGTCCTTATTTTTTTTGCATTTAAAAGGTACTTTCGGTAACCAGATATTTATATTTAGCATAAAATAATATAGATAGGAAAAGAATAAATCGCTTTCTTAATAATATTAAAATCCAATACAGGTAATTTATAGATTTAATCATTTTTCCTTCCTTGCCAAAACGATGGGGAAAATGAGAGAAAAATTCGTAAATTTTATGCCGCCGTCTTTGGCGGCGGAATGGAGATTAAATATGAGCAAAAAGATTGCAGTTATCGGCGGAGATATGCGTCAGATTACAATGGGTGAAAATCTTGAAAAAGATGGATATGACGTAATTATTTATGGGTTTAACGAAGAAAATGTATGGAAAAATGCTAAGTATACGAACGATATTGATGAAGCCCTAAAAGATAGAAATATTGTTATATTGGGATTGCCTGCCAGTATTGATAATAATACAGTAAATACACCTTGCTGGAATAGTAAATTATATATAGATGATTTACTTGAGCATTTGAATTCTACAATACTGTTAACAGGCGGCAGAATATCGGAAGAATTACTAAGTAAATTTAGCTCATGTAATATTAATTGTATCGACTATTTTAAAAGAGAAGATTTGAACATATTAAATGGAATCCCTACGGGTGTATCGAAAGGGGGGCAAAAAAATTTGCATCCCTTTCAGTTTTCAAAAAAAAAGATATGTTATCACGCCCCGTTACAACCACTTTACCCAATACCGCTTTACATACTTCATCCGAAAATTCATCAAGCCCCGAAATGCTGTCAACCGCCATATCTATAGCACTTAATTTTTTCTCTATATCCTTTGATTTCAAAACGGCATTATTCAGCTTTAAAAATTCATTATTTAATAGTTCCAATTGTTTTGCATAGCCGTCATTGGATATATCAAATTCCTGCCGTGTAATCGCATTATCAGTAAATAATTCAACCAGTTTCATTTTTCGCATAGTAATACGGCTCATGTCTTCCTTTAGTTGACTGATTTCTTCGGCATGGTCATCTCCATTTTCAATGACATCTTTTATAATGCTTTTGAGTTGTATTTTAATGCTTTCCTTTTCTTGAATGACAGTATGTAAAACGTTTAAAAACTGCTCTTGTAATACGGTTTCATGGATTGACTGGCAATCACAACCAATTTCCAAACCGGCGTCGTTTATCTTTTTTCGTCCATCTTTGATGGATTTGGCACACTGCCATATCATTTGGCTGTTTTTGCTTTTCCGGTTATTGATTCTGCGTTTGAATTTTGATTGACAATAAGCACATTCAATCTTTCCGCTCCATACATAACGATTAGAATGCTTTGACTTATCAATAGCGGTTGTTCTACGCCGGACAATTTCTTTTTGTACCCTATTCCATGTTTCACGGTCTATAATGGGTAAATGGTGATTCTTAATAATGACATATTCTTCTTCGCCTTCATTCACCTTTCTTTGGTGCGATAAATAATCAAGCGTAATCTCTTTTTTTTGCTTTAAATCACCTATATATTTTTCATTCCTTAACATCCTAAGAATAGAAGGATTTTTCCATACAGGTGAGCCGGAGGGTGAGGGTATACCCCTGTTTTCTAATTCCTTACACAACATATGTGTCCCCATGCCCTCACTCAAATACAGGTCAAATATGAGGCGGACAATTTTTGCTTCGTCTTCGTTTATTGTCAATTTGCCATTTTTCAAATAATAACCATATATGCCCGTTCCGAAAACAACGCCCTTTTCCATTTGGCGCTTTTGCCCCCAGCGTACCCGGTCAGAGGTCTTTCGGCTTTCCTCTTGCGCAATAGATGACATAATGGTGAGCCGAAGCTCTGCGTCCGGTTCTAATGTATTGATATTATCATTTAAAAATAATACACCTATGGATAATGCTTTCAGCTTGCGCGTATAAAATATGCTGTCAAGCGTATTTCTTGCAAATCGGCTGATTTCTTTGGTCAAAATTAAGTCAAAAGACTTATTTTCGGCATCTTTAATCATTTGATTGAACCCTTTACGTTTTTTTGTACTTGTTCCGCTTATGCCCTCATCAACATATAAACCGCAAAACCGCCATTCCAAATTATTGTTAATGTAACTCTCAAAGAATTGTTTTTGATTTTCAAGAGAATTTAACTGGTCATCCTGTTCAGTGCTAACCCGGCAATATGCTACCACTCGTTTCATTTGCTTGTTCCCCTTTCTCTGCTTGTTGAATGTGTACAACGCATTTGTCTAATTGTGCCTTGGTAATAAGCTCTCTTTTGTATAGCTCTCGTAAAACGCCGATTTGAAAATTTAGGCGCAATTCGTTACACATAAACATCACCTTATTAAATGTTTATGCTTGCGCTGTTTGTCCTAATTACTATAATTGCACTCGCAATTTGTATCTATAAAAAAGACTTTTATAATATATGTCGGACTGTATAAAAATGTGAAAGCTGCAAATCCAAAACGGACAGCAGCTTTTAAAAACTATTTCACATATTTTAAGATATCACTTATCTTGCAATCTAGCACATAACATATTCTTGCAAGTACATCTAAATCAATTCTTGAAATTGGCACTCCGTTTATAATACCTGTCAATTACATCATAATTAACACCAGCCAATGTCGCCAATTTGTTTCTTGTCATATTCTTTTTATCTATATATGATTTTAATGTAAATTCAACTTTCCCATAATTCAAAGCTTGAAATATTCCGCTCATGTTCAACACCTCCATGTTTTAATATTATCACATAGTAAAGGTATTGACATTACATCTTAGATAGTGTAATATACTGATATTATATTTCAGTATATATAATAAAATATTAATGGGGGTGTCATTTATGTTCTCTATGCAAATTCTCGAAATCTTCAAATCTCTTGAAAATACCGAAAAGTACAAAGATATTAAAAAATATTCCGACTTCATCTATGTTGAAATCTGTTCTCGGTATAACAGACGAAAAGCTTAAGACCAAGCTTAAACTTTTATGTGGTTTATATGAGGATATGGCTGATTATAGTATGATATATACCTATTTATATTTAACTTCACAAAATATCAGGAATTTAAATAAGTAAATTAATCGCTATACGTATAAAAATAAAATTAGTCTTTTGGCTAGTTTATTTATGAGATTTTATTAACTACATTCTCTATAAAGTAGTTTATTTTAACTATATATGTATTATTGTCAAACACTTTGTAATTCGTCGGAATTGCATATATATTAAAGAGATTATCAACTTGCATTTTAAACCATTTATTATGGTTCTCACTTATAATATTGCTTTTAGTTAAGTTTGGTATTGAAGTCTTTAACCTTTTTTCGCAAAATGTTAGATTATTCGCGCTATTATAAAATATATTGTATTTGATGTTTAATGGAATTGTTGAAAGTAACGTAATAAAACTTGTTTCTTTAGTCCAATAATCCAAAGTATCAATATAAAAATTCACTTTATATTTCATGCTAAATATATATTTACATAATTTTTCGAATTCATTATCAACTAACTCCCTGCTTTTGAATATTTCATCTGATATTGACTTAGCATATATATTTTGATTTTTGGGATCATTAATAAATTTTTTTATTAAATTGAGCATTACTTCTTTACTGTTATAATTTATGCTCGATGTGTAATTTGTTGAAATTTCATTGCTTTTAAATAAATTTTTCAATAATCTGTGATTTCTTATTTGATCAATAACAATACCTTTTATATTATCTAATAGTGAGTTTAATTTTTTACATGTCATAATATCTATATCAGTACCAGTTTCGCTTATATATATGTATACTGGCATTTTAATATAACATATTTTTAAATCTTCAACTTCATCAATACTTACTAACTCGTCAGGTATACTCCTACCATCAACGGTAAACATTTCATTTTCTTTTTCGAAAAAACTACGTATGATACCTGTTTTGCTTCTGTAAAATTCAATATTATTACCATCAACTATATGATGAAGTGTACAATCTTTATTTAAATAACGATTAACAATATCTTGCTCTTGCTCATTTGTAATATCAGAATTAATTGCATTAACATAAATATTACGAATAGTATCTTTTTCTCTTTTTGATGTAACTAAATCTCTAAGTGCATCACTTCCTTTATCCATAATATAACATCTATTTGAGGATGGATAAAGTAAATCTTTTTCATATAAATCACCAATTGTAATATTTAATATATTTTTATCGATTCCAAGTATTCCTGATATTTCGTCAATATTACTAACTCCAATTTGAACAATTCTTAAAACCATTTCTTCGATTAAACTCAAACTAGTATGTCGTCTTTTTGTAATCGAAAGTGAGATTTTATAAACCGGTATAAAAATATTTTCTGTTCTAAGATATTTATATCCTTTATTTTCAGGAACTATAATATTCAAAATATCATTAATATAATCATTCACTAAATTCTTCCTCCTGTATATCAATTATCATACATTCGTCAGGTTTTGATTTTATATATCCAATAATTTGTGGAAATTTATTTTCAATATTATTCCATGAATAAAAAAAATCTAAATCCCCGCATATAATTAATAATTCTTTCGCTCTTGAAAATGCAACATTAACTCGCTCCTTTTCTTTTTGAAAACCAATACTCTTACTTGTTCTTACTGTACTATATATAATTATATCATTTTCTCTTCCTTGAAAAGCATCTAATGTATTAACATCAATATTGCCTATTCTTGTAAAATTGCCATTATCAATAGATTTTTTAATTAAATTTTTTTGTGCGCTATAACCTGTTATTATGCCTATATCAAGTTCATTTGCAACATTTAATGAATTCATTTCTGAAAGTATCTTTTTAATAACTTTATTCTCACCTTGGTTAATATAAGAACCTCCCTTTTGTTCCAATTGTTTATTGTTTTTCAAGTGAGAAGTATTATACCAAATAATAGATTTACCGCTATAAAATGTAACTTTGTGTTTTCTGAGTTTATCATTTATACCTGTATCAATTAATCCATCATAAAAAACAATACTAATCAAGTCGCCAATATTTCTTATCATTCTATATTGTGTAGTTAAAATTTGTTTGTGAGTATCTGGTAAAATATTAAATAATATATAAAATAGCCTATTCTCTGGGTTTTTAACCAATTCTACAGATAATTTTGATAAATTACTATCAGCAAATGGCGGTAACTGTTTCTGATCTCCAACTAGTATTATTTTTTTAGCCTTAATTATAGAAACCAGTAATTCCGGTGTGGTTGCTTTTGCTGCTTCATCTACTATAACATAATCAAATACTATATCACGAACAAATTCGTTAGACAAATACCCTACACATGTTCCGGCGATTATGGATGCACAATTTATTACCTGATAATCAAAAGACTCAAAATCACCACATCTTTTTATCCAATCTTCTTGTAATTCTTTAATGGATAGCCATTTTTCTTGTTCTTTGTCATCTTCTGCAAAAAGTTCTAATTTGCTTTCAATATAATGAGTAGATTTTTCTTTTACGGAAGAAAACATATTTTTTCTTATTGCCTCCATTATATATTGAGTGGCAACCTCTTTTGATATATTTTTTTTATCACCTATTCTAACAACATGTACATCTTTAAACTTTGTCGAATTCATAATGTTTTCTAATACATTATCTACTGCGGTATGTGACTGAGATACTACTAATATTTTTGGTGTATCTGCAGTTTTTCCTATCTTTGAAATAAATTGGATTATTATTTCATTAATTAATGTGTACTGAATAAATAAAAATTCGGCATAAATAGTGACATTTTCGCAAATTTATGATATAATAAGTGCATAGGAAATAACGGTTTTGCCTAAAAAAGCTTGCACTTTGGAGTGATTATAATGT
>Ga0209373_10000415_pt1 | contig 71833 bp, 78 predicted proteins | sample Higcelweek5metaG_FD_187173 | JGI IMG/M metagenome (GOLD analysis project Ga0209373, IMG submission 187173) | Freshwater pond sediment microbial communities from the University of Edinburgh, under environmental carbon perturbations - High... | ecosystem: Environmental > Aquatic > Freshwater >...
TGCTGGGTCGAAAGTAATGTTTTTCATATTGACTCTCCTTTTTGAATGAATATTTTTTCGTAAATTCAAAATACGATAATATTTCGAATTAATTTTATATATGTTTCGATATAATTATAATACATTTGTTTATCGTGTCAATACTTAACTGTTTTTTTACTTATATTAACTTGTAGTGTGCGGGGCAGCCAAGGAATGAAGGCGGTGCATATTTTGCTACCGAGGGTGTGGGAAAACTGTAAAATGGAGTTTATAAGCAGTTTAAACACTGCTTACGTTTAATTAATAATTAACATTATGAATGTATCAAATGTTTTGTAAAATGTGTTGACAATTAAAACGAAATATTATATAATTAAAATGAAACTTAAAAGAAACATAATTATTTCGAAATGTGTACAAGGAGGTTTGTCGATGAACTTGCTTGGTGTTAATTTCGGGACAACATCATTGAAAGCTACTGTTTTTAACGAGAAGGGCGAGCAACTTTCGTATGCTTCCAAAGAATATCGCTTTATAAGCTTGCGGTGAAATGGGCAAAAGATACTTTAAGGAAAAATCAAACATTATACAAGATGAAAATGATTCATAAAATAAACGGTATGTGGGATTGACCGCACTTTTGCAACAGGTGAAGTAATAATTTATTTCTTGTATATCGGTAATGTAAGGTTAGATTTTTTGTATGAAGTGTTGCGAGCTTTTGCGAAATTCAGCGAATACGAATTTTAGGGGGCTGTTTGTGATGATGGTAGAAATTTTGAAATCAAAGATTGCATATCCTTTCCCGAGGATTGGTATGAGGAACATAAAAAGTGCATTTGCTGTTATAGTTTGTTTTGCGGTTTGGCAAGCCATAAGACTTGTTTTTCCTAATATTGAAATTCATCCGCTGTATGCTTATGTTTCGGTAATTCTTGCAATGCGTGATACAACCGAAAATTCTATTGCATATGGAAAAATTCGATTAAAAGGAACTTTAATAGGTTTGGTAATCGCATTGATTTCTATATCTGCAAGCGAGCAGATTTTATTTTATTTACATAATGAATACATAAAAATCATGGTAGAGATTATTGTTGTTGCAGTTGGTATAATTTTTTCACTGTATTTGTCCTGCATTTTGAAATGCGAAAACCTGTGTGCTATTGCTACGGTAGTATTTTTAGTTTGTGTGATACGTTACAGCTCTGAAAACCGATATGTTTACGCACTTTTTAGAACATTGGAGACAGTTTTGGGAATTGCAATATCAGTTGTGGTAAACAAATATTTTTTTCCGTTCAACAAAGAACGGTCAGGTGATTGAATTTCAATGTGAGCTGTAATGGGTATAAGAAAAAAACTTATTTGGAGGAAGAAAAAGGATGATAAGCTTTGATGTTTTCAAGGATGGCAAAAGAAATGCCTTAACAATGAGTTATGATGATGGAACAATATATGACACTAAGCTTATTGAAATATTTGATAAATACGGAATAAAAGCAAGCATTCACCTCAATTCAGGCTTGTTTGACAATGGCAGACGATTAGGCGGAAAAGATATTGCGAAGCTATACAAAAATCACGAAATATCCGCACACGGAGTTTATCATAAAAGCTTGACAAGACTGCCATTGCAAAATATTATTTCTGAGGTTTTGGATGACAGAAGGCAATTGGAGAAATTATGCGGTTATCCTGTAAGAGGGATGTCATATGCAAACGGATTTTATAATAATGATGTTTTAACCACATTAAAATCCTGCGGAATTGAATATGCGAGAACAACAAAAGCAACAAAAGCTTTTGTATTGCCTGAAAACTTTTTGGAATGGCATCCTACATGTCATCATCGTGACGCTCTTGAAATGGGCAAAAAATTTCTTGATGTTAAGTGGTATCAAGGGAAACTGCTTTATGTTTGGGGTCACAGCTATGAATTTAACGATAATAATAATTGGGAGCTGATTGAAGAATTTTGCAGAATGTTTGCTGAAGAAGATGACATATGGTTTGCAACCAATATTGAAATATATGATTATATAAAAGCACAAAGAAATTTAATTATTTCAGCAGATAATACAATTATTTGCAATCCTTCCTTTCAAGCTGTTTGGTTTTCAGTAGAAGGGGAAATATATAAGGTCAACGGCGGAGAAACAATAAAATTATAAGAGGGTGAGTAAATGGCAAAGGTTGCATTTGTAGGATTTGGTGAGGTTAACACTCCCAAAGAAATAATTTTGAAAAAGTGCAGTGATGCTGAAAAAGCATTGGTTGGCGAGGGCTTGGATTTGATTTCTGTTTATCCCGTTACCGATGATTATGAGGAAGCGGACATTAAAAATGCTGTTGCAACGCTTGAGTGCAAAAATTTTGATGTGCTTGTGCTTTGTGTTGCAGGTTGGATACCAACTCATGCGGTAATAAAAATTTGTGAACAGTTCAGGCACAAGCCAATGGTTTTATGGGGGCTTTGCGGTTGGATAGAGGACGATAGATTGGTTACAACCGCTGACCAAGCAGGAACTACGGCACTTCGAAAGACTATGGCTGATTTGGGTTATACATTTAAGTATATTTATGACATAATTGGAAAACCTACAAATTCCAAAAAAGTTGGGGATTATGCCGCAGCCGCAGCCGCAGTGGCTAAGCTTCGCAATTCAAGGGTTGGTATGGCAGGATTCAGGGATATGAATTTGTACGGCACGCTTTACGATGGTGCAAGCCTTAAAAAAGTTGTGGGAACCGAAATAGAAACCTTTGAAATGCTTGAAATGAAGCAAAGATATGATGGGATTTCGGATGCCGAAAAGCAAGCAATCATAGACAATGCAATGTCAAAATGGAAGTTTTTGAAGGAACCCAAAAAAGAGGGTTTGCTTATGGCGGCAGGATATTATCTTGCTATTAAACAAATCATTAACGAGCGTGGATATGACGCGATATCGCTAAAAGATGTTGACGGAATGAAAAAACTTTTAGGCTTTCCGCCCGCACCAATTTTTATGCTCCTATCAGATTGCGAAAAGGTTTCCACAATTCCCGAAAACGACTGCCTCGGTAACGTAACACAGCTTATGATTAAATACTTAACGGGACAATGTGGTGCATACCTTGAATTTTATGAATTTTTTGAGGATAGGGTTTTGGCAGGCGTTCCTGACTATGTTCCGCAGGAGATTATTGACGGCGAAGTAACGGTAATGCCTGCTGCATTTGGTGAGTTGTCAGAAGGAATATTAAATGTTTCAAAGGTTAAAACGGGCAAGCTTACAATGTGCCGCCTTGTTTATACGGACGGCAAATATTATATGCATATGGTAACAGGTGAGGGAATAACCCCAAGAAAGTGGGAGGAAGCAGGTTGGACACAGCCGGCTCCGCAATTACCGGGGCTTGAAATAATGCTTGATAACGTGGAGGATTTCGCACAAAAGGTAATGTGCCAGCATTATATTATTTCCTACGGTGATAATACACAAAAGGTTACAAATCTTTGTGATATTTTAGGCATACAAATAATATGAGAAAAGGTTTGCGAGTACATTTTCACTGCACAAAGCAAAAAATAAATTACATAAATAATCTTAATTTAAGAGGAAACAAATATGGCAGTTTATTTGGGAAATGTTGAAATGCAGTCAAACGGTGCTATTTCTTTGGGTGATTTCGGTTTTGTATATTTTATTGACTGGGATCAGGTAAGAGAAAGAAAAAGAGTTGCCGAGGTTATGGTAATGGGTGATAAATAGTATGGATAAATTTTAATTTTCGTGTTATAATTTTTACATATAATACGAAAAGGAGCTAAATTATGGATATAGATGAAAGAAAACAAAAAATACTTGAAATTTTGAATAAAAACGGGAAGGTAAAGGTTAATGAGCTTAGTGAGCTTTTTAACATTTCGGATGTAACCATACGCATAGACCTTGCTGATTTGGAGGCAAAGGGCTTGCTTTCTCGTGTTCATGGAGGGGCTGTCAGTTCATATAAGACCTATTACAATATGAATTTGCAACAGCGTCTTGCGGAAAACCAGGCAGAAAAGCAGGCAATTGCAGAAAAAACAGTATCGTTGATTGATAACAACGATACTGTTATGTTCAACTCTGGCACAACCACATTAACCATATTTCGCATGCTGCCTGTTAAAATGAATTTAAGCATAGTGACAAATTCTATCGCAATAGCTGTGGAGGCAGGTGCAAACCCGAATTTCAATGTTATACTTTTGGGCGGATCGATAAACTCAAAATATCAGTTTACTTTCGGTGATGTTGCAAACTCACAGCTTGAAAAGTTCCATGCGGATAAATTGATTTTATCGGTGGACGGTATAACTGCCGAAAAGGGATTTTCCACATATTATGACAAGGAAGCTGAGCTTGACAGAATTATGCTTGCACATTCCAACTTCAGCATTATTGCGGCGGATTATACGAAAATAGGAAGAACCGCATTTGCGGAAATTTCCTCTATATCGTCGGCAGACTATATCGTGACAAATAAAAACGCACCAAAAGATGAGATATCTTTAATTAAGGAAACAGTAAACGAAATTCTTTTGGTGTGATGAAAAATAAAAACAATAAGGCAATTAAATAATATGTATGCTAAAAAGATTAACGACAAAAAATATATATCACTGTTGTTTTGGGTATGCTGGATTACTTATTTTTCCACATATTTAGGCAGGCTGAACTATAATGCCGTCATGGTTGAAATGATTGGCGAAGGCTTTGTGAACAAGATTCAGGCAGGCTTTACAGGCACTTGCTACTTTTTTGCATATGGTATCGGGCAGCTTGCAAGCGGATTTTTAGCAGATAAATCGAAGCCACAGAAGGTTATGCTTGTTGGTTTAATAAGCTCTGCAATAATCAATTTCCTTATGGGACGCATTCAAGCTGCTTCGCTTATGCCTGTTTTATGGGGACTTAACGGATTTGCATTATCTTTGACATGGTGCCCAATTATGAGGCTTTTTGCGGAAAGACTGTTGAAAAAAGACAGAATTACTGTGAGCGTACACTTCGGCACCTGTGCGGTAGCAGGGTTATTCGGCTCATATTTAATGAGCTCCGCAGTTGTGTATTTCACAAGCTGGAGATGGGTGTTTTTTGCAGCCTCCTTTATTTTGATTATAAGTGCGGTTTTATGGACATTCGGCATCAAAAAAGTTTTGAATTATGCGGATAAATACGGCGTAACCGAAGCAGAGGACGAACATGCTGTGAATGATAGCTTAAGAGACTTTGGAGGTATTTTGTTAGCTTCGGGAGTTATAATTGCATTGCCTGTTGTTGCGATACATGGTGCGTTACGAGATGGAATAACAACGTGGATTCCAACCTTTTTAACGGAGCAATACAGCATTAAATCATATTCCTCAATACTGCTGACGGCGGTTTTGCCTGTAATAAACTTGTTTGGAGTTTATCTGGGTTCGTATGTAAACAAAAGGTTTATTAAAAACGAAATGCTTTCGTCTGCAGTGTTTTATATCGCTTCGGTTTTCTCGGTAATTGGTCTTTTGGTTTTCAGAAATATTATATTATCGTTAGTGTTTTTAATTGCCATTACAACAAGCATGTACGCAATAAATATACTTACTATTGGAATTATGCCGCTGAAATTCGCAAAATACGGCAGAGCTGCAACGGTTACGGGAATAATGAATTCACTTTCTTATTTGGGATGTGCGGTATCTACATATGGAATCAGTATTGCTACGCAGTATAAGGGGTGGAGCTTTACTGTTATGCTGTGGTGTGTTTTGGCTGTTATTGGAGTTCTGTGCTCTTTTTCGGGTGTGAAAAAGTGGCATAGGTTTAATAAATAAGACAGAGGTGTTGGTTTTGAAAACAGAATCTATGATAAGGGCGAAAAATTCGCTTGAAATTGAAAAAAAGGCTGTCGGAGATGTTCTTGATAATCTTGACATTGAGGCTTTTGCCAAGGCAGTTGATGCAATGTCGTCTGCAAAACGGATTATGACTTGTGCAAGTGGTTCGTCAGGCATTGCGGCAAAAAAATTCGCGCATTCTCTTTGCTGCGTTGAAAAGGCTGCAATGTTTATGCCCCCATGCGAAGCGGTGCACGGCGGCTTGGGTGCATTAAAAAGCGAGGATGTTATGGTTATGGTTTCAAGAGGCGGAAAAACGGCAGAGCTTATGCCGATTATTTCGGTATGCAACAAAAGAGGGGCAACCCTTATTGCAGTTACTGAAAACACGGCATCTCCGCTTGCGGAATGTGCCGATATAATCCTACCCTTGAAAATCGAAAGGGAAAGTGATAAATATAATATGATGGCAACATCAAGCTATATTGCAACCATTGCTTTGTTCGATGCACTGTTGTCTGCGATTATGGAAGAAACTGATTATCAAAGAGAACAGTTTGCCCTCATTCATCCGGGCGGTGCAGTGGGTGAAATGTTAAAAAAGGAGATTGAAAATGTATAAGAATTTCAAAATAAGACCTCCGTTTTTCGAGATAGGACCAAAGGCTTATCTCTACGGAGAAGGAATGCTTGCTCTTGCAAAGGTGATAGACAAGACAGCTGCGAAATATGATGTTGATATTATCGTAACCCCCCAATACACGGACATCAAGCTTCTTGCGGACAACACCGAAAGAATACTTGTTTTCGCACAGCATATGGATTATCTACCTGTTGGGAGAGGACTAGGCTCGGTATTGCCCGAGGCTGTTAAGGCTGCCGGTGCAGTGGGGGTTATGCTTAACCATGCTGAAAAAAAGCTCACATTGGATGAAGTTGAAAAAACAATAAAGCGTGCGGACGAGGTTGGGCTTGCAACAATAGTGTGTGCCGATACAGTCGAGGAACTTTCTGCAATTGCACATATGTCGCCCAATCTTTTGGTTGCAGAGCCGACGGAGCTAATCGGAACAGGTCAAACAAGTGATGAAAACTATGTAAAGGCTACAATAGAAACTGTTCGTGCAATAGACCCCAATATAATGGTTTTGCAAGGTGCAGGAATTTCAAACGGAAAAGACGTATATAACACAATTATGCAAGGAGCACAGGCGACAGGAAGCACAAGCGGTATTATAAAGGCGGCAGACCCTCATGCCATGGTGGAGGAGATGATATATTCACTCCGCAAGGCGTGGGACGAATTGCATAGATGAAATATTGATAATTTTGCATAATTTAAGGAGTTTTTATGGATATTCAAAAGGTTATTTTAGGGATTGACAAAGACTATATGGTAAGAATAAGGCGAAGGCTACATATGTATCCCGAAACGGGTTTTGACTTGCCCAAAACCTTAAAGCTTGTAAGAGAAGAATTGGACAATATGGGTATTTCTTATACGGAAAAGTATGGAAAAAGCAGTATTGTTGCCACAATTAACAAGCATAAAACAAATTTTACAATAGCAATAAGGGCGGATATGGATGCACTGCCTGTGAATGAAATCAATGAAGTTGAATATAAGTCACGTAATGAAGGCAAGATGCACGCTTGCGGACATGATGCACATACGGCGGCGTTGCTTGGCACAATTAAAGCACTTTCAGCTGTTAAAGACCAAATTAATTGTCGTTTGGTTTTCGTATTTCAGCCGTCGGAGGAAGGTATGGCAAGCGGAGCCAAGCTTATGGTTGAAGACGGAATAATGAATGATATTGACTGTATTATAGCGTGCCACGTGGGTAACGATATGAATGTAGGGACTGCGGGATTTATTTCGGGGCCTGCAATGGCGCAAAATAACGCATTTACAATTGAGCTTTTTGGAAAGAGTGGACATGCTGCTTTGCCACATACGGCTGTTGATACTATTGCAATTGGAGTTAAAATTTATTCTGACATTCAATTCTTAATGACTCGTGAGGTTAACCCTTCTGAGACTTGCACATTGAATGTCGGAGCTTTCAACGGCGGCAACACCAATAATGTTATAGCCGATTATTGCAAGCTTGTATGCACATTGCGTACTTATTCATCGGAAATAGCTGACTACGTAATGAAGAGAGTAACTCAACTCGTTAAAAATACTGCTGAAGAGGTCGGCGGAAGAGGAGAGGTTATACACGACAAATTTACTCCGTCCGTAAAAAATGACAAGGAATTAAACGAAAATCTGGTTGAGTCGGCAAGAAGAATTCTTGGAATGGAAAATGTTATTATACTAAATAAGCCAAGAGTCGATTCTGAGGATTTTGCATTTTATCAAACAAAAAAACCCGGTGTTTTTTTTAGGGTTGGAAGCAGAAATGATGAAAAAGGCTTTGTTAATATGCCTCACAGAAATAATTGGGATATTGATGAGGACTCCATGATTACGGCAGTAAAAGTATTTTCACAATTTGTTTTTGATAATATGAACAGATAATTTTTTAGCATATAATTTTAAAAAGCGGAGAATTAAATTTGGGAGTGTTAAAATGGAATTATTAACAGATAAACGTCTTGTTTTGCTGAAGCAAGAAGGAATGTTTACTGATAAAATGATTATAAATTTGTTGATTCCTATACTGATAGAACAGATTATGGTTGTTGCAATCAACATAGCGGATACTTTAATGGTATCATATTCGGGTGAAAATGCTGTGGCAGGTATTTCTCTTGTAGCCACGTTTGATTCATTAATTAAAGTGATGATGTCTTCTTTGGCAATCGGAGGTTCCATTATTATTTCCCAATATATAGGGAAGGGCGAGAATTATAACGCAAACAAAGCTATGAAAACCTCATTTTACTGTGTCCTGTTTTTGGCTGTTGTGATGAGTTTGATATTGTTAGTTTTCAGAAATCAGTTTTTGAGTTTATTGGTGGGGCAGGTTGAAAAAGGGGTTTGGGAAAGTGCTCAAACGTATCTATCCTTGACTTTATTTTCATATCCGTTTTTTGCGGCATATTATGTTGCATCTGCAGCTTTTCGGGCGTCAGGCAACAGCAGAACGCCTATGTTGTGCTCGTTGGTGATGATGACTGTTAATTTAATCCTAAAGGCTGTTTTTATTTATATTTTTAAAATGGGAGTTTGGGGAGCAGGTATTTCCACTTTGATTTCAGTTGCTTTAATAGGTATAATTATGACGGTCATATCATGCAAGCCATATAATACTGTACATATTGAAAAAATCAGTAAAATAAAATTTGAAATGGCTATGATTACAAGGGTTTTAGGAGTAGGAATCCCGAATATCATTGAAAATGGAATGTTTCAATTAGGTATATTGCTTTTGCAGCGATTAACAGCAAGCTTTGGCACTGCATCAATTGCCGCAAATGCTATTGTTAAAAATCTTGCTCCTCTTTCGTATATGTCCGGTTTTTGCTATGGATATGTTATTATAACAATAGTGGGACAGTGTATGGGTGCAGGCCAAACGGAACAGGCTGTACTATATACAAAACATATTTTGAAGCTTAGCTATATAATTGCACTGGCAGTTAACCTTGCTTGCATAGCCTTCAATAAAAACTTGGTAGGAGCTTTTAATTTATCCACTGAAGCAAATCAAATCGCTTCAAGCATATTTTATATATATTGCATAGGAGGAATTCTTTATTATCCCACAAGCTTTGTTTTGCCGAATGCACTAAGAGCTGCGGGTGATAATAAATTTACGATGACGGTGTCCGTGTTGACAATGTTTGGAGCAAGAATTGGGCTGGCTTTTGTTTTTGGCTTGTATATGAATATGGGACTTTTCGGAATTTGGCTTGCAATGCAGCTTGATTGGGTTATCAGAAGCGTTATCTTTACTGGTAGGTTTGTACGGGGGAAATGGAAGACAATTAGGGTTATATAGCAAACTGTTATATTAGCAGACTATGACAACAAATATTACCTTGCAAGCCACAATTATACCCCACCTTTTGCACAGGAGTTTCGCGGCTATTTCCATAAGTTGTTTAATCAAAGCAAGCCAAATCTAGTGCGAAGGCATTCTTAGCGACGGAGCAACGTTTCCCAGGAATCGGCAACGGCACGCTGCAAGACATATTATTTTAAGCAGGCAACACCCAAAACGTAAAATTTCTACAGTTGATAAAAACGAACAGGAGCAGTTGCTTAATTATAATATGATAAAGTGATATTAAAAGCAATAGAAAATGCACGAAATTCATCAAAATGATTGATAATATAAGATAAAACCTACTAATAATTCATATTAGTAGGTTTTTCAAGTGTAATGGCAAAGATAAAAGAGGTTGAAGTCGACGTCAATCTCTTACAATAACCGAAACGCCATCAGGTATCACGGTAATGGACGCATCTGTTCCTTTCATATTTTCGGCTAAGTGCAACGCTTCCTTTAGTGTGGCGGCATAGGTCATATGCATGTTTTTAATTATTTGTTCAACACTTATATCAGCGACGAAAATCACTGGGTTTTTTGAAAGTATACGGGCAAGTATCTGCGCTTCCCATTGATCTGGAATAGTACTTTCCTGCGGGACGCTTTCGATATCCGCAAGAAGGGCAGTAGGGGAGGAGGAGTCTTTAAAAAAGCGGTAAAAGCCTTCGCCGCCGTGACCGTCGACGCAGGCGGCAACCATAATGATAACACTTCCTTCTTCAGCGCAGGCCTCGGCAGCGGTCATGCCTTTTACAGCCTGATAGATATTCTGATCCAGCGGATACCCACCGTTAGAGGAGATTACAATGTCCGATCTGAAGGGGCGTACACTGCACAGCTCTGATACAAAAGTGCATCCTGCACGGTGCGCTTCCTCACTGCCGCCCGCGAATGCATTTACGATTCTCTTTTCTGCATCCAGAACTACGTTCAATATAAAGGACAAACCGGCGGTATTTGCCGCAAACAGCATATCACTGTGAACGGGATTGTCGTTAAGGTTTCCGGTTGCCGCCTGACGACTGGAAATAAAAGCTGAACAGTGGTTGGCAAGTACGGTTTTATCTGACGCAATACCAGGAAGGATGCTTTTTCGCCCTCCTGAAAATCCCGCAAAAAAATGAGGCTCGATAAACCCTTCCGAAACAATCAAATCGGCCCAGTCAACGAGAGCGTTCAGCCACAGCTCACCGCCCGATGGCAATATACCTTTAAACACCATGTTTTCCCTGTTATATCCGTCATGATTTATAAATTCATGATTTTCTATCAAATCTGTACCGAATTTATCCATCATCTCAGCCTGCGTCATAGAACGATGAAGCCCGGTTGCGATTAATATTTTTATATTCGCATCTTCGTTTTCCTTCCTGATTTCTTGAAGCAACAGGGGAAGTGTGATACTGCTTGGAACCGGACGAGTATGGTCGCTTGTGATAATTAAAACGTTATTTTTATCCTTTGCAAGTTCACAAAGCCGTTTTGAGGATATAGGGTTTTCGAGGGCTTGGCGCACCAGTTCCTGTTGTGAATGTGCAGGTGTGTAATTGTGAATGCCCGACTGTAGGACGGCGGAAACTTTGCTGTTATCAATCTCCGCTTCCATATATGTTTTGCCGTATGGTATTTTTATCCTCATATAATCACCTTCCCCGGATTGAGGATGTTTTTTGGATCAAAGACCGATTTTATCCCACGCATCAGCATGATTACCTCTGCATCAAGGGAGTTTTGAAGATAACCCTTTTTGATAAAGCCGATTCCGTGCTCTCCCGATACCTGACCGTTTAGCTCACGGGCTTTTTTATACATAGCATCCATAGCTGTTTTCATGCGGTTCTCCCATTCGTTGTCCGGGATTTCATCCTTCAGTACATACGCGTGAAGATTACCGTCACCTGCGTGTCCAAAGCTTTTGATGCGGATATTCTGATTTTTTCTCAGTTGGTGGGTAAACTCCACCATATCGCTTACACGGTTGCGAGGAACTACCACGTCCACCTCGTCCATATCGGTGGTGGAAGCTTTGATTGCTTCCAAAAACGCACCCCTTGTTTTCCAGACCGTATCGCTGCGCTCGTCGGTATCCATAATCAACACGTCAAGTGCTCCTTGGTCTAAGCAGATTTTCGCCACCTTATCATAATCCCGTTCAATATCCTCTTTTGTGTTTCCGTCAAATTTTAAAAGAAGGTATGAGTCGGAGGATTTGTCAGGGAACTTGCTTCCCAGATAATTTTCCGCATCTTCGATTGCTTCCTTCTGCAAAAATTCCACGGCGGTCGGGATTGCCTTTGATTTAATAATCAGGGGAACAGTTCTGATTGCCTGCTCCAAGGTGGGATAAGGAACAAGTAGGCTGATGTTTTTTTTCGGAAGTGGAAGTAGTTTTAAAATTGCTTTGGTAACAATTCCGAGAGTACCCTCCGAACCGATTATCAAATCCTTGAGCGCGTAGCCGGAGCTGTTTTTTACTACCTTGCCGCCCAACTCCACCACAGTTCCGCCGGGAAGGACAACCTCCAGCCCCTGTACATAATCCCGTGTCACGCCGTATTTTACCGCACGCATCCCTCCGGCGTTGGTGCTGATGTTTCCGCCTATGGTCGCCGTTTTTTCTCCCGGGTCGGGCGGGTAGAGAAAATCGTGTTCCTCGGCAAATTGGGAAAGCTCCATCAAAAGCACGCCCGGCTCCACCGTGACTGTCAGATTTTCTTCGTCCAGTTCCAAAATTCGGTTCATTAGGCTTAAGTCTAACACAATTCCCTTTTGCACAGGTACGGCACCGCCCACAAGCCCTGTTCCAGAGCCTCTGGGTGTGACAGGTATACTATGCTCAGAGGCATACTTCATAATGGCGGACACTTCGGCGGCAGTAGACGATTTTATTACAACATCGGGAACGCAAAAGGTTCCGCCAAGTTCGTCGTGTCCGTAATCTTCGTTGATTTCTTCTCCGAACATCACCCGTGAAGGATCGCCCATGATTTCCAATATGTTTTTGTAGTCTGTTTGGTCAAAGGTTTTATAACTCATGCATTTACTCTCCTTTCCAGCATTTCAATCAGGCGTGGTACGATTTCATAAATGTCGCCCACAACGCCGTAATGCGCTGTTTTGAAAATAGGGGCGTTTTCGTCTTTATTAATGGCAAAAATCCTCTCCGAACGATTCATACCCGCCGTAAACTGCACTGCGCCTGAAATGCCGCAGGCAATGATTAGCTTAGGTCTGACGGTTCTGCCACTCAGACCTATCTGGCGGCGAGACTCCACCCAGCCGTTTTCTGCCAGCGGGCGCGTGCAGGATAGTTCTGCACCCAATAAATCAGCCAGTTTTTGTACCATTGCCAAATCCTCTCTTGTTTTGATGCCCCTTCCCACGGCTACGATGATTTCTGCATTTTCAATAGTCTTTGCTTTTTGCTTTTTTTCCACATTTAATACTTCAATGCCGGAACACAGGAGCATTTTGTCTATATCGCACATCACTATCCTGCCGGACTTTACGGTGCTTCTTTCGGGCGCATTCATAACCTTGTAACGCACGGTCGCCATTTGCGGACGGTGCGCAGGTGTTGCGATTTGCGCCATGATATTGCCGCCGAAAGCAGGGCGTATCTGTATCAAATCGGTGTTTTCTTCTATGTCCAGAATAGTACAGTCAGCTGTCAAACCGGTTTCAAACCGTGCCGCAACCCTTGGCGCAAGCTGCCGCCCTACTGGGGTAGCGCCTACAAGAATCACTGATGGCTTTATTTTGTTGATAAAATTTTCGAAAACTGCCGTATACGGTTCTATGCGGAAGCTGTTCAATAGAGGGCTGTCATATACAAAAACCTCGTCCGCCCCATAGTACAAAAGCTCCTCAGCTTTTTCCGCACTCCCAATAAACAGGCAGTACACCTTGAAATTCACCTTTTGCGCAAGTTCCCTTGCTTTCCCCAAAAGCTCATAGGTGACAGGATGTATTTCGCCTTCCACGTAGTCGGCGTAAACGCAGATACCGCTCCAGAGCGATTTGTCCACATATTTTTCTATTTCTATGTATTCAATCTCGCCGTTTTGAGATTTTTTTACGCACAATCCGCACATTCGGCAGCCGGCGTTGACCGCTACTTCGCCGTTGACAATTTCAAGGGCGCAAAAGGGACATATTTTCAGAAAGACATCCTTATCAGCAATTTTATCCTGATGAATTAATAGTTTTTTCATATGCTTCCCTCCACAAATTTCAATTCATGCAACGTGTCATACACCTTGTGTGAAAGTTCATCCGCCGTGCCTTGCCACAGTTCACGCCTGTCATTAGCTTCGGGCGGAAAAATTCGCCGCACCTGGGTAGGGGAACCGTCAAGTCCATATTTCGACTTGTCTTTATGTGTAAAATCATCCAGCGAAAGGACGCTGATTTTTTTGTCTGCTGTGTCGATTTTTTTCCTATAGGAAGGAAGGCGGGGCTCGTATATATCCTTTTCAACGCATAAAAGGCATGGAAATTTTATTTTAACTGTTTCGGTAGTGGAAGGCATATCCATCAGCACAGAAATGGATTCGGTGCAAGCCTCAAGAATTTTGGTTATCCCTGCCGCAGACGGGATATTCAGATATTCGCTCATTTCCGCTCCCACTTGGGCGGTGTCACCGTCGGTGGTCTGCTTGCCGCAGAGTATCAAATCAAAGCCTCCAAGTGTCTGGATTGCCTGAGACAGCGCCATACTGGTGGCTAAAACATCCGAGCCGGCAAAACATCTGTCGGATATCAAAATACCCTGGTCCGCCCCCATGCTGTAAGCCTCCCGTATGACCTCCGCCGCTTGGGCAGGTCCCATTGTTACCGCTGTAACTTTTCCGCCGTGTTCCTCACGCAGCCGCAGGGCGGTTTCCAGTGCGTAGAGGTCGTAGGGGTTCATTTTGCAGTCGGCTCCGTCCCTTTTTATCACTCCTGTGACCGGATCAATATCCACTTTGTTCGTACCGGGCACCTGTTTTACACATACGATGATTTCCATATGTACCTCCTAAAAAAATAAAGTATAATGAAATTGGTCTTACCAATTTCATTATACTTTAAATCGTACATAAAGTCTACAATTGATATTTATTTAACAAAATCTTTGTTTATTTTCTACAAGATGTCTGCCAGATTTTCGTCAATGATTCCATTATGCCGCGCAAGCGCTTTACGCACAGCCACTTTATCCCTGTTTATGATTGACACTATAATATCGCTGTGTATTTGCTTTAGACGGGCTTTGTTTTTGTCTTCTGATAAAATGCTTTTTCTAATGTCCTTTATAAAGTCCTCTACCAGTGCGGACATGGCGTTCAGCATTTGAATCAGGATTGCATTGTTCGATGCGGCGGCTACTTCATAATGCAGTTGTTTGTCGAGTGCCGCTTCACTCGCTTCAGTGCTTGCCAAATCCATTTTTTGCAGTATTTCCTCCAATCTTCCAATTCCTTCGTCGGTTATATTATCAATCGCAAGCTCCGCCGCCTTGAGTTCAAGGCACGCGCGCACTTCGCTGAGCTTTCGTCCACCTGTCTGCTGCAACAGAAACATCATAGATAGGGTTTCTGTTATGCTCTTTTCAAAATTCCCGGCAATATAGTTTCCTGCTCCCTGTATGCTCTCAATCAGCCCCAGTATTTCCATAACGCGCAGGGCTTCCCGCACTGATGTCCTGCCAACTCCAAGTTTTACGGAGAGTTCTCGCTCTGGAGGAAGCTTTTCCCCATGCTTCAATCTGCCTGAAAGGATTTCGGATTTTGTGTAGCCTATTACGCTTTCATATGCTTTTTTGTCCATCATACACCTCGCAAATGTATATATAATGTATATTATACATTATATATGGGTAAAAAGCAAATGGACGTTTCTTTTGCTTGACGCTGTCTTGGGAGTATGATAGAATGAAATTAATGAAGAAACCTTTAACAGATAAAGAATTAAAGCAGAAAATTAAGGTTAAAAATGCTTTGGAACAAGACACAATATATGGATATTATTCGTTGGGTAAAAACTTTAAAATAGCAACAGCGGGCCGAAGAACAACGTCAAATGATTTTTGAGGGGAGTAATAAAGTGAACATTGGATATGCTTGCTTAACGGTTGGAGTGCTGAATACTCAGCAGAAAAGCTGTATAATGAAAAACGCAAGTGACGAGAGATTATTGCACTTGATTTCTTACAATTTGAATTCCCTTGAAAACATAATTGATTACAATATTGCAAATAGCATAAAACTCTTTAGAATTAGCTCGGATCTTATTCCCTTCGGCTCAAGTTCTGTAAATAAACTTGCGTGGTGGGATATATTTTCAGATAGGCTTCGTGCCATTGGTAAAAAAGCGAATGAGCATAATATTCGTCTATCTATGCATCCGGGGCAATATACCGTTTTGAATTCGCCAAATGATGATGTGGTAGAAAGAGCTATTGCAGATTTAAATTATCATACTATGCTGCTGGATAGTATGGGATTATGTGATAATCACAAGATTGTGTTGCATATCGGTGGAGTGTACGACGACAAAAAACAGGCAGTATCTCGGTTTATAACAAATTTTGGACGATTGAATGAACAGGTAAAACATCGTCTTGTTATAGAAAATGATGACAGGTCTTTTAATATAAGTGATATTTTGGAGATTAGTGAGTTGTTAAGCATTCCTTCTATTTTTGACAATCTTCATAATAAGATAAATCCTTATAATAATAAGGGCGATTTCTACTGGATTATGGCTTGCAAAAATACATGGAAAGAAAAGGACGGATGTCAGAAAATACATTATTCTCAACAAGACCCACTTAAAAAACCAGGTGCACATTCTAATAGTGTTGATATAAATGTATTTATGGAATTCTACAACGGACTAGACAGAAAAGATATTGATATTATGCTTGAGGTTAAGGATAAAAATCTTTCAGCAGTTAAATGTATAAACACAACCTCGGAAGATAAGAAAATCAAAGCACTTGAGCTTGAATGGAGTAGGTATAAATATTTGGTTTTAGAGAATTCTCCAACAGATTATTTGGAAATACGAAAATTACTTAAAAATAAAAATGCTTTCCCTGCTATAGAATTTTATAGATTAATTGAACATGCTTTGCAAAATGAAAGTATAATCGGTAATTCTATAAATACAGCATTACACATTTGGGGATATTTTAAGAAGATTGCATCGAATAATGAAAAGGAACGGTTTTCCATAAGTATCGAAATGTACAAACAAGGAAAGATACCCATAAGGAAAGTTAAAAATATTTTATGGAATATGGTAATTAAATATAAGCAGACATATCTATTAAATTCATATTATTTTACAGATTTGACCCCAACTATTGACAAAGAACTAAACAAAAAAGGAATGTAGCTAAAAACAGCTACATTCCTTAATTTTCGTGGCGGAGAAAGAGGGATTCGAACCCTCGAGGGCTTTAAGACCCTACACGAGTTCCAGTCGTGCGCCTTAGACCAGCTCAGCCATCTCTCCTAATATGTTGAAATTGTGACTAACATAGTATATACTATATTTATATAAAATGCAAGAGATTTTTTAAAACAATATTCAATAATTTTAAATGAAAGGTTAATGGTATATAATATGTTGGAAAATGAGCGTATTGATGATTTGCAAATAGAGCTTGGAAATGGAAAATCTTTAAGTATTATACAAAATCCGTTTTGGTTTTGTTTTGGAGTTGATGCAGTTTTGCTTGCGGATTTCAGCAAAATTGCAAAAGGTAAAACGGTTGTTGATTTGGGAACCGGTAACGGTATAATTCCTTTACTTGTTGCGGCAAAAACCAGTGCGAAGCATATTACGGGTGTGGAAATTCAAAAGGATATTGCAGATATGGCTGTGCGCAGTGTTGCTTTAAACGAGATGTCTGAAAAAATAACAATTATAAATGAAGATTTAAAAACCTTCGGTAAAAATGGAATATGCGATGTGGTGATATGCAATCCACCCTATAAGGAAATTGGCGGAGGGTTGAAAAATCCGAATAGTTCTGTGGCAATAGCGAGGCACGAAATAAAATGCACGCTGAGTGATGTAATCGAAAGCGCAGCGAGGCTTTTGAATTTTGGTGGTACTTTTAACATTATTCACAGACCGGAGCGTTTAGTTGACATAATATGCGGAATGCGTAAAAGTGGTTTAGAACCTAAAAGAATTAGATATGTGCATCCTTATTTAGGAAAATCTCCCACAATGGTTTTGATTGGCGCAAGAAAAGGCGGCAATCCTAAAATAATTACGGAGCCGCCCCTTTTTATATATGATGAAAACGGTGATTATTCTGATGAGATAAAGAAAATTTATAGAGCATGAAAGTTTGGTTTTTGTGATCCAAATTAAATGCTCCTTAGCATCTATTAATAATAATTGCGTGGCAGATTAACTTTTGATATAAACATCCGAAACAGTAGCAATTGGGCAAATGGTACACCATGTACGCGGTTTATAGATAAAAGCAAGGATAAGTCCTAACAATGTAGTTGTAGCCATCATTGAATAAAACCGGTATGAAAGATGAGTAATCCAAGGAGCTATATTTTCAAATTCTATTAATTGGGGCATTTCCCCGTCGAGAGGAAATATCAATAATAATCTTAAATAATTCATAGGTGCAATAGAACCACCTGCAACTTTAATTGTAGAAACAACTATTATCAATAAATTAATAGCAAAATATGCTAGCATAATCCATTTCATATTGCCTTTTATAAAAAAAACAGGTGTTTTTTTAGCTGATTTTCTTTTTGTTTTACAACAAGTAGTGTATAGATTTGCTCTTGGACAATATCCTTGGCACCATGTTTTCTTTTTGTCTTTAATTAATAGTATAATAGGAATTGCCATGCAAGCAAGCCCCAATAGTGAAAAATGGATATTTATAAAACCCAAGGCAAAATATAACAGTGTAATTAAAAATAAGTATTTGTTGTTTTTCAATCTATAACCTCTATTCTTTTATTAAATTAATTGCTTCAATCAGCGTTTTTTCATCAATTGCGCCTTGATAGCCCTTTACGATATTACCTTCCTTATCAATAAATAATGTGGAGGGAATTGATGATATTCTGTAAACGTAAGCCGCTTCCTGCTCGATGTCAAAGTAAACAGGGAATGAATAACCATTTTCCTTAATATATTTTTTGCCCTTATCGGCTGTTTCTCTCTGCCCGTCTGTCATATCAACCATTAAAAAAATTACGTCATCCTTTACAGCTTGATAAACCTTGTCAAAATGCGGCATTTCACTCTTGCAAGGGGGACACCAGCTTGCCCAAAAGTTAAGAACGATGGGCTTTCCAAAAAAATCGGAAAGCTTAACTTTTTTTTCGTTTGTATCAAGCACTGTAAAATCATAAGCGGGATTCTTTGTTTTTTCCTGTTCGCTGTTATTTTCAGTGGTCTTTTGTTCATTACTATTCTCTGTAAGCTTTTGTTCTATGTTGGGCTTATAATTATCTGATAACTTGTTATAAGCAAAATATGCTGCCCCGATAAATAATACAAATATTAACGTGCTTAAAATGATTTTAAATTTAGAATTCATATTTCCTCCTTAAAAAGTGAGTAAAGATAAAAAATATCCCATTAATCCTGTTGCCATCAAAACACCTATTATAACAAGCAAACTGCCCGATATAAAATTAATAAGCCGATAATTTTTCTTGATAAAATCAAAGGATGTTTTTAAACGATTAATTAACACAGCACTTGCAATAAATGGTATGCCAAGCCCTAAAGAAAAGCATAAGAGCATTAATATTCCTTTGATACTTTCGCTGCCTTGTGCTGCCAGCATAAGTGCGGAGCCTAAAAATGCACCGACACATGGCGTCCATCCGATTGAAAATATAACACCAAATAGTATAGACGAGAAGAAGTTTACATTTGCAATTTTTATAGTCATTCGTTTTTTTGCGTTAAAAAACGGAAACCGAATAGCCTCCATATAATTAAGCCCAAAGAGTATTACAATAATTCCCGATAAAATGTTCACTGAGGTGATGTATTTTCGCAAAAAATTACCTGCTGTGCCTGCAAAAGCTCCTAAGGCTACAAATACAAGAGTGAAGCCGATTACAAAACCAATTGAGTTTTTAACAGCAACCCATTTGTTGCTTCCTTTTGATGGCGAATCTCCTGCAAAATAAGAAATATATATTGGTAGCATGGGTAACAGGCAAGGAGATATAAATGTGATTATTCCTTCTAAAAACGATATAAAATACTCCATTTTACAAATCCTTTCTAAGGCTATTATTGAAGCACAAGGGCCTTCATAGGGCAGAATTTAACGCACTTTCCGCATTTAATACACTTATCCATATCAACTTCAGGTGCATTATGTCCCTTTTGAGTCAGCGCATCGACAGGACAAACTCTTACTGATGGGCAAGGATGGTTTTGCGGACATCTTTCTTTTTTTACAACTAATGTATTACTATTTGTATTATCCTTTTTTTCATTTCGTAAAAAATCAAACATTTTATTAGCCTCTATTCTTTGTTAGTATTAGTTTTTGTGATATTAAATATCAACATTATTATATATTTAGAATTTATATATTTCAGTGATTTTATCACACAAACATATTTTTTAATATATAAATAAAAATTAGTATAAAACTAAAAAAGCAAGGGGATTGATTTTCCGCTTGCTTTAATTTATGAATTTTATAAACCTTACTATTTATGATATGTTTCGCCGCTGTTGATTTTAAACGCTCTGTAAATTTGTTCGGCTAGTATAACACGCATCAATTGATGTGGGAATGTCATTTTAGAAAAGGAAAGCTTAAAGCTTGATTTTTGCTTAACGCAATCGTGCAGACCTTGAGAACCGCCGATTATGAATGAGATGTGGGAGCTTCCTTCGACTGCGCATTTTGATATAAAATCCGCTAATTCTTCGCTTGATATTTGCTTGCCTTCGATGCAAAGTGGCACGCAAACTCCTTTTATTTTAGGCAATATAAGGGTGCTTTCCTTTTGCAGTTCCTGTTCGTCATCCGCATAATCCTGAACTTCCGTAATTTTAAAGGCGCAATAGCGAGAAAGACGCTTTGAATATTCATCAATTGCGTCTTTTAAATATTTTTCTTTAATTTTTCCAACTGCAATAATTTCGATTGTAAGCATTTTTATCTATTAAGCTCCTAATACAATGCTGGTTTCATAACGTGATGCCACCTGCATATTAACATCTTTGCCAACGTTTATTCCGTTTAAATCCAATTCCCTTGCAACTGTCACAAAAGCCTTATCCTTCGTGTTGTTTTCCTTGCTAAGATGCCCTAAAAGAATGTTTTTTGTGCCATTTTGCACCATATATGTTGCTAAAACAGCAGTGTCATCATTGCACAGATGCCCATGAGAGCCGCTTATTCTTTTTTTTAGCGGATACGGATACGGACCGTTAATTAGCATTGCTTCATCATAATTTGCTTCTAAAATAACTGTTTCACAACCGCAGACACAAGCCTTTATGCTATCGTTTATATGACCGATATCAGTTGCAACCGCAAAATATTTATTGCCAATTTCAAAGCGGTAGGAGGTTGGCTCCTCTGCATCGTGAGGAATATCGAAGGGCGTTACGCCGATTCCTCCAACGTCTATCTGCTTTCTGTCTGTGAATATTATTTTGTTTTTATCGGGAATTTCGCCAATCAGCATTTTGTTCCACGTTCCGCCGCTTGCTATGATGGGAATATCAAAACGCCTTGATAGCACGCCAACTCCTTGAGTGTGGTCAATGTGTTCGTGAGTAACTAGTATGTAATCAATATCATGCGGAGATACATTTATGGTTGATAAATAATTGGCAATTTGCTTGCCGCTAACTCCGCAATCTATTAAAATGTTTGTATTGTTATGGGATAAAAATGTTGCATTTCCACTGCTTCCGCTGATTAATGTGCAAAAGCGAGTCATAACGCTTCACCTATTTGAATGCTATCATCACTTCGGCGCACAATTTGAGCCCCTAAGCCGCGTAGCTTATTCTCGAAATCCTCGTATCCTCTATCTATATGGCGAAGCTCGTGAATTTCCGTAACGCCGTTTGCAACAAGTGCCGCAATAACCATGCTTGCACCTGCTCGAAGGTCCGTCGCACTAACCGGAGAGCCGGAAAGATGTTCTATGCCTTCAATGATGGCAACTCTGCCGTCAACCTTTATTTTGGCGCCAAGACGCCTTAATTCATCAACATATTGAAATCGATTATCCCAAACACTTTCAGTTATAATGGATGTACCCTCCGCAACTGTAAGTGCAGAAACTATTTGTGGTTGTAAATCGGTGGGAAAGCCCGGATATGGCAAGGTTTTTACGTTAACCTTATGAAGCTTGCCTGTTCTGCTAACCCTAATGCTGTCGTCATATTCTTCAACAGTTACGTTCATTTCTATAAGCTTTGCAGTGATGCTTTCCAAATGCTTTGGTATAACATTTTTTATTAAAACGTTGCCGCCTGTTGCGGCTGCCGCCATCATGAATGTTCCTGCTTCTATTTGGTCGGGAATGATGGAATAAGAACCGCCTGTTAATTTTTCCACACCTTTAATTTTAATAACGTCTGTTCCTGCGCCTCGAACCGATGCACCCATTGCGTTTAAGAAGTTAGCCGTATCAACAACATGAGGCTCTTTTGAAGCGTTTTCAATTGTAGTTAAGCCGCTTGCCATAACAGATGCTAGCATAACATTTATTGTTGCTCCAACCGAAACAACGTCTAAATATATTTGTGTGCCTTTAAGCCCATCGGAATGGGCTTTGATAACTCCGTGTTCAACCGAAACCTTAGCTCCAAGCGCTTCGAAGCCTTTAATATGCTGGTCAACAGGGCGCACTCCAAAGTTACACCCGCCGGGCATAGATACCTCTGCATTGCTGAATCTGCCTAAAAGCGCACCAATTAAATAATAAGATGCCCTCATTCTTTGAACCATATCGTATGATGCTTTATATCCATTTAATTTTTCGCAATTTATCTCTAAACAGTGCTCGTCAATAAATTTAATCTTTGCACCTAATTTTATTAAAATATCACAAATAACACTAACGTCGTTAATAGTTGGGATGTTCTCAATTCTGCAAGTTCCATCAACAAGTAAAGCTGCGGGAATAACAGCAACAGCAGCGTTTTTTGCGCCGCTTATCGTTACTTCTCCGGAAAGCTTTCGCCCACCCATTATAACAAATTTATCCAAAAAATTCACCTGCCTAAAATATTTTAAAACACAATTGTAATTATTATACCACTTTATCTAAATATATACAACAGTTTTAAAAAAGTTTTTGGACAGACATAAAATTTTTCGGTTTGTATATAATAATTATACAAGGGGCTGGAATTTATGTATATAAGTAAAATAGTAATAGTTAGAAAAGGTATTCTGCCACAATTGCAAAAATTAAGAAACAGTCGGTTAATTAAATATAAAAAAACGCCAAATCCTTATGACAAGCCGGATTTGGACGATTTTATTTTCGGTAATGAGTATTATCGAAAGCATTCAGAGAGGTAAGAAGCTCGCACATCTCATCATAAGAAGTGGCTGATATAATTTTATTTTTAATGCTGACACTTCCGTACATACCTTTAATATACCAAATAGCAAGCTTTCGGGCTTCACGAATTCCCACATATTCACCTTTATATTTTATTATGAGGGCAATATGCCTTTTGGAAAGCTCTATTTGCTCAGAAACAGTCGGTGGAGGAAGAAGTTCTCCACTTTCCAGATAATGCACTGTGTCCCTTATTAAATAAGGATTTCCAAGGGTTCCTCTGCCAATCATAACTCCTGCGCAGTTTGTTTGGTCAAGCATTTTTTTTGCGTCATGGGGTGTTAATATATCGCCGTTGCCAATGACGGGTATGTTAACGCTTGAGGCAACCTCACGAATGATATTTAAATCTGAAGCACCGCTGTAGCCCAGCGACACAGTGCGTCCGTGAATTATAATCATTGATGCGCCATTTTTTTCTGCTGTTTTTGCAATTTCAACGGCGTTAATGCTTTCGTCATTATATCCCGAACGGATTTTTACCGAAACGGGAACAGTGCTTTTTTTGCAGACACTGCTTACAATATCGCCAATCAACTGAGGATTTTTCATAAGCGCACCGCCGTCCCCGTTTGAAATAATTTTTTTAGCAGGACAGCCACAGTTGATGTTTAAGTATTTTGCGCCGAATGAAAGCGTTTTTTCTGTTGTTTCCGCCATCAAATCCGGTTCGTGACCGAATATTTGCACCGAGGCATTTTTTTCGCAATCGCTGAGGGTTAATAATTCGGCGGTCTTTTTATCATTATAATAAAGCCCTTTGCAGCTTACCATTTCTGTAAAAGTATAGTGGGCGCAAAATTCTGTGGCAATTTCCCTGTATGCTCTGTCTGTTACGCCTGCCATTGGCGCTAAAAAAACTTTATTTTTCATAATATATCGAACAAAACACCCTCGCGCAAGCCGCTTGTGCTGATTATAAGGGTGGGGGAATTTATTTTTTTCATAATCGAATAAATCGGCACTAAACCACCGCAGATTATATCTGCACGGGATTTGCCGATGCCTTCTGTTTTTTTGCATTCTTCAAGGGATAATGAATTAAGGCGCATTGTCATTGCAAACAAATCGTTATCGCTCATTTCAAAATTATGCAGGGGTTCATCAGCCTTTTGCCTTCTAATTTTTTCCGCTTTGGCAACAGCGCGAACAGACCCTCCAAGCCCAATTATAGGAAGGTTTTTTGCATTGTCAAGCCAGCTTATTTTGTTTAATTCATCTTCGAAAATTTTGCAGGTAGATAAAAATTTTAAATTGCTTAATTTGTCCGAGCCTAAATAATTCTCGGTTATATTAACAGCGCCGAAGGGAAGGCTTATAAAACCTAAACTTATGCCCCCTCGAACGAGTATAATTTCTGTGCTTGCACCGCCTGTGTCAACAATAAGGCAATCTTTATTTGAGGATGTGTTAATTACCCCTAAGTAATCATAGTATGCCTCTTTTTCGCCCGAGATAACATTTAATTTAATGTTAAATTTATCGAGCAGAGGCTTTGTGATATCCTCAGCATTTTTTGCCATACGCACTGCGGCGGTGGCTATTGCATAGATATCGGTTATTTGGTGTTTATCTATTATTTTTTTGAATTCCGCCATGGCATCAATGGTGCGTGCAATTGCGGGCGGTTTTAAAAGCTTTTCCTGCCCCATGCCTTCGCTAAGGCGCACACTCTCCTTGTGCTGTTCCAAAACAGTGTATTGTTTATTAATAATTTCAACAATATTCATACGAACAGAGTTAGAGCCTAAATCTATAATTGCAATTTTCACGCTAACCCACCCTTACGGATTTATAGAATAGTTTGGTGATTCCTTTGTGATGTATATATCATGCGGATGGCTTTCTTTAAGCCCTGCACCTGTGATTTTAATAAACTTTCCGTCTGTTTTTAACTTTTCGATAGACGGAGTTCCGCAGGAACCCATACCCGAACGTAAGCCTCCAAGCATTTGATATATTGTTTCGGACATCATTCCCTTATATGGAACACGTCCTTCAACACCCTCTGGAACTAATTTTTTGCTGCCTTGCTGGAAGTATCTGTCTTTACTGCCCTCCTGCATAGCGCCGAGTGAGCCCATACCGCGATAAACCTTGAATTGTCTGCTCTGATAAATTTCGCTATCGCCGGGAGATTCTTCGCAGCCGGCAAGCAATGAGCCAATCATACAAACATCCGCACCTGCCGCAATTGCTTTTGTTATGTCACCGGAATATTTAATTCCTCCATCAGCAATAACAGGAATGTTATATTTGTTGCACACATCCGCAACATCAGAAATAGCTGTAATCTGAGGCACACCTATTCCTGCAACAACTCGTGTTGTGCAAATTGAGCCGGGGCCGATACCAACCTTAACGGCATCTGCGCCTGCTTTGATTAAAAATTCAGCAGCTTCGGCAGTTGCGATATTGCCTGCTATAATTTGTATATCAGGGAAAGCTGCTTTAACCTTTTTTAGAACCACTTCAATATTATTTGAATGACCATGTGCGGAATCCAAAACCAAAACGTCAACCTTTGCCTCCACCAACGCTTTTGAACGGTCCAAAACATCGCTGGTTACGCCGATAGCCGCACCAACCAATAAACGTCCTCCGCTGTCTCTTGCAGAATTAGGGTACATAACCGCTTTTTCAATATCTTTTATGGTTATTAAGCCTTTTAAAAACCCGTCCTTATCAACAATAGGAAGCTTTTCTACCTTGTTCTTTTGAAGAATTTCCTCTGCTTGCTGAAGTGTTGTGCCTTCCGGTGCGGTTATTAAATTTTCTTTAGTCATAACCTCGCCGATTTTGCGGCTAAAATCCTTTTCAAAACGCAAATCCCTGTTAGTGAAAATACCAACAAGCTTGCCATTTTCTGTAATCGGCACACCGCTGATTTTATATCTTCCCATAATTTCATCTGCATCCTTTATGGTATGCTCTGCCGAAAGATAGAATGGGTCCACAATTACACCGTGCTCCGAACGCTTAACCTTGTCCACCTCATAAGCTTGCTCTGCAATGGTCATATTCTTATGGATAATTCCAATTCCGCCCTCTCGAGCAATGGCAATTGCCATTCTGCTTTCCGTAACGGTATCCATTGCGGCACTCATGATGGGAATGTTAAGCTTAATTTTGTTTGTTAATTTCGTTTCAAGATTTACTTCGTTAGGCAAAACGTCCGACTTTTGCGGAATGAGCAAGACATCGTCAAATGTTAAGCCCTCTTTTGTAAATTTGTTACTGAAACTCATTCTATCGCCCCCTAAAAATTATATTATTAGAATAGTATATCAAAAAAATATGTAATCAGTCAATAAAATTATTCTTCAATTATTTTTTCCAATATAATTCTATAAAGCTGTGCGGCTTCTTTTTCAAAACGCTTTGCAATTTCCTCTGCGTGCTTTCTGTTCCCAGCAAATAAATTTATTTCAAGCAAAGGAACGCCGAATTCGTAAACACCGCATTTTGCTAGGAACTTCTTTTCGTCAATGGGAAGAATATCCGCAGCAATTTCTCTGCCTCTTGCCATTTTGGAGAGCTTTTCGTCCGCAATTTCATAAATATTGTCCCGCACGCTTTTCGGAATTTTATCCTTAAACATTTTAACCATTTCAGCGCCTTTTTTTGTTATGTCATATCGTGTGACGTTTTCCACAACAACTGTTGAAACAAGCTCCAGCTTTTGCATATCAAAAAGAAAATCAAGCATGGTGAAATAATCTAAAACATCTGTCCAAACAAGCATTTCCTGCAAATTCTCCTCCGACATGGAAACCTTAAAGCACCGCAGGGCATATAAGATAATAAGACGTATCTGCACATCGTCCAAATGCAATAACAACACTCCCTTTTAATAATCAAAAACCATCATTTGATGGAAATTTAAGCTTTATATCGCTATATTAATGAGCTTTTTTATTACAAAAAGTATAGCACCATTAAAGCACAATTGCAAGGCTTTGCGCTAATAAAATTCTATCAATTTGCATTTAAATACTCGCCCTCTCTTTTATGGCACGAAAACATTATAATCTGGTGTTTTTCAGATACGCTTTTTATGTAATCCAGCGCAAGTGCAAGGCGTGTGTCATCATATTGAACAAAGGCATCGTCCAATATTATAATGGCATTTTCAAATATAATATTTACTATACCCATCCTAAGTGCGAAATATATTTGGTCAAAGGTTCCGCTGCTTAAAAACTGAGCATCCTGCAATTCGTTTGTTTCACTTATTCTAACCTGCATATTGTATTCGTTATCAATTAAAACCTCGCTGTATTTTCCGCCTGTTATCTGCTTTAAAATTTTTGATGTTTCGCCGTTCAGCCTTTGCCCGAAGTTTTTTTGAAGTTCGCCAAATGCCTTGTTTATTGCGCTTTTTGCGGTGTTTATATCTTCAATTATTTTGTTGTATTCACTTATCTGATTATTATAAAAAAAGATTTCTTCATCAATTGAACTCGCAGATTTGATATTGGAATTTTTAAGCTTGTTCTGCAAATCGCCGATTTGCTCTGAAATGCTCATAAGCTTGACTGTGTTTGCTTTTTCCTTGCCTGCAATATCCTGTTCAAGGGCAGAAATTGCATCTTGCAATTTTTCTTCGTTTTTAACATTCAAAATGGTAAATAGTTCCTCCAAATATTGATTATTCGGATTATTATCTTTTTTTGATTTTAAATATTTAACTATAATTATTATTGCCCAAATTGTTGTTGGTATTGCGGTGTACCATTTTATTATTGATAAAATCGCCGTTAAGATTACTGCAATTGCAATTTGTAATAAGCTGTTTTTGCGCTTAACATCAGCAAGACGCAAGATGTTTTCGCTTTCACTTTGGTATTTTGAATATAAGTCACGGCATTTTTGCAGAATATTTGTATCAATTTTGATGCTTTCCAGTTCCTTTTTTTGAGCTTGCAAATTTGTTAACTGCTCCGCATATATTTTGCTTTGATTATTTTCAGCTGAAACAGAAGCTTTGATTGAATAAAGCTTTGAGATTTCTTCTTGAATTTCCGGAATTTTTCCTTTTGGACGGGTTCCGTTTAATTCCTTTACAGAAGCATCTAAAATTTGAATTGCTCGCTGATAGGAAACACTGTCATCACCGCTTTGAGCAAGGTTGATTAGTTTTTTTAAAATTTCATCGTCCTTATCCGCCTCTATTTTTGTGGCAAGCTGCCCAATGTAAAGGGATTTTTCAAAGCCTTCTTTGCCTATGTTTAAAAGAATATCCCCAGGTGATTGGGTGCAAAGGCTTGGGATTTGGCTGCCGGTAACAGAATCTATAACGGTAACTGTATCATCTCCTTTGCGCTTGCCGAAGCTTCTTCTTATTATGTATTCGCCGCTGTCGTTACTAACAGTCATTTCACCGCCCATGGTTTTTTCACCCCAAGGGATAAAGCGTTTTCGCTCGTTTTCTCGGATTGATTGGGCAGTTTTGGTTTGCCCGTAAAGCATAAGCTTAATAAATTCTGCAATGGTGGATTTGCCGTATTCATTTTCAGCGAAAATTATGTTTAAGCCTTCTTTAAATTCAATTCGTTTGTTTTGCAAACCACCGAATTTTTCAATGTAAATGCTAACTATTTTCATAGGCTCACCTTGTTTCCGTTCAGTGCGGCAAGCCCATATTTAATTGCATTATCGTTGCCGCCCTCCTCCAAAATTGCTTTGATAAAAAGTCCCTTTAAGGTGTATTCGGCGGATAGCTTGGCTAAATCTATGTTAGGCTTTGTAAAATCATTTAGCTTTATGAAAAAATATTTTTCCTCTAACAATTGCGTTAATGAGGGGGTGTTTATTAAAATATCCGTTTCCCCTTTTAGGTTTATTTTATATAGATTTTCCTCACCTATTGCAGTGTTTGTGACAGCGGTTAAAATTTGGTTGTAATCCTCACATTCGCTAACGTCAATATTAAGTTCAATATATTGCCTTTTGTTTGTTTTAACAAATTCAAATTCACAGTGGTTGTGCATAATATCAACAATTAAAACGCCCTTTGCGCCAATCTCGTCAAAGCCTCTCCCTTCGGGACAGCCGCAATATGCATAGCTTACGTTGTTTGCCTTTTGCATATCACTGAATTTATGAGTGTGCGCAGTTGCAAAATAATCTGCGTTTGTGTTTGCAATGGTTGCCACTGTAACAGGATTGTATCTGCTTCCCTGCCCATTTTGAACAATATCACTGTGGCAGATTAAAAGATTAATTTTAGCAGGATTTTCAACTTCGAAGCCTTCCAATATGCAATCACTGCAATATTCCTGAGCAAAGCTGACTCCGTAAATATCGGCATTGCCAACTGATATCTTTTCTATATAATCTGGAAAAATGTGAACATTATCGTGGAAATCGGAAGTAAACCCGGCATCGTGATTGCCTAATGCAATAAACACAGGGATATGTGAAATTTCCTTAAATTTTCGAGATACAAAATTTATTGTTGAAGAGGAAACATCTGCGCAGTCAAATAAATCGCCTGCAATAACAACCGCATCAACGTTTTTTTCGCACGCAATTTTGATGATGTTGGCAAAGGTTTCCAAAAGCTCCTGTTTTCTTACGGAAGCAAGCTTACCAAGGGTTATCATTGGCGAATCCAAATGTAAATCTCCTGTATGCAAAATTCTAAATTTGTTCATTATAATCACTCCGTATTAATTATAACACCTTTATTTATCATTTCCAACAAAATTTTAAATTTTTGTTTAAATTATGTAATTATTGTGATATAATAAATGCATTAAGGTAATAAAATCACATCAATTTTATTTAATTTGCATTTATTGAATCGGTGTGAAGCAAGCCGATTGCGGCTTGCACTTATGATATAATAAACACGAATATTTAAAAAAAGGAGGTTATAATTATGAGAAAAGTAAATTACCCCACCCAGCCGGGTTCCGGAAATACAAGCAATAAGGGCAAAAAAACTCTTTTGATTATTGTGGCTGTTGTTTTGCTGCTTTCAATTTTCTTTTTATCTTTTATTGTAGCATATAGATATATGTCAGGTTCGGGAAATGCACAAAAGCAGGGTGACGAACAAACAGTTACTGTTAAATTGCAGGAGGAAAATAAAGAACTTCAAGAAAAAGTAGATGCGCTTGAAATGGAAATTGAGGAATTAAACGCAATGGTTGATAAATATAAGACTATTGCCGGTTCAGGCAGTGCTTCCCAGACAGGGGCACAGGCAATAACGCCAACCCCTAAGCCGACGGTTAAGCCTTTGTCGACAGCTACACCTTCCCCTACGGTTAAGGCTTCCCCAACTGTTAAGCCATCACCAACGGTAAAGCCATCGCCCACAGTTAAGCCAACCCCAACCCCTAAGCCAACAGAGGAGCCAAAACAAACGGAAGGTGAATACGAGGGCATATGAAAAAGCTGATTTTTACCTTTGCTTTTATAATGCTGTTTAGCGGTGCTGCATATTCCTCTCCTGTTGACGATGTTTTAAACATCGCTTTTGATGTGCCAAATACAGTTGAAAGTGTAAGATTTAATGACATTGATGATGTTGCATGGGCGCAGGAATCTATAAATTATTTTGCAAAGCTGGGAATTTTATCGGGGGACGGAAACGGTAATTTTATGCCTCATAAGAACATTACCAGAGGTGAATATGTTAAAATTTTAGTATCCGCATTTGGGCTTTATGATGAAACCGCTGTTTGCAATTTTACAGATACGTCAATCGGCGAATGGCACTATTCTTACATTGCAACTGCAAAGAAGCTTGAAATTACAAAGGGGATTAGTGAGCAATATTTTGGTACAAATGATTATATCCAGCGTCAGGAAGCAATAGCAATGGCTTATAATGCGGCTAAAAATAGCGGAATTGCTTTTAATAATGTACAAAGCAGTTCTTTTTCGGATGATTCTGCAATTGCCGATTATGCCAAAGCTCCAATCAATGCTTTTGCGCAGAAAAAGATAGTCAGCGGAGATTTATATAACAATATAAATCCTTCCGCTTATGCAAACAGAGCAGAAATTTGTAAAATTTTATACTTGCTTATAAAAAACACTTGATAAATATTTAACATTAATGTAAAATATAGCAGTAAAAAAAATTATATATGAGGTGAAACAATGAATAAAAAAACAATTGAGGATATTTTGGTAAAGGGCAAAAAGGTTTTAGTAAGGTGCGATTTTAATGTTCCTCTTGATGAAAACAAAAACATCACAGACGAAAATCGTATTGCAGGCGCTATGCCAACCATTGATTATCTTGTTAAAAATGGCGCAAAGGTTATTTTATGCTCTCACATGGGCAGACCAAAAGGCGAATTTAATATGAAATACAGCTTAGCACCTGTTGCAAAGCGTCTTTCCGAAAAATTAGGTAAAATTGTTATTCTTGCAGATGATGTTATTGGCGATAGCGCTAAGGCTGTTACAGCTAATATGAATGATGGCGATGTGGTTTTGCTTGAAAATGTGCGTTTTCATAAGGAAGAAGAAAAGAACGACCCTGAATTTTCAAAACAGCTTGCAAGCCTTGCGGAAATTTATGTTAACGATGCATTCGGCACTGCTCACAGAGCGCACGCTTCAACTGCCGGCGTTGCAAATTATCTTCCTGCTGTTTGCGGTTATTTAATTCAAAAGGAAATAGAAATTATGGGCGGCGCACTTTCCAATCCTGTTCGTCCTTTTGTTGCTATTTTAGGCGGCGCAAAGGTTTCGGACAAAATCGGCGTTATTGAAAATCTTTTGGACAAGGTTGATGTTTTAATCGTTGGCGGCGGAATGGCTTACACCTTCTTTAAAGCACAAGGAATGAACATCGGCACTTCGATTTGTGAAAATGATAAATTAGACCTTGCAAAATCCTTGTTGGATAAAGCAAAAGCAAAGGGCGTTAATCTTTTGTTGCCTGTGGATACAGTAATCGCAAGCGAATTTAATGCAGATGCAGAAAGTAAAATTGTTGATTCAAGCAATATTCCTGATGGTTTTATGGGTCTTGATATCGGTCCTAAATCTATCGAACAATTCCAAAGTGTATTAAAAGACGCAAAAACAGTTATTTGGAACGGGCCTATGGGCGTTTTCGAATTTGAAAAGTTTGCAAACGGAACCAAAAAGGTTGCAGAGGCTGTTGCAAATGTAAACGGCACAACTATAATCGGCGGCGGAGATTCTGCGGCGGCGGTTGAACAGCTTGGCTATGCGGATAAAATGACTCATATTTCAACCGGCGGCGGTGCTTCTCTTGAATTCTTAGAGGGCATAGTTTTGCCGGGAATTGATTGCTTAAACGATAAATAATATAGAAAAAAGGGGATTATGGATTATGTCAAGAAAAAAGATAGTTGCTGGAAATTGGAAAATGAATAAAACTGCTAAAGAGGCTGTTAGTCTTGTTAAAGAGCTTATACCAATGGTTGAAGGTGCAGATGTTGATGTGGTTGTTTGCACACCTGCATCAGCACTTAGCACAGTTTGCGAGCTTACAAAGGATACAAGCATTTCAGTTGGTGCGCAAAATATGCACTTTGAAGAAAAAGGCGCCTTCACAGGCGAGGTATCGGCAGATATGCTTTTAGATTTAGGTGTTAAATATGTTATCATCGGTCACTCGGAAAGACGTCAATATTTCGGCGAGACAGATGAAACAGTAAATAAAAAGGTTAAAACCGCATTGGCAAAAGGCTTAATTCCAATTGTTTGCTGTGGCGAAACCTTGGAACAGCGTGAAATGAACATCATTGCAGAGCATGTTCGTATGCAAATTAAAATTGCATTATTAGGTGTTTCGGCAGAAGATGTAAAAAAAGTTGCTATCGCTTACGAGCCGATTTGGGCTATTGGAACAGGAAAAACAGCTACATCTGCACAAGCTAATGAGGTTTGCGCAATTATCCGTGATGTTGTGGCAGAGCTTTACGACTCCGCAATTGCAGAGGTTGTAAGAATTCAATACGGCGGAAGCATGAATGCTAAAAATGCCGCAGAGCTTATGGCGGAAAAAGATATTGACGGTGGCTTAATCGGCGGAGCATCACTTGTTGCGGCTGATTTTACACAAATTGTTAAATATAAGGGGTAATATCTATGTCTAAAAAACCGGTTTCACTTTTAATATTAGATGGCTTCGGTTATTCGGAAGCGGAAAAAGGCAATGCAATTGCCTTCGCAAAAACACCTAATATTGATAAATATATGTCAGAATGCCCTCATAATATTATATATTGCAGTGGTATGGACGTCGGACTTCCCGAGGGGCAAATGGGCAACTCGGAGGTTGGTCACACAAATATCGGTGCGGGAAGAATTGTTTATCAGGAGCTTACTCGTATAACAAAATCCATTGCTGATGGTGATTTTTTCAGCAACCCTGCACTTGTGGGTGCAATTGAAAACTGCAAAAAGAATAACACTGCTCTTCATTTAATGGGGCTTGTTTCCGACGGCGGCGTTCACAGCCACAATACTCATTTGTATGCACTTTTGGAACTTGCCAAAAAGCACAATTTTAATAACGTCTATGTTCATTGCTTTTTAGATGGCAGAGATGTTCCGCCAACATCAGGTGCGGAATATGTATCTCAGCTTTCTCAAAAGATAAAGGAAATCGGCGTTGGAACAATTGCTTCTGTTATGGGCAGATATTATGTTATGGATAGAGATAACAGGTGGGAAAGGGTTTCGCTTGCTTATGACACATTGGTATGCGGTGAAGGCGTTAACGCAAGCTGTGCTGTCAGCGCTGTTGAGCAATCCTATAATGATGGCGTAAACGATGAATTTGTTAAGCCAACGGTTATAGAAGGGGGGGCCCCCATAAAGGCTAACGATAGTGTTGTTTTCTTTAATTTCAGACCGGACAGGGCTCGCGAGATTACTCGAACATTTGTGGACGAGGAGTTCGACGGTTTTGAAAGGAAAAACGGCTTCTTTCCTCTTTATTATGTTTGCTTTACTCAATATGATGCCAAAATGCCAAATGTGGAGGTTGCCTTTAAACCAACATCACTGGACGATACCTTTGGCGAATATATAAGCAAAAATGGCTTAAAACAGCTTAGAATTGCAGAAACCGAAAAATATGCCCACGTTACATTCTTCTTTAACGGAGGCGTGGAAAAAGAATATGACGGCGAAGAAAGAGCGCTTATACCATCACCAAAGGTTGCAACCTATGATTTGCAGCCGCAGATGAGCGCATTTGAAGTTGCCGATGAATGTATAAAAAGGATTAAAAGCGGGAAATATGATGTTATAGTCTTGAATTTTGCTAACTGTGATATGGTCGGGCATACTGGCGATTTTGATGCTGCTGTTGCCGCTGTTGAAGCGGTGGATGCTTGTGTGGGAAATGTAATTGATGCAATTTTGGCACAGGGTGGCATTGCGCTGGTTACTGCCGACCATGGAAATGCAGAGCAAATGTTAGACGAAAACGGCAATGTGCAAACAGCACATTCAACAAATGTTGTACCGCTGATTTTAATTGGTGAGGATAAAAAATTAAAGCCAAGCGGTCGACTTGCAGATATTGCTCCGACTATGCTTGAACTGCTGGATTTAGAAGTTCCGGCTTCTATGACAGGAAAAAGTATGATAGAAAAATAGTACTTGCATTATAAATATTATTATGATATAATACTTTCTGCATCAGTTTTATTTAGTTTAGGAGGAATTTTAAAATGCGAATAGCGTTAGTTGTGGTTCATATTATAGTTGCGGTGGCTCTTATTATTATAGTTCTTTTACAATCAGGTAAACAGGCTGGTCTTTCTGGTTCAATCGCCGGTGGAGCAGAGACGTTTTTTGGGAAAAATAAAGGCAGAACAATAGATGCAATACTCAGCAAAATTACATCTGTTGCTGCGGTAATATTCCTTATAACATCACTTGTGTTGGCATTTGTGAAATAAACCGTAATAGCCGCCTGTTTGGGCGGCTTTTCATATTTATAGGAAGGGGAAAGTGCTTTGGATATAAAGGATTTTTTGAAAGAGCGCGGTTTAACCGAAGAATTTACGCTTGCTGTTTTGGATGAGGTTTCCGAAATTCCCGATTTAATAGAGGAGCGAGAGATTGCACGCAGAAGAAATTTGTTCGACAAGGTAGTTGTTACCATTGATGGTGAAGATGCAAAGGATTTGGACGATGCAATAAGCATAGAGAAAAATTCGGACGGAACATACCAGCTTGGCGTTCACATTGCGGATGTAAGCTTTTATGTTAAAGAAAATTCTATGCTGGATTTGGAGGCTCTAAACCGTGGGACAAGCACATATTTGGTGGATACCGTTGTGCCAATGCTTCCTAAAAAGCTATCAAATGGGCTTTGCAGTTTAAATCCATACAAGCCTCGCCTTACACTTTCTGTATTTATGGATATAAATAAATACGGTGCTGTAATGAATTATGAAATCTGTGAATCTGTTATTAAAAGCACTGCCCGTATGACTTATAAAAAGGTTACTCAAATTTTAGACGGTGATATGGCTGCAAGAAATGAATATGATGATTTTATACCTGTTTTTGAAACAATGAGAGAGCTTGCACTTATCCTGCGTGATAAACGCTCTCGCCGCGGTTCTATTGATTTTGATTTTCCCGAACCGAAGATTATAACAGATGCTGAAGGAAAAGTTAAAGAAATTAAAACCTATGAAATAACAATTTCCAATAAGATAATTGAAGAATTTATGTTGCTAGCAAATGAAACAGTTGCAAAGCACATGAGTTTATTGGGCTTGCCTTCTGTTTACAGGGTGCATGAAAGCCCCGATAAAGCAAAGATAGAAAAATTAGCGGAACTTGTGCACAGTATGGGGCATAAACTTAAAGTAAAGAACGATATAAGTCCAAAGGCAATGCAGAATTTGCTGTTTAAAATAAACGAAACTCCGCAATATGTTGTGCTTAGCACAATAATGCTTCGTTCAATGATGAAGGCAAGATATTGTGAGGAGAATTTAGGTCATTTTGGGCTTGCGGCTGATTATTACTGCCATTTCACATCTCCTATCAGAAGGTATCCCGATTTAATGGTGCACAGGCTTCTTCGTGAATGGCTGAACGGTAATCTGGATGATAAAAAAATTCAACAATATCAGACTATTACTCGTGATGTTGCCCTTCAATCATCCGAAACGGAAATGAGCGCAACGGTTAACGAACGTGATTTTGTAGATTATAAAATGTGCGAATATATGGAAGATAAAATCGGCTTGGAATATGATGGAATAATTTCTTCTATAACATCATTTGGTATGTTCGTGCAGCTGCCCAGCACCATAGAGGGACTTGTGCGTATGGTGGATTTAGAGGATGATTATTACGAATTCGACGAGGTGCATTACACCTTAATCGGCAGACGCACTGGGCGGATGTATAATATTGGCGATTCCATCAAGGTGAGGCTTGTAAAGGTTAATACGGAATTGAAGCAGATAGATTTTCAGCCTGTTGAAAATGTAATGAATAATAAAAAGGGGAAATCCTTCGGAAAAGAAAAAACAGGCAAAAAAGAGGTGAAGAATGGTGCAAGAAAGACATCAAAGTCCAAGCAAAAAGGCGGTAAAAAGGGTAGTCGCTCAAAATAAAAAGGCATATCATGATTTTTTTATTGAGGAGCCTATCGAATGTGGTATCGAACTTTATGGAACAGAAGTTAAATCTATACGTCAAGGTAAGGTGAACTTAAAAGATAGCTATGCAAGCGTTGAAAAGGGTGAGATGTTTGTGCGCGGTATGCACATAAGCCCTTACGAAAAAGGAAATGTTTTTAATAAAGACCCACTTCGTGTCAGAAAACTGCTTTTGCACAGACGTGAAATAAATAAGCTGATGGGGCTTGCTATGCAGCAGGGATATTCTATCATTCCTCTTTCTGTGTATTTTTTAGGTTCAAAGGTTAAGGTGGAAATTTCGCTTGCAAAAGGTAAAAAGCTTTATGATAAGCGAGATGACGCCGCCAAAAAGGATGCAAAGAGGGATATTGACAGGTCAATAAAGGAAAGAAGCAGATAGGCTTGACAAATTAATTAAAGTGTACTAATATTGAATGTGCACTATATGGGGGCGTAATGGTTTCGACGGGGGCATTTAAACAGAATAAGCGAGTAGTGGAGGGTGCCACTATAAAAATCCAAAAATTAGTTAAACGCTAACAATAATTTAGCTTACGCTGCCTAATTAGGCCGCCGTTCTTACGGGGAATACCACGACCCCGATAAGAGCGTCATTTAGTGGTGAACGTGAGTGTGTAAAGCTTTGAACACACCATGAAAAATGAAGCTACTGAATATAACAGGTTGTTTGTGTCTTGTTATAAGAGGGAATGTTGAACACAAAATACACTCGTAGAAAGTTTTGTGGCGTGTTTTCGGACCGGGGTTCGACTCCCCGCGCCTCCACCAACAGGGTATTACAAGAACCCTTTTTATTTTAAAGGTGGCTTTGCTGTAACGGTTAAGTTGTAATGCTAATAATAAAAAAGCGGTAAGATATATATACCCGTATCGCTTTTTGCATAAATTTATGTCTTTTATATTAATATCATCAGTTTGCACAATTTGTGCTATTTTTAAATATAATGACATATGGTATAATTAGGCATAATTATCAATGTAAATATATACATGTGATAGTATGATTTAGTAAAAGTCTATGTATGTGAAATATAATAATTGTTGTAGTTTTTGTAGAATGCTGATATAATGGTAACAATTAAATTTTCTATTGTAAATTTTATACCTATTTTGAAATGAAGTTAGAAAGATTTATTTGTTAATGTTAATATGTTTTAATATAATAGAGGCAAGTTGCTAGCCTACTAATATTATTTGAAGAGGAGTATTTATAAAATGGTATATATTAAAGGGTTAAATATTAAAGCTTTTAGAGGAATTTCTAACCTTGAAATTAATGACTTTTCGGATATTAATATTATTACAGGGGCTAACAATTGCGGAAAGACAACGCTGTTAGAGATTATCAAGGGCTCGTCATTACCGGTTGAAATTAGTAATTGGGCATCTGTGGTACGTAAAAGAGAAGGAGTTTTTTTTGGAATAAGTATTTATGACCCATTGCTTGGGATGTTTAACGTAAATAATATAGAAAAGAATATAGAATTTACGTTTAATGACGAAAATAATATCGATAATGAAGTATCTATTGCAGCAGAAGAACATATTGAAATTATGACAACAAAGGAAGTAGAAACTCTAAGAAATATTACAAATGGAGTTATTCGTGACTTTATGATAGATGATGATGTTGCTGATAAAGTTATAGAAGTTAGATGTATGGACCTGTTTTTTAAATACAAAAATTCAAATGGTATAGCATATGATAATCAAGATATAGTTTATGATTTTTCACGCAGATTAGCACCAAAAGAAGAATCGAAGTTAACTCTTCATAAGACTATTTTTGTTACCCCATATGAACATGCTTACAATTCCCTTTACCTTAAGGAAGTACTTGAAAATTCAGATTTATATGCAGAAATGTTAAAAGTTTTGAAAGATTTTGACGAGGATATCATAAATATAAATTCTTATGCTGAAAAGCGTGAAACTATTTATACCATAACAAGTAAAAAAAATAAAAGGGCAATACCTTTAAACCTATATGGTGATGGTATGAAAAAAGTTCTAGTTTTAATGAGTGCTATAATAAAGGCGAAGGATGGAATACTTTTACTGGATGAGTTTGAAACTGCTATTCATACAAGTGCATTAAACTCCGTTTTTAATTGGGTAATTAAAACATGCAAGAGGTTAAATGTTCAATTATTTGTAACAACACATAGTGATGAAGCTATAAGCAAGTTATTAAATTGTGCCAAAGAAGAACTAAAAAACATCCGAGTTATTACGCTATATAAAAAGGAGAGAGAAACTGTTTCCAGAGTGTTAACTGGTGAAAAAGCCCTAGAGGTTAAAAATAATTTTGGTTTGGAGCTCAGATGATGAAAAGTGCTATACTTTGTGAAGGTGGAACAGACTTAGTTTTAATACAATACTTTATGGAGAAAACATATAAATGGACTTATATCAAGGAATCCGATGAATCAAGCTTTTCTGAAGTAAATAAAATTGTAAATTGCAATAAAATAAAATGGTTCAGAAAGGATGCTCATTTTTTAGCTATAATCTCAGTTGGAAGCTGTAGTAAATTAGAAAATGGTTTTAACGAAGTTATTTCCTACAATGGGATTACCGCTTACCCTGATATAGCTTTTGACAATATTGTAATAGTTACAGATAGAGACGAGATTAGTTCTGAAGTTGATTTTATTAATAAGTTTACAAACGTGTTAACAAGTAATAGTGTATTTAGTAATAGTGCCCTTGCAAATAGTAAATGGACAGAAATTTCATATTATAATGCGAAAAAAGATTTGACAAGAGGCTATATTTTGCTATTAGTAATTCCGTTTGAAGAGACAGGAGCATTAGAAACTTTTTTACTAAAAGCTGTTAGTCAAAACGATAATACAGGAACTGAAAAAAAGACGATAGACCAATGTTGTCATTTTGTTGATACTATTGATACTGATAACAAATACCTGCAACATAGAAGGCATGTAACAAAAGCAAAATTTGATACATATTTCTCAGTAAGAACTCCTTTGGAGCAATTTGGAGAACGAAGAGATATACTTAAAAATATTGATTGGCATGAATATGAGAAAGTACAAGAAACTTTTAAAGAATTTAAAAAGTTAGGTGAACAATTGTGGTAAATAGTCTTAGTAACTTTACTTCATAAAAGTAGTTAGTATAGTTAAAAATTGGAGATATCATAATATGCAAGGCGCCAATTGTACCATTATATTCCACCAAAGCTCCTGGTTGCTTTTTTCATTTAGTTCAAATAGGCTATATTGAGAACACTTTTTCCTTAAAGGTAGCTTTGTTTTTACTGGTTGACTGTAATGCCAATAACAAAAAAGCGGTTAAGGTGTATGTGCCTTAGCCACACTTTTTTGTTACAAATTTAGTTTAATTGCTTTGTTTGGCATTTTACCAGTCTAATAGATAATAATCTTTTTTTTCATATAAATAACTGATTTTATATAGTTCTGCCATTATTTCATTCGTTCCATTAATAACTTTAATACCTTTTTCAGTTAATTACAAAATGTCCATTCGTTCATCATTTAATTAGCATTTCATCAGACGCAATTTAATATACTGATATTTTAGTACTAACGCTTGTTGCTGATTAATTAAAACGGATACATACGTTATAATTATTTTGCTTTTTTGTATAAATAAAAAGGGAAGTTAGGAAATTCAATTTAGTAAATTACATCAAGGAAACTATGTCACCTAACAGAAGATAAGTGTAGATAATATATCTTTCTGCTTCATTTTGTTTTATATCAGTATGAGTCCCTTTACACACTGCATTATTGATAGCATCTATTCTTTCGCCTATGCTTGCTAAATTACTGCCGACGACATCACTATATGTATTACTATCGGATCTACTTATTATAAACTGAATTAGTCTATTTATATATTTATCATCCGTAAGCTCAATTGTTTTCTTTCCGATAATTATGGGAGTATCTGTTGGTGGATACAACTTGTCAGTAACATCTTTGATTATTCTTCTGCAAGAATGTACAGCATTTGCCCAATCTTCAGGATTATTAGAATCCATATTATCATATACAGATACAAATTTTTGTATCGCTTCAGGACAAAGTTCTATTAATTTCGCATCAACTTTGTTTCTGGAGTTAGTAAATACACTTTCCATTACATTTCCATAAGTTAACTTATTATAAATTTCAAGTATATATTTATACATGCTACCTTTTACTTGTTCTATTGTTTTTGTATAAGAGTTGATATTACTAACTATTGAACTTCGTTCATGACTATTACCTTTGGGAGCATAAACCACTTGATTTGGATTAGAAGATGATACAGAAATATTTGGGTCGTTTGCAGAGGAAAGTCTAATTTTTAAAACTTCAATTGAATTTTCAATTTCAGCTATTAAATTAGTACTAGCGTATTCTGTATTTTTGTCTTCGTTCTTTTTCCAGTATCTTCTTCCTGCTATTTTCGCTATTTTCCAAGCATCATCTGTAAGGAATCCATCATTTGTACATGGATATCCGCTTGACTCGTAAGTAAAAAGCAATATTCCGTCTTCATCATTAAGCAACCTGCATAATCGTAAACATTTAAGTATAATATTACTTAATGGCATATCTGAAAGTTCAATATCTCTTAGAATTTCATTTACTAATTCTGTACATTCCTGTAGTCGCTTACTATTCATTCCCACACCTCGAATTTTCAATTTTATATCCTGCTTTCAGATTTGTACAGTATATGTAATCCTTCTTTATGATAATTTATCATGCATAGATTATTATTTGGCTTATTTGAAATATACTTATAAATAACAACAAATGATTACAATATTATCTACTCTTAATTATAGTACCATAAAAGACCAATTAATACAACATATTACAAGATAATACAGAAAAAACTATGCTCAAATTAAACAACAACAAATCATTAAATCAGAAAGTAAAATTTATTTTTAATACTGATATAATATAAATATGGTGCGTTGAGTGAGAAATTTGATTTTATCAAAATCCATGGATATTGATAAAAATAATATTATAAATAAAAGTAGTGAAAAACTACCTATATTAATATCAAAACTTTGCTCAAAAACATATTTACGATAATATACGTTTATGATAAGATATAATCATAAATTTATTTAAGGTGGTTGCTTATTATGATTATAGGATATGCAAGGGTTTCTACTGACATTCAATGTTTAGATCGCCAATTGGATGCGCTAAAACAGTATGGCATTGAGGAATTATTTACTGAAAAGATAACAGGGACTAAAGCAAGTAGACCTGAATTGGATAAGGTTAAGATTGTAGCAAGGCAGGGTGACACAATAGTAATTGAAAGTTTATCGAGATTAGGGCGGTCAACAAAGGATTTACTTTCACTTATTAGTGACTTTCAAGGAAAGGGAATTAAAGTTGTTTCTCTCAAAGAAAACATAGATACGACTACAGCTACTGGTAAACTTATTACAACGCTCCTAAGTGCAATATGTGAGTTTGAGAGGGATACAACTGTTCAACGCACTAAAGAGGGGCTGGCATCTGCGAGGGCAAGAGGAAGAAAGGGTGGTAGGCCTAAGGCAAATGTGAAAAACGTTGAAAAAGCTATTAAGCTATATAATGCGAAGGTGCATAGTATAAAGGAAATTTGTACTATTACGGGTATTAGTCAAGCAACACTATATAGAGAATTGAAGTCAAGATTATTCCAATAATATGCATGATTATATTCAACATATTGGATGCAAATAAAACTACGGTCTCAAAAGAAAAGACGGTAGGCTTTAAATAGCTCTATCGTCTTTTTTGTATGTATTATATAATATGTTAAGTAATGCGATATAACTCATTTAGGGTTGTTCTGAAACCTCTAACATATGTATATAATATAGGCTTGCTTTGTTTTACTGTAACTGACATTATTTTTTCAACCTGTTCTCAAAAGGAACTCCAGTCCAATCTAATTGTGGCAATCCTGCTTTACTTCTTTCGATATTTTTCCGTTTTAATGCTTTCATGTCTTCTTTTGTAAATCCTGCTGCTTTCATTCTTTTATTTTCTTGAGCTATATCATTCATCTGAACAAATGCTTTATGCGAGTTGTTAGCTCCTGTTTTTGCAAGCCAAAAGCTAAATGCTAAAATAACAATCACAAATAAAATTATCATATTTTAACCTCCTTCCTCTAAAGTATTAAATTGTGGTTTGCGCCAACATCTGGATTGATTGTAATACCCTATGATATTTCTGAAATAGCTCAGATGTTAATTTTGAAAAATAGTATAAAATTTTATTTAAGTATTTTAGATAAAACCGGATTTTTATCTGTAAATATATATTCTTTGCTCTTTAACAAACTTCCATCAACAGCAAGCTCCCCATAAACAGCCAATTCTGTTAAACACCCTGTAAATATTATTCCGGTTCCGTCCTCGAATTTTATTACAAACCACTTATTATTAAGTATTTGGCGCTTTTTAACGACAGTGCCTACAAAAGTAACATAATCGTTTGTAGAAACTTCTTTAGTCTTACCTTTTGATGCTAGAATATAAGCATATTCACCTATATTGTTTCCAGAGCCACTTTTTACTGCTTCGGTTTTTACTTCTAAATTCATTAAATAATTACTTGGGTTTTTATTAGTAGGTGAAGGAGTAGGGGTTATGGTGGGGATTGGTGTAGGTGTTTGAATTGAATCTTGTGCTGGGAGTGGATGTTGTGTTGGTTTTTGTGTGGCGACCACTACTTGCTTTTTCTCTTGTTGCTTGGTTTGTGTACTTATATTATTAGTCATCATAATTGCATACGCAATCATTAATAAAATAATTGATGCACCCAAACCAATAAGAGCAATCCTTTTTTGTTGCTTTATAATGGCATTAACAATAAGCAATGTCAAAAATGAAATAAAGCCTAACGTTCCCAAAAATGCTATAAATATACCCATATATTTTACCTCGCTTTTCTTTTTTCTTATTATATAACAAAATTTAGCAAAAGTAAATATTGAATTTGTATTCTTTTTTAAATATTTAAAATTAAATATATTATTGCGTTATAAAATATACTATAATATTGACGTAAGGTAGGTGATATTATGGTTGAATTTAAGCCCTTAAGACAAGAAAAAACTGTTATTAGTGTTAGAATTGCCATTGATCTATTAAAGCGAGTAGATGAAATTTCTGAGGAATCTGAGATTAGTCGAAATGAATTTATTAACCAGTGTATTGCGTTTGCATTAGAACATTATAATAAGGAAAAATAATAGCGGTTGGGTTTTTAAGCCTAACCGCTGTTTTTATTTTGTGTCAGTTATAGTGAGGTCAAATTATGCGCTGTTATTTGCTTTTGTGCAAGGACTTTACCAATACCACCTACATCAACATTTATAGGTTCATTTGTGATGTTTTCAACAGCTAACTTTGCATATATTAGTGGGAGAGATAAATCAATACTACTAATATTTCGCTGTGTGCGTTGTAATTTTTCTAACTTCGGCACAGTTTCTTTAATTCGTGGATTTACAGGTCTTCTTATTTCATTTGCCTTTAATATTGAATTTACTATTGAATTTGCCTGCACATCATCTTTTAATCGATCAATTATAAAATTATCAATTTCAATAGGCAATGTATCGGCTCTAACAGAATTTATTACATTTAAAACCTGTGTAATGTCGCCATCAATTGCTTTATATGGTTTGTTTTCTAATACATATTTTTCCAATAAGTTGGATAATTCGTTTTTTGCAATAGTAAGCTTGTTATTATATTCAACATTAGTTTTATCTATTTGCTCTTGTTGATAATTTATACCCACCCTATCTTTGATATCTTTAATTTTATTCGCATATTCCTTTTGTAATTCTGATATAGCTTTAAATTTATTATTCATTTATATTTGTCTCCTTTTTATAGCTTTTAATAATTATAAATTGAGTGTTATTTTTAAATTTTTCTTCGCTTAGCTTTGTGATATAAATTTTCGCCTCATACTCTGATGCAAAATTCTTATTAATTTCCAAAATAAGTTCAATGAAATTTTTTTTAATAAAGCCACTCAAATTGCATTTCTTTTCCACTTCCCTTAACCTTAATACCCCGAAATATATGCTTGATTTTATTTCTTTTTCTAAATTTTCTATCCTCTTGCTTAATCGCATAAAATTACTCCTTTGTATTTAATTATGACTAACTATGATTAACTATTATCACTTTGCGACCATTCCAAAGCCTCAATTCGTTGAATAATTTCGGCTTGCTCGGTTAGTTTAAGCGCATATTCAAGTACTGTTCTACACGCTGTTATGCGTACTTGTGGTGGGCAATCAACATCATTCATTATATCAGTGATTGTAGCAGTGGCATCTGTTATTTTGGACTGTAAAAAGATTGCGTTCTTTAACAGTAACTCGCTTTTGGCTTGATTATACTTAATCTTAAAATCTGTCTTTCGTAAATAATTATAAATAGTGCTTTCTGGCATTTTCAAAATCTGTGCAGATTCTCTAATGGTTGGGTATGTAAGTAAAGCATTTATAATCATTTCTTCTTTGCTATTTTGCATCTGTATCACCCCCTTTATAGTAAATTTTAGTGTATAAAATGTTTATTTTTCATGTAAGGCTCTTATAATTTTGTATATACAATGTCTTACATAAAATTTATACATTTTATACATATGCCACATTTAATAACAGCTCACCTAAATAATGCAGTAGCTGAGATTGTAATTTCGTAGCCTAATACTACGTTGCATTGTGTTTTGCCTTTTACGGTTCCTGTCTTAGCATAGATGTTTTTGGACCTTAATTCATCATAAAATTCACTTTTGCTTTCACAACCGAAACCATTTTCATTACACCATTGTTTATAGATATTAAATACATCTAGGGCTTTTGAATTTTTGCCTGTTCTTTTTAGACAATCATTCATAAAATTACCTAATTTGTCACTATTTAAGCGGTATTGCGCTGTACTAGAGACTATTATTCTTGGAGGCTTCGCTCCATCATTATATAACATTTTCAATCCATCTATACACCAATTAAATATACCACTTATATTTTGAGATGTTCTCAATTTATTTTTAAGTGTTTTATCTTGTTCTTGCGACTCGAAATGCCTCTCAAAGGTTATGACATTTATTCTACCACTTGTAAATAATGTATCATCGGTAATGAGGGGTAGAAAATTTGTGTTTATAAATAACTTGAAATATGGGGTAAACTCAAATTCTCGCTCATGCAAGTGCCTTGCTGTTATACTGTCACGACCTAGCAATGTTTTAAGTAAAGCAACATCAAATATCATTTTCTTAGGTGGTTCACTTGCGTTGAGAAATCTACACCCATTAAGCCTGGCAATATCTCCACTTGCTTGTCTGCTATCCTTGTTTTGTTTGTTTGCCAATGTTTGTGGTTGCATAGTAAGTGCATAGCCTGCAGTATTACCTAACATATAGGAAATTGTTTCTACGAGTGTAGATTTTCCATTACGTGTTGTAGCCCCATAAAGAATGAAACAAGTTTCAAGTCGTGTATCTGTTGTGAGTGCATAGCCTAAAATCTTTTGTAAATACTGTTTCTTCTTGGAGTTGCCCTGCATAACATCATCAATGAACTTTTCCCATAGTGGAGAGGTAACTTGTGGATTATATATTACATTGCTAATTCTTGACATCAAATCACTGTAGTTGTGTGGTGAAAATTCAAATGTCTTAAGGTTAAGCGTTCCATTTTCGCAATTAAAAAGGCTAAGATTTTTATCGAAGTCCAGTTGGCTTAAATAATATTTATCTCTACTATCCTTTATCATTGTTTCTCTATATCGTAGTTGCCCCAATCTCACAATATAATCAATATAATTTCGCTTATGTGCCTCGTCTTCAATTGTAGTTGCATAGATTAAAAGTCCGTCTGCTAATTCTTTTGCTTTTCTTGAAACTTGCATCCCACCTTTATCCTCTACCCATACTTTTCCATTATAGATATACCATTCTTTTGCTGTGGTATTATATCGCATAAAATCTTTGTTAACATCGGCAAACAATTCACCAAAGCCTTTGTCATTGCGTGAATAGTTTACATGAGGTTGCATATCATGCAACTGTTTTAGAAGAGTACTTTCGATTCTTTCCAACGTATTCCACCTCCTTATACTTCTTTTCTTCCTTTAAAAACTCCTCGTATTCGTCTTTATGCGTCTGTATGTATTCGTGTATATCATTTGCTATAGTATAGGCGAAATCACGGGCCTGCGTGGTGCTTATATCAATCATACACACACCACCTACAATGTAACATTCAATACATCAATGGCTTGGAGGACCTTCGTTTTTCGCTCCTCTGATAACTCTTTGCGTAGCCAAACACAAAAAGTAACTTCTGAAATTCCTATTTGTTGAGCAATCTCATAATGGCAAAGCCTATTTTTCTTGATTTTTAATCTTATGTCTAAATTTTTCATTTCAATAACTCCTAAATATTATTGAGGTTAGCTAATCTCTAATTTAATTATAAAGTATGACAATAACTGTTTACACTGTCAAAATGTTATGATATAATGCAAGTTGAAAAGTAACATTTCAATTGGAGGTAGTTCTGTGAAAGATAAAATAGGTAACTATATTATTCATATAATTGAAGTGGATAACGAAGTTTATTGGAAATTATTTAAAAATCTATCAATGAGGATAAAGGATGAATATACTTCAGAGGAAGTTAATGTTGAAAAAATTAATATTTTAAATGTTATAGGTGATTTTATAAATATTAGAAAAACAGTGTATATTGATAAACAGCTAAAAAATAAAAAAGATATTTTTAATTATCTTGAACATATTTTTACAGACACTTATAAAAGTATAACTTCTTATGAATATGAAAATATTAAAAAAGCATTTCAAGGTATAGATAGGATTTTATCTTTGGAAAATGGTGTTAGCGATTTGACATTAGTAAAATTTGAGGAACTTAAGTCTATACTCGGATTAAATTTTATTTCTGAAATAAATATACGTGAAAGTGGAGGAGTAACATATTATCCGAAAAATATAGACTCGTTTCCATATGAACCCAAAGATATTAAAGAACGATGGTTTAGTTATTATTGTGATACAATAGCCGATATGGTATTTTCGGTATTGCATTACTACATGATAAATAACTACAAACTTATAAAATGTCAACATTGTGGGAAGTACTTTGCAGCTAAAATACTGAAAGAGAAATTCTGTAGGCGTACAAGCCCTTATCCCGATTTTGGGCATTTAGAATGTAAAGAAGCAGTGAAAAATATAAGGCAAAAGTTTAGGAGACGTTATAATTCGGTTAATACGAACTTGAATAATTACTATCCTTCACAAGTGAAATATCTTTTTCAAAATGAATATAGAGTATTATCAGAAAAAGTCAGAAAGTATTCTTCTGTAAATAATTTGCAACAATTCGAAAACTTTCTATATGATGAAAATTTTCCGAAAAGGTGGTATAAAAAATGAACATAGTAATATATGCTAGATTTTCCTCACATAATCAAAACGAACAAAGCATTGAGGGGCAGTTTAAAACTTGTTATGAATTTGCAAAAAAGAACAATTATAATATTGTAGGTGAATATATTGATAGAGCTTTGTCAGGTACTACAGATAATCGCCCACAATTTCAAATGATGATTGAGGATAGCAATAAAAAACACTTTCAAGGTGTTTTAGTTTACCAATTAGATAGATTTGCCCGTAACCGTTATGATAGTGCTATATATAAGGCAAGACTCAAAAAGAACGGTGTTCGTGTGTTGTCTGCTCGGGAAAATATATCTGATGATGCAAGTGGTATTTTAGTTGAGGGCTTGCTTGAAAGTATGGCTGAGTATTATTCTGCAGAATTATCACAAAAGATAAAGCGTGGTATGGATATAAATGCTCAAAAATGCCTCTGTACTGGCGGCAATGTTGCACTTGGTTTAACTGTTGGTAATGATAAACATTTTCAGATAGATGAAAATACAGCCCCTGTTGTGGTTAAGATATTTGAGATGTATTCAAATGGTCATACGGTTGCACAAATAACTGACTATTTGAATGCTCAACAAATAAAAACATCAAGAGGTGTTGAATTTAATAAAAATTCACTTCGGAGCCTATTAAAAAATAAACGTTATATTGGTATCTATACTTACAAAGATATTGAAATAAAGGACGGTATCCCACGCATTATAAGTGATGAATTGTTTTATAAGGTAGCTGAAATAATGGCTAAAAATAAAAAAGCTCCTGCAAGAGCAAAGGCAATAGAAGAATATTTACTTACTACGAAGCTATTTTGTGGTCATTGTAAAGATATGATGACTGGCATTAGTGGTACATCAAAGACAGGCAAAACACATAATTACTACACTTGCAATAAGGCGAAGAAAAAACTATGCACGAAAAAGACGGTACAAAAAAAATACATAGAAAATCTTGTTGTAGATGAATGTTACAAACTCCTAACAGATGCGAATATCAAAAAGATAGCTAATGAGGTTGTTGCATTCTGTGAAAGAGAAAAGGATAATACTAATTTGAAAAAGCTCAATAAGTTGTTAAAAGACAATGAGAAGAAAAAAGCTAATCTATTTGACGCATTAAAGATTTGTGATATTGATAGTGTAAAAAAGTCAATATTTGAAGAGATTGTAAAAATGGATAATATCCATTCTGATATTGAAAAGCAAATTGAATTGGAGGGAGTAGGTCAAGTAAATATCACTATGCCTGAAATTAAGTTTTTTCTCACTCAATTAAAAAAAGGTAATATAAATGATATTAAATATCGCAAAACACTAATAAACGTATTTGTAAATGCAATATACCTCTATGATGATAAAATAACATTTATTTTCAATACAGGTGATAAACCAGTAACTTTGGATAGCAAGCTGTTGGATGAAATAGAACAACATAATAATGAAGTGGAAAGTTCTTTTATAGGTAATGTTGCTCCACCAATTCAGGATTAAACAAACACTCGGAATGGCTATCTTGTGCATTGTACAGGATAGTCATTTTGTCGTCATACAGGTAAATTTTATTAACAAATGTGTCTATTAGGCTTTTCCTGTATTTTATATCGTTAATATCTCCATTTTTAAACCTATACATAAAAAATTTAACATGTTCAACCGTTAATGTAGGATATTGCATATTTTCTACAGCTATTTGTTTTTCTAAATCTATTTTCTCATTCTTTTTTTGTAAAAGCCTATCAGTGATTATATCTGCTATTTCCTCTTTTTCAAGTGCTTTTAATAAATTATTTGTTGCCTTTTCATTTTCTTTGAGAAGGCGATTTAGATGTTTAAGAATACCATTATTTTTTTCCTGTTCACACAATTTAACTATTTCTTGTGCTATTTTTTCAATATTTTCATTATCTAAAAATTTTTTTGTCTCTGATACAACTAAATCTTCAATATAGTCCTTTTGGACAGCTTTTTTGTCACATTTTTTTATCCTACTATTAACACACTTATAGTAATTATAGATTTTACCCGATTTGCCTGTTCCACTTATGCCTGTCATAGCAGATTTGCAATGACCGCAAAATAATTTTGTTGTTAATATATAATCAACAATTGCCTTTGCTCTTGCAGGGGCTTTCTTGTTCTTTTCTAAAATAGCTTGGCACTTTTCAAATAATTCATCTGAAACAATTCGAGGAATACCATTTTTGATTTCAGTATCTTTATATGTATAAATTCCTATATATCGTTTGTTTTTAAGTATTCTACTTAAACTATTTTTATTAAACCTATTCCCTGTCGAAGTCTTTATATTTTTATGGTTCAAATGTTTTGCTATATACGCCATTGTTGAGCCATTGGAGTACATTTCAAAGATTTTTACCACAAAAGGAGCAGTTTCTTCTTCTACTTTAAATTGTTTGTTTTCGTCCACACAATACCCAAGTGCCACGTTCCCTCCTGTTGCAAGGCACTTTGAAGCATTTATATCCATACCGCGACGTATTTTTTGCGATAATTCAGCGGAATAATATTCTGCCATACTCTCTAATACACCTTCAATTAAAATTCCGCTTGCGTCATCTGTAATGTTCTCACGTGCAGATAGTACCCGTACTCCGTTTTTCTTTAATTTCGACTTGTTAATAGCACTATCGTATCTATTTCTGGCAAACCGGTCAAGTTGATAAACTAAAACTCCTTGAAATTGTCTTTTGGAACTATCTTCTATCATTTTTAAAAACTGCGGTCTATTGTCGGTTGTTCCACTTATAGCGCGGTCAATATACTCTTTTATAACGGTATATCTGTTTTGCTTCGCATATTCATAACAAACTTTTAATTGCCCTTCTATTGATTGTTCATTTTGGTTATGAGAGCTAAAACGGGCATATATTACAATATTCATTTTACTTGTTTCCTTTCTTGTTTCAAAGGTTTTTCCTATTCTTAGGTTTGGAAATATTAAATAATGGCTTTGATGGCGGAGGTAACGGAAGAATTCGTTTATCCATTTTAGCTTTAAATTTCAGGTAAGACTTATCAATAATCTTATAAAGCTGTTTATTAATATTTTGTTTTACTAATAAGAATTCTTCCGCCAAAGACTGTTTATCTTTAGAAATTCCTCTTTCTTTTCTGTAACGTATATCAAAATAGTCATTAATGTATACTGCTAAAGTCCCAAATGAATCTGGAATAGAAAGTAAAGTATCTAATAATTCTCTTATATTATTACCTATGTAAAAAATACCTTTTTTGCGTATATTAGTAAGATTTTTTATTGTCTTTTCTGACATACCAAGTTTTTCTGAAATGTATCTATCTTCGTAATTTGCTATTTTACTATTAGTCCTACCAATTAAATAGTCAATTGATACATCATAGTAGTCGGCAATAGCAAGCAGATTATTAATGCTTATCATATGTTCTGTATCACCATTTTCATAATTCTTTAATTGCACATAAGATATTGATACCTTAGTCTTCTCCTTTATTAGTTTAGAAAGTTCGCGATATGTATATAATGTATTGCCATTAGGGTTTCTTAAATCACTCATCCTATCGGCAAAATTCTTTGGATTAAACAGTTTATATATTTCTTTTTTTTGCTTACCTGTTGATGCAATATTTTTGTCTTGATTGTTTTTCATTTTTCCTCCTCGTTAAATAGAATTAACAAAACGATGTGTTATATAGCTAAATCAAGCTAAAAATGTATAATTGCTTCACATACGGTTTTCTGCGTTTTTTTTATGTATAATACAAAACAAGTTCCTTATAAATCTATTATAAATCATTGGTTGTAAAATATCAATGCCCAATCAATAACTTTGAAAGAGGGGGAATCAAATGAAAAGCAATAAAGATAATTGTAATATTGATAGTTTGGTTTCCACCTTTGCAAAAATGGTATATTCAGATATTCAAAAATATATCAATGAGCATTTGGATGAGTTCGAGGAATGGAAAAGAGAACAAGAATTACCATTAATGAAGTAAAATAATACAAAAAATGCTTATATATTATAATGTTTTAAATTCAAAGTAAAATTGGAATTCACGAGAACGATTTCTTATTGAAATACGTACCAAGAAATCATATCGTTTATTTATATCAAGCCAAATATATACTAACGAGAGGAAGAATTAAAATGAAACAAATTACAATTGAAGAGAAAAAAGATAAGGAGTTTATTCAGGACTTAATTAATGAGATGAAAAGCGAACATGATATTTACTCAGTTTATTGGGAATATGCTGTGTTAGAAGATGTGTCCGAACGCTGTAGCTGCGAAACAAATCTAGTGGAAAACAAAGTATATTATGTGAGTAAATTGATAGTATTAAATTGGATTTATAATGTAAAATTTACTAAGACATTCATTTCTGAAGATCGTTTGGAAATGATAGACTTTATAAAATATGTCGAAAAAGAACTTGTAGAAGAATGTTGGAATGAACGGGTTTACTTACAACCTTTAAAGGGTATGAAAAATAAATAGTACTGGATTGCGCAATATAGTATTTGCTGGCTTGACAAATATATATATTGGTAATGCAATTAAGTTACTAATGGTCGTAACATTTTCTGACCAAAATTAAGTAAATATAAACGGCCAGCACTTTTATCCTATAGTGTTAGCCGTTTTTATTTAATAATGTATGTGAAATAAAAGTAAAGATAGATAATTCTAATGCAAAGGAGCGATAACTATGAGAGCAAGAAAAAATGATTTAATGGCTTTAAATACAAGCTTAATTTTTAATAGTATTGAAGAAGCCAAAAAAATGGCACGATATATTATAGATTGCAGTATATCTGTTGGTAAGAAATTAAATATTCCATATAAACTTCTTGTAGGTATAAGTGAGAATAACAGTCGTTTTGGTAGAATAGTTACAGAAAAAAATGGAAAGCCTGGACGGCCAAAATATGTTTTTAAAGAAATGTTATCTTCAAAATTGTATGGAGTCAAACAATATGAATATAGAGTGGCTCCGCATGTACATACTGTTTTTTATGCTAATGGGTCTACAGCGTTTGGTCTTGAGCTATGCAAAAGAATAAATAAACGTTATAAAAAAACTATTGCAAAAATTAAAAAATGCTATGATAATGGTTTTATATCTTATATATATAAACAAAGCATTTCTATTCGTACAGCATGTTATGATGATGATAATATACTTAATTTTGACTTCAAAGAAATTAAAAGCACATATGCATAATGTATAATGCATGGATAATAATATTAGGAAATATAATTATTTTACGGATTTTAATATGAGTAGGCTAATATAAAGCATTGATAATGCTTAATTTATAATATGAAATCAAATATATATTATTGTTAGTAATATTGTATTGTTAGTAATAATATTAAGACAATGACTACTTAATTGAGCCATTGTCTTTATTTTGATTATTAAGGGCATATTCGCAACATTGTATTACTAAATTGTTTAATGACACACCCTTTTCTTGTGCAAGCTTCTGTAGGCGTTGTACTAACGAAACTGATAAGCGAAAAGTTTTATTTGTCATCTCTGGTTTTTTTACCTCAAACATATTTACACCCCCCATATATGTATAATCTTAAATGTAATTATGCTTATTTGATACACACTATTTTTACACTTTTATAAATAAGTGTAATTTACACTTGATAATTAGAAAATTTTGTTATATAATGTTGAAAATGCAATTGAAAATTGTTATAGGAGTTGAAAGTATGTATTGCACAAAATGTGGAAAACAAAATGCAGATGAAAGTAATTTTTGTGGTTATTGTGGGCAGACATTTTATGTAGCAGAAAATATATCACAAACAGCATTAAAACAAGAAGAGCAATTAACAGATCAACAAAGAATATTTGATTCTATGGCAAAATGCCCCAACTGTGGCTCAACATCTTTGATAGGGAATAAAAAAGGTTTTGGAATTGGTAAAGCTGTTGTAGGTGCTTGTTTAGTAGGACCGATTGGGCTTGTAGCTGGTAACTTTAGAGCAAAGAAAGTAGTTGTAACTTGTATGAAATGCAGAAAACAATTTAAAATATAATAAATTTATGGAGGTAGAAATTATGAATTTTTGCAATAAGTGTGGGCAACAACTAGAAAATAGTATTTTGTTTTGCCAAAAGTGTGGAAGTAAAGTAGAGGTATCGGATGGTAACGAGCAAATAGTTAATATGGAAAGTATTAAAAAAGATAAGTATAAGCCAAGTAAAGGGCATTTATTAAGTCTAGTAGTAATACTGTTGCTATTTTTAATTGTTACATATACAAGCAAAAACAAGCCAAATGAACAAGCAACTGTAGCAAACAATTCAAACAAAGCAACTCAACAAACACCTGTTGCAAACAACGACGATATGACTAAGCAAAAATACAACGTTAAAAATTTAGGTACTGTAACAATAAATGATGCCGATTTTGAGCAACTTTACGAAAAGGCAAAAAACAGCGCATTTTCTTGGATTGATACTTTGAATGAGGAAGATTATTTACCTGCAAATGCTTGTTCTGTTACTATATTTGATGATGACTCTGCCGCTTTTATATTAAAAACGGTTGATAAAAAAGGCATAGAGGATAGCAGTGTGTTAGTAACTTTCAATTATGTCAAAAGTGAAAAAAAGTGGCAGAGATTAACCATTACATATAATAAGAAAGAATACGGAAATTAATATCATTTTATATAAAATAAGCGGCTAAGCAAAGATACCGCTTATTTTTTTCTCTTTTACATATCTAATTAGTTAAAAAAGGTTAAGGTAAAGTAAAGGTGTAGAAATTCGATAGCGCTTGGAAAAAAGTTGTACGGACGTGCAAAATAGCTTCAAATGTTGATAAGAAGCTATTTTATACTTATAATAAAAAACCATATAATCATTTTTTACATATAGGTAAAGTATACAAGTTTTATCTTGAAATAATAAGCAGTAAAAATAATATGATTTTAACTATAAACAAAAACATTTCTTTCTGTTTATAGTTTTTTTGTTGACTTAATCAAACTAAAAAAGCTCAAAATTGACTTGAAAGTATAAAAGAAACTCTTGTAGGCTTTTTGTTTATATGTTATAATCGGCTGGCAGAAAATAACATATAGGAGGATTATTTATGATATATGGATATGCACGTTGCTCAACTGATGAAACAAAGCAAGATATTACCCGTCAAGTTCGCGAACTAAAGCAACAGGGAGCATCTGATAACACAATATATTTAGAGTATGAAAGCGGTACTAAGTCAGATAGGGTTGAATTAAATAAATTGCTTTATAGCGTCACATGCGGTGACACTATAATTTCAACGGAGGTTAGCCGAATAACTAGAAGCACTAAACAACTATGTGAAATCGTAGAAATCGCGCAGGCAAAGAAATTAAAGCTTATATTAGGAACTTTTGTTGTTGATTGCTCTAACGGACACCTTGACCCAATGACAGAAGGAATGCTAAAGATGATGGGTGTGTTTGCAGAGATGGAACGCAATATTATCAGTGAAAGAGTTAAAAGTGGTATGGCTAATGCTAAAAGTAAAGGCAGGGTTATTGGACGACCAAAAACATCTGCCGACAATATCCCTGCCATTTTTTATAAGCATTATCCTAAATATAAAAATGGTGAGATAAATAAAAAGGATTTTTCGAGGTTGTGTTCAATTTCTTATCCTACTTTATATAAGTATTTAGAAATTATTAAGAAATAATAATACAATAAAATGTGAAATAGCTTAAATTTATTCAATACTTGCTTCCACCGTTTTTGGTTGAAGCAATTTTGTTAGTAATTATTGTTTAATATAATTTGCAAATTACATTGCATTATGTAAAACTTTGGTATAAAATAGTATCAGCTAAAAAACTAATGAGAAATAATGTCGATTAATTTGAAAAGGATGAATTTTCGAAATGAAAAACAATAAGATAATTAATTATAGTACAATAGCCATTTACATGATAATATTTATTTCACTTGCGACGATATATTCATTTCTTATAACTAAAGATTATATGCCACATTTTATTTATATAGATATTGAACAAACTTCCATAAGAGACTTGATTAATACAATCTGGCAAGTGCAAGCGGCTATTTCATTGCTATCAATCACCTTAGTTTCTTTAATGATTAATAAACTTGAAATAAGATTTTATGGCATAACTTTAAAAGATATTTTACTTATACGAGAGAAATTATACCATCTAAACTATTGGGATAAGGTTTCGGTTTGCATTTTTTTAATAATTTGTAACTTTTATTATATTACGAAAGGTATTCTTAGTGGAGCCACTTTTGTTTTTTTAATAAATGCAATTTTCATAATGCTGATTTATATTGATACATTTAGAGCAATAGTTGAAGCACCTAAATATATGAATATTGCTAAAGAGTACATTTTGAATCAATTTTTAAATTATCTTAATAATGAGAAAAACAACGTTGATTCAAATCAAGTTGATAAAGACATAACTTATCTTACTGAAAACCTTTACATATATTCAATTAATTTAATTCAGAAGCATAGTTTAATTCATCTTAGGAGTAATTTGGAATTTTTGTTTTTTTTGAGAGAATTAATAACTAAGAATAATGAAAGAAGCAAAATTCTTTCAATGATTGAAAAAAATTATATTGGGATAATTCAGAACATGGTTGAAAATGATGATATATTTGAAGTTAAAAGTATTATAATAGATATTTGCGAGAGAATGACAGATTTTGAAGGGAATGAATTTTTCATACAAAGACTTTTAGAACCTGTTGTAGAAGGTACATTACTATTTAAACACAAGTACCAGTTTGAAAAATATGATTTTAAGAGTCTCATTGTTGATTTAACAGTTGAAATATCGGGAGAAATCAAAATTCTTAATATTCAATCTATATCTTTATTATTAAATAAATACTTTGTTAACATACAAAATAATAATTTAATAAGCCAAGCTGATAAGAAAGAATTGAACAGACGATTTATTAAATGGGTAACACATGTTACATTTATCAAGGAAAATACCGACGAGTTCCAAATTCATAAAGAAGTAATTTACTATATTGCAAAGTATGCGATAAAAAATAATTATTCGGAACTGTTTGGAATTCTAATTTCTGATGCTTTTATAGACAATCGATTAGGTCTTACAGAACCTTATAAGAATAAAGTTATTGAATTACTATCAAATATATGTGTTTACATATATTATGTTTCTATGAAAGAAACGTATTATAAGCAGGATTATAAAGAAGATGTTAAGAAATATGTATTTATTTCGAATATAGATAATACAACTGATAAACCTTGTTTAGCTGATATTTTACGTAGTTCGTATGGACAGTTATGGAACTTTTATTCAAGTATTAGAAATGAACTAACAAATAAAAGCTGGGAAATTACACCTCTCAATGATTGCAAAACATGTATAATGGACACGGTAATAGATGAGTTTTTTGTTTTTTATTCACTATGGTTTGATAAAGATTTTACTGGATATCAGCTTGAAATTAATGGTCTTGATAAAAATAGGATTAGGATACTACTTGAATTTTTTAACTCAAATGGTATGCTTAAAATTGAGCATGAGAATAGTTTTAAAGAATTTTGTAGATGGTTGGATATTAGCAACAAAGTTGTTGAACCAAATAGTAATTTCTATGAATATTTAAATGCCAATTTTAAGCAGAGTGTCTTAAAGGAAGTACAATCACACCGCAAGATGACAGATATAATATTAACAAAAGAAAATGAAATAAGAATAGAAACTGCTAACTTACTAAAAAGCAATATTTTCTATTCGGATAATATTATCGAGAAAGATGCAAAAGAGTTGATTACTACAGAGTCTTTTCCAGTTGGAATTCTAACTGGTGATATTATTTTAATTGGTGATATAGGCAAAGGATTCCTTAAGGCATTTGAAGGATTTATATTTGACAAAATAAAAAATAATTGTATTTCATTTAAGAGTAACCATACTGAAAAAGGGAAAATAGCTAAATTCTTGGATTTGGTAAACAATATAAAGAAGCAAAATGATTTACATATAGACTCTTATATAAATAGAAAAGTTACACAAAATTTGTTTATAAATTATTATGAAGACTCAGACCAACAGCATATTTTGGAAGATTTCGAAAATTCTGTACATTTCCTTGGAAACTTATATAATGTTTATTACACTGTTTTTATAGACTCTAAAAAGGTTGATATTAAAATGGAATTTGTATCTGCTGATTTTAGAGATATCAAGCCAGAAGAAATCGATTATCAATTACAACATCTAGAAAAAGATGGAGAATATTATTTAATCGATATTGTAAATAATGTAAAAGTCCATTTTACAAAAGAAGAAGCAGAGGTGTATTATAAAGAGAACACAAGGATTTTAGACGTGAAATGTAAAATATACCATAATATTCAAAATCCATGTGGTATAATAATTGAACATAATACTAAGTAAATATAAAATATAATTTCTTGTTAATGGATGTTTGCAATTATAGGAAGGAAGTATTGAATTGAAAAAAACATTAGATTTTATTAGCCGAATTAAAAATATAACTTGGGGGTTAATATTTACTTTAACATTATCTATTATAAGTATATTATCGTATTTCTATCTCTACATTGATTATCCAATATGGAGCAATTTGTTCTTATCAATTGGGACTGGGCTATTAACATCTTTCTTAATTTCTCTATACTTTACAATATATAATGCGAGTAGTGACTATGCTATTCAATTAAAAAAAGAAATAAATTTTATGTTCGAAAAAAACACCAATCTTCAAAGTAAATTTCTCAACGAAATTTATGAGTTTCAAAAAGACAAACTACTTTGCGATATGGTGATGAGAACTGACATGATTAATTATATAATTCCACCAATATTAAATTTTGCTTATGGTGATTGTTGCAAAATTATATTAAAAGAGAAGGAAAAAATAAATAAATATATTAATGAGTATAATAGAAATAATCTGAATTATTCAATTCCATGCTTGGTAAGTAATTTTCACAAAATAAGTGATACCCTGTTAATAATTCAAGAAAGGTTTGTTCAAGATTTTGGAGGTAAAAAAAGGGAGGCAATAGGGCACTTTACTTGCTTTGTTGCAGGTGAAACCCCAAAGCTATACCCAAAAGCAAAAGTTCCCAATCCATTTATAGACTAATTATTATTTCATAATTTGTCTATGAAATAAGGAATAAATATACAAGGATTTTGCTACAATGGTATGCAAACTGCAAAGCCTCCTTTGAAATATGCGGTGTTTGTTTTTAGCATCAGTTGCTCCACCAGTCGTATTCACGTCCAAGTATTTTTGGACTTGATTTTTTCAGTAATAGCAAGGGAAAGTGGACTTCCAGGTAGTTGGCATAACCGCACCATGATAAAACCACGTCGATGTGAATTGACGTGGTTTGTTTTGTTCTATTGGTGCATAAAACATTCTATCCTATCTCTGCTGTTCCAAAATGCCTGGGCATTGGAGCATCATCTTCACTTACAGCATCCAATAACAATTATTTTGATCTGCAACACCTGGACATCTGCAAAAAACAATATGGGCAGAGAGGAGGAGGTGTTGGGCGATAGCAAAAATACCTTGGGTCTAAAATTGAATAAAATATTGTATAAATACGTTTAATATATTCATATATTTTTGGCCAAACTAATATATTATAAATAATATGATTTTAAAGGACTATAAAATATGAATAATAATATTTTGGCAAATAATGTTGAAAAGACAACTTTTTCCTGTTATAATAAAAAGCATAGTGGTATTATAATAGGGGGTAATAAATTGGACAGAGTAACCGAGAGTTTCATGGATGAGTTCAAAAAGAGTTATGAACTAAATATAACCGATATTTGTACTATGTTTGAATATTTTACGAATTTTTGTGTTGTTTCAAAGGAAAATGGTGTTGACAATATTGATTTAGAGGAAATATATACTGGACAAGCAACTCAGGGCATTGATGGAATTTCGATTATTGCTAATAGAAAAATTATCAATACAACAGATGATATCGATGAACTTATAAGACTTAATAAGCAATTAAGTGTTAGATTCATTTTTGTGCAATCAAAAACGTCCGAAAATTTTGATAATACTGAAATATCGAATTTCCTCAATTTTGTTTCGATTTTTTTTGGTGAAAATACGGACATATTTTCAACGGATCAAATGGCAAAGTTTATAGAATTAAAAGATTACATTTTCAAGCAATCCCCGAAGTTAGAAAGAAATCCAATATTAAATTTATACTATGTGACTACTGGGAATTGGCAAGAAGATGCAAACTTACATGCAAGTATAGAAGTTGGTGTTAATAATCTTAAAAGGACTAATTTGTTTTCTGATGTTAATTTTATTCCTTGTGGAGCGAGTGAGATTCAATCAATGTTCAGGAAAACGCATTCGGAATTATCGGCAACATTTCAATTTGAAAAAAGAGTTACTATGTATTCGTTAAGTGAAACTGAGTTGGGATATAGTGGAGTAATTCCGTTTTTAGAATATAAAAAAATTATTTTAGATGAAAATAGTGTTTTGAAACCAGTATTTGAAGATAATATTAGAGATTTTTTAGGACTTAATCCAGATGTCAATAAAGCGATCGAAGAGACAGTGAAAAGTGGTAATATTAATTCGTTTAGTATGTTGAACAATGGAGTAACAATTGTTGCTAATTCTACTAATTTATCCGGTGATATAATGACAATAAAAGACTATCAAATTGTTAATGGTTGTCAGACTAGTCATATTCTTTTTCAAAATATGGAAAACATAAATATTGATGACTTGATGATCCCAATACGAATTATTGCTACTAATGATGAAAATTTAAAAAATAGTATAACAAAAGCAACTAATAATCAAACGGCAATAAAAAAATAACAACTTGAAGCACTTTCGTCTTTTCAAAAAAATCTTGAAGAATACTACAAAACATATACTGATGATAGTGAAAAACTTCATTATGAGAGAAGGACAGGACAATATAGAAATATAGAAATACAAAAAGCAAGAATTGTAACAATACCTATTCAAATCAAGACTGTGACAGCTATGTTTTTAAATAACCCTAGTGGTGTATCGGGACAGTATGGTACAATAGCAAAAAATGTTGGGAATAAAATATTTAAAAATTCAGACAAACAAATAATTTACTATACAAGTGCTTTAGCGTTATATCGTATAGAGGCATTAATGAAATCGGGAAATATTGATAAATTATACTGGAAAACTAGATATCACGCAATGATGCTATTGAGAATAGTCATTTCTGGAGAAGAAATTCCAAGGTTTAATCAAAGGAAAATGAATGATTACTGTAAGTCAATTTTAAAGGTGTTAAATGATCCTAATGAATGTCTAAGGCATTACAAAGGAATAATTGAATTCATTATTTCTAAAAATGAAGTTATTGATTTAAGTGACCGTAAAACTTTCGAAAGAAAAGAAACGACTGATTATTTATTGGGGAAAATTGATGAGTTGCAAAGTTTTTTGGCAAGTTTTCAAGATTAAAATTAGTGACATATAATATAATTAGACTAAATTTTAATTTATGATGTCATCCAAATCTTACTATTAAATAAATCTTGTTCACGTCCATCACTTTAGGACGTGAATTTTTTTCAAGAAATATCATATATAGTTTTATGTTAAGATAATAAAATTAACCGTATCATGCTAAAACCACGTCATTTGCTACGTGGTTTGTTTTGTCTAATATAGTTTTTTCTTCTCTCACTCTGTTAAAAAACTGCTTATGAAATATGAATCGTGGGAAATTGTATAAGTCTAGTTAGAATCCAGAATTATTATCAGTTCCATCAACTGGCTTATATTTTTGTCCAGGTTCAGGAGTTGGTGGAAGCGGTTTACCCTTTATTACTGTTCTTTCACCTTCACCCGTCTTTCCTCCACGTGGACCAACTATTTCGACTTGACCAGAACCAGGAGATTTTTCACCTGGCTTTAAAAGATTATTATTTGACATCTGTGCACCTCCTTTTTAGAACATATTATGAATAAATTAATTAAAACAAAATAACATAAAACGAATACAATTTCCCATTATTACCATCTTCATTGTAGCATATAAAATTTTACAAATCAAGCTAAATAATGACACTAATTTACAAAACATGAATATTTTATATTATCAGATTGAATGACATATTACAAATCCGTACTCCCTAAATCTTCAACCATATATCATAAATATGAATCCTTAAGCTTTAATTAGCTTAAGGATATTTTTTATGTGGAAGGAGATTTCAATATGGCAAACAAGAGCAGTTTGCGGGTGGTGCTGTATGCAAGATTTTCAAGCGACAATCAGCGTAGCGAGAGTATTGATGCACAGATTAGAGCGATGAAGAAATTCTGCAAGGATAATAATTATAGAATTGTTGAAACGTACATTGACGAAGCTAAGTCTGCAACGTCGGATAAACGCCCGGCCTTTCAGAGCATGATTGAGGACAGTGCTAAGCAATACTTTGACGTGGTGTTGGTGCACAAGTTGGACAGATTCTCACGTAATCGATACGACAGTGCTATGTACAAAAGAGAGCTTAAAAAGAATGGCGTTAGAGTTTACAGCGTGCTTGAGAACCTGGACGATAGCCCAGAATCTATTATGATGGAAGCAATGCTTGAAGGAATGAGCGAGTATTACTCTAAAAACTTATCTAGGGAAGTTATGAAAGGAATGTTTGAATCAGCACGAAAATGCACTCATCTTGGCGGACTTCCACCCCTGGGATATGATGTTGGTGCTGACAAAAGATTAGTAATAAATGAACGTGAAGCAGAAGCTGTAAAGATAATTTTTACCCGATATGATTTAGGGTATGGTTATGACCATATCATTCGTGAGCTTAATAGGAATGGCTTCAAAACTAAGGTAGGTAATCCCTTCGGTAAAAATTCCATTCACGATATATTAATTAACGAAAAATATTGTGGCATATATGTTTTTAACAGGTCGGCAAGCAAGGATATGTTTGATAGGCGCAACACCCACGCTTCTAAGGAGGATGAGCAGATTATCCGCATTCCTGGAGGTTGCCCTCGCATAATCGAAAAAGATATGTTTGAAAGAGTGCAGGCGAAAATGTTAGAGAATAAGAAAAGGTGCGGTGCATATAAAGCTAAGGAGATTTACCTTTTCAGTGGGCTTATGAAATGCGGCATTTGTGGCAGGTCAATGTATGGTAATGCACGTTTTAGCGGCAGAAATAAAACTAAGCACGTTACTTACAGATGCCCAAATAAAAAGCACTATTGCCATAATAAAGAGATTAACAAAGCGTACATTGAAGAATTTGTTGTAATGGAGCTAAGGCGAATACTTTTAGATAGGGGTAAGCTTACGGATTTAATTGATAAGGTTAATTCGTATGTGGATAAACAGCAGAAATCATCTAAGGATCAGATAAATTTATACAAGGAAAAGTTTGATGCAATCAACGCTTCCATAGATAATATTACAAAGGCAATTGAAAAAGGGCTGATGAACGATAGCTTTTTTGCAAGGCTGAACGAACTGGAGAATGAAAGGGTAGTTTTGGAATGCCAAATGGCAAAAGAGTCTGCAATTTCATCTTCAAGATACAATATTAATGATGCGGACGGTATGCTTGAAAAGTTTGAAGCCTGTTTGGAAAATTCGGTATCCAATGAATGCAAAGTATTAATAAATGATTTTATTAAAGATGTTATCATATATCCTGATAAGGTTACAATTACGCTAAATACAGGATTTAATATTGCGAATACTTTAAACAAAGTTTTGACGGTTAGCAGAGAAAAAATATATAAGATGGCAGGTTAGAAGTTTACCCCCCTCTCCCTTCTGCAAAAACAGCTGGGCACCTGGGCAGAAGGCTGAAACACTCGGTTCAACAGCCATTTTCCATGCCCACAAAAGCTGGGCATTTGGTGAATTTGATGTGGGCAGATGCAAAAAAAGTCTGGGCACAAAGTAATAAAATGAATATTTTTAATTAAATTTTTAAGGAGGAATTTAGATGGCAGAAATGAAAACCTGTTCAATATGTAAAGATGAATGGGCAGAAATGGATATGTTTGACGGTAAATATTTGTGTGATAATTGTTTGGAAGGTGAAACCTTTGTTTGTAGTTGCTGTGGGAATAGGTTATGGGTTGGGGAAATCCACAGTGATAGCAATAGGAGCATATGTGATAGCTGCTATGATAATCATTATAACAATTGTGTTAGGTGCGGTTGCCTGATTTCCCATGATGATACCTATTATGATGAAAACGATGATGATTCCTATTGCCTTAACTGTTTTGGCGAGGCAGAGCGTGAAAAGGTTATTAACAGCTATAATTACAAACCTTGCCCTATCTTTTATGGAGATGGCAGCTTCTTTTACGGTGTAGAGTTGGAAATTGATGATGGCGGTGAAGATCAGGATAATGCAAGCAGGATACTGGGCAAAGCGAATAAGCTTGATGAGCTGATTTACATAAAACATGACGGTTCCTTAGATTGCGGGTTTGAGATTGTTACCCATCCAATGACCCTTGGATACCACAGCAACCATATGCCCTGGAAGGACGTTTTGGAAGATGCCGCCGCAATGGGCTATCGCTCCCACCAGAGCGGAACCTGCGGACTCCACGTCCACGTGTGCCGCTCTGCCCTGAGGCAAACATCGGTGGAACAGGAAGCCGCAGTGGCAAGGGTGCTCTACTTTGTGGAGAAATTTTGGGAACAGATGCTCAAATTCAGCAGAAGGAGCGAGGACCAAATCAACAAATGGGCAGCACGCTACGGGCTCAAAAACACACCATCGGAAACTTTGCAAGATGCCAAGGACAAACGCTTGGGGCGCTATGTTTGCATCAACTTAGAAAATGAATATACCATTGAGTTTAGGCTCTATAGAGGAACATTAAAGCTTGAAACACTACTTGCCACATTGCAGATGACTGATACCATCTGTAATGTGGCTTTTTCTTTGTCCGACGAGCAATTTCAAAATCTATCATGGCATGACTTTACAAAACATATTTCGGAAGATAAGCAGGAGCTAATCAATTATCTGAAATACAGAAAGATTTATTCAACAACAAAGGGGGATGAACTATAATGTGTGGGCTATTTGGATTTTCCGGATATGGTGAACCATTAAGGGATGCTAATAGATTAGCATCATCACTTGCTGTGGAAAGTGCGGTAAGGGGAACGGATGCAACAGGGATTGCATACATAAATCGTGGCAAATTGGAGGTTAGTAAAGCGGCAAAATCAGCATATCAGTTTAACATACGATTACCTAAGGGGGTAACAGCGGTTGTTGGGCACACCAGGCATTCAACACAGGGGAGCGAGAAGCTGAATATCAATAATCATCCCTTTATTGGACGGTTAAAAAACAATGCCAGCTTTGCCCTTGCCCATAATGGTATTTTGTCTAACGATAAAAGCTTAAGAAAAGCCTTGAAGCTACCTAAAACAAAGGTCGAAACAGACAGCTATGTTTCTGTGCAGTTGTTTGAGAAGCAGGGGGATCTTTCGATGGATGTGGGCAAATGCATGTGGATATTCAAATCATGCTAAAACAACAAACCAAAAATTTTGGTATAACTTTAAACAGCTCGTTGATAAATTGAAACTGGATCCGCTTAAAGAAAAATGTAGCAATGGAATTCGATATATTGTTGGCATTGAATTTAAAGTAAATGAAGATGTGGAGTTACAATTTATAGATAATGGCTTTAAGAAAAAAAGGTATGAAGCAATTACTGAAGTAAAATCCATGGACGAATTTGATTAGATTTGCATTTTAAGCAACAACCATATTATAAAAAGTTTTGATAAAATCCCAAGTTGGCAACAGCTTGTTGCCAACTTTTTATATAGATTGCAACAAAAAACTATAAATTTATGAAAAGAGCAAATGTTATGTTAAAAACAGACGCAAAAACACTAATTAAAGAAGCAAAAGAAGTAAAGCCGGAGAGCGGCGCCAGATGTGGGAGAATCACCTTCGGCATGAGCATGGTAAATAACCACAACGGTAAGCGCATCACGTTTACTAACGGCTTGTATGACAAGCTGGGTAAGCCTAAAAATCTACAGTTTTTATCGTTGATTCAAGATGATAAACGCCTTCTGTTTGTTGGAGAGAAGCTACCTAATGCTAGCGCCAGCTACACACCAACTTTTAATAACAAGGCAATAATTTATCATGCAGGACTTGTTTTGCAGTTAACATCAGACTTCGAATTATCTTACGAAGGCATCACATCACTTACATTTAACTCGGTTGAATTTGAAGAAATCGACGAATTTACTGTTGCCATCATAAGCATACCAAAAGGTGAACCAACAGTAGAAAATTAGAAATTATATGTTGCCATAGCCCTTTTTGTGGGCTATGGTAACATATAATATTATGAAGCAAAGGAGGCGTTTGTTTTGCCCGCAATAGTTAGAGCAGTTACTTCAAGAAAAAGGGTTTATGCAAAGGATTTTAAGCGCGAAAAATTAATTAAAATAAAAGATGATATTGATGTTGATTCTTTTTGCAAATATCAATTTATATATAATTTAATTAAAGCAGAAGGAGAGCGACGTGATGAATAGTAAGAAAATTGGTGTGGGGTACCTTAGATATTCAAATGACAATCAACGAAGTGAGAGTATCGATGCACAGAAAAGAAAAATTATGGAATATTGCAAAAAACGTGGTGATATAGTAATTTCAAAATGGTATATTGATAGAGCAAAGAGTGCTACGACAACAATTGGCAGGAAAGAGTTTAACCAGATGTTGATTGATAGTGCTGAGCATAAGTTTGAGTTCGTTGTGGTGCATAAATTGGATAGATTTTCCAGGAGTAGATTTGATGCAGCTGATAGCAAGCGCAAATTAAAATTTAATGGTGTTTCGGTATTATCAGTTTTGGAAAACTTGGATGAGAGTCCAGAATCTATTATCCAGGAGGCATTGTATGATGGTATGGCTGAATATTATAGTGCTAACCTGGCACGAGAGGTTAGGAAAGGGCATAATGAAAATGCACTCAAAATGAAGCATAACGGTGGTAAACCTCCTTTGGGATATGACGTTAACCCTAAAACACAGCTGTTGGAAATAAATGCGTAAATGCAGTGAAGTTAATTTTCGAATTGTTTGACAAGGGTTTTGGGTATAAACGCATTATTAAAGAGTTAAATGATAAAGGATTCAAAACAAAGTTTGGGAATGATTTTAAAAAAAATAGCCTCCACGATCTTCTAAAGAACGAAAAGTATCGTGCTTGCTTCCAATATAATCTTAAGAGCAGTAAAAATCCCTTTGGTAAAAGAAATAATCATGCGTACAAGAGTGAAGGCGTTACAAGGATAGAGAATGGCTGTCCGCGTATTGTTTCAGATGAGCTGTTTTACAGGGTTTTCGCAAGTTCGTAGTTATAATACATAGGAAAATACAATTCCATACACTTTCAATATATCTATATTAAAATTATTGACAAATTTACATTTTTTGATTATTATTAATATGACACAAGTATTATATTTAAAAGAGAGGTTATATGTTACTTTAAAAAGGTGTTCTAGGCTTTTTGTCAATGAAACCGTTGTTAGGCTATGAAATAAAGAAACTGTTTGATATGTCCCTGCTTATTTCTGACCTTCGAATTATGCTCAGGACTTGATTGGAAAGACAGCAGGCCTCACTCAGCAGTATTTGCACATCGCTGGGGCTTATCAAATGCAGGGAATACGCAAAGCTTTTAGAAGAAATCAGTTTGGAAATAAAATAAAAACGGAAATAATGAATGACATAAGAATGATAAGAGGAGGAATAGTATGGTTAAAATAATAGGCAAAAGAACTTTGGCGGTGCTTGTGGTACTGTCTGTAATATTTAGTTTATTACCTTCGGCAACTCTTGTTTCGGCAGAAAGTTATACGCCACCGACAGCATTGAGGGTTTTATGGCAGGAGGGCGGAGGCACCGACCAAACGGACACATGCCATAATTATGGTGCTTATATCACCAATGTGACATTGTCTGACGATATAAGCAATCTGCTTGTCTGCCGTGACGACATGGAGGATAATACAAATGACTGGCATACGGACTTTGGCAGGACTACGCCCCAGATTCCGATGGCTGAGGTTGTCAAGGGAGAGTCATATCAATTATCTGTAACAGTTTCGGGTGATGATTTATCATTCCAATATCTTGCTGTTTATATTGACTGGAATCAGAATAATGTGAATGGTACAACTTTTCCTTATGCTATAGATGCCAACGAAAGGATTGCAGAATGGTATGATTACGGCAGCGGCGGTGGGCAACAGACCTTAACAAAATCATTCGTTGTTCCCACAGGGATACCCGACGGCAAAATCTACATGCGTGTTATGCTTGACGAGGACCAGGGCGGTGAGGGTGGCGGTACTTTTGATTGCGGCGTAGGATATGGCGAGTTTGAGGATTATGTGCTGAATGTGACGGACGGAGCTTCCACACCTTCCGTTACCACCTCGAATGTTACAGTATTTGATGATACATCCGCAACTATTGGGGGCAATGTCACTTCTGACGGCGGTGCAACCGTGATAGAGCGTGGTGTGGTGTATTCTTCCGCTGATAGTACCCCTGAAATCGGAGAATCAAATGTAACCAAGGCAGTAATCGGTTCGGGGACGGGCGAATTCAGCCAATCCGTAAGCGGTTTGTCGGCTTCAACTACATATTACGTTCGTGCGTATGCTATAAACAGCATAGGTACGGCTTACGGTAGCGTTGAAAGCTTTACCACATCAGCCAGCGGTTCAGGTACTGATAATGATATATGGAACGGCACAATTGCAAGCGGATTTTCAGGAGGAAACGGAACGTCAGGCTCGCCCTACCTTATTGCGACAGGAGCACAGCTTGCATATATGGCACAGCAGGTAAATTCAAATGTGAGCGGTTATAGAAATGCATATTATAAGCTTACTGCTGATATTGACTTGAATAGCAGACAATGGAATCCGATAGGAATGTCAAACAGCAATGATTTTTATGGCAATTTTAACGGTGATAGTTATACGGTATCTAATTTATCTATAGGCTCGGTAATTTCTCCTTTTGCATCGCAATTTGCAGGGCTATTTGGTGATGTTGGCTTTACAGGCAATGCTGTTATAGAGAATGTCGGTGTTGAAAATGCATTGATTTATTCACAGTACACAAGTAATTACGGCAGAGCAGGCGGTCTTGCGGGTTATGTAAAAGGTACTGTTACAAACTGTTATGCTACAGGCTCAATTATATGCAGTAAAGATAATACTTACTTAGGTGGATTAATAGGTCAAATCAATCCTGCAACTGTTACAAACTGTTATGCAGATGTAGATATAACTGGCTTAGGCAGTACGGGTGATTCAAGCGCTGGAAATACTACATTGTTTACAAATATCGGCGGATTGATAGGCAGAAATGCAAATCAATCGAGCAGTACTGTTACAAACTGTTATGCGACTGGCAATGTAACAGGTAACGGAACAAATGCCAGAGTTGGCGGTTTATTAGGGTATTTGGGAGTTGCTCCTTATAATAGCAATACAATTACAAATTGTTATGCAGCAGGAACTGCAATAGGCGGCGGAGCATATGCCGGAGTGGGCGGTTTGGTAGGCTATAATGTTTCGGGCGTAATAACAAACAGTTACTGGAATTATACAGCGACTGCAACAGGCGTGGGATATAACGGTGGCACAAATAATTCAATAAGCAAAAGCTCATCAGATATGAAGCTTGCTCAATTTGTAACAGACTTAAATAATAACAGGGGTACCAATGCTGAATGGAAAAGTGATACTGAAAGCAAAAATGGTGGTTATCCTATACTTGATGGTATCGGAGTTGGGGTTGAAAGTAACACTCCGCCTTCTGCGGATACTACTTTACAAACAGTCGATTTTGAAACGGCTGGAAGTGGTTATGTGGTTTCACGAGCAATAGCACCTTCAAGCTCTGCTTGTTGGGAAAGAACTAACGGAACTTTGATAAGCCCCGACACAAGCTTTAGCGGATATCAGGGGAATTATTATTTTTACGGGGAAAATACCGATTCACCTGCAAATGACAAGGCGACAGTATATGTTACACTTAATTCGGTCAGTGTTTCTGGATATTCAGATTTACAATTGAAAATTCTTGTTGCTGGAAATAACAATACAAATTCTGGTTATGAGGGTGATGAATTTCTTAAAGTACAATATGCTTATGACGATGGTGCTTACTTAACACGAGCACAATTTATCGCAGCTAATGTTGATGACGATTTTCTTACCGAAGATTCTAATGCAGATGGTGTTACAGATGGTGCAATACTCAGTCCCGCATTTGCAGAGTACATCTACAGTATTCCGTCTGGAGGAATAAATCTGCAAATACGAATTGCAGCAAATATTGATCAGGGAAGCGAAGAAATAGGATTTGATAATATCAGGCTTTTTGGTACGGAGTCTGCTACAACTCAAACGCCACCCACCGCATCCAATGTTGAAATCAGCGGAACTGCTCAGGTAGGACAAACGCTTACGGGTAGCTATGATTACGACGACGACGAGGGTGATTCTGAAGGAACAAGCACCTTCAAATGGTATCGTGCAGATGACATAAACGGTACGAACAAAACGGAAATCAGCGGAGCAACGGCAAAAACCTATGTTTTGCAGACGGCGGATGTTGGAAAGTATATCAGCTTTGAGGTAACTCCTGTTGCATCAACAGGAACATCCAACGGAACTGCTGTTGAAAGCGATACGGTAGGTCCTGTTGTAAAGCTTGCACAGGCTGATATAACATATGGCAATGTAACAAAAACCTACGGAGACAGCCCCTTTGTACATGCCGCAACAGGCGGAAGTGGCACGGGAAGCTTTACATACAGTTCAGGGAATACGGCAATAGCCTCTATTGATTCTGTGACGGGAAATGTTACAATACATAAAATGGGTACGATAACGCTTACCGTAACAAAAAGCGGTGATTTGCAATATGATTCGGCAAGTAAAGATTGCACACTAACTATAAACAAAGCAGTCCTTACTGCAAAGGTCGGTGATTACAGTAAGACCTACGGCGAGGAAAACCCTTCGTTTGAAGTTACTGTAACAGGCTTTGTAAACGATGAAACAACCGCAACAGCTACGGGATATGTTTCGCCAATTG
>Ga0209373_10000417_pt1 | contig 71687 bp, 58 predicted proteins | sample Higcelweek5metaG_FD_187173 | JGI IMG/M metagenome (GOLD analysis project Ga0209373, IMG submission 187173) | Freshwater pond sediment microbial communities from the University of Edinburgh, under environmental carbon perturbations - High... | ecosystem: Environmental > Aquatic > Freshwater >...
GCTTTTCTGAGCGATGACAGAGGAATAACCCCGGAAGATGGCATTATAAATGTCGCTGTTTTTGCACCACGTAAATCAAACATGTCAACACTGGCTCCTGCTTCAGGAACATTACGCAATACAACCACATTCCCTGCCCGCTCAAATCTCACTGCCGGTTCTGACACTCTCTGTATCTGTCCGGTGCGTCCGGCCACTCTGACAATCTCGGCGGTCTTGAGAACTTCAAGTACTGCGGTATAAGCGGCTTTAGGCTGCCAGCTGTTATTATACATGAGCGGTGTCGGACTGACCCATGAATCCTGATCGCGAACACCCCAGATCATGTAAGTTGTAACCGCAGGCATATCAATTGCAATCTGCATCAATGTCGAGTAGACTTTGGCCTGAGCAGTCTGATCAGACCCCTTTGCATCAAGTTCTGTAATTGCAATATCAAGGCCAAGTGCTGCGAAACGATCAAAATTTTCCTTTACTTTATTGTACAATCCATCGTTTCCGTCAGTGGCACTCTGGTGACACTGAAAACCAACACCATTAATCGGAATACCGTTGTCAACCATCTTTTTAACCATATTGTAAATAGCAGTCGACTTTGTATTAATCGTTGTCGTACTATAATCATTATAAAAAAGTTTAGCATCCGGATCCGCCGCATGAGCATATACAAATGCTGAATCAATGAAATCATCGCCAATGGACTTTGTCCAGTCTGAACTGCGCAGCTTCCCGCTTGCATCGTCCATTGCCTCATTAACAACATCCCATTGAAATATTTTCCCTTTGAAATGGCTCATTACAGTCTCGATATGGTATTTCATGTTTTCAAGTGAGGTCTGACGGGATCCGCTGCAGATCCAGCCTGCATTCTGACTGTGCCAGACAAGTGTATGCCCTCTCATCTGCATGTTATTCTCCTGAGCGAATTTGAGGAGTTTGTCTGGTCCGCCAAAACTAGTTTTACCTTTTGATGGATGAATATACTGCGCTTTCATGCTGTTCTCAGCGACAACTGTATTGAACTCCTGTTTTACAAGGTTATTGTGAGTTGTATTGTTATTATCAAATTGTGAGCCCATGCATACACCGATGCTGAGTCCGATTTTATCAGCATACTTGCGCAGGGTCTCCTGAGCGGATACGGAAACAATAATTGATACTGAAAGCATCAAAACGATTCTTATTCTATACATATTTATTTCCTTTGAAAATATTATGTATTAATATAACCGTTTTTGCTGGTTTTTGCTTGAATGTCAGTACATTGTTGGGTGTAAAATTTGACTGGTTTTAAACTTAGAACATTTTACGTTTACAATAAATGATGGCTGCAAAAAAAACCTGCATTAAATGTCGCCTGCTAAAATTGGGCAGCATAACAGTGCTGCCCAATTGTTTATTGCTCAGACTTTACCAAAAACACAAGTCATTGAAAATGCCTGAAAAACATTTTTAGAATCAACTTAATTTTCAGGAACTTAATCCTTTATTTCCATCCAGGTTACATTTATCATACCATTAGTAGTCGTTCCAACACCGACATTAACCGTCTGCCCGTTTATTTTTGCAGTAAGAGCTACTGATAAATATCTTGAAATAATGTCTGTACCAGTGAAATTGACAAGATAATACTGATCAGGATTTGTAACATTTCCACTATTGTCAAATGCAAACTTGAACGTTCCGTCAGTATTCATTTCGAGCTTTGCAATTTTACCAAAATCTCCAGCGAATGCAGATACAACTACAAATAAAATTACTGCAAAAAAACAAATATACCTTTTCATAGAATTCCAATCTGATTATTGTTAAAAAATCCATTCTGATTATACATCTAATTAATATTTACTAAATGAGCATATGTAACACATTGAGCCTGCAAATACTGCTTCTTTTTAAACTGACACCTCCCATAGCATACTTTTAACTTCAATTTTACCTGCGTTCTTTAATTGCATTTAATACATTTGTCAATTCAGAAGAAGATTTAGAACAGGTGTTATATCCGCCTTCTTACGAACAGTTCGAAAACCGGTATAATAATTTTTTACGTCTTTATCTACAAAATAATTTTTAGTCCAATTTTTATTCAAATACCCTAAAACATGAACTATTGAACCTTCAAATAGTAATGCCTCTTGACTATTTGTCGTAGTCCATTCTTGAACATTTCCAGCCATATCATTAAGGCCCCATAAGTTTGGAAGCTTTGTTGCAACAGATTGAGTTTCTTCGTAAAGACCCGCATTTCCATAATACCACGCATAATCAGAAATATTAGATCCGGAAGGTATTGCGTCATCTGTCGTTGTACCTGCCCTGTAAGCATAAATCCACTCATCTTTTGTTGGCAACCGATAACCGTTCTTATTATAATTAATAGATATTCCAGAAAGATTAGTACAATTTAATAAATCATATACTGGTAAACCAGTATAACTATAAACGGTATCTAACCTGCACTCTTTACTTTTGGCATTACAGAAAAGTACTGCATCATACCATGTAACATTCTCAACTGGTAATGAAATTGAAGCGTTTTTTCTTGTTGAAGGATTTTTTAACATACACCTGTAGTATTCTTCCTGCGTTATTTCAGTCTTTGAAACAAGAAGTCTAAATGGAGAACCAGCAGCTTTATTTGGTTTTATTTTTACCTCTTCAAACGAACTTGCAAATGGAACAATAGGAAGATTCAAAAGAGCATTAGGAATTACCACATATTCACCTTCACCAAACGAATCATCCTTACCAGTATTAGCTAGACCCATCATTTTAGCATTGAAAATTATTGTTTTATTATCGCCTAAAAATCCTGCGTGCGGATGTACTGGTTTGCCGGTACCGCTGTTTTGAAGATTTTTTGTAATTGTAAAAACATGTTTATTCCCATCAGCAGTTTTAAATAAAAGTGCCAAGGAATCAAGATCAGATGATGGATTAGATTCGAAACCAAAATCGTAAACAATGAATTTTCGATCAGGGGACATCGATACATGTGAAGGTGATTTGCCTTCAATTCCAAAATCTTTTGAAACGTTGTAATAGGTAATTGCATCAACAAGAGTGATATTGTTTATTGTAGCATCATCGCTATACATGTCACATAATTTTTTCCCATATGGGTAACCCATTAGAAAAATATATTGCCTGAATTGATGTAACCCAGTATAATAATCTTCACATCCAATAATAGCATCTTTTGATATAAATGAGAAATGACAAAAACGACGGTCGTGCTCTATATCATTATTTCCTGTAAATGACGGATCTGTCAAATGAAACACCCTCGGATGTTCAGAATCTTTAGAAAAGTCAAGATATGTAAAACAGGAGGGGGCACTATTATCAAAGCTTTTTGCTAATTGATTATATTTTTCACATAAGGCAGTTTCGTTACGCTCGTCTTGTGTACCCGAGCCTCGATCATAAGGAAATCCGGCATAATTGTCGATTCCGACAATATCTTCATTCCATGGATTTATAAACATGTGGCCTATGCTTAGTTTGCCAAAACCAATCTCAAGTAAATTAGTCGGAATTCTATCCTGTTTTCTTATTGAAAAATTCGGTTTCTCAGAAATATCAATTGAATAAATAATACTTGTAAAATCAAATGTTGCAATATCCGGGGTTGGATCAGCTATATGATAATTCGTTCGAGCATTCGCATTAGTAGCTGCAACTAACAACCTATTTCGCTTTTTATCAATAACAAAACCGCATCCGGTACCATAGACTCTGGATAGTGTCGGTAATTGTGCTAATTGTGTAAAATAATCATCTCTATTTGGAGATATTGAAATATTTGCCACGTCGTCAAGTAAATTATATACATCTACAGCAAAAATTGTATTGTATTTATAATTGCCAGCAGCATTTTTTAGCCTATCGTCAGGTAATAGAGTACCATTACTATAACACTCTACTGTTTGAACGTACAGTATTCCTGTTGATTTATCAAATGCAGAATAGTCAAGTGCCTCAACCTGTACAAAATCAGTAAGGCGAATTGGTTGTGATCTCGTTAGACCAGCTTCAACAGCGCATATTTGACCTCGATATTCAACAAAAATGTAAGTTGTTCCATTATATGTAAAACTATTTTGAAGGTTGTGATCATAATATCGGATTCCATTTGTGTTTTCACTCTTACCATTGACATCCAAATTCCCATCATTCGGGCAAAGCTGTGTTCGCGTAAAATCATATTTTAACGAATTATTATTATGATCCTCCGAATTAGTAAAAATATCAGAACTGTTGTCGTTGTCTATAGTAACAGGAAGGCCAATCCTAAAAGCATTGTTATCATTACTGTATATATTGACAAATAGAAGTAATAGTAAAATTAAATATTTCATGTTGTATATTCTTTTTTGTTTATAGTTTACAATTCAGCAAAACTGCAATAAACTGCGTGTTGAAATGTTTCTGCAATTCAACACGCAATTACAATTTTTCCATTAGAAAATTAAAACTGAAATCAATTGATTATTTTTCTTGTAAGAACAAACAATTTCCTTTTAGATTTGTTCAAATACATTATTGAATAAATCTATTACTTACGAATACCAATATGATGGCAGTTATACATACGTGTAGAATTGCCACAATTTCCACCAGTATTTAATGGAGAGCCATTATTCTGCCCTGTTCCCACATAAATCTCATTGCCATTTACGTGTGCTGCCAATAATAGTGCATAGGTCCTTTTGAAATGTTCTTCAGTTAATTCATATAGATTTGATCCATGAATTACAACAAAATTTTCATTATAACCATCAAGTTGAAATTCATACCTAGTATCAGAACAATTGTAAACAAATTTGACTGTTCCGTAAAAATCACCAAGTGCACTTGCTGACAATAGTATCCCAGACATTAGAATACATGTAATAATTGCAGTAATTTTTCTTAACATTTTATTCCTTTACATTTAGCTAATTATGTATTTACATATATAAGTTTTACTTACAATTTACTTACAATTTCTTTGAGTACAGATATTGGGAATATATTAATTTCACAATTATCTTCATGATTCCTTATATGATAGATTCCTAATATTTTTTTGCAAAATTTACAACAAAACAAATATTCTTATTGTTGTACTCCATTAAGTATCAAATTTCCCTGAACTTGTATATTACCTGTTGTAAAATCAAAATTGTCTGCAGGAGAAACTCCAACATGAACACCCTCACTCCTAATTGATATACCACCATTGGGATCTGTCAAATAATAAGTATTACATATAAAAGTGCATCTACTGGCCGCAACATTATCAACAATCTCATAAGGTGTTTGAACATCATTTGAACCACCAAAAACCCTTACACCTTGAGCATTCAAATAATTACCAGAAATCAAGATTCCTCTAGCTAACCCATTTGCCGGCCTGTTTATCCATAACTGATTATGCTGGTTTTTACCATTACCTTCTAGGTAATTTCCTGTTATATTCAGTCCTGTAGTTTGTCCATTGGCGTCTGCATAAACATATATTCCGGTTGTATCGCATTCTTCAATATCGCTATATATTATTGAATTCCCAGCAAAAGCATTGACAAAAATACCATAGCCGCAATTACGAACAATGCATTGACTAATAGTATTTGAATTCGCATCACTGCTATGCACAAAAAAACCTCGATCTGCATCCCGTATTGAAACATTATTAACCTTGCAGTTCCATTTTGATATTTCTATTCCAATAGCAAAACGAGTTTGAAGTCCTGATGCAAAAACATCTATGTTGTCAACAAATATTCCACAAGCATGATCTAAATTAATTGCTGTACCTCCATTAACACCACCTTCAGAAATACTTGGCTTGTAAATTGTAAGGTCACTTATTTTATTATTTATAGATAGCGAATCTATTGGATTACACCCTGCAGAAGCTGAACCACCTTGAAAATGAAATGCATTATTTCCATTTTTTACAATTATTAATGATACTACTTTATCCTGACCTTTCAAACTGATGTTACAACCTTTTGCACTTTCACTTGTACCAATATGTGTACCAATATATAGGGTTGAGTCAATTACATATTTACCTGCAGGGAAATATACTATTCCTCGTCCTGCAAGCATTGCAGCATTAATTGCATTTTGTATACTGGCTCTATCATTTGTAGAACCATCCCCTTTAGCCCCATAAATTTTAACATTATAGATTCCATCTTCTGTAAATGAACTTGCTTTTACCACTCCATTAACGTCCAATTTAATATTAGAAGAAGGAGTAATAGTACCGATTCCTACCTGCCCTGACACAATCAAGCCGTTTGTTGGTGCAACTGTACTTAATGAGTAGCCAATTGCAGTGTTACCGTTTATTTGCAATTTGCTGCCAACAGTTGTTGTACCAACCCCTATATTACCTGAAACAACTAGTCCATTTGATGGCGCTGTTGAACTCGAAGAATAACCAATAGCTGCATTACCATTTACTTGTATCTTGCTTCCTGTATTCGATGTACCAATTCCAACATTTGTACTCGATCCTGAAATTATTTTTCCCGATGTTGATGTTGTCCAATTATCCGCAAAAATTGATTGTGTTGACAATGATAAAATTGCTGCCATTGCTATTACTGATTTACAAAATCTACTTCTTGTTTTCATATTTTAAATTCCTTTTTAAAAATTATTGATTATAAACAATCTAACTTCGCTATTTTACTTCTGATTCACTTTCTTTAAAAGCTTCAAAAAATACGGTTCTATATTTTATTTACGCATCAGCATTTGCAATCATCACAGTCAAGTCAAGCATTATTACTAACTCATTTGCATTTCAATCCCCAGTTATTAACAATTAGAAAATAAATATTGCTGCCTTATTGTATGCAAATAATTTATAGTTTGTAAAAAAAGTGTTTTCTACCAGAAAACAACAATAGAAATTATTTATCAATTTTTATTGACAACAACAAGCTTGTTATTTACAAGACAGTGAAACTATCACTATCATTTCGGTTTCGTTCAAATACATGGCTTACATAAAACGTAAATATATCAATTCAAGTGAAACACTTTTGATTGAAGTCTAATTACTTAATTATTACACGCAACAACATTTACATAGTTACAACAGTATTCCCCATAAAAACAGCAATTTCACCTTAAAATCAAAATAACCTGTTTTTCCTTCAAGTATCCTTGTGTACAAAATTATTTTTATGGTATACTATTTGATAGCAGGAGAGCCTGGCACTGTCAAAACACTGTATAAAATATGCGTAAGCATCTGAATTTGTTGTTAATACAACTACTTATCAGATTTTTTGTACTTTTCTCTGATCTTTCAGTTATGCGGTGTACAACTGCCGGCATTCTCCGGATAATATTTCTGAGATCGTTAAATTACTCGTCAGGAGTTCCCTTTGAATCTTGGTTTCGACCTGTCAATGAAGCTTCAGCAGAAGCTTTCATTTCAGATGATACAGTCTTTAAAATTATTGCAGGTTAACACTCTGCAGCTTGAACAGCTTTTAAAAGCTGAACTTGAGATGAATCCGATGCTTGATGCCACCGAGGAAATTGATGAAAACGGTGAGCAGACAATGGAGGAGGAGCGTGTAAGTGATCAAAAGGAAGAAAAAGAAGAAGCTGCGGATGAAGTTGATGTAAACGAGGACTCGATTGACTGGGAGGAGTATCTTGATGAAGGGTTTGATCTTGGCTATTCATTTAATGAAGAGATCGATCACAATGAAGACCGCTACGAGCAGTCTCCGGTTTATCAGAAAAACCTTGATGAGCATTTAACTGGACTTCTTACTGACAGAAACCTTCCTGAACGCAAACAGCTTCTTGTTCAGCTTATTATCGGAAGCCTTGATTCTGACGGATACCTTAGAATCGCGCTTGCTGATCTTGCAGCCTTTGCCGGTGCTGATATTTGTGAAATGGAAGAGGCTCTGCAGATTATATGGTCAATGGACCCGCCCGGAGTAGGAGCAAGAAATCTTCGCGAATGCATGATGCTTCAACTTAGAAAAAGGGGGCTTGAGGGTTCTCTTGCAATGAAAATTATAGAAAACAGCTGGGATCTCTTTGAGAAATTAAAAATCCCCGAAATTTCCCGTTTTTATAATGTAGAGCCAAAACAGATTCAGGATGCGATTGACATTCTTAAAACAATCAATCCAAAACCCGGCTACCAGTACAATCCCGACAATCAATCAACCATTATTCCTGATCTGATTGTTGAAAAAATTGATGGCGAATTTATAGCGATGCTTAATGACCGCTCTATTCCGTCCCTGCATATCAACCACTCCTATGCAAATCTCCTCCGAAAAGGAAGCACTGCAAAGAGTGATGTAAAAAAATACGTGCGCGAAAAATTCAACAGTGCTTCATGGTTTATAAAATCAATCGAGCAGCGCAAGAATACTATGCTTAGGGTAATGTATGCAATAATCGAGAAACAGCCACAATTCTTTGAAAAAGGGCCGCCAAATCTCAATCCTTTAAAACTGCAGGACATTGCGGACATGATTGAAATGCACATTTCAACAGTCAGCAGAGTGACAAGCAACAAGTACGTTCAGACACCTCACGGGATATTTGAACTCAAATACTTTTTCACCGAAGCTGTGGGTCACGATGAAGAGGGCGCAGATATTTCTTCCGAGCGAATAAAAAACCGGATCAGGGAACTTGTTGAGGCAGAGAGCCCAAAAAAACCGCTGTCTGATCAGAAAATCTCTGAAATGCTCGAAAAAGAAACTCTTGGTGTAGCTCGCAGAACTGTCGCAAAATACCGCGAACAGCTTAAAATTCTTCCTGCACGGATGCGCCAGAAATACGAATAACCCTATTTAGAATAACAAATTATAACCCAGGTGAACAATATTTATCACCCGCAAACGAATATTTATATAATCGTAATCTTTGTGTCGCAGGCACGATAGTTTTCGAAGAAGGCAGCAGGTAAATGACAACTCAGAATAACGAAAACAACAAAGCAAAACGTTATCCTCAGTGGCTTAAACGCCCTGTTGCACATTGCGGAAAGCAGAAAAGTGTTGAAGAGAGTATAAATTCAAAAGGCCTTCACACTGTATGCGTTGAAGCCGGGTGTCCCAACCGCAGCGAGTGCTTCAACAAGGGAACTGCGACATTTCTGATTCTCGGAACAACATGCACCCGTTTCTGCAGGTTCTGCGGAGTAACGCATGGAACTCCATCAGAGATTGATACTGATGAGCCCAAAAAAATCGTTGACGCAATCAGGGCACTCAATCTGCGTCATGTGGTGATCACTTCAGTGACACGGGATGACTTGCCTGATGGCGGTGCATTTATCTATGCTGAAACTATAAAAAGAATCAGAGAGACGCTGCCACATGTTACTATTGAAATCCTGATTCCGGATTTTCAGGGTGATAAAAAAGCCCTTGAAATAGTTTTTGAAAAGAAACCGGATATTTTCAACCATAATATCGAAACTGTACCGCGGTTATACCTTCAGGTGCGTCCTGAGGCAATATATAAAAGGTCGCTTGATGTCCTTTCGCAGGCATCATTATACGGACTTACTGTAAAATCAGGAATAATGGTCGGGCTTGGTGAAAATGAGAACGAGGTGCATGAAGTCATGAAAGATCTGCATTCCTGCGGATGCCGTATTATGACAATCGGACAGTATTTACGCCCGTCAAAGCAAGAGACGCCTGTTATTGATTATATCACCCCGGAGCAGTTTTCATCTTATGAAAAATATGGTCTTGGACTTGGATTTTCAGCAGTATTTTCAGGTCCGTTTGTAAGGAGCTCATACATGGCGGAGCAGGTTTTCAATAAAATTCAGAGTTGATATTATAAGAAAAATCGTTTGTTTAGCTGTACTCTCAGAAGTCCAGTTACTATATTAAAAGTAGTACCATTTATCAGATAAGTATTGTAAAATTTAATAATGGTTAAGGGAATAGATTCGTACGTGTTTATTACCCGGAATCTATCAGGTGTCTAAAAACTTAATATTAAAGAAGGGGGCGGTGACTATGGAAATACAGATTACGTCACGTCACGGCAGTAAAGCATCTCAGACATTGCAGGACACAATAACCGCCGAACTGCAAAAAATGGAGAAGTACTATGAAAAAATTACTGAATGTCATGTCATTCTTGATAGTGAAAAACTTGAAAAAACCGTTGAAATAACAATGCATACAAAGGGTCATGAAGTTGTCGCAAGTGCCAGAGCTGAAAATATCGGCAAGGCAATTGATGAAGCTCTTGAAAAAACTGAACGTCAGCTAAAAAAGATCAATGAAAAGATCAAGGAACATAATCATAAAACTTAGTATATTATACAGGTGAATGCATCTTTTGAGCATGGATGCATTCAGCCTGATTCTGCAAATATCTATCCTGAGTTTTCAGAAGTCACATGCAGAACTTACTCAATTCAATGCTTCTGAATAACATTCAGCCATCTGCAGTGCTCAGGTAATGAAAGGACAAAGTCGTTGAAAAAAACAAATATGGATCTGATTGTCGGAGGATCCATCATTATAGCTTTGTTCATTCTTATTGCTGGAGTGCTCTGGCTTAAAGAAGTCTCTGTAACCCGCAAGCTTGTTTCCTATACGATCCTGTTTCCCAATGTCGGAACACTTCAGGTGGGTGATCCGGTAATGGCAAACGGGGTTTCAAAGGGCAGTGTTTCAAAAATTGATCTTCGGGGTGACAAAGTCTCGGCAACTCTTGAAATAGACAAATCAATTACCCTTACTGATTCATGTAAAATTGTTGTTCAGAATGTCGGACTGATGGGTGAACGCGGGGTTGGTATTCAGATGTCTCTGGGCGGCAAGCCCTATAAGCCGTCAACAAAACAGGATACCACATTTATAAACGGCTATTTTGATACCGGAATTGCAGAAGCAATGGGAATGCTCGGGGATGTTCTCGGCGATGTTCAGGTTCTGGTTAAAAATGTAAACTCGGTTGTCAACACAACTGTGGGTGACAGTTCATTTATCAGGGTATTTGAAACACTTGTTGTACGACTGGATTCAATATCTGCAATCACAGAGGAGATCCTGGCAAAAAACAAGCCGTTTATAAACAGCAGTATAAAAGATATCTCAACTGTAACCTCAGACCTCAGAACGCTTATTAACAGAAGCACTCCGAACATTGATACTATTATGCAAAACGGTGCCGCATTGACATCATACGGCATTACAGTAGTAAACCGGATCGATACGCTTGCACTTTCTGTACAGGGAATTGTTGATCAGATTGACAGCGGGAAAGGTTCGATAGGTTTACTTATGAAAGACGAACAATTTTATAAAGACCTCAAATCCACTGTCGGTGATCTCGATACATTGATTAATGAAGTTCAGGGTGATGCATTAAAACTCAGGGTGAAACTGGGTTTTGGAAAGAAAAAGAAATAAAGCAGTATGATAGAGAAAGATATTAAAGTAATAAATAAGCTCGGTCTGCACGCACGGCCATCATCAATGATAGTCCAGACTGCCATGAAATTTAAATCGAGTATTAATCTGATAAAAGACGGTGCAAATGCTGACGCAAAAAGCATTATGAGTGTAATGATGCTTGCTGCCGGATGTGATAGTATTGTGACTGTCCGCGCCAATGGTCCTGATGAATCAGATGCAATTGCAGCAATAACCTCTTTGTTTGAGCAGAAATTTAAAGAAGAATAGCAGCATCTGTTTAATTTCAGTATAATTAATGTTTCCTGAACACTGATCCTCCATTTTCCCCCCCGTTTCAGGAAGTACAGGTATTATTTTCTACGATTGATGACATATCGAAATATTTATGAAAGGACAATAGAATGAAAGAAATTTCTATTGGTTTGATTGGGGCTGGAACTGTAGGCGGCGGTGTTGTCAAAGTTCTGAATAACAGAATCAGGTCGATACGTGAAGATCTTGGTCTTCCGGTACGGCTGACGCGCATCGCTGATAAAATAACATCACGTTTTGACACTCTTCCAATTGGTGATGCAACCTGCACAGCTGATGCACAGGATATCATTAATGATAAAACAATTGACATTGTAATAGAACTTGTGGGCGGTACAACATTCGCACGAAAGCTTGTTCTGGATGCCCTTCAGAATAAAAAACATGTTATCACTGCAAATAAGGCACTTATTGCGGAACATGGTCCGGAGATATTTGAATGCGCTGAGAAAAACGGTGTATCTCTTTACTTTGAAGCATCAGTGGGCGGTGGAATGCCTGTAATAAAGGCAATCCGTGAGGGCCTTGCGGGCAACAACATTCTTTCTGTCAAGACCATCATCAATGGAACCTGTAACTACATTCTTACAAGAATGTCTCAGGAAGGTCTTCCTTTTGACAATGTACTCAAGCTTGCACAGGAAAAGGGATATGCGGAGGCTGATCCGACGCTTGATGTCGGCGGGGGGGACACCGGTCATAAGGTTGCAATTATGGCATCACTGATAAGTAACGGCTATGTGCCATACGAAAAAATCAGTAAAGAAGGTATAACTGCAATCGGCAGCCAGGATATTGCATTTGCAAAGGAACTCGGCTACACAATAAAACTTCTGGGAATTATCAATAGAAAAGCAGGTGAAAACTCCATAGATGTGCGTGTTCACCCTGCGATGCTTCACACTGATCATATTCTCGCATCAGTATCCGATGTGTTCAATGCTGTGCTGCTTGAAGGCGATGCTGTAGGGCAGATTCTTCTCTATGGTAAAGGCGCCGGTGAAATGCCGACAGCATCTGCGGTTGTAAGTGATATTATAGACGTGGCAAAAAACATTGCAAGCGCAAACAATATCCGCATTCCGATGAATTATTACTCGACAACTCACACTGTGAATGTAAATCCGATAGACAGTATTCAATCACGATATTACATGAGATTTACAGTTATTGATCGCCCAGGAGTGCTTGCGTCAATTACGACTTATCTTGGAAACCAGGGAATATCAATTGCCTCTGTGATGCAGAAAGAGGGACATGATAACAACAGCGTCCCTATTATTATCATTACCCATCTTGCATCAGAAAAAGGAATCAGGTCAGCGGTTTCTGAAATCGAAAAAGCTGACTATACAAAAGATAAAACTCAGATTATAAGAATTGTTGATTAGTCTTCTAAAACAGCAGGTTATAAATATCTCTCACTACCATCTCTAATGTCTAAAAAGAATTTAGTACCGGAGATATTAAAACCTGAGAATTATTAAAGAGAAATGTTATGAAATATATAAGTACCCGTGGAAATCATGAGCCTGTTGATTCAGCACAGGCAATCAATATTGGAATGGTACCCGATGGCGGGCTGTTTGTGCCGCAGTCCATTCCGGTTCTGCCGAAGATTTCACCAGATAGTTCTTATCAGCAAACAGCCCGTACTGTCCTTTCGTCATTTTTAACAGACTATTCTGAAAAAGAAATTGATGACTGTGTATGCAGTGCATACAATGAAAAATCATTTGACACAAAGAGTATTATTGACATTACAGAGATAGATGCCGATCGTTACCTTATGGAGCTTTGGCACGGGCCGACTGCCGCATTCAAGGATATGGCGCTGCAGATCATGCCTCATTTCATGACATTTGCAAAAAGAAAAACCGGCAACAAATCTCACACTGTGATTCTTGTCGCCACATCAGGCGATACAGGCAAAGCCGCGCTTGAAGGATTTAAGAATATTGACGGCATCTCTGTCATGGTGTTTTATCCCAATGGCGGAGTCAGTGAAATTCAGCGTTTACAGATGGACACCACTGACGGAAATAATACAAGTGTAGTATCTGTCAGGGGCAATTTTGACGACTGCCAGACAGGCGTAAAGAATATTTTCAGTGACACGGAACTTCGCAGGGAGCTTGAATCACAGGGTTTCGAGTTCTCATCGGCAAACTCGATCAACTGGGGCCGTCTCTGTCCGCAGATAATTTATTATTATCAATCATACAACATGCTTGTCAGAAAAGGCAGCATAAAATATGGAGATCCTGTTGACTTCTGTGTACCTACAGGAAATTTCGGCAACATTCTTGCCGGTTACTATGCAAAAATGACAGGCCTGCCTATACGTAAACTTATCTGCGCATCCAATAAAAACAATGTGCTTACAGACTTTTTCGAGACCGGCATTTATAACAGAAACAGGGATTTTCATAAAACAGTATCCCCGTCAATGGACATACTGATTTCATCAAATCTCGAGCGTTTTCTGTTTGAAATAAGCGGCCATGATTCCATGCAGGTGAAATCATGGTATGATTCACTTGACAACACCGGATCATTTTCTGTCGGGTCAGCAATAAAAAGCCGTATGGATTCACTGATAAGCGCTAGCTGGGTGGATGAAAGTAAAGTTCTTGCAACTATTGCAGATACATACCGGACAAAAAAAGTGATTATTGACACACACACAGCTGTCGCTGTTGCTGTCGGTAAAGATCTTGGTGATGCAGCCATCCCGATGATCATTGCATCCACCGCAAGCCCGTACAAATTCAGCTGTGATGTGCTGAGCGGCATTAAAGGCAGTGCAGGCAATGACGAATTCGCTGCAATAAGGGAAATTGCCTTATTGTCAGGAACAGCTGTTCATCGGGCTGTTGACAATCTGCACACACGTAAAATCAGACATAATCAGGTAATTGACATAGAATCCATGAAATCAGCGGTCAGGGATTTTATCAGGTCGATTCGCGGAAAGTAATATTTTTTTATGAATAATAAATACGCAATACTGGTCGGTGACGGAATGGCGGACAGACCTGTTGTGGAGCTTGGCAACAAGACTCCTCTGGAGTACGCGTCAACGCCAAACATGGATGCACTTGCCAGAATGGGAATTGTCGGACGCGTGGCAACTGTTCCATCCGGATTTTCTCCGGGCAGTGATGTTGCAAATCTTTCTCTTATGGGCTACGATCCCTCGGAGTTCTACAGCGGCCGTGCTCCGATAGAAGCTGCAAGCCTCGGCATCCCCATGACTTCCGAAGATACAGCATTTCGCTGCAACCTTGTTACAATTGACAATGGAACAATGATCGATTACTCCGCAGGTCACATAAGCACACAGGACTCGACTGTAATTATCAGAGAGCTTCAAAAAGCACTGGGAACCGATACTGTGCAGTTCTATCCCGGAATCAGTTATCGTCACATTCTTGTTGTAAAGTTTTTTCCCGGCGGTCTCAACTGCACTCCGCCTCATGATATTACAGATCAGAAAGTCGTTTCCCACATGCCTATCGGGCCCGGGGACTCACTCATCATAGAGCTTATGGAAAGAGCAAAAAGCGAGATAGCCAGGATCTACTCCGAAGTACTTGGCAAAGGTAAAGGTGCGACAGACATTTGGTTGTGGGGTCAGGGAAAAGCACTCACACTGCCAAAAATTCAGGATCGTTACGGTTTGACAGGCTCAGTAATTTCAGCAGTTGATCTTGTGCGCGGCCTTGGCGTGCTTGCCGGTTTACAAGTCCGGATTGTCGAAGGGGCAACAGGTTACCTTGGAACAAATTACGCGGGTAAAGTTGCTGCGGCAAAGAGTGCACTTGCAACTGAAGATTTTGTCTATCTTCATATTGAAGCACCTGATGAAACTTCTCATCAGGGCGATTTACAGAAAAAGATCCAGGCCATTGAGGAATTCGACAGATTTGTTGTCGGTGAAATGCGTGCATACCAGTTTATTCACCCTGAGCTTAAAATTCTTATCGCACCGGATCATGCAACCCCGGTTTCTCTTAAAACTCACTCCTCCGAACCTGTTCCTTTTATTATGTGCGGAGGTGATATACAAAGTGATCACAGCACTCAATACTCTGAAAAAAGTTCAACAGGTAAGAAAATCTATTCCGGGCCGCAGCTATTTGAATATTTTATAAGAGGTAATTGACTATATGCCTATCCGCCTTATTGAAAAAAGCACAACATTCTTATTTGACATATTAGCAATAAATGTAGCCCTTTTTACATCTATATGGCTTCGCTACAAATCAAACTTTTTTCCGGCAAGTTTTGATCCGTCGATAAGTTTTTCATCTTACTTTACTCCTGCGATTATTCTGACTGTCATCTGGATCGGTATGTTCTTCTTTACGGGGTTGTATCGCGACTGGTATAAGGAATCACGCATTGATGAAGCATTTGTTGTTGCGCGCACAGTAATTCTTGGAGTGTTTTTTTTACTTGTAATAACATCAGCGGACCAGATAAGAATTTTTGCGCAGACCGGGGATGCAAGGATTCTGTTTACACCAACAAAGCTGCCTATTATTCTCACCTACGGCAGCTGCATGCTTTTTTTCTCAATTGCGGACAGACTTATAATTCATACGTTCCTTGTTTTTCTTTTTGTTAAGGGGATTGCAGTAAACAGGGTGCTTATTATCGGAGCGAATGAATCAGGGAAAAACCTTGTAAAGGATCTCGCCTCCTACCCTCAGCATGGATATAAAGTTTCAGGATATATTGACAATGACGAATCACTCAAAAATACTGATTTTGCCGGTTTCAAGGTTTTAGGTACTTATGAGGACATTCCTCAAATTGTAAAAAAGGAAAAGGTAAGCGGCCTTATCATTGGGCACACAATCACATCTGCTGAAGAGGCATTTAAAATACTTGAGCACTGCGGCGATTTACGACTGATAATTTATATGGTTCCATCACTTATGGATGTGATAAGCGGCCAGCTGAAAACACATCAGATCTTCGGTGTACCGCTTCTTGTTCTTCTGCAGGATCACATGCCTGCATGGGAAGCACAGATCAAACGCCTGATGGATATCGTGGTTTCTGTATGCATATTGACGCTTGGTGCGCCTGTCTGGCTGCTTACAGCACTGCTTATCCGCCTTACATCACCTGGAAAGGCGATCTACAGTCAGGTACGTGTCGGACAATACGGTAAAACATATACAATGTATAAATTCCGTTCAATGTATATTGACGCAGAGAAAAGAAGCGGGCCGCAGTGGGCCACAAAGAATGATCCGCGCATTACACCTTTTGGCCGTTTTGTACGCAAAACCCGGCTTGATGAAATTCCACAGTTTGTAAACGTTCTCAGAGGGGAGATGAGCCTTGTAGGCCCCCGCCCTGAGCGTCCGGTATTTGTTGAAAAATTAAAAAAAGAAATTCCCTGGTATGTACGCCGGATTAAAATGAAACCGGGAATAACAGGGTGGGCACAGGTAAAGCACAAATACGACGAATCACTTGAGGATGTCAAGCAGAAAGTCATTTACGACCTTTATTATTTCGAAAACATGTCAATTTTACTTGACATAAAAATTCTCATCCGTACAATTCTGGTTGTGTTCACAGGCAAAGGCGCCAACTGATCAGTGTCTGACATTTTTCATAATTACAGAAGCCATGCAGACTCTAATCATTATCTCAAGGCGCAAATAATGCCACCGCTCATTTCAGAATATCAGCTGTCAGAAATTTTTCAAGCGGAATCACGAACCCAGCAGCGCAACAACCGGAAAAGATCCCAGATATTTTGCGAGCAATTCAGACTGAATTCGTTTTATCATTAATTATCCATGCATTTTTTACATTATAACATTAAAATTACATGGAAAATACATTTTTTGTTGATATAAACCAAAAGTTTGTTATTATTAATAACATAAAACTAATACTGTATGCGTCAATTCGACTAAGAAAGAAATACTAATGTCTGCAGCTATGGGGCAGCAAAAGGAAACTGCGAGGACATTTCATAAACGCTGTCTGGTAAAAGCAGAACCATTGAATCTGTGACAGCGGAACCAAACACATCTGTGATCCGAAGTGTCCAGGGCGGATTCCATAAATTGCGGGCTTCAAAGCGGTTGTACGGCTTGCGTGGAACTTCTTTCCATATTGACAATGTATCAAGTATTTCAACTGTGCGGATCGGGGTTCTGTGATTCCTCACCTCCATTCCCGCATAGTAAACTGAGCTGCCTGACGTAAAATAAATACCTACATTTCCACTTACAGGACAGGGAACAAAATGCCACTTTATCGGCATTCGTCCGGCTTCGACAGGGCCGATTTTTTTGAACGCATGAGGTGTAAGATCAATGTCTCCTTCTTTACATTCAGGGCACTGGTCATTTATCCGTATCATCACACTGTCAAGCGGGCCTGAAACCACGACACATGCGCCGCATATCTCACTATTACGATAATCGGTATGATTCATAGCTCCGGCAAGAGTATCCCACGGCGACGGTGACGGCAGACCGCAATTTCCACCTTCAGCCGCAATACCATAAAAGGTCGCTTCTCCAAAGTGAACTGAGTCTTCTTTGTAAAATGAAGCTGTTACAGTATCATATTGGCCTGAAGTCTCTCCACCATTTTCAATATCCGCAGGAGAGCAGCTCAGCAGTATTGCAGAAATAAAAAATGAAAAGAAAACAAATATTCTCATATTGTTAGCCACAGCTGATTTATTTACTTCCGTAACACGCCCCTTAATCGCCTACAGGAGAACTCATGAAGTCCCCCTGCGGGGAATTAGGGGGCGCACACGAAAGTGTTTAATTAAAGTCACTTTTTGAACTATTCTTCAGCCGTTTCTGAAGCATGGTATACTCCTCCTCATGCTCCGCAAGCGGGCATACTGTACCATCAGTCAACTGACTGACTTTCACATATTGTAAATCAGTCAGTTCATTGTTGCCGATAGATATTTCCTTATCATATCTGAGCAGAAACACATCGGAAAATTCATTATCGATAATCTTAGGCGACATCTTTTTGTACTGCTGCCTTATTGTAAACAAATACAAAAGCAGATCACTGGATACATTAAGACCGAGTTCTTCGGATAATTCCCTTATTGCGGCATCAATGGCGCTCTCCCCCGCATCAATATGCCCGGCACATGAGATATCCCAGTACCCCGGATACGTTTCTTTGTCAAGGGATCGTTTCTGCAACAGCAGCATTCCCTTATTGTTAACTATCCAGATATGGACAGTCCTGTGCCATAATCCTCTTCTGTGTGCATCGCTTCGGCTTGCAGCATAAGCTGCAGATGAGCCGTCTTCATTGTAAATATCAAACATTTCCATAGTAAATAAAGGATGAAGTTAAGGTTAAGGGGTCAGACCATGCCGAGTTTTTCGAAATATCTTCTTAATATAGAAACTCTTCCAAGTGTTTCGGATCTGATTTTTTCATGGAGTTTCTGGATTCTGAATGTTTTGACACGCATTTCATAATCTTTTTCAGACTCCCCGTCACGGGGTTCCGGTTTGACAATATCCTTTGCAAGATATATCAGGCCAATGTGCCCTGCAGGAGCTTCAACTATTCCCCGTGATACACCTTTTGCCAGATCCTCAGACAACTCCATAAGTGCGTCAATATTTTTCCTGACATCTTTCCACTCGACACCAGTAAGTGATGGAGTCCGCGGGGAAGTATTATTTATCAATTCCTCAAGATCTTTAATTTTGTATTCCTGAAGAGAACGTATCTTTTCGGGTACAAAACGCTCCCCACATTCATTACACAAACGCCCTTCACCCTTAATATAAAGGTAAAGTATATTTTCCTTTACACACTTTTTTTTACAGATAATACAGGGGGTTGACTGTGCAGTATTTTCATCAACGGCTTCGTAGCAGATACGAACCTTTGCACTTATTGCATTTCGGATATCTTCCGTAATACTCATGTAAAAGTCCAGTCTGTTAAAATAACTTAGAGCGAATCCATGATCAGTTTTTCAGCAATAGCAGACTCAGCATCATCAAATGAGCGGTTGAACTTCTTCATTCTTCTGCTAACCTCTTCATCAGGCAAAGCATTTATATAATCTGCAAGCTTCATCCGTTCCATTCGTTCCTGATCAATCTGGTCATTCTGCTGCACAGGTTCAAACGTGACAGCATCAAAGGGCACAGCCTGAGCGCTTACTTTTTTCTTAATAATATGGGCATGACGGGATCTCTGATATCCGCCATTGTTATTATATAGATTGTTTCTGATTCCTTCAATTTCCATTAAAGCGCTCCTTAAAAAATTAACTCCTATTATTAAATATAGTAAATTTTTCTTAAAACTTGAGATAAATAATTGATTAATGCAAGAGTACAGTGAAGATACAGATTTGTCTTATAAGATATATGCACTATGGATTTTCAGCGATTAATTGGCTGTCTTTTGATAACACTCTGTGATTTTGGCAAATACATGACTTACCAGCTCTTTTCTGTCAACAGCTCCATTGACAACTGGCTCAAGAAATGACACTGTCACTGTAATTTGTTTTACAGAAAACAATCTGCTCAGATGAGGAAAAAACTCATGATCACCATAATAACACACAAGATCCCGGTTATCTGCGGTAAAAGGCTGTTTGTTTATTGAGGTATATCTGATACAAGCCGGCTGAATCGGAACTACTGCTTTCTCTGCAGCTGAAAACAGTGCCCCTTTAAATGGAAGCACCCTCTCCCCATTAGATGAAGTTCCTTCGGGAAAGAGTGTGACTGTAAATCCTTTTTTCATTATTTCAGCTATACGGTCAATCTCTTTTAGAAGGTGTGTCTTACTCCTTCGTTCAACGAAAAAGCATCCGCCAAGCCTGCACAGAAGTCCAAGAAGAAACATCCGCTGAACTTCAACTGAAGTAATAAATAGCGATGGAAATATTGATGCATAAACCAGTATGTCAGTATATGAGAGATGATTCGAAACAACCATGACCTTTTCCAGTTGTTTCTTATCGGTCGGCAAATTTATAGCAGTTACATGGATTCCAAATATTTTCAATGCCGCTAAACTGGAAAATGAGGTAATTTTCTCAAACCACCGCAGCTTTACTGATTCATTTCTTATGAATATATCAATAGTTAACGAAACAGGAATGTATATCAGTACCAGAACAATAAACATTACACACTTTACTAACGCAACAATCATATCTTATATTTCTTATGCACTTTGTCACTTGACGTATCAATATTAAACAGTGTGAGGAAATCAGCACACTTGAATTTTTTATCGTATGCAGGTTCACCGCATATCAATGCGCCCATATTCAGATATGATTTTATCAGTGCCGGGATAATATTATCAACTGCCAACTCATCCTCATCTGTGACAGAACTGATCATGTGATCAAAGTTCTTTATCTTAAACCTGAGCCTGGGAACTGTATTAAATGTTGATGGAGCAGAATAATCGCGTGACAGTTTTTTATGAATAGCAGCAATCTGGAGCTTATTCGTTGTCTTGACACTGGAACATCCGAAAAGATACTGTGTGCCGGTCTGTTTCATGTACTCGGTGATCCCGCGCCATAGAAGCGCAATGGAGCTTCCTGATCTATAGTCCTTATGAACACATGCACGACCCAGTTCCAGTTTGACACCTGGAAGATCAAGTATACCGCTTAAATCAAACTCTGTTTCTGAATAAAACTTTTTTGCATACAGTGATGAAATAAGGCGGTAGGTGCCTACAAATACACCGGTTCTTTTATCAATGACAATCAGATGATCACATCCGAAATCAAATCTGTCAATATCCATGCCATCAGGATCTGTTCTATTCAGCAGTTCACGGTAGAATACATCATAGCGCAGCTTCAAAGCCATTGTGAGCTCTTCGTAATTCTCAGCTGTCTTTATTGTAAACCGCTCACGTTCTATAAGAAGTTTTACTTTTGGCCTGAATTTTTTTAGTCTCATCTGTCGCGGTTTCATAATTGCACTACTAAGCGGCAGAAGTTTTTTAACATGTAAACCATGCTTTTTAAGCATATATGTCCTCAAGAAATTTCTTTTTAATAAGCAAACCAAACCAGTAACTATCTATTACTTTTCAACAACAACAATCAGGAATGACTCATTTCCCCTGTTTGCTGATACAATCGGGATACTGGTAGCGAAATACTCTTTATCATTAATAATTATTTTGTTATCTTTAATCTCTGAAATAGATTTAATATTATCCATTCCAATATAATCTGCCCCATGTTTCATAAAAACTTTTACTTTATCCCATGGTGCTAATTTATCAAAAAATGATTGATTAATCTCAATACCGCCAACTGCATAAAACAACGAATCCGCAATCCGGAAATCTTTCTTCGCCTGAATTGTAAGAACATGTCTGTCCATTATGTTTTCATAAACAAGAACCGGATTAAGCAAAATTGAGTGTACCTGTGCAGAAACATCAATTCCGGCACTTGCCGGAAAATGTCCTGATGATATAATGGCAGATTTAGAATCAACTACTTTTAACGCAGTAAAACCCATGGCTTTCATATAAAGCCCGGCGATATCTACAACCTCAGGAGATGATTTATCATTTTCAAAGAAAAATTTCAGAGAGAATATTCTATCTGCCTCAACTGCATCTGCAAATGCAGATAACTGAGACACAATATTCGATTCAATCAATTGCAGCTGTTTTTTTACAGCAGCGTCTGCAGTTGTCAGCTGTTCAAGATCGTGATTGGTATTTGAACCTTGATTCAGGCTTTTCATTGCAAAAACCGTAACAAATACAGTAACAACAATTGAAACTACAGTAGAAATAATTACATTTTTCATCATTAACCCCTATAATACCAACTGAAAATAGTTCCTGCGAACACTGCCATTTGTATCAATTCTTATATTTTTTTGGTTTAAATATTACCAATCCTTGATTTACTTGAATATGCCTAACTAATTTAAAATTTATTACAATTTTAAATCCGGAGAGGATCTAAGAAATAATGCTGAGCAGATGGGGCAATCGTAACAAACCATAAAACAATTCATTACACTAATGAATAATCCCAACTTGAGTAATGTATTCAAACCGATTTTATTCATTCAATATTAATGAAACTAACTTATCTGAAAAGCATAAAGTCTGCGACTGATACTTCCAGCAGCTCATAGATTTGCCGTTCACTGTTCTTGTAAACTTTTCCGTTGGTTGTCCCCAGCTCAACAGCACCTGATCTTCGTTCATATTTATAATTACACGATGATTATTAATCAGTTCCCAGATTGACGAATCCCAATTGTATGTAACAAGCGGATCCTCTTCAAGAATGTCTTCGTCCCATGGCCTTCCGTCGCGCGGCAGATCACTCATCATATTATTCCAGCTTATGCGAATAGGAATAAAGCCGCTCCTGGCGTCTCTTGTGTGAACAATCAGCCACAGTGGTTTTACCGGTAATGGTGTTACTCCAAATGAAACATCATCAACTATAAGCGAATCCTGTATTGCCAGTCTCAGACTTCCATAGCCGCCGCTTTTATCACTTGTAGAGATTATACCCCGCCTTGAATAGACCTTTTTTTGGGACCATCTTTTTCTTGCATTGTCAAGATCACTCTGAAACACGATTTCCTTGACAGCGTTTTTATATGTTAAAATATAAAGAGTTCTATTTATAAGAGAATCAAACATTACTAAAAGCCATTCGCCATGCATAGAATCAACGCTTTGACAAATCAGAGAATGGCCTGATATTTTATCTGTACGCATTCTATGATTTTTAAGTTCTAATGCCGTATCAGGTTGATCCGTGCAGCTACCTAACTCTCTCGTTAGGTAAATCTCATAGCCGAAATTTACAAACATCTGCTGTTTAGGCAGAACATAAAAAACCTTTCCAGACCACTGTGCGATACTGTAAATTCCTGGAACGGCAGCAGTATCGGCTGTTTTTAATACATTACCCGATACAGATCCGGTATCTCTTGTAGTATTGCCGGATTTATTATCTGTATTATCAATTTTCAGATAATTGCGTATGGGTTCAGTGCAGAACAAAAGAAGAACCGGTAAAATTATCCAGATTTTTTTTATCACATTAAATTCCCTTTTCCCGCAATAAAACTAAAATCAGTATTCCTTTAACAAATACCATCTGCGACACAATTAAGTCAACAATTCGTGTTTTTAAAATAAATTAATCTGTGGAAATACACTTTCTTCAAATATACAATTTGATCCAGAATGATTATCTGATTGAAATCAATCTAATTTCACAGAAAATAATAATGCAGTCAAAGCGAAATGTATTAGCAGGATGTAAGATGATAAATCATTTTGTAAATGAATAAAACTTTAGCGAAAGGATAGAAATGAAAAAAATCTGGATTATAAGTGTTATTGTAGCAATAGTAGTTACAGTAGGAGTGGCTATATGCGCAAAAAAATGCAATTGTACTTGCTGTAAGAAATGATTCACGGACTATTTTTCAGCGGTTTTTTTAAACAAAAATTGCCGGCTATTACTGATATGTTATAACCGGCAATTTTATAATTATTGAAAGATAATTACTTATCTTCTTTAACGACCCATACTTTAAGTGTCGCTGAGACATTTTTAAATAGGTTGATTTTGATATTGTAAACACCAAGCTGCTTGATCGGCTCATCAAGCTCAACATTGCGTTTTTCAACATTAAAACCTTCTTTTTTCAGAAACTCAGCAATTTCCAGTGCAGAAACAGATCCATAAATCTTTTCTTCCTCACCAACCTTTACAGGAATAGTGCATGGAGTCTGTTCAATTTTCTTTGCGATTTCAGAAGCTTCGCCCTGCTTTTTATCTTCACGTAAACCCTCAAGGCGTTTTGCTTCAGCAACCTTTTTCTTATTTCCCTCAGTTGCCGGAACAGCAATACCCTCAGGTATAAGAAAGTTTCTGGCATAACCGTCTTTTACAGACGCTACATCCATAGCTTTTCCAAGCTTGCCATAATCCTTCATCAAAACTACTTCCATTTTATGATACTCCTTCGTACTTTTCTTAAGTTTTTATTTTATGTTTTCTGCAACAAACGGGAGAAGTCCGAGGTGACGGGCACGTTTAATCGCAACTGCAAGCTTGCGCTGATTTTTTGCAGTTACACCACTGAGCCGTCTTGGAACGATTTTACCGCGTTCTGTAACATATTTATAGAGTATTTTGATATCTTTAAAATCAGGTTCAACAGCATTCTGTTCAAACCAGCATACTTTTTTTGTTCTTCTTTTAATAAAAGCCATAACCTACTCCTGATCAGTATTAGTGATTTGTGGGAAAATTAGTCCTGTTCTTCATCCATATCAAGATCTGCATCCGGTACAACACGTTCTTTGCGTGTAGCAGCAATTGCACGTGCAGCTTCATTTTTCAGATTACGCACGACAGTAAGATAGCGAAGTACATTTGTATTCAACTTGATAGCTTTATCAAGTGCAACAACAGCATCCCCTTCACCTTCATAAAGAAACAGACAATAACAGCCTGTTTTTTTCTTTTTGATTGTGTATGCGAGCTGGCGTTTTCCCCACACATCAGTTTTTTCAAACTGAGAACATTGTTTCAAAAGTTCTTCAATCTGCTTCTGTTCCTTCTGAATAACATCATCAGGCAGAGTTCCATCAAAAACAATCATCGATTCATACGGCCTTTTCACATTAAACCCCCTTGGTCATTAGGCTCTGATCTGGGCCGCAGATCAGGGCAGGATTATTTATTATAAGCATTCATTGCAGCCTCAACACTATTCTCAAGGAATATTTTCAAGGCTCCAACCGCATCAGGAACTATTTCCTTCAGCGCACTAAATTCTTGTTCAGAGAACCGCCCTAAAACAAAATCAATAACACTGATTCCATCAGGTAACGGTCCGATACCGACTCTCATTCGGGGATAATCACCCCCTACCTGAGCATGAATTGACTTTAATCCGTTATGGCCACCAGTTGAACCGTTTTTTCGAACCCTGAGTGTACCTGAAGGGATATTAAAATCATCCACAACTACCATAATTGCAGAAAGAGAAAGATCAAACACTTTCACTATCGCATCAACAGCATCGCCTGACCGGTTCATAAACGTTAATGGTTTAACTACCGCAATGGTCTTTGACTTAAACTTACCGGTCTTTATCTCCGCGTCACCAAAATGAGAAACCCTGACAGAATCAAGATTCTCGACAAAATTATCAGCTATGATAAATCCGACATTGTGCCGAGTTAAAGCGTACTGTTCGCCTGGATTCCCAAGGCCAAAAATTACATTATCAACTTTTTCAGTAAAAGTAGGGGGATTTTTAAAATCCCCCAAAATATTAAGCAGATCCATTATTTACATTTACTTACTTTTTCTTTGCCGGAGCAGCAGGTGCGGCAGCTTTTGCCGGAGCAGCACCCTTAGCTGGTGCAGCAGCTTTCGCCGGAGCAGCACCCTTAGCTGGTGCAGCAACAGCCGGAGCAGCAGCGCCTTCAACAGCCGTAGCAGACACCTCTTCACGTGATGGATGAGTTACAACAGCAAGAACTTCATCTTCAGCCTCTTTTATTGTAAGGCCTGGAATAACAACATCTCTTACATGTATTGAATGCCCGACATCAAGTGCAGTAACATCAATTACAACATGCTCAGGTATATCCATGGGCATACATTCGACTTTTACCATTTTAATAGGAGAACCCAAAATTCCATGACTGTCTTTAACACCGACAGGCAGTCCTTCAAGAATTACAGGAACTTCAACTATTACTTTTTCATTAAGTGCAACGTGATGAAAATCTATATGAAAGTAAAATTCATCTTTAATAACATGACGTTGAACTTCACGGATAACAGCGATTGATTCATCATCAGATTTACCTAAACCAAGATTAATCAGATGAGTGAGCTTCTTTGTACGAACAAGAGTCTGAAACTCTTTGTGGTTTACCTCAAGTTGTACCGGAGTGATTTTCTTTCCGTAATAAATCGCCGGCACCCATCCCTGCGCACGTGCTTTACGTGTGTATGACTTGCCTGATCCAGTACGTGGCCTTGATGTCAATTTGATAATTTCCAAAGTATGAACCCTCCTCGGAATAGTTGCCCCCGAAATTATCATATTTTCCGGGAATTATCCGCGCTTAAATAAAATATTGTGGCTGGGGCGGAAGGACTCGAACCTCCGAATGCGAGGATCAAAACCTCGTGACTTACCACTTGTCGACGCCCCAGCAAAATGACAATCGCTAAATATAATAATTCTTGAAATAAAAAGAAAGGAAAATGGTTACCAAAAACATTTTTTTGGCAACCATATAAATTCAGCTATTAAGCAGATTTACTCAAACGCGTCCATATCGTCACCAGCGGCAACAGTTGCATAGGCATTTGAATCAGGTCGGTTGAGTTCCGTTTCAAAAGCATCAAGAACACTGTCCTCGATCTTTTTACGCATTTCATTATTAATAGGATGAGCCAGATCCTGAAAGGTGCCGTTTTTTCTTCTTCGGCTTGGCATTGAAACGAAGTATCCCTGAGCTCCACTGATGATTTTTAATCCCCTTATAACAAAACAATCATCAAGGGTAATACTCGCAAAAGCTTTGAGCTTTACTTCATTCTTCAATACCACTCTTACTTCGGTGATTTCCACAGCAAGCCTCCATGAAAAATGTGTGTGGTGTATTGATTTATACTAAGGTATTTATCAAATATAATGTTGCGCAACAGTAGAAAAGCAAGTTAATCTATTGCAATATACATTTCTATTATTAAAAACCATTTCAAAACTCTTGAATCAGGCAGACACAAAACGTGTACCTCCATGATATGTTGCGAGTTATAAGAACAAAATACTTAAAACCATTAACATACAGGGTATACATTTTTTAAAATTTTGTTTTATTATCTTATTTTATTTTTTAATATTCAACAAAATCCGGCTATTTATTTTTTACATTACTTTTTTTATGATATGATTATTTATCTTTAAATTGAATCATACAATGAAAATCCTGATAAATTTGGGCCCGGCAGTTATAAAACTTTCAACTGCTTTTTATTTATGAAGTTACCGGAAACACAGTAAATAAAGCTTTTAATTATAAATTTGATCTACGCACCTGCTTCTGCCAAACAATTATATTAAAAGATCCGACAGGTTCTTTGATATCTTAAAAAATTGCCTATACTTAATTTTTTAAGTAATTTTATCGCGGCAAAACGTTATTTTTAATAATTCTGTTATTCTTCTATGGAATTATTTTGTAACATTATGTATACTTTTTGTTTAACAAATAATTTTGGATTTAGCAGCAAAACAAAGATTTTACGCTTTGTTTTGCTGAATATACAATTTTTGTGTGTCCTTGATTCCAAACTCTGAAATGTCGATACAATTATTGACACTCTGAAAATTAGGACAGCCACCTCTTATAACATCATTATTCAGGGCGGAATTCTATGAATGAACCACGCGTTCCCTTCGGGATTAAAGCACTTGACAAAATGATTTCCGGCGGTCTTCTTCGCGGATCTGCCAATCTGCTTGAAGGTGCTCCGGGAACCGGTAAAACAACCATGGCGATGCAGTTTATCTACAACGGTATCACCATGTACAATGAACCGGGCATGATTATAACCTTCGAAGAGTTTCCTCAGCAATACTATCACGACGCACTTGGTTTCGGATGGGATTTCAAAAAGCTTGAAGCTGAAGGAAAGCTAAAACTCATTTTCTCAGATCCGCAGACAACACTTGCCGAATTCGACAAAATGGATGGTGAATTTGTCAAAATGATTGAAGATCTGGGTATCAAACGTGTTGTCATTGACAGTATGACACATTTCGAAGGAATTGTTGATGATCCGTTTGATTTAAGAGATATTGAGCGACGATTGATCAATGCACTTAAACGTGAAGATGTGGCAAGCATTCTCCTCAGGGAAAACGACAGTCTTCTAGGTCAGGTGTCCCACGTTACAAGTAAGATTCCATTTATCGTAGATTCATACACATTATTAAGATATGTAGAAATTGACAGTGCAATTGAAAAAGCCCTATGCATCCTTAAAATGCGTGGATCTGATCACCAGAAAGATATTAGATGCTTCAAAATTACATCAAAAGGTATTGAAGTTGAATCTAAATTCAGCGGACGTGAAGGTATCATGAGTGGTATTACACATTCAACACCTCAAGATGCATTTGTAAATGTTTTCGGAAAAAAATAATGGCTAATGCAGTACCATTTTCATTTGAAACGTTTTTTCTGTCAGGTTACATTACGTTCATTATTTTTCTGAACATATTAGCCCTGCTTATTTCATTGTTTTACAAAAAGAAAATCAATCAGCCTGCGCCTAAAGCAGGCTTTCTTATTGCAATAATATTAGCTTCTGTCTATATAGCTCTTTTATACATTCCCATGAATCATACACCTGCACTTCAAATAATTTTGTCCCTCTCCCTTTTTGGAAGCGCACTTGCCTCCATTCTCAGTATGCTGTCCCTTTTTCTTACAATGAGTAAAGTGAGAAAATAACGATGGCTATTGTACAGATACTAACTCTTTTCGATATTCAGTCAATAACAATTATGATTGTTTTTGCATTTTTGAGTAAAAAACTTGGTGAAGCTCTTAAGATACCACCTTTTTATAAAATTTTATATGCAACAGCACTTTGTATTGCAACCGCATCAGTAATTGATATTGTGTCAAGCTCTTATCATATACCAACCTTGCCTTTGGTTTCGATGGCATTACGTTTTATAGCGAGTGCCGGGGCTTTTTTCATAACCCTGCGTTACTGGAAATGGCTTTTTTCTGAATTTTTGAGGAAGTAGTGAGGTACTAAAAAGTATGGAAAAGAAAATTCTTGTGATTGAGGATGACAGAGACATTGCAGATCTGGTAAAATTAGTGCTGGAAACGACATCAGATTTTACAGTTCAGACTGTACTGGATCCGGAATCTGCGTATCAGACCGCTCAGGATTTCAGACCTGATGCGATTCTTTTAGATCTGTCAATGCCTAAAATGGATGGTTGGGCGGTGTTTAAAATAATCAGAAAAGATTCGTCATTCAATCAGATACCAATTGCCATATTAACTGCAAAGTCTCAGCAATTTGATGAAATGGTTGGTCTGCACATTATGAATGCCGACGCTTACATTACAAAGCCTTTTGGAAAACAGGAACTTATAGATAAAACATATGAGCTATGCAATAAAGGAAAAAAATAGACGAATCCTTGTTGTTGACGATGAGGTCGACGTATTGGATTTTTTAAAAATCTACCTTGAATCACAAGGGTGGGAGGTGACTATTATATCATCTACCACTGATGCGTTCAAGGAACTTGAAAACAAATCGTATTTTCTTGTAATTACTGATATTGCAATGCCTGATATGGATGGCTATGAATTCATCAGTAAAATCAAGGAAAAGCAGATCGATTCACAAATGGCATTAATGACCGGGTTCGGGTACAATCCAAAACACACACTTGTCAAGATTTACAAAACAATACGTTACCCATGCTTATTTAAACCATTCAACAGGGTAAAGGTTACCGAAGCAGTACAGAATGCATGGAATCTCTATCATTCAGATTTCGAAAATTCCGGTGAACCTGCAAAATCAGAAACAACCGATAGTTCGCAATAACAGCACTGCTGCTATATTGCAGACTGTCGTATCTTCACACCTCATGCATTCTTTAAATTTACAACAAGATAATTATTAAACATGCAAAGCAAAGATATAATCATAAAAGGTGCCAGAGAGCACAACCTCAAAAACATTGATGTAGTCATTCCAAAAAACGCGATTACTGTAATTACCGGTTTGTCAGGTTCCGGTAAATCATCACTGGCGTTTGATACTCTTTACTCTGAGGGACAGCGCCGCTTTGTGGAATCACTGTCTTCCTATTCACGTCAATTCCTGGGCCTGATGGAAAAACCTGATGTGGATTCCATTGAAGGATTATCGCCTGCGATTTCCATTGAACAGAAAACCACAAGTCACAATCCCCGCTCGACTGTCGGAACAACAACAGAAATACATGATTACCTTCGTTTACTTTTTGCGCGTGCCGGAACTCCTACATGTTATAAATGCGGCCGTGTTATTTCTTGTCAATCAGTACAGGAGATAACGGACAAAGTGCTTTCACTGCCGGACAAATCTAAATTCCAGATTCTGTCACCTGTTATTTCAGGCCGTAAAGGCGAGTACAAAGACCTTCTTGATAAATTGCAAAAAGACGGGTATATCCGGGTGCGCATTGATGGTATAGCATATTCCCTTGACGAAGAAATTGTTATTGACAAAAACAAAAAACATTCCATTGAAGTTATTGTTGACAGATTGATTAATGGCCCATCCATCCGCTCACGACTTGCAGAATCACTTGAAACCGCATTGAAAATGAGTTCCAACGGAACAGTTCTTATTGACTGTACCGCGGGAGAGACGCATACTTTTTCTGAACGCCTCGCATGTCCTGACTGCCAGATAAGCTACGATGAACTGTCTCCGAGAATGTTTTCATTCAATAACCCTTTCGGGGCCTGTAACGCCTGCTCAGGGCTTGGATTTCTTATGGAAATAGATCCTGACCTTGTTGTCCCTGACCAGTCATTATCATTAGACAGCGGTGCAATAGTCCCATGGAACGGTGCATCAACAACAGGGAGCTGGAACAACCAGATTCTTATTTCTGTTTGTAAACATTTTAAAATCCCAATGGAAAAGCCGTTTAAGAGCCTTTCAGATAAACATAAAAAAATTCTACTATACGGATCAGATGAAGAAATGGTTTCAATACAGTGGGAAGCGCGTTCGGGGAATGGCAAAGGCGAATTTAAAAGGCCTTTTGAAGGTGTTATCCCAAGTCTTCTTCGCCGCTTCCAGGAAACTGCATCCGAAGATATCCGTAAATGGATTGAATCTTTCATGACACAGAGAACATGTCCTTCATGTAAAGGTGCACGTCTTCGTAAGGAAAGCCTTGCAGTCCTTGTCGGAGGTAAAAACATTGCAGACCTGTCTTTTATGTCAATTGATCAGCTGTACAGTTTCTTTTCAGCCCTTTCGCTTACAAGCCGGGAAGAAAAAATCGCGCATCAGATTCTTAAAGAACTCAACCAGAGGTTGAATTTTCTTCTTAATGTCGGACTCCCCTATTTATCCCTGAGCCGCGGAGCCTCCACATTAAGCGGCGGTGAATCGCAGCGCATACGGCTTGCAACACAGATCGGATCACAGTTGACAGGTGTAATTTACATTCTTGACGAACCGAGTATCGGACTGCATCCGCGGGACAACGAAAGGCTCCTGAGCTCACTTACATCCCTGCGTGATATTGGAAACACGGTTGTTGTAATTGAACATGACAAAGAGACCATGATCGCTGCAGATCATCTTATTGATATAGGTCCGGGAGCTGGAATTCATGGCGGATACATTACAGCCCAGGGGACACCGCAGGAAGTAATTGCAAACCCCAAATCATTGACAGGTGCATATCTGTCCGGAAGAAAATCAATACCCGTACCGGTATCCAGGCGACCCGGAAATGGTAATCAGATTTCGCTAAAAGGAGTCAGCGGACATAATCTTGATAATATAAGCGTAGATTTCCCCCTTGGCATGCTTATATGCGTTACTGGTGTCAGCGGTTCCGGAAAAAGCTCACTTGTCAACCAAACCCTATACCCAGCACTTCAGAAACAGCTTTACAAATCAAAAGTATACCCCCTGAAATTCACATCAATGTCAGGTTCCCAGAATATTGACAAAGTAATTAATATCGACCAGTCGCCCATTGGACGCACCCCCAGGTCCAACCCTGCCACATATACCAAAATGTTCGATCTTATCAGGGATCTTTACGCATCTCTCCCTGAAAGTAAAATACATGGATATACAAACGGCAGATTCAGCTTCAATGTCAAGGGCGGAAGATGTGAGACATGTGAAGGGGATGGGGTATTGAAAATTGAAATGCACTTTTTACCTGATGTCTATGTCGAGTGCGAGGCCTGCAGGGGAAAACGTTACAACAGAGAAACGCTTGAGGTTCTTTTCAAAGGTAAATCAATCGCGGATGTTCTGAATATGACAGTTGATGAAGGACTTGTGTTTTTTGATAAAATCAGTAATGTCAAGAGTAAACTTTCAGTATTATCCAGAGTCGGGCTTGGATATATCCATCTTGGCCAGGCTGCCACTACCCTCTCAGGCGGAGAAGCACAGCGGATAAAACTTGCATCTGAACTTGCCAAACGCGCAACCGGCAATACCCTTTATATTCTTGATGAACCCACAACAGGACTCCATTTTGAGGACATACTCATGCTTATGTCGGTTATTCAGGAGCTTGTTGACAAGGGCAATTCTGTGATTGTCATTGAACACAATCTTGACGTAATTAAATGTGCGGATTATGTTATAGATCTGGGGCCTGAGGGCGGTGATAAAGGCGGAAAAATTATTGCAACAGGTTCACCTGAATCAATTGTAAAGAAGAAAGAATCTGTCACCGGAAAATATCTATTGGAATATCTGAACGGGACTGCGAATGCCGCAACTTGATATTATTGAAAACAAACCTTTTGTTGAGCTTCAGAAATTGTGGAACAGTTCAAGGACCGGGGTACTGATTCACACAAAACCTGATGGAACAAACCTCAGGATGATGCATGACTGATACATTCTTAATAATTTCATTCATTTCGAATGTAATTCTCTGCATGCTTGTACAGATGCAGCGGTACAAAAACCGCTTGACTATTCCGCTATTCTCTCTTGCAGCTCTATTTCCTTTGTTAAGCTGGACAAGTGTACAATCAGTTACACTGCCGTTTGATGAAATTGCCATTTTCCCTGCCACTTCAATGATTGTCTGTTTTCAGATTACAGGATGCATGCTTCTTATTCTTGCCTATTATTTTCTAAGAAATACACAAATTATATCTTCTGAAAATATTTTAAAAACTGTGTACACATTCACAGCTGTTTCTGTATTGTCAATACTATGTTCTTTTTTCCTGCCTTGGGCGCAAATTACAGTCATAAACAATTTTCCGGTTATGACACTTAACAAATTCGGAACAACGATTGTAACTTTCCAATGTATAAATCTCATTTTCGCCCTTTTTATAATTGAAAACACCTATAGATTTGCTCATGAATATCAGAGGAAAATAGCCAGATTCTGTTTTATTGCATTTCTGTCGCTTATAGGATTTATGATTTATTATTCCGGCAGATTGATTCTTTTTAAAACATTCTCCGCTAATTCCATTGAGGCCGGAGCTGTTATTTTTTCAATTTCATATCCGGTTTTATTGATTGGTCTTTTAAGATACCGCCTTGGCTCGGAACATGTTTCAATTCCACGAAACACCGTGTATTCATCATTTTCACTTCTTTTAATCGGATCCCTTTTCTTCAGCGCCGGTATAACAGCTTATGTTTTCAATTTTTTTAAAATAGATTTAATCTTCTTTGACAAAACGATTATTTCATTTTCCTTTCTGCTTTTTATAATACTTATCGGCGGCTCAGGAGAAATGCGCAAACGCATTGTTTTGTTTGTCAACAAACAGTTCTATACTCATAAATACGATTACAGGGAGCAGTTTTTCAGGCTGCACCAGTTGTTTGTAGGTTCCGGAAATATTGAAACGACAATAAACGAACTTATTGACAATATGAAATTTGCGGTCACAGTCGATGATGCATTCCTTTTTCTTCAGAATCCGCAAAACGGCAACTTTCTGATGCATCATAATAAGGATTCCAGAACGAAAAGCAATATCATTCTACATGATAATAATCCAATTATTCCGTATCTGTCTTCAAACAGATCACCGCTTGATATATTCAGCACTGACTGTGAAGAAGCTGCAAAATTAATTACTGAAAATAATATGTTTACTGAATTGAAAATTGACTGCGTTTTCCCTGTTTTTTCAAATGACTCGTTACTTGGCATTCTTGCTCTGAGAAGGAAAAACAATTCCAGGTTTGATTCAGAAGACCATGCACTTATTCAGGCATTTACGACATCTATAGGAGAGACTATTTTTAAAAACAGGATTCTTGATGAACGAATCAGACGTAAACAGTTTGAATCGTTTACACAAGTTTCAAGTTTTATTGTCCATGACATTAAAAATCAGATATCCACGCTCTCACTTCTTGTTAAGAACATCGAAAGAAACATAAATAATCCTGATTTTCAGAAAAGCATGATTCAGTCACTTCAGAACTGTACCCAGAACCTGCAGCTGCTTATTGACAAATTACAATCACCTGTAAAAGCATCCCTGTCTATTCCTGTAGATTGCAGAATTTCTGAGATCATCGACGGTTTAATTGACAACATGCCTGTTGAATCCATGCCCGGAATCATTATTGACAGAAAAATTGATCAAAGTCTTGTTACCCATGTAGATGAAAAACAGATTTACTATGTTTTCAAAAACCTTTTCAACAATGCACTTGAAGCAATGAATTACAGCGGTACACTTTCTGTTAAAACCATAAAACTGCCGTGTATCCCGGAATTGCTTTCAGGTTTTAAAGATGTGGGAGAATCTTTTATCAACCAATTCGGTATTGCAATTCTCATTTCAGATACCGGTATTGGTATGAGTAAAGAATTCATAGATGAAAAACTTTTTCGTCCGTTCAATACGACAAAAGATAAGGGTATAGGAATAGGATTATATCAGTGCAAAACGCTTGTCGAGAACATGAACGGTAAAATACTTGTCAGTTCTAAAAACAATGCCGGAACAGTATTTTGTATTTTACTTAAATAATTACTGAATTATTTTAATAAATTCCTGCAGTTTTTTTATACAGGATTTCCGGCATATTGAATAAATGCCCCTTTAATCTTAAATTTCTGAGGTCTCAAATGAATAAAGTTCTCATAGTTGAAGATAATGCCGGTTTAAGGGAACAGATGAAATGGGCACTTGCTGACAAGTGGACTGTATTTGAAGCCGATTCAACAGCAAGCTGCTTAAAAGAATTTGATAATAAAAAACCAGATGTAATATGTCTGGATATGGGACTGGAAAACATTCCTGATAAAGGTCTTGAGATAATCGATTTACTTCTTACAAAAGATAATCGCGCCAAAATCATTGTCATTACTGCCAACACAAACGACCGCCTCGGGCCGCAGGCTATTAAAAAAGGCGCATTCGATTTTTTTAAAAAGCCCGTCGACATTGACAATTTACGAGTCGTCATTGACCGCGCCATGAGACTTGCCACTCTGGAAGAACCACTGTCGGCTGCAAAAGAATCGTCTCTATCAAGTGATTCAAATCTATCCATTATTGGAGAAAGCGCCGCAGTTCAGAAAGTTTTTGAGTACATAAAAAAGCTTTCTCAAACAGATGTAAACGTGCTTATAACAGGCGAAAGCGGTACTGGCAAGGAGCTTTGCGCCCGCGCCATCCATTATCACAGCAACAGGAAGAATAATAATTTCGTACCTATCAACTGCGGGGCAATTCCTGAAAACCTGATCGAGTCTGAACTGTTCGGATATGTCAAGGGAGCTTTTACAGGCGCGAATAATGACAAGGAAGGTCTTATTGAATTTGCCAATCACGGGACACTGCTTCTTGATGAAATAGGAGAAATGCCGAAGAATTTACAGGTAAAGCTTCTGCGTTTTCTGGAAGATCAGAAAGTTCAGCGTATTGGCGACACTTCATTTAAAAAAATGGATGTACGCATTATTGCCGCGACAAACCGCAAGACTGAGAGTGAAAATGAACAGATCGGTCTCAGAAGTGACCTCTACTACAGGTTAAGTGAATTTCAGATTAATATGCCCCCTTTACGTGAAAGAGACAGTGATGTTCTGATGATTGCGCAAAACATTATTAAAAAGAACAGTCTGAAATTCAACAGCCCGAAGCTGCGTTTAAGTTCACGGGCAGAACAGGTGCTTTTACACTATGGCTGGCCTGGAAATGTAAGGGAGCTTGAAAACAAACTGAGCCGGGCATCTATTACGTGTGCGAATCAGATCATTGAGCCAAAAGATCTTCAGCTTATGGAATCATCATGTGGAAATTATACACTCAAAGATGCACGCAATCTTTTTGAGAAGGAATATATTGTAAATTTACTCAGAAGAGTCAGTTTCAATATCTCAGAGGCAGCCAAGATTGCAGATGTCAGCAGACCTACGCTTTACGATATGATTAAAAAACTTGATATTAAAATTGAAAACGATTCCAGAATTTCGGGTTCATAATCCGAATACATTCTTAACAAATGATTATCGCTCACCGGAACTGAGTTCAGCAATACATTCAGGCAGCTTTTCACTTAACATTTTCCAAATTGCAGTATCCATCAGAAAATGTTTCTGATTCAATTCCAGTTCAATACCGCAGTATGATGCGCCGTACTTTTTCCTTAATTCTTTTGTCAATCCGTCACTGGTTCCTTTGTAGGGGTAATTCTTTCTTACCCGTATTCCGGGGATTTTTTTCTTTATACTGCATGAAAGCTTCTCAGACAGATCCTTTTCCATTTCCCTTGACGGATCGTAGAGTATGCCGACATCATTATTCCGGACTGCACCGTCAAGTTCAGGGGTAAATGAGTGAATGGAGAAATGAATTACTTTCTTCTTGTCAGCGATATCATGATCTATAAGTTCAGTTACTTTATGATGATACGGTTTGTAAATATTATCAACAACATATGCTTTCTGGCTGACTGAAAGTTTGTTCGACCATTCAGACCATAGCATTTTATTGCCTAATGAGCGGTTCTGATCAATAAGCAGCCTGCAGATTGTTTCATAAACAAACATACAAATTGACTTTTTGGTAATAAGCGAAGCCATTTCAAGTGCGCCTGGATCGTATCCGCGATGTGTTTCAATTACCCCGGGGGCACTGCTGAATAGAAATGCATACTCTGACGGAACGTTGTTTCCACCATGTTCACAGGTAATAATTATTGACAATTGATTATACATTTACTAATAAAGGACACTCACTAATTCAGGCTGTATCTTCAGATCACTCAGTATTATATTTCCAGCTCCTCCTGCTCCACCGCCACCCCCAACTCTTGACGGGCGTCTTATAAGTCCAATTGTTTCGAATTCTGAAACAATTGATTCATTATAAGTCAGATTTACAATTGTAGCACCGGAATTCAACTGCCAGGTAACATTTTTACTTGCATAATGAATTGCACCATTTAAACTGAATGTTTTTCCACTATATCCAAGAATAATAATAGGATTGTCAACTGCAAATATCATTCCATTGAAACTGCTGTTATAAAATCCTCCAAAATCACTGATATTGGAGTTGCTGTACGCATAAATCAATATACGCGAATCACTTGTCATGTCCGGAAAATTACCGTTGACCTGCATACCTTTATTTACAAGAATTATCATTTTTCCACTGAATGAACCTGTACCTGGATTTACACTGTAAAAACCCCATGATGGAGGAGACATAACAGCATATCCATTGTATTTATTCGCCGCCGGACAGGTATTATAGAAAGTCTGCAGATCTGACGCAGTAATGGAGCCAGATGTCAACGACTTTCCCATTGCAATCAATTCAGCTGCTTTAAGGAATGTCCACGCACTGTCATTTTTATCACTCAGTCCTACAATATCAGCGATGCCTGAAATTGTTGCTTTTTTGTTATCCTGAATGCCATTTGTCACTTTTGACATATCTACATGACCGCTGTGGTGAAGTGTTTTACCGGACATAACTGTTGAAGTCACTACATTTGTATCGTTCATCCAGAGATCGCCGCCTATTGTAAACGTCTTATCCCCGGCGACATTACCTTCAACGCCAACCACGGAGTTGCATGTAAATGCAGCTTTCACACTCAGCATTGAACCGATATAAACTGCGCTGTCAACAGTCACTGCACCGTTAATTATGCTTAACAGCGATGGATTATACCCTGTTTTCAAACTGCCGAAAACATGCATTCCCCCGCTTCCATTGAATGCAAAACTCTGCCCGACATAAACATTTCCATAGATATTCATCTTTGTATCAAAATTTTTTCCATTTCCTGCGCAGTAAAGTCCGTAATTTGATTTACCTCCGGGTGTTACTGATGTATCTATTCCTGTCAATTTATAAATAGCAGTAATGGTTTTTTTTGAATTGGAGCGGCCGTAGCCTGTTCCTGTTACCTGCATAATCCTGTTTGCTTTATCAAAAGCTGAAATCATTGCAGAATACGAGTAACCATCCGTACCTAAAGAAACTTTTTTCTCACTCTTTGCATCTTGTGAATCTGAAACAAGCAGCCATTTATATGATGCATCTGTTTTGTATTTGTTAAGAATACCCCTGACAACAGCAGGCTGTAATTTACACTGACTCTCATATGCACTCAATGCTGCATTAGCGGCAAATGCAACAGTCCGGATTTCAGATACATTTGCAGATGACACTTTGTCTTTACTTGCAACAACAATTATTGAAACTCCGGCAATAGTGATTATAAAGAGTATTATAAGTGAAACAAATATTGCTACACCACTGTCATTGAATCGTACTGAGCCTGATGTCTTCATACTAACTCCTGTATATTTACAAATAGCAAATAAGACATATTCTAAAAAAGTCCGTTGTTTGAAATGTCAACAGTCTCATTAAGCAATCTCCATGCATAACTTCCGGATCGGTTGACTTTAATATTCGCTACCTTGACACTTCCCCCGGTATATGAATCAGCCTTGTTTGTGCTGCGCTGTAAAACCATTATTTTTATCGCTTTAACATATTTTTTCTTATTTACTGCAATAGTATCAGACCATATTATATTTCCAAGATCAATTTTCCTGATTTCAATTTTATTAATGACAAGCGATGCCACACCTTTACATACTGCTCTTAACTCAACTCTTGCGACAGGCAGTGCTGCTTTTATAGGAAGAATAATACTTCCCGTCTGATAACCCGGCTTGAAATAATCTGATGCAGCCAGTGTTCCAGAAGCGTTTACTATTGACCATCTGAGTGAATCTATATTTGACAATACGTTAATTCCGTTTGTTATGTTATATGTGAGTTTTATCCGCGATGCTGTATTTACGGTGAACTTGTTTGCAGTTGCCAATGTAACGGTTCCACTGCCGCTGCCGCTGTAATTCACGGCGAGATCACTTCCGCTCAGAGCGATCGCTGCCACACCTGTTTTTCCCCAATGACTTGTAACAAATGTATCTGCATTAAACAAAAGGCTGTCTGTAGCCAATTGCCCGAGCATGAACTGAAGGGCTTTTACATCACCTGCAAGGGTTGTCTCGACTGTACCTAATTTACGTTTCAGAGTGGTGTCAGTACCGATATAGTATTTAACACTGTCAACACCCCCGGTACTGTAACCGCTGTTGTCAATTGTTGCTTTATAAATTGTAAGTGTATCTGAAGGATCTCCCTGCCTTAGAATAAAAGATGATGAATCTGCAGCCAGGAATGTTTTAGGTATAACAGTGGCGTTATATGTACTTCCCGAAAGAATGTACCTTTTAAACCCGGTATTCCTGATCTCTCTTGACAACATAGATATTACATCGCGGGAACTGCTCTGAAGTGACGCCTCACGCTGCTGGGATGAGGTGGTTTTCAGCATTTTCTGCAAAGGTGATGAAATAAGCGCCATAACAATGCCCACAAGCGCCACATACAACAGAAGTTCAACAAGTGTAACCCCTTTTGAATTCAATTCACACCCCCGTAACATTTAATAGATCGTACACGCCCCGCGGCAGTATACTTCACAGTAACTGTTGCCACTGAAAGCAGTGTGCCTCCAGATGCGCTTGTGATTGTCCAGCTGCGTATGTACTTCATTTTGTCAACAGGAACTGTATCAGACGCATCTACGGGAGCAGCCATTGCCTTAAGTTCAACAAGTTTTTCCTGTCCGAGAAGATATGCGGTTTCCGACCCTTTTGAATCACTGCGCATAGTCATGGAATTTTTAAAAAAACCCATCATAATGACAAGTATAATACCGACAATTGCAATAGCCATAAGAAGCTCTACCATTGCAAAACCATCTTGTTTTCTTATTGTTTTATCCATGATGATCCTGTCCATTTATACAGCCGCATACCCTGGAACCCGCCGTTTACACCAATATAATATGTAGTTTTTTTCAACTTTGAAGAACTTATCAGAACATATCCGGTATCAATTGTGCCGATTGCATCCCTTTTTATCAGAAGGCTGTCTTTCCATAATAATTTAGCCCCTGAATCGGATGCAATTGCATGTTGAAACGGTGTCTTTGACGGACCTCCTGATGCAACTGCAAATCCAATACTTTTTGACAATGAAATTGTATCCATCTTTGTGTATCTGTCAACAATAAACTTTTTATTCTTAAATACAACTTTTCCCATCTTGTCATTTTTCATACTGAATGGACGTATACCTGTGAGCTCCTGATATACGCCCATTGCCTCTTTGTCAAGCTCAGCTGTTGCAACTATTTTCTGATACTTTATTACCGCAACAGCAGACAGAACAGATAAGACAGCAAGTACAAATACCAGTTCAATTACTGTAAAACCCTTATTGTTTTTGTACATCCAATCAGTCTCCTTAAAATTCAATTCTACGTTCCTGACCTGAAACAGTCAACATATTACGAGCATTTCTGTGTCAGTAGAGAACAGCAACCTGCTCAAGTCTGATCTTGACATCAGTCAACTTCATCGTACCGGATACCCCTGAAGCCGTGGGCTGTAATGGCATCTTTAAAATACCCATAGTAGAAAATTCGTTTATGATATCGTCAACATATGCAAGACAGAGCTTAGCACTGCCGCTGTTGAGCTGCCATGAATTATTTGATGATGCAAGATGAATGGCGCCTTTAATCGTATTTGTACCTGTACCGGATAATGTAATTTTCGCACTGCCGGTAAGATAAACAACGCCGTTAAAAACGGCATTGTCGGGTCCGCCGAACCCATTGATCTGTGCATTGCTGCAGGCATATATAAACATTCTTGATGTTGATGCCATTGTGCTGAAAGCCCCGTTTATATTAAGTCCGTTTTTTATCAGCCAGATTACTTTACAATTATAAGCTGTGGCGCTTGCAGTTAATCCTGCTGCATAAGAGCCATCGTAAAGAACCATATATCCGTTTACTTTACGCGACGACAAACATGTATCATACATTTTATTAATCATGTCAGAGGTTGCATTAGGTGGAATCTGCAATGCTTTTACCTCAAGACCTGCAGTATCTGCAGCCCATGGATTATCATTTACAGATCCTAAGGAAAGCTGATCTGCAATATCAGTGATCGTTGAAGACCGGTTATCTTCTGTCCCGCCGGTTACTCTTGCCATTTTTATCTTACCGCTGTGATGAACTGTATTAGTTGACATATTGATTAATGAAGAGCCGCTGTTGGTATCATTGAACCATGCATCCGAATTGATTTTCATCACTGCCCCGATATCCATGCGTCCTTCAATACCGGTTTTACCTTTAAAACTAATGCTGTTATTAATTTTAAACTTAGTTCCGATATATACTGCACTGTCAACTACAAGACCGGTCGCATCTGAGCTGCTTTCAAGCGTTGTGTTTTTTCCTGTTTTCAATACTCCATGAATTACTGTATTCGATGCCCCGCTGTTGAAATGAAAATCCGATCCGCAGTATACATCACCTGTGATATCCATTACCTTGTCAAAATTTCTTCCGTTTCCCGCAAGGTAAAGAGCATACTTTACATTATGAGACGGCTCAACCATTTCCAGTCCGGTTAATTTATAAATCGCGGTGACATTTTTCTCCTCTGATGAATAACCGTAGCCGGTACCAGTTATCTGGAGAATATTATTTACTTTATCAAATGCTGAAATCGCCGCAGAATATTTAAGTCTGCTGTCTCCAATATTAACTTTTTTCATTTTTTTTGAATCATCCGCAGATGAAACCAGAAGCCATTTATATGAATTGTCTGATAGATACCTGTTAAGTATTTCAGCAACCACCTGTGGTTCATTTGAAAGCTGGTTTTCACAGGAAATCAAAGATGCGTTAGCTGCAGAAGAAACATCTCTGATCGACATAGAATCGCCTGAGGCAATTTTGTCACGCGATGCCGCAGTAATGATAGTCAGACCTGCAATTGTCACAACAAAAAGAACTATTAATGACATCAATATTGCAATTCCATGATCGTTACAAGAGGGGTTTTTAATTTTCATAAGACAGATCCTGTTGGAATTTCATGATTTAACACGGCTTATATTTATAATCATATCTTACAGCATTAACGTTTAACTGTCAACTATTTTATCGATTAAATTAAAATAGCTAAATAACTTTCTTATTTGATTTTTATATAATACCCTGCGATAAACACTTAGCCGATCATGACTCCATTGTTCAAGCTGCCGCATAATCTGCTGCATAGTTTTTGAAGTTCAGACTTTGAGGGGGAATGACCGGTGATTTCAAGAATACGGGTTGCCAGTGTACCTTTTTCAAACAAAATGTCCAGAGGATTATAATTTTCTGATTTTTTCTTTTTTTCAATTCCATTAATACGAAAGTCTATATTTTTCCATAAATCATTTAGAGTACATGGCTCCCCGGGCGCTCCAAGCACCCGAAGATATTCACTGTCAGTTACTGATGCTTTTTCACCAAGGTGAATTGAATCGAGAAATGTACTGACCAGAGGTTCCTGAAGAATGCGTTTCTGATCGCTCAATGATGAGTATTTTTCACTGATGAGCATCTGCACTGTTTTAATTACAAGATCAGCAATTGCTAAATCACTGAACGGTGTCTCCTGAACATCAATGACCCGTATTTCAATTGTATTGCGCTCAAAACGGGCTATTGCTCCACGTGCATTGACCCACTCCTCCTGCAATATCTTCTGCGGATCAAACCAGTCGAGATCATGATATATTTTCTGAAGGATCTTCTCTTCATACTCTTTTTGTGTAAACACAGCTTCGGGAATCACGCTCCCTGTTATCGATGGTATTTTTATTGAATTTTTACGATATGTTTCCATACGTGTATCATGAAACCCTGTCGCTTTTGCATCAGCAAACGGAGATCCTGCTGACAATCCGGGAATAAGGGGCAATACAAGACGGATTGCCGCATGAAGTCTTCCGAATTCATCATCATTGGCAAAAGGTAAATTTATGTGCATGCTCTGGAGATTTGCCCACCCGTGCCCTTTACATGAGAATATTTTATCAAAAGCATTGTAAATAGGGCTGTAATCATGCGGCCACAGCCGTATTTCTTTATACGGATCCATAAAAGGGTGCATCGGACCACCCATGAGACAGGCATTGTATTCCGAGAGGATCTCATTGATTCTCCGAATGTTTTCATGAAACTTTCTGTCAAGACCATCAAGAGACTCTGCGGGCTGCGCGGTTTTAAGTTCTATAACATGAAGCGCAAGCTCATTGGACCATCCGATGTCCCCGCAGGTTACTTCATTTGTAATTGCCCCGTGAACTTTTTCAAGAACCTTATCAGTCAAAGGATTCACACTTAATGTCTCTTTGTCAACTATCATATATTCAAGTTCAATACCGAACCGTTCAAACAGATGATACACTGTATACGCTCATTTCTCTTGACTTTATAAATTCTGTGGAATCCAGCTCCACCCTTTTATCAATAAAAATATCCTGCGCCGTTTTTACTTATGATTCTTTTTAAAAACACTTCCATTATTCTGTCATAAAGAGCATTCTTGACAACCTGATCCTCAATCCCTGCATCGACATTGGGATTATCATTGACCTCCATGACATAGCAGGCTTTCCCGATCTGTTTTATATCTACTCCGTAAAGGCCATCGCCAATGAGCGCCGATGCCTTGAGAGCCGTTCGCACTACCTGACGGGGTGCGAGTTCAACAGGAAGCGTTTCAAAACCGCCTTCAAATTTGTGACCGGCACTGTCCCTTTTTATTATCTGCCAATGATTTCTCGCCATGAAATATTTACATACAAAAAGCGGTTTGCCATCAAACACCCCGACTCTCCAGTCAAATTCTGTAGGCATGTATTCCTGTACAACAACAAGATCGGACTTTGAAAGCAGTCTGTCTGATTCACACGTGAACTGCTCTTCTGTATCGACTCTGAGTACTCCCTGGGAAAACGCACTGTCGGGCTGCTTGAGCACACACGGAACCCCGATATCAGAAAGCACAGCCTCGTAGTTATCTTTGTGAAGAATACAGGTTTTCGGAGTAGGAATATTGTAATGGTCAAGCAGTTCCGCAAGGTAGACTTTATTAGAACATTTAAGTATTGATTCCGGATCGTCAACAACTACAAGACCTTCTGCCTTGGCCCTGCGGGCAAACCGGTATGTATGATGATTGACATTTGTTGTCTCCCTAATAAAAAGCGCATCAAATTCAGCTATTGTGCCGTAGTCATCCCGCCCGATTATCTCTGTATTGAACCCCATTGATTCCGCGGCTGATACAAACTTTTTTATAGCTTTCTCATTTGAAGGCCCCTCGGCTTCGTCGGGGTCCCAAAGGATCGCCATATCATAAGGTTGTGTCTTTCTTTTAATTGTACTGACCCCGTTACCAGCGAAATGCTCAGTCGCAACCTTGATGACAAAACTGAGATGATCATCAGGAATTTCTCCGGTAGAGATGGGATCAATGTCCTGAAGATGCCACTCGTCTTTACTATGGATAAATGTTGCCCGTAAAAGCGGTGCAGGAAACAGATTGTACAGATGAAGTGCAAGGCGGTCATATTTCCTGGCAACATTTTTTCCGAAATAAATACTGAGTGTAAACGTGTCTGATTGAAGTGCACACAGACTCTTCTGTATCATTTCATCCAGATCGTCGTCAACAAACCGCATAAGAGTCTGGGATTTAAGGTCCTGAATTGTTGTTATATTCGGCAGTGGTTTGTGCCCCCGGGCGGCCGCAAGAAGCGATACATAGTAACCGATACTCTGATACCGGTATGATTTACAAAGATTAAAAACACGCGCCTGGCGCAGTGAACTGTACCGGCTCTCGGTGAGATACTCCCTTGCGGATACAAGCTCAATACCCGGTATATCAAAAGTCCAGTCCTTCGGATTATTTACAACTATCAGATTCACAGTTTACTTCCTCTTGTTTTTCTATTATAAGTAAATTGGCATCGTGAGTGAGGATTCCAAGCAGAATCGAACATATCACTCTGTCAATTTTTTCTTCGTAGTATTGTCCTGCGTGAAGAGGATTGGGGTAAAGTGGTTCTGCTATATTGACAATTTTTTTGTCTTTGTTATACCCGTAAAGTACAACAAAGTGTCCGACCGGTATTCCTCCTACCGGATCATCGGCAAATGTTTCCGGGTTTTCACGGGGAGCCCTGTGCAGATAGGTGGAGCTCAGCCCTGTAATTATCGGGATCCCTTTTTTAAGATATTTTCTTATAAGTGATGCATTAAGATCATGATAACAGATCCTGCCGCCTTTTGACAGGAAATCAATATAACCGGCAGTTGAAAGTCGCAGCTTGTTTTTTTTCTTTATCCTCGCCTGTTCCTCAAGTTTTTCAATTATTTCTGCATGTGCCTCACCATCAATAAACCATGATGGATCAAATACCTGAAGATTATAGGTGTAGATTGTAGCCCTGTACCCTCTTTGCAAAGCATGACAGCCAAGAAACACCGCAAGTGTCCCGCCCTCGTCAAAGGCAGTCACTTCATCTATCACTTTGTCAATGGTAATATTGTCTTTATAATAATTATAAATTGCATGAAGACAGGTGGGGCCGCAAGTGGTCTCTGTCGGTTGAGGAAGAATGGTAAATGACAGTTGCGTTTCCATATGTCAGATCAGTAATTCTTTTGCAACTTGTTATTCAAAAAACATTGATACATTATATACTGTCCTGTTTTATCAGATGTAAATTACAGACCATTTTCTCTGAAAAACATTTAATTGTAGGCTGCTGATCTTATGTTTGTGATACTTTTCAGTAAAGTGTTTCATTTTCCATCACCGGATTGTCCGGATATGAAACAGGGCCACTTAATCTATATGGAAATTCTATAGGATTTTCATGAGATTAACAATGAAAAATTGCTTCAAATGTCAGTTTATTACTTTTTTTTACCAGGCTTTCATAATCAGGGTATCTATAATATACTTTTCCTGGACATTAACTTATCGATTATTTATATGATTCTGGAAATTTAGATGGCACACTCTTTGCATTTAATTACGTTATAAATTACTCAAAAGGAGTTTAAGAATGAACGTTGAAAAACTTACCCGCAAATCTCAGGAAGCAATAAGCAGTGCCAATGAATTGGCTATTGAAATGAATCATCAGGAAATAGTTCCTCTTCATCTCCTCCTTGCGCTTATTCGTCAGGATGATGGTTTTGTGGCAAATCTTATTACAAAAACAGGCGTTCAACTGTCAAGTGCAGAATCAGCAGCTCTTGACTTGTTAAAAAAATACCCGTCAGTAAGCGGACAGGGTCTTCAGACATACATGTCCAGATCACTGACAACGGTACTAAACGATGCACAGAAAAAAGCTGAGCAGATGAAAGATGATTATGTCAGCGTTGAGCATCTTTTTATAGCACTCATCGAAAAAGACAGTGATTGCAAGCTGTTTGCGCAGCGTACAGGTGTAAATCCCGGAGACATACTTGACACATTGCGCAAGCTTCGCGGCAATCAGCGTGTAAACTCAAAGGACCCGGAAGCGACGTTTGATGCTCTTGCCAAATACGCAAGAAATCTTACTGATCTTGCTAAAGCGGGAAAACTTGATCCAGTGATCGGCCGTGACGAAGAAATACGAAGGATAATTCAGATTCTTTCGAGAAGAACAAAAAACAATCCTGTTCTGATTGGAGATCCTGGTGTTGGAAAAACTGCTATAGTTGAAGGGCTTGCACTTCGTATTGTACGCGGTGATGTGCCTGAGGGGCTCAAAGGACGTCAGGTTGCTGCACTTGATCTTGGCGCACTTGTCGCAGGAGCAAAATTCAGAGGTGAATTCGAGGAACGGCTTAAAGCAGTGCTTAAGGAGATAACTGACAGCGCAAACATCATACTTTTCATTGATGAACTTCACACAGTAGTAGGAGCCGGAGCTGCTGAAGGGGCAATGGATGCAGGCAATATGCTTAAGCCCATGCTTGCCCGTGGAGAATTGCATACAATAGGCGCAACAACGCTTGATGAATACCGTAAGCATATTGAAAAAGATAAAGCTCTTGAACGGCGTTTTCAGACTGTGCTTATTAATCAGCCGTCAGTTGAAGACACTATTTCGATTCTTCGCGGACTTCGCGAACGCTACGAAATTCATCACGGAGTAAAAATCCGGGACAGCGCACTTATTGCGGCTTCAATGCTCTCTGACCGCTACATCAGCGACCGTTTTCTTCCGGATAAGGCAATCGATCTTATTGATGAAGCTGCTGCGAAACTCAGAACCGAAATGGATTCAAGTCCGCTTGAACTCGATGAGTCAATGAGGCGGCAGATGCAGCTTGAGATTGAAATTGAAGGGCTTAAAAAGGAAAAAGATGATGAGTCTAAAAATAGACTCATCAAGCTTCAGGAAGAAGTTGCATCAATAAAATCAGTTGTAAATACACTGAAATTGCGCTGGGAAAATGAAAAACAGCAGGTCACAAAACTTCAGACACTTCGCGAGAAAATCGAACATCAGCGCTTTGAACTTGACAAAGCTGAGCGGGAGTACAATCTCAGTAAAGCCGCTGAACTGCGTCACGGTACAATTCCTTCCCTGGAAAAGGAGCTCCATGATGCAGAAACAGCACTGAAAAACACAGATCAGGGAAACAGACTGCTCAAAGAGGAAGTTGACGAAGAAGACATTGCGGAAATAATCAGCCGCTGGACACACATTCCTGTCAGTAAACTTGTCGAAGGCGAAAAAGATAAGCTTCTTCACCTTGACAAACAACTTCACAAAAGAGTTATCGGTCAGGATGAAGCTGTTGATGCGGTTGCAGATGCAGTGATTAGAGCACGCGCGGGGCTTAAAGATCCTGACAAGCCGATAGGCAGTTTTATATTCCTTGGGCCTACCGGTGTCGGAAAAACTGAACTCGCGAGAGCTCTTGCGCAGAACCTCTTTGATGACGAGCGGGCGATGGTTCGCATTGACATGTCGGAATACATGGAAAAATTTGCCGTGTCACGGCTTGTCGGAGCGCCTCCGGGATATGTCGGATATGAGGAAGGCGGTCAATTGACAGAAGCAGTCAGGAGAAGACCATACTCTGTTGTGCTCTTTGATGAGATCGAGAAAGCACATGGTGATGTTTTCAATATTCTGCTTCAGATACTTGACGATGGAAGAATAACCGATGCACAGGGCAGGGTTGTCAATTTCAAGAATACCATTATTATCATGACGTCAAATATCGGATCACAGCTTATAATGGAGTATAGTGTTAAAAGCGACAATGAAAATATACGGAATATTATCACATCAGAACTGTCGAAATATTTCAGACCTGAATTTCTCAACCGTATTGACGAAACTGTAATTTTCCATACGCTGAAACCTGCTCACCTGACAGGCATTGTGGATATCCAGCTTGAACGGTTTACAAAAAGGTTAGCAGATCTGAAGATTACACTTACAGTAGATGATGATTCTAAGGTGCTTCTCGCAAAAAAAGGATATGACCCGGTCTATGGTGCGAGACCGCTGAAAAGAGTAATCCAGAAAGAACTGGAGACACCGATTTCAAAAATGCTGATCGGAGGAGAGATTCCTGAAAATGGGAATATAATTATCAGTGTTGATAATGACAGGCTTGTTTTTAAAGCACAGTGATAACATGCGAACCCATGCACTTTCACCGTTCTGTGTGGAAGTGTATGGTTCTTTTAGTTCAACTTATGTTTTTTTTCAAGATATCCCCAGCATATATTGCGAATTTGTATTTTAACAGGGTAATTACTTATCAGGGATTTTCACTATTCTGATATTTCAATTGTGCCTATCTTTCTGATTTATAATAAATTAATCCTCTAAGGATATACGTATTTCAATGAATCACGATTCTATTAAAAATAAATATTCAGACAAAACAGACAGTTTTGATCAGTTTTTGATGCCGGAGCTGCCCTCAGAGACTGTCCGTATTAAATCAGACACGCATTCGTATGAGTCAATATCATTTACACTGCCTGATAATTTGTCTGAACTGATTTACTCGTATCATAGCAATTTAAAATTACCTGTAAATACGCTCCTGCTTTGTGCATTATCAATTATTCTTTCCAGATACTGCCGGCAGTATCATCTTATCATAACAAAAGGGTCATTTTTACAAGTAAACAACAGCGCTGAAATAAGATTTTCAAATCATAAAATAAACATAGACGAATCATTGACTTTTAGAGACTGCTGTACTGCGATTCTGAATTCTGAAACCAGTCCTTGTTACTGCACAAAAATAGTTTATAAAAAAAGCTCAGGTTCTTTACCGGACTCAATTCAGAAACCGTTATCGCCTGTAATCTTTTTCTCTTCAGAAACATTTGATCATGATTCTCTGAAACAATGCGCATCCATTCTCAATTCAGAGGTGATTTTCAGTGTTTGCAACACCGGCAGCACCTTAACATGTTCAGTTGTATTCGACAATCATCTTTTTCACTCTGATTTTATCAACCGTTTCACTGCGCATTTTCAATGCACATTAAGCAACTGCTTATCAGATAAAAACGCACTTATTTCTGATATTGAGATCATGTCCGGTGATGAACTGAATATGATTATTTCATCATGGAATTCCACGGAATACACGATTCATGATTCCCGCAGCCTCTCTGAGCTCTTTGATTTACAGGTTCATATGCATCCTGATGCCACTGCGCTTATAACGGAAAATTGTTCAATTGATTTCAAATCATTATCTGATCGTGTCAACTGCCTCGCAAATGCACTTATAAATAAAGGTATTCATGCCCAGCTGCCTGTTGCGGTCTGCATGGACAGGTCAATTGAACTCATTACAAGCATAATCGCAATTGTCAAAGCAGGCGGAACCTATGTCCCGCTTGACCCGTCATACCCCATAGCGCATGTCAATTTAATACTGAATGACTGCACACCAGCCCTTGTTCTGACAGACGAAACATACAAAGCATTGTTTGTCAAGTCAGATTCAGAAGTATTATTTGTTGACGATTCTTTTTTTGCGAAAAATCACTGTATCAAACCTGTAGAAAATTCACCAATAGATCCCGACACCAGATTTTATATAATGTATACATCCGGTTCGAGCGGAAAGCCCAAAGGTGTCGAGGGTATTTACAGAGGAATACTTGACAGGCTTTACTGGATGTGGGATGTTTTCCCATATACAGACAGCGACATATGCTGCAGCCGCACACCTGCCGGGTTTGTAGATCATATCGCTGAAATTCTCGCTCCACTTTGTAAAGGTGTTCCGATTGTCATAGCTGACGGCAGATCGACATCATCAGCTTTTAATTTCGCACAACTGATGATAAAATATAAGATCAGCCGGATTCTCATGGTACCGTCACTGCTTCAGTCGCTTTTACATTGTGATACAGAAATTCTTTTGAACCTGACAGATTTGCGATATGTTTTTTCAAGTGGAGAAACACTTGGATCGTCTCTTGTCAGGCTTTTCTACCAGCACATCCGCAATGCCCGTCTTGTCAACATTTACGGTTCAACAGAGGTCAGCGCTGATGCTACATACTATGAAGTAAAACGTTTTTTCGCCGGTGATGTTCTTAAATATTTTACCCAGTCAATTGACCTGCCCGGCGGACTGAAAGAGACAATAATCGATGGATATAACAATCCGATAAAATCAGACAGGATTACAAGTGAAAATGTTCCGGTTGAAGTTATAGCAGGACGGTTTCATTCATCACAGATTGCCGATTATCCACTTGCTCCGGAGCAGTATTTCAAGAAGCTGTATACAGATGTTTTTCCATATGTAATAAACACCGCCGCACCGACTTTTATCGGCCACATGACATCTGCGCTTCCTGATTTTGTCCATGATATAAGCAAGCTCATATCACAGTTGAACCAGAATCTTGTCAAAATAGAAACTGCAAAGTCTCTTATTTTTCTTGAGCGGGAAACATTGGCCATACTTCACAGATGTTTCTATAATATGAGTAATTCTTTTTATGACCAGTATGTACAGAAGCTCAACTCTAATCTCGGACTTGTAACCACAGGCGGAACCACTGCGAATATCACCGCTCTTTTAACAGCCCGCAACAAAGCCCTTTTCCCTACATACTCGGACTTTGCATCATCCGGTAAAAGCATTTATCGTATACTGCGTGAAAAAGGCTATGAAGACATGACCATTCTCGGGACACACAGGATGCACTACTCAATTCGTAAAGCAATCTCTGTGCTTGGTCTTGGAATTGATAATATAATGTATGTTGAAACTGATGATCAGGGCAGACTTGACACAAGAGATCTAGAAGATAAAATCAACATGTGTCAATCACGTAAAATTCTGGTACTCGCAATTATAGGAATAGCAGGCGCAACAGAAACCGGACAGATTGACCCTCTTGACGACATTGGGCAGATTGCACAGACTTACGGAATTCATTTTCATGTTGATGCAGCCTGGGGAGGAACAACAATTTTTTCAGAGCGATACAAAAGTAAACTTGATGGAATCGAAAGGGCCGACTCGATAACATTCTGCGGTCACAAGCAGTTATATCTGCCGCAGGGAATCAGCATCTGTCTGTTTCGTGACCCTGATCAGCTTCAGTTTGCAGCTACAACAGCATCGTATCAGGCTGCAGCAGACTCCTATGATGTCGGCAGGTTTACCCTTGAAGGTTCCCGTTCTGCGATTTCCCTGTGCCTCCATGCAGCATTGCAATTAATAGGAAAAAAAGGCTACGAATCTCTTGTCAACTACAGCATGGATCTTACATCGTTTTTTGTCAGGACTATATTGTCAAGTACTGCGTTTGAACTGATCGGAACTCCGGATCTTAACATTGTCAACTATCGCTATGTTCCTCTGCGATTCAGAGACAGGGCACTGCAGCATACACTTTCATCCGATGATAACATTGAGATAAATGATTTCAACAGAATTATGCAGCAGCGGCAGTTTCTTAAAGGTAAAACCTTTGTATCAAAAACAACCCTGACACATACCCGCTATGCATTAAAAGAGATTGTTGTATTCAGGGCAGTGCTTTCCAATCCGCTTACTACCTATGCTGATCTTTATCTTGTGCTTGAAGACCAACTGTCAATTGCTCATGAGATCAGTTCTCTTGAAAAATGCGCAAAACTCGGCGATCATTACCAGATCACAGTACTTCATGAAAATGAACGCATGTTTCAGGATAATCCGACAACCCCGGAATCAGATGAAAAAACAATCCCTATTGGTAAACCGCTTTACAACAGCACTGCTTATATCCTTGACAACATGCTTCGTATCTGTCCAATCGGTATTCCCGGTGAATTGTATATTGGAGGCGCAATTGTTGCGCGCGGATATTTCAACAACAAGACTCTTACTGATGATGTATTTATTAAAAGTCCATTTAAAGCGCAAGACCGGTTATTCAAAACAGGTGACCGGGCACGATATCTTAGTGATGGTTCAATTGAATTCATGGGACGTCTGGATGATCAGCTGAAAATCAATGGCTACCGAATTGAACCATCAGAGGTCGAATTTCATATAAGCCAGATTGACAGTGTATGCCATTGTAAAGTCGCAGCCCTTACAGAAAAAAACGGTTATAAAAAACTGACCGCATGGCTTGTACTGAAACCCGGCAGCTCATCAGAAGAAATAAAAACCAGTCTTACAGGCAAGCTGCCTGAATACATGATACCGACATCCTACCATGTAATTGACAAAATGCCTCTTTTACCAAATGGCAAAATAGACAAATCCGCTCTTCAGAAACTTTAATACAGAGCTGAAAAACAATATCATAACTCAGTTGTTTTTAGATTCTATATCTTTTACTTCTGTAATAAATTCGCTGATATCCTTGAATTTTCTATAAACTGATGCAAACCGGACATAGGCAACTTCATCAAGTTCATACAGCTCGGTCATGACAAGTTTCCCGATATCATTGCTTGGCACTTCCATTTTTCCAGATTTTTCAATGCTGTTTTCTATTTTATCAACAATACTTTCAACTTTCTTCATACTGACCGGCCGTTTTTTACATGCTGCAACAATACCTGACATGAGTTTCTGACGATCATAGGGCTCACGGCGCTGATCATTTTTTATAATTGTCAATGCAACATTTTCAATATATTCGTATGTTGTAAATCGTTGACCACATCTCAAACATTCCCGGCGTCGTCTTACTGCGCGCCCCTCCTTACTTGATCGTGAGTCTACAACCTTATCTTCACCATGGCTGCAGTAGGGACATCTCATGAGTACCTCCATATATATTATGTGGTTGAATTGCAGTTTTGTAAGACAAAGCTGACCCTTGTTTTCGTTTTCACAATGGAGTTGAAGTCAACGAATAGAGCTTTGTCAGGTATCAGAAACATAACTTATTCACTTATTGACTATCATAACAATATAATACAACAGTCAACTACATACATCTGATTTGCTGTCAGAATTCAGCCGAAACAAAAATTCTTTCTACTGAAAGAACTGGCTTGCCTGAGTATAAAATAAGTCTATCATTAATAAAAATAATATTGCAACGTCAAATTGCAACAAATTCAATGCATCAGCAGATTAAAACTGTGCATTCATGACAATACCTGTTGAAGATAAATCGGAGCTTATTGACGGGTTAAAATTAACTGATGATAACACTTTCCCAACTTTATACTTAGACGATGCCCTTATATCAAGAATTGCAACTATACGGTTAAGAACCATTGTACCAATGCAGATTGATGATACAAGTTTATACTTCTGGGCTTTTTTCCGGATATCATTATACATTGTACGATAATCATCATCTGTCCACTTCCAGTACTTCTGTCCGATGTTGTATTGTTCATCAGGTTCCCGGTTAAGTCCCATTGCGGAATTGTAAGATAATACATTATCAAATTCCCCTATCATCTGCCAGTAGCGGTTATCATTTCTGCTTCCATTTGCCCCCGCAAGTAAACCGGCATACCCTCTTGAATCAGTATACAGTTTTCTTGAATAGCTTTCAGCGTATATTGCACCAAAAATTGAAAACATATCAATGGCCAGATATGCTATTGCACTTCGATTACGTCCGATATACTGGTGCCCTGTTCCAGGAAGAAGAAGGGACATGCCCATAGCCAGCTTCGATGATTTCATTGACTGACTATAATCAGTGAACAGGTTGACAGTATCAGTAGTCACCTGTTCCTGAACAGATATCTGGGAATAAGCAGACTGCAATAATAAAGCACACCATATCATTGTAATCAATATAATTTTATTCATTAAAAACGAACCTCAAGTGCGTAACCGTTTGCAATACCGGAACCGCTGTTTACTGCAATACTTTTCAGATTTATATGCTGCCACATTGATTGTTTTCCCAGAAGTTTATCATTATATGCCTTTGCACATATACCTGCATCAATGGCGCTGAGTATGTGGTTAACCAGAAGTAAAGTCCATACAGTCTGTGAAATTTTAAACTGCTTATTGGCTTTTTTCATTTTGTCTTCATATGAATCGCGGTTTTTTGAAAAACCAAAAGCAATTGTTGTAGAATCAGCTTTACTTACAATAAGATATGAACTGTCAGGCACACCTGTGGTTGTATCTTTGGGATATCGGAAAAAATTAGTATCTGTCAAATTGAAGTTTTCATCCAGTTCCGGTACAGCATCATCCCAGCCCTGTATATATGGTCCGGCTTCATCACTTACAAGGTTATAAAAATCCTTTGATTTACTGGAAAAATTCTTATCCGGAAGATCACCGTACTGCAGAAAGATCGAATCTACATACGAAGTATCCATTGTACTGGTACCTGTTGATTTATCAAAAGAATTTTTAAATGTATTAAAATATTTGAGAAATTCACTTGAACTGTAATGTTTATCTGCAAATGCATGGGCATCATCAGTCTGATTGTTGCCTCTCACATTGAAACCTATTGCAGTAGCTATTATACCGACTTCAACTGCTCCGAAAATTGCTGAGCGTATTCCGTTTCTTGCATATGCCTCCCCGGTACCAGGAAGAATCAGTGAGAGAAGCATGGCGATTTTTGGATTCCGGTAACTTTTCAGATTTCTCGCAAAGTTAATTGAATCAGTAGCCTCAATCTTTACAGGAACGACATCAGGTTTTGATTGTACCAAAACAGGTCCTGCGGCCTCTTTTACAATTGTCTCTTTTTTAGTGGAGTCTGTTTTCTGAGCAGCAGTCTCAACAGTACCTGCAGATGTGTCTTTGACAGAAGGAATTTGTGTCACTGTATCTTTTGGTTTCTCAGGTTTCACAGCCCCAAGCAGATCTTCCTCTGCACCATCAAGAATAAGCTCTTCATCAGATTCTTCGGTTTTTTTATCTGCAGAATTTATCAGCGAATCACCTTTGGGCGTATTTGCAACAGTTTTTTCTGCGGCAACTGTCTCTGACAGGTTGAGGATGTCTTTGTCTGTATCATCAATAAGAAGATCCTCATTGACAGCCGCAGACTTATCTTTGGCATTCTGAACAGAAGTTGTATCAGCAGACAAGCTGACAACAAATACACTGATCAACATAAACCAAACGCATCTTTTTATCACACTATTCATAGTTCCCCACTATACCAGCAATGCCGGAATTTTGAGCTGTAGTTTAAAGTATCTATAACTCTATGTATTATTTACAAAATAATTTTACATTGAAAGCCGTTAACGTATCCGGTAATAACTTGCTAAATACCAAGAACATCTTTCATTGTATAAAAACCGGCACTCTGACCATAAAGCCATTTTGCAGTAGTTACAGCGCCACGGGCGAAAATATCTCTGCTGTGAGCCATATGACGCAACTCAATACGCTCGCCAAGTCCGGCAAAAAGTACAGTATGATCACCGACAATATCCCCGCCGCGTACCGCATGCATTCCAACCTCTGTTCGCTTCCGTGCATCAGGGTAATTACCCTCGCGGCCATTAACTACTGCTTCATCGTATAATAAACCAATTTCCTTTGCAATAATTTCACCAAGACGTTTTGCAGTTCCACTTGGAGAATCTTTTTTGAATCTGTGATGCGCTTCAATGATTTCAATATCAAATTCATCTTTAAGCTTTGATGCTACCATCTGAGTAATTGAGAAGAGAAGATTTACCCCGAGACTTGTATTCGCACTGACAATCACCGGAACTTTTTTTGCGGCATTTCTCGCTGCATCCAGATCAATATCAGTAAGACCGGTTGTGCAGGTCAGTAGTTTCATATCTTTCAAAGCAGCATTGGCAAACAGATTTCTGCTTGATGCCGGAGATGAGAAATCAATAACAACTGCATTTTTAAAATCAACAGAGTCAATATTATCAACAACTTTTATTCCCAGAAGCCCCCGGCCTATGCAAACTCCGTAATCTGTACCATTTTTAGGATGACCACTATATTCAATGCAGGCCCGAAGTCTCAATGATTCATCATCTAATACAATCTTAGCTACTTCAGCACCCATTCTACCGAGTGCACCAACGATTATAATATCAATTGTCACGAATTACTCCTGTTATGTTTCATAAATTCGTAAAAGATCGTTAATTATTGTTGATATCAAAAGTAAGAAGGAAGAAAATGCAATTATCCCGGTCTGCTTGACAATTAAATTTTCAGGTTCCTATCCACCCCGTACTTTAAAGATCAATTAATACAATCTATAAATATATATAATGTTATTAATAGATTCTGTGAACTCTTTTGTAAAAAAATCTATTCTATGTTCCATTTAAACAACAATAGTTTACTTTCATCTTTACCTTAACCTATCAATGTCAGTATAATTAACATAATCCATGTATTAAAAGAAGTTCTGTTACATTGATTTTATTTCTTAAGCACGGAGCAATGAAAGATTGGTACGCTATAATCTTGATGATCTTCAGGAAGACATGGTTCTTGGTGAATCAATTTTTCTTCCATCAGGTGAACTGCTCCTTGCTGCCGGTTATAAAATCAAGGAGCGCTACCGGGATCGGCTCAAACAACTCGGATATCAGGCAATACTTATTCAGGTTGAAGGCACTGAAGGTGTCATGCCTGAGACTACGGTTTCTGATGCTGCACAGAGGGAGATGAACTCAGCCCTTGACACATCATCAAAAGAGCTTACATCTGCAATCAGCTCATTTAAAAACAAAAGCAGCGAAAAAGTCCGCGATATTATCAAGGAAAACCATCTTTACCTTAACAAATACATCATGAGTTCCGGAATGGTCAAGGCTCTTGATCAATTTGTAAATGAAATCATGAGTCAGCCGGCAATTGTCCTTAATCTCAGCGCCATGCAGCAGACACAGAACGGATTATTGTCGCATGCAATGAATGTCACAATAACCTCGCTTTGCATCGGCAAGCGTTACAAGTTTTCATATGAAGAAATGAAACAGCTTGGAATAGGAGCCCTCAATTACGATCTTGGAATGATCGGCTTACCAAAGGAACTTATAGAGAAAAACTTTTCTGAATTCAATGAAGACGATGGGAAGCTCTATCGCCAGCATACAGTTTTTGGATTTCTCATGTTGTCACAAAATCACGCAATACCATCGACAAGCGCCGCTGTCGCTCTGCAGCATCATGAAACACAGGATGGAAATGGATACCCGCGCGGAATCAAGGGTGATAACCGCCCTCCGCTGAAAGATTTTTCCCGTCAGAATATGATCCACCGGTTTGCTGAGATTGTTTCGGTTGCGGATGCCTACGATCAGTTTATCTCAGGTAGGCCGCTTGAAGGAATTGCGCCGCAGAATGTAAATCAGGCTACAAAAAAACTCATTTCCCTCAGTCAGACAAAACTTAATTCTGAAATTGTAAAGACTTTACTTTCCATAGCCCCGGTATATCCTGTAGGCGCCCGTATCCGGATTATACAGGCACCCACACCCCAGCTTATCGGCTATTACGGTGTTATTGCAAAAGATAATCCGATGAATCTCGAGACTCCGCAGATTATTATCTTCGAATCAAAAAACCATCAGAAGATCAATCCAGTGCTGATTGATCTTTCCAGACATAAAGGATTTTCACTGGAACTTGTGGTCTGACTGTCATTATATTTACAAACAGTTAATCCTGCAGAGCTTTTTTCTTCAATTCGGAAAGTAAATTAAGCGCATCAATCGGAGTCAGTCCGTTGATATCAAGATTCTGAAGCTGCGACAGGATCTCCCCGTGAACTGTATCCATGATGTTAAGCTGAACCTCCTGTACGGATGAGAACAGGTCAGTCTGGACTTTTGCGAGATATTTCACATCTTCGCGGTGACGTGCCAATACCGGTTTATGGTCTGGGGTCAGCTCCATGTTTTCAAGATTTCCCAATATTTCCCGGGCGCGCATGATTACCTTTCGCGGAACACCGGCAAGACGTGCAACCTGTATACCGTATGAATGATCACAGCTTCCTGTGTCAATTTTACGAAGGAAAATAATCTGATCGTTCCATTCCTTGACTTTTACATGAAAATTTTTTATCCTCGGATACAGAAGGGACATTTCAGCGAGTTCGTGGTAATGTGTGGCAAACAGCGTTCTGGCCCGTCTGCCTGCTGTTTCATGAATATATTCTGCTACTGCCCATGCAATACTGATCCCATCAAATGTGGATGTTCCGCGCCCGACTTCATCCAGAAGGACAAAACTGTCATCCGTCGCGTTATTCAGAATATTTGCAACTTCTATCATTTCGACAAGGAACGTACTCTGACCGCGGGCAAGGCGGTCTGATGCGCCTACACGGGTGAAGAATTTATCAACTATTCCGATCTGTGCAAAACTTGCAGGCACAAATGATCCCATCTGCGCCATTATCGCAATAAGTGCATTCTGACGTAAATAGGTTGACTTTCCGGCCATATTCGGACCAGTGATGAGAAGTACCTGAGATTCTTTTTTTAAAATTTCTGTATCATTTGGAACAAACTGATCAACACCGGGCATACGCTCCACTACAGGGTGACGGCCGTCTTTAATCACCAGATCCGCAGTCTCTGTGAGCAGCGGCCTTGTATAGCCATACTCAGCGGCAATTCTCCCGAGTGAAACAAAAACATCAATTACGGCAATCGCATTTGCGGCCTGCTGAATGCGTACACATTCCTGAGCAATATCTTTTCGTAAAGCAACAAAAAACTCATACTCAATGCCTGACAACCGTTCCTCGGCACCAAGAATCTTCGACTCCATCTCCTTGAGCTCGGGGGTGATGTATCGTTCTCCATTGACAAGTGTCTGTTTACGTATGTAATCCTGCGGAACAGAATCTGAATTTGCTTTTGATATTTCGATATAATAGCCGAAAACCTTATTATAGCCGACTTTGAGTGAATTTATTCCGGTACGGATGCGTTCAGTTTCCTGCAGCCTTGCGATCCATTGCTTTCCATTTATTGATGCATCCCGGATTTCATCAAGTTCAGCTGAGATTCCGGCCTTGATAATGCCGCCGTCTCGAATTGACAGAGGCGGATTATCATTTATCGTCGCAGTTATGCGCGACGCAAGTCCATCAAACCCGCTGAGCGAATTTGCAAGCGAGACAACAGTCTGATTCCTGATTTCCGACAGTGTCTTTACAATTTGAGGAAAAGTATCAAATGAATTGCGCAGGGCAATCAGATCACGTGCATTGGCGCGTTCAAAAGAGACACGGCCTATAAGGCGCTCAATGTCAGCTACCCGTTTGAGCAGAAGTTCAATTTCAGCTCTCACAAAAGTGTCTTTTTTAAATATTTCCACACAGTTAAGACGCTCGGTTATCGCGGCGATATTTTTAAGCGGATGGGTAATATGACGCTTCAGGAGCCGTGCGCCCATTGCAGTGCCTGTTTTGTCAAGAACAGAAATAAGTGTTCCGCCGATATCGTCCTGCTGCATAGGCCGCAATAGTTCAAGATTTCTGATCGTTGCAGGATCAAGCTCGGCATACTCTGAAAGCGACCGCGGAGCGATTGTTGTAATGTGCCTGAGATCATTTTTCTTCTGTTCCTTGAGATACAGTAAAAGTGCTCCTGCCGCACAGACACCATTTGAATACTGCTCAAGACCCATTCCATCAATTGATACAATAGTAAAGTGTTTTTTGATTGCATCCACTGCATTATCATAGACAAATTTCCATGTATCATAACGGGAGACAACAATGCTCCTGTACAGGCTGTTTAAGACATTCTGTACAGGATGATTGTCAATATCACTCAGCAGTACTTCACTTGGATCAAGACGGACAAGCTCCTTCTCCAGTTCATCAAAAGGGATCTCCTCAACCTGAAAAAGCCCTGTTGACAAATCACACACAGCAAGTCCGGCAGTTTTATCCTGACAGTGAATGCCGACAATAAAATTATTGGCTTTCTCTTCAATGAAACTGTCTTCTGTAGCTGTCCCTGCGGTGATCACTTCAACAACATCTCTTTTGACAAGACCCTTTGCAAGCTTCGGATCCTCAGTCTGTTCGCAGATGGCTATTTTGTAGCCTGCCTTGACAAGCCGGTTGGCATATCGGTCTATTGCATGGTGAGGGAAGCCGGCAAGAGGTGTGTTATCAGTACCTCCGTGATTGCGGCTTGTCAGAGTTATTCCAAGTACCCGTGATGCGATTTTTGCGTCATCGTTGAAAAGTTCAAAAAAATCCCCCATACGATACAGGAGCACTGTATCGGGATTTCTCGATTTGATCTCATTATATTGACGCATGAGAGGCGTTGCATCATTTCTGATTACTTCAGAAGCCACGGGTATTGTACTCATTTATGTTTTCGTATCTCTTTGTAAATGTGTCTGTTATTTTTTTCCTGTTTTTCCATTGTCTTGCTGAGGCTTCTCATCTTCGGGAAGAAACTCAAGAAACACCTCATCATCATCGGATTGTTCATTGTCAGAATGTGCAATGTCCTTATTTCCTTTTTTTGCTTCTGCCACTGTATCATCTGTCACAACCTGATCTTTCTGAAGCGGTTCTGTCCCTTCATCATCGAATGATATCTCAAGATCAAAAGTTTCCTCATTGTCTCCATTTGCATCTGTTAACCCACCCTGACCGGTGCTCTTCTCTTCCATATCATTCTCCTGATCATCAATTATTGGTTCCTGTGAAATACTGTTTTTATTTACATCATCGTAAGAAATCGATTCTTTTTCAGTGCTGTCTGCATCATCAATTGCAATTTCAAATACTGCCGTAGGTTCAGGTGCCCTCACATCTTCAGACTCAGACTGCCCTCTGCCTGAGGTCTCCTGAATACCAGGCTCTAATTTGTCAACATCTTTTTTTCCCACTGCTGTTTCAAGCAGTGCTTCGTCAAGCTCAGCCTCGGGATTATCACCATGCGAGAGTTCCTCAATAGAAAGTTCTTCCATTTTTTCACGGGCAATAGCTTCAAACTCTTCGATTCTTGGAAGATCAGACAGTTTATTAAGGCCAAAGTATTTCAGGAACTCCTGCGATGTAGCATACAGTAAAGGTCTTCCCGGCTTTTCACTTCTGCCGTTAATGACAACAAGATTTTTTTCAAGCAGTGTCTTCATGGCACCATCACTTACAACCCCGCGTATCGCTTCAATTTCAGCTTTACTGAGAGGCTGTTTATAAGCGATAATCGCGAGACACTCAAGAGCCTGAACCGAGAGTTTCTTTGATGCTTTTTCTTTAAATATCTGACGAACCCAGGTGTAATAGAATGAAACTGTGCGGAACTGATAACCGCCGCCGATTTCAACAATTTCGAAAGGGTGACGTTCCTTCTGAAGCTGTACGTTGATTTTGTCAACCATTTTGCGAATCTGACGGGCATCAGGATTGTCAGGGAGAATTGCCTTGAGCCTTGAAACAGTCAGAAGCTCATCAGATGCAAATAACAATGCCTCGAGAATGCGAAGAGTGTCTGGTGATGAATTATCGGGTGTAGTATTTGACAAATCCTCATTTGATTCAAATACTTCTTCTGATTCCTGCTTACTCATTAGACCTCCGGTTGTAGATTAATAAAGTCTATAATATTATTCATTGTCTGGCTGTAATGATTGACTTATGTCAGATTCCCCGCCTTGATTCCCGATCTTTGGCGGACTGTGTTTCAGGACAAAAATAGGACCGAAATTTTCCTCCTGCCTGAAACGGATCTGCTGCATCTTTACAAGTTCAAGTATTGCCATAAAAGTCACTACAAGCACAATTCTTCTATAATCACCTTCAAAAAGTTCTTCAAAAGGAACCTCCTCGGAGTCAGCGATCTTCGATAAAATATGCTCAATCTTATCGTCGATTTTCACATTATCAACATTTACAACATGGCTATACTCAACGGGATGTTCTTTTGCACGTTCCAGAATGCGTCTGAAAGCACTCAGTATATCAAAAATACTTAGATTTCCAAGATCAACATCATCCTCTGAAACATCGGCTTCAATTGCTTCGGCTTTTCCGCGGACATATGACCCGAATTGTTCAGATTCAAATACTTTAAGGGTACCGGCAGCTTCCTTGAATTTTTTATACTCCAAAAGCTGAGCAATAAGCTGATCTCTGTTGTAAATTCCATCTTCCTCCTCTAACTCTTCATTCTCCTGCGGAGGAAGCAGCTCGCGGGCTTTCAGACGAATCAGGGTTGCAGCCATGTGAAGATATTCAGATGCAACATCGATATTAAGATCCCTGATCATGTCAAGGTACTCAAGATACTGCGTTACGATTCTGGAAACTGAAATATCAACAATATTTACTTCAGATTTATTGACAAGATATAGCAGCAGGTCCAGCGGCCCTTCAAACAGCTCTAACCGAACCTCATATTCCTGCTGTTTCATTGACACGCACATACCCCGTTTTTAAAAAATAGCAGTTGGAAATTGAACCAGTAAGAAGAACCGTTTTTACTGAACACCTGAAAACTGCCTAAGAAAACAAGCAACAATCTGTATTTCAAATGATCCTGATTTTTCGTCTAAAAGATAATTCAAGGAGCCCGTTCTGACCAGATCTGAATTTAAAGTACCAGGGTAAATTACACTTACCCTGGTACTTTAAAGTTGATCAATTTATTCAACAGTTACACTTTTTGCAAGATTTCGTGGCTGATCAATTTCGCAGCAGCGCATTGCAGCAATATGATATGCAAGAAGCTGCAGTGGAATAACCGTGAGTAACGGGCTTAAAATCGGAATCGTTTTAGGAATGTAGATCACATGACGGGCATGTTTTTCGATTTCTTTATCACCCTCATTGGCAATCGCAATAATACTTCCGCCACGCGCTTTAACTTCCTGAATATTCGATATGACTTTATCATAAATACTATCTTTGATTGCAAGTACCACTGACGGCATGTCTTTATCAATCAGGGCAATTGGTCCGTGTTTCATCTCTGCAGCAGCATAACCTTCAGCATGCACATAGGAGATCTCTTTAAGTTTCAGCGCACCTTCAAGAGCCACCGGGAAATTGTAAGAACGGCCCAGATAAAGAAAATTATTCTTTTTATAATATATCTGAGCAATCTCTTTAATTTTGTCATTGAGTTTAAGAATCTCTTCAACCTGGGATGGAATTGCCTCAAGCGCATTGGCAATATCTACGCCTTCACTGTGAGATATCCTGCGCATACGCCCCAGAAGAAGAGTTAGAAGCGACAGCACTGTAAGTTGTGATGTAAACGCTTTTGTGGATGCAACCCCGATCTCAGGTCCTGCATGAAGATAAACCCCACCATAAGTTTCACGAGCTATGCTTGATCCCACTGCATTGCATATCCCAAGAACAGTTGCACCCTTATTTGATGCCTCACGCAGCGCTGCAAGTGTATCGGCTGTTTCGCCAGATTGACTAATGACAAAAACAAGCGTTTTCGGACCGATAATCGGATTACGGTATCTGAATTCTGATGCATATTCGACTTCAACCGGTATACCGGCAATATCTTCAATCATATACTCACCGACAAGCGCGGCATGCCAGCTTGTTCCACAGGCGACAAAAATAATTCTTTCAATTCCGCGGAGTTCATTATGAACAATATTGAGTCCATCAAGACGTGCAGTACCTTCCGAAACAAGTAATCTTCCACGCATTGCATTTTTAATAGTCTGAGGCTGTTCAAAAATTTCTTTAAGCATGAAGTGATCATATCCGCCTTTGGCCAGTGCCTCGGCATCAAATTCCAATTGACAAACTTCAGGTGTGACTGAAATATTGTCAATTGTTGTCGTATGATACATTCCATCACGTCTCAGCTCAATAAGATTATTATCCTTTAAATAAATAACCTTTTTAGTGTGGCGAACAATTGCTGATGCATCGGAAGCAAGGAGCATCTCATCGTCACCTACTCCAACAACAAGGGGTGAACCCCTGCGTGCTGCAACAATCAGATCAGGCTGATCAAACGCAACAACCGCGATTCCAAAAGTACCCTCAACCTCGGCCAATGCCCTGCGAACCGCAGCTGCAAGATCATTTTCATAATATTTTCCAACAAGCTGTGAAAGTGCTTCTGTATCAGTTTCAGAACGAAATTCAATACCTTCACATTTGAGTTTTTCTTTAAGAATTGAGTAATTCTCTATAATACCATTATGAACAAGCGCAATTCGGTTTCGCGCATCTGTATGAGGATGAGAATTTTCTTTTGATGGCGCTCCGTGAGTAGCCCAGCGGGTATGGGCAATACCTATAGATCCGGCTTCTTTTGGAATCGTACGGGTGATCTCTTTTAATCTGTCAACCTTACCCTTGTCTTTATAAACAGACAGTCCGTTTTTGTCAACTATGGCAATGCCGGCACTGTCATACCCGCGATATTCAAGTGCACTGAGTCCCTCAATAAGGATTGGATAAGCTTCTTTTTTGCCAATATACCCTACAATTCCGCACATACTGCCTGTTCTCCCGTATTTGTTGCCTGTTTACAGATTAGTCCCTGATATTGATGAATATATATCGTAAATTTTTATAATCTCCGGATGACTGAGCATATTCAGCTGAATCATACAATGAATTCATGTAAATAAGTCTTGTATTTCAATATACTATATATTTTATGATTTAAAGTCTGCATATAATTTTCATTTATTATTCAGAATAAAATTTAATCTAAAAATCAGGAAAAATGCAACAAATTTAAAACTTAATAATCATATCTAATTCAAATAAATAGAACCATTTATAATGTTTTAATTATTAACTTAAAAATAGAATCTATTTGTAAACACGTCTATTTTCGCCCCCTAAATCTCACCCCGTCGGGTACTCCGATGCGTCGCCAGCAGGGGGACTTCATGAAAATCAGTATCTTACAAGTGCCCCTGCGGCGGATTCAGGGGGCGAGATACATAATTTATAATTTCACCTGCGTCTTTCAGCATAATTATCTTAAATCAATAATCCTCTTCTTTATCTCTGAGCGCATCCCGGATATACCAGCCAAAAAAATTCTTTCTGTTTGAACTCATGGATGACTCCTCCAGAAGTTTCAAAGCCTGAACCCCAGTGCTTGTAAAATGCATTCTTCTATACCGCTCTTTTTTTAAAACTTCAGGACTGTATTTTTCGGCAAGCGCATTAAGAAAAACCGGATAAAAAGTAAACTCTCTTAGATTAATTGACGAGTCGCTGCGGATCTTATACAAAGTATCCAAAAATGCGTACTGTTTACCAATAAGAATTGCGTACCTTTTTACAGAATACTCATCTTCACGATATTTCGAGAGCCTTTTCTTTATGCTTTCTTTATAAGAACCTGTGATTTTCTCCTGATGAAAACAGATGTCCTCATGCACATTAAGAAATTGATAATATGCATTCTTCGGGTAAGATTGCTGAAGCGAATGAAATACTCTCTCTTTCTCAGCAGATTCATCCCCCATATATGGATTCAGAAACTGAATAAGATATTGCTTGGCAGTTTCATTTGTATAGCGGCCTTGATATGCGCTGATCCTTAAATAATTAATTCCCTTTTCAAAAGAGACTTCTCTTCCTGAAATGTTAAGTGCTCCGCGAACAATGACCGGGGCTTTTGCAAGTGCACAATAGAAAACTCCCAGCCCCAGATACACATCCTTTATGAGCGGCTCTGTTTCAGTAAGTTTCTCAAGCGTTTTAAGCGCATTAAAACCCTCAATCGCAGCATCTATCGGTCTTTTACTTATTTTTAATGTAGCACTGAAGCCTTCAATTCCGCTATAAATAAACATATACGTCGACTTATGCTCAGGCTTCGCCTTTGAAGGATTTGCAAGTGTCAACCCAACCTTTACAAGAGAATCTATTTCATCAAGCAGCACCTGCCCAATACTGTCACTTTTAAATTCACTATTCTGAATCCTTACAATTCTCATTGACACCATCAAAAGATAACTAAGCGGCGCAAGACCGCTGCGGCTTTCAAGTTTCTGCATTTTCATTGCTATATGATGAGCCTCATCCCAGTCAAAATCATATACTTTATGAATCATCTGCATTGCAGCACGATCCTGCTCCCGCGAGATTCCAGGATAGAGATAGTCTTCCTTTTTCTCACTTTTACGTTTCCTGACAATTCTATTTGTCACAACCGGTTTTATAATATTTGATATGCTGTCTGAAACAGTTAGTGCGGAATTTCCTGAAGAATCAATGTGAATTGAATTACTATCTGTCGAATCTGAATCAGTTGAAACACTGTCTTGAATTTTTTTGTTACCACTAAAAGTTGACGTCGAATCTACCGGTAATTGTTTCATTGTTGATTCAATTTCTGAAACATTTAAATCAACTTTCAGACTGTCTGATGCAGAAATCCTGAAAAAAGAGATACTGATAATTGTTGAAATAAAAATTAAAGACTTGTACTGTTTTGTGAAAAAAAGAGAGCCTGCGCTGACGACAATCCGTAATACATTGCGATACAAAGTAATTCTGCCTATGAAAAATTTACTTAAAAAATAATTCAAGGTACGCGCGCTATGCTACTATAAGGATTTTTACCAGTAATAAACATTGGGATAATCGCGGGGTTTTAAAACTATCTGTTAATTTCGCATGATTGAACAATCTGAACAACAAAAATTCATTATTAATGAATTTTTGTTTAAAAAAACTTACTATTTTTCTTTTGCCCTATCCCCTCCCTGAATTATATTGAACATCCTAATTCGGGGTGTAGCGCAGCCTGGTAGCGCACTTGCTTTGGGAGCAAGCTGCCGGGGGTTCAAATCCCTCCACCCCGATTTTTCTTTTGAATATTATTGCTCATATACATATTTTTTACGCCATTAGCTCAGTTGGATAGAGCAATGGATTTCTAATCCATTGGTCGGGGGTTCAAATCCCTCATGGCGTAGATTTTTAAGATTTAGGCTAAGGCTAAGGTTAAGGAAAAACGCCTCAATTATTATCTCCTGATTTTATACTTTTAATTTTTTGACAAAACATCAAAACACTATTGATATCCCTTGCTTATTTTTTATATTATCCGTAAACAATGTATTGTTTTTAATTAATTATCCTAAAAAACGCAGATGAGATTGTAAATTTTGTATCTCGCCCCCTAAATCCCCCGCGGGGACTTGTAAGATATTGATTTTCTTTAAATTAGATATCATTTACAAACTTTAACTGCGACTTTTAGGATTATACAGTCTTATTCAGATTTGTGCTGCCTGAATAATTAAATTATTTCACAATAGGTGAGGGAATGATCCGAAGTACTTTATCAATAAAAGGCAGTATAGTTACAATGATATAACCGATGTCTTTCCAGAAGCTCCAGTTCCTTGCGTACTCAAGGTTAATCTTTACTTTTGCAGGCCAGATAACGTTATCGTTAAAATCTACAGGATTTACAGCTTCCGCAAGCAGTGCTTCTTCATCGCGGAAACACAATGATGCCGGCCCCGTGATTCCTGGTAGTAAATCAAGTATCTCACGATTCTCACCCTTAAGCATGTCTGCATAGCCGGAAACATCAGGCCTTGGACCGACAAAAGACATTTTACCGATAAGAACATTCCAGAGCTGAGGCAGTTCATCGAGCTTGTATTTTCGCAGAATGCGGCCGGCAGTAGTTACCCTTTTATCAATTCCTGTTGTAATGCTCCCGTGCCGGTCTGCACCTGTAGACATTGTCCGGAATTTATGACATTTGAAAGGCCGGCAGTTTTTCCCGATTCTGTTCTGTGAATAGATAACAGGGCCGTCTGATGTAACTTTAATAAAAATACATATAAGTAAACCCAGTGGCCAAAGCAGTAAAATTCCAGTCAGTGAGCCGCTGAAATCTACAGAACGTTTTAATACTCTCTGATATGGCTTCAACAGATCTTCTCTTTGTAAAGTATATGATAAGGCGGCCTGAATACCTCCTGTCAACTGAACATATTTTCCATCATCTCTTCAAATGTCGGCCCGGTCATCTCCGGAATGAGCTCCTTTATATCATCGTAAATTGCCCGCATATTGCCCAGATCTACATTGCTTTTAAGCGAATGAATGAAATGCTCAACACGCTCGGGGCGGAAATCGGTGCGTTTCTGAACACGGATTTTTTCAAATGACGTAGGCACAACATTTTCCTGATCACAAAGCAGAACCTCTTCAACCTTCTCTCCCTGGCGGGAACCTGTAAACACAATCTCGATATCTTCACCAACGCGAAGTCCGGAAAGTTCAATCAGATTCTTTGCAAGATCGACTATCTTGACAGGCTCTCCCATCTCAAGCATGAATATCGCCTGAGATTCATTGAGTGTTGACGCCTGCAAAACAAGCTGTACAGCTTCAGGTATTGACATAAAATAACGTTTCATATCCGGTGATGTCACGGTTATCGGTCCGCCATCACGAATCTGCTTCTGAAAAAGCGGTATTACGCTTCCGCTTGACCCTAAAACATTACCGAAACGGACAATGTTGAACAAGGTCCCTGATGGATACCTTTCAAGAACAACCCGCTCGGCAAGCCGTTTTGAAATCCCCATTATCCCCCGCGGCTTTACCGCTTTGTCAGTTGATATCATGACAAACTGCTTGACACCGTTGCGCTCTGCCAGAGAAGCGAGCTGAGCTGTTCCAAGTACATTGTTTTTGAGACACGCAAGAGGATTCCACTCCATTATATGTACATGCTTATACGCGGCAGCATGATAAATATAATCCGGCTGAAATTTACGAAACAGTAAATCCATGAATCCGGGATCAAGTAGATTTCCAACAACCGTGTGAATGGCAATATCAGGATAGCGTTTTTTCAACTCCTGATCCACAATGTAACCATTGACTTCACTTGCATCGAGAAGAATCATTCTTGAAGGCCGAAATGATGCTACCTGATAGCATATTTCCGATCCGATTGAACCGCCTGCCCCTGTTACAAGAATTGTTTTGGCTGCAAGCTGCTTTCGTATCTGTGTATCATTCAAAACTATATTTGGCCTCGCAAGTAAATCTTCAATCTGCACATCGCGGATCTGGTTCAGAGTCAGCCTTCCACTCATTATGTCAACCATCGAGGGTACTATTTTAAATTTCAATTCCCATTCAGGAATTTTCGAAACTTCCATAATTTCCTTGACCAGCTTGTTATTTGCTTCTGGAATCGCAATAAATATCTCATTTATCCGGTGCTTTTTTATAACACTTCTGATCATTGTCAGATCCCCATATACTTTAAGGCCCTGAATTCTCTTTCCAATGAGAGTTCTGTCTTTATCAACAAATCCAACCGGCACATATTCTTTACGTTTTGCATTTTTTAATGATTTGACAATCTCATTACCTGCTGTCCCGGCACCCACAATAAGTACGTTCTTTACCGTTTCACTCTGAGGGGCAAACGATTCCCTGAATATTCTTATTGCAAATCTTGTTCCCCCATTTAAAAAAATGAGAAAGAAAAAATCCATTACATAAATTGATCTCGGATATCCGTCAAACATGCCGCTGAAAATGATAATTGACATAAAAATGAGTGACGTCAGAGCAGATGCCTTTACAATATCCTTGAGATCATCGACACTTACATAACGCCATATTCCCTGGTACAGATTAAAAAATATTGCTACAATAAGAAACACTGCAATGTTTACAGGCAACGACAGATAGAAAAGGTGGGGATAGAATGTCGGACCTAATGAGAAATCAAACCTCAGAAGAAATGACAGATTCAGGGCTCCTGTTGCAAAAAGTGCATGAAGAATGACAATTATTCCAAGTCTATTCTGAATCAGGTGTTTACTAAATGGCAGTTTCATTATTAAACTTATCTCCGTATATTAATAACTTATTTGAAAATTATATCGAAAATTTGCATTTTATCCTGCTGAAAGTCGCATTTAAGATTTAATAGCCATATCCAATGCAAAGAAATAAAACAATTCATAATGTTTTCATTATTCACTAAAAAACAGAATTTATTTGCAACCACATCTTTCCGCGCCCCCTAAATCCCCCGCAGGGGGACTTATAAGATTATGATTTTCATTAAGTCCCCCTGCGGATAACGCCAAATGGCGTGTCAATGTTAAGGTGTATTGGATTTATACTCAATATATATAAGTTCATATTGCATTATTAGAAAAGGAGACATACGAGTTACTTGAGCTATAAACATAATAGATTTTTT
>Ga0209373_10000418_pt1 | contig 71618 bp, 70 predicted proteins | sample Higcelweek5metaG_FD_187173 | JGI IMG/M metagenome (GOLD analysis project Ga0209373, IMG submission 187173) | Freshwater pond sediment microbial communities from the University of Edinburgh, under environmental carbon perturbations - High... | ecosystem: Environmental > Aquatic > Freshwater >...
TGACCGGCCTCCTGCTCCTTCAGGATGCCGATGATCTGTTCCTCGCTGAACCGACTGCGTTTCATAGTCCGTCTCCGTAGATGGCGGACTCTACCCAAATTTGGAGGAGTTTTCCGGTCTCAGGTCACTCGAAGCCCCGGTCAGAGACCGGGGAACGGCGATGCGTGGTTTAGCGGTGCGCCTTTGGCTCTGCGTCGATCAGGTCTGCCACCCGTCCGGCGATGAATTCGGCATCGTTGAAAGAAGGATCATCAGCGACGCGCCGTTCGGATTCCTTCAGGATCGGCTCGATCCGAGCAAAGTCGATGACTTGGATATCGGACCGGCTCTTCAGAAAAGGGGAGGTCAGGTCTGGACGCATGCGCACAACGATGCGCCGGTTCCACTCGTCGGCTCCGGCGCCTCGCTGGGAGGAATCCACGATTGCCAAGAAGGTTCCATCCGCCAAGGTCAAACGGGGATGCGACAACAGCTTCCAGAAGGCGATCCGTGTTCTGTAATGACTGTAGGGAAGCGTTTTTTGGCAGTCATCCGACCAAATCCGGTCTCCAGCTCCTAACTGATAGGTTCCTCCTCCGACATCGGCCATGACAAGTTCGGGCCGCCGTCTGACGATAACCTTGCGCGCGACTTCCGTGTCTCCTTGCCAGATTTCATGGACGAAGCTCCCGAACACGCACATCCAGCGCTTGTTCGGCATGATCTCGTGGGTTGGGCCGTACTTGTCGCGCTTAAAACTGAACTCGAAGCCGCTCCGGAAAATACGGATCCCCCCCTGCGGCATCTCGAATATACGAGGTTCCACAAACTCGGATTCCGTGAACGGTTGACCATAGGGACCGGAGTAACTGTCTTTCCATCTGTCCGACAGAGACCAAAATTGCTGTCGGGACAGTGCGGAATTTTCGCCCGAGAAGAAATCCACCCGATGGCCTGGATATTTGTCGGATTCTCCTTGGTGAAGGAGAGCGATCTCCCCATCGGGCTGATCGTAAGCGGAATACCAATGCGAGCCTTCACCCGGCATCAACTCCCGTCCCCACACGTTGGGATACGGAGGATAGCTCTGCCCAGCTATGGCGGGAATGCTCAGGCAGGCACTCAAAACCACCACCAACAGAGAAGGGCGCATGGATCTCATCCCTGAAAGGATCTCCCCGCCATGGCTCCGGACGGAGCTATGGCGTTGATGCGAACATAAATGGAACAATCGATTAAAAAAGTCAACCCGCAAAGCGTGTGGGGCCGGGCTATGGTGTTTGCATTTTATGCGGCAACGACCGCACTTTTTTGCATTTTATGGGTCAATCCATTTGCAGGAAATGCGTCACGGTACGCTGTCAGATCAAAGCGTTAGCGGAGAGGTATTTGCAGATTATGTGTCGCCCGACACTGTTGTCGGGTGACGCATAAAATGCAAAGGCCGCCCCGAAACGGGCGGCCTTTGTCGTTCGATCCTGGGGATTTCAGCCTGTGGTGCGGGCCTTCGGAATGCCTGCTTCCAGAATGGCGGCGGCCAGCGTTCCCTGCTGCTGGCCAATAGCGCTATTGGCCCGGCATTGTCTGGCCGGATGATGCGATGCCTGAAGGGCGTGGCCGCTTCAGCGTAAGGCGGGCAAGACTCTAGTGGGGCTTTTTCACCGCCAGACTGGTGACTTTCCAGGGGCCGTTGCGCCATTGCAAGATGGCCCGCCCTGGCTTGCCCTTGGCACTGACGCTTTGGGTGCGCCGTCCCTCGTCGGGGGACGCCTTGGTCTTGGGGCCGATGGCCAGACCACAGCGGATCATGCCGGTTGGCTTGATCTTGCGGCCCAAGGTGGTGGAACTGACGATCAGGAACCGGGTATGGGCTTCACCACTCAGGCTGAAGGCCCGCTGGTGCGTCCAGCGTCCGGGATCGACATCCTTGTCCAACAGCGGCACGAAGACCCAATCGGGTTGATAGTCGCGGACCAAAAGGCTTGCCATATCCTCGACCAGCACGTCTTGGCAAATCAGCACGATGCAGCGGCCCAAGCCATCCAGATCAGCCACCACGATTTCATCCCCCGCCGCATTGTCCTCGAAGGCGATGGTGGTCCCTGGGGCAAGCAAATCAAGCTGCTGGGCCAGATCGGTCATGCCGGCGATCTGAATTTTGCGTTGCCGCCACAGCGTTGCACCGCTTCCATTCAACACGCGGGCTTCGTTCCAGGCGAAGCCGCCCCCATCCGTTTGCCGGGTGTCGCCCGATCCGGCAAGGATCAGCGATGTCGTGCTGGGATGGCGATCGAGCGTGGCGGCCAGAGTATCGGCATCGTCCTCGGTCATCACCAGTTCGGGGGCCAGCGCGATATCGACCGGCCCCAGCGTTGCCAAGGCCGTAGCCACAGAGGCAGCGGTACGGCAGCGCACGCGCACGAAGCTGCGGTCGCCCATGGCGCGGTTGGACAGGTCCAGATCGTCGGCATCCTCCGCCACCGGCAGCAAGGCGATGGTTTCCGCGCCGGGATGGGGACCCAAAGGGACGCCGGTCGCGGCATCAGTGCCTTTGACGATACTGGTGATGCGGATCGGACGGTGGTTTTCATGGCAGGCCACCGGCACCACCGACAGAAAGGTGAAGTGATCGGCCAGGCAATCGGTGTTGGCGGCCCATTCCTGCCGGGGGGCGCGCAGCAACGGCCCGCGCGGAATCAGCCGCCATTGCCCTTCCTGCCAATAGAATCCCAGATTGGGCCGCAGGTCCCGCAAATCCCGCAGCCATGTGGGCAAGGCCGGGCGGCGGGCGCCCGGCGCCAGGATCGGAGTGCGCGGATGGATGGGGGCGAAGGCCTGATCCATGGCCTTCATGGCGTCCAGGATGTGTCCCAGATCGGACAGATCGACCGCGGCGCGCAGGCGCCTGATGCAGTCTTCGGCATCGTCCTGCGCCAGGGCCTGATCCAGGGTGCGTCGGAAATCGGCCGAAGGCGACGGAGCGGCGGCGCGCTGCGTGGCGGTTCTGGCCTGGGCCAGATGCCACATCTCCATGAAGAAACGGGCGGGCCCGATTTCCGGCCCGGCAAGTGTGTCAATCATCATGGGAGGGAGGCGGCGTGGGGCGTGGGCGGGGCAGCGGCTCCCCCGTCGCCATGGCGTTCAAGGCGGGGTATTGCGCGGGGTCCATGCCCGCCGATTCCAGGACCGCCGCCAAGGCAATGGCACTTTCCGCCAACACCGCCATGGTTTCAGCGGAGACGCGGCGGCGCGGATGCGGTTGGGCGATGGCGTTCAGCCATTGCGCCAAGCGGGAAAGAGCGGGGATGGGACTCCCGCTTTGCGACACCAGGGAGGCGATGGCGGGGAGAAGTTTCAGGATATTTTGAGTAACACGTATGCTCAGAGGAAGGTTCTGACGTCGAGAAGAGAAGGCGGACAAGGTAAACTCTGCCATGATGTCCGCGTCATCGCTGTCCAGAACAATCCTCGCCAGCATGGCAATATTAAAGAAAGGCGCCCCTTCCCATTCCGCGGCAGCAAGGGCGTGATGCGCAGCCTGCTCCCCTGTCGTTAACTGGGCTAAACGGGCGTGGATATCGGATTTCATGGAATTGAAATCAGGCCAGAAATATTCTGCTTCGACAGATTTTATCTTTTGCTCGGCGGCGCTGTATTCCTGAAGCGCCAGATCATGGTGGCCTGTATTGAAGGCGAGACCGCCCCGCATGCGGTGATAGTCGATTTCCGCGATGTCCAAACGCTGGCGCTGCTCGGGGGAAAGAAGCGTCTGCTCTTGGTGCAACGTGGCAAGCACCGGTGCCATCCGGCCCAAGGTCGTCTCTAGGGCCGCGAACTCGACTTCATCACTATGGAGATCAGCCATTTCGCGGAAATTGTGGACTCGCCACAACAAGGCTTCGGGGGTGAAAACGCGAGACAGAGTTGCATCGATCTCCTCGCGGAGTTCAATATTTTCCTCATAATCGAGGAACAAGAAACTAGACATGTCTCCCGTGCAACTCTCAGCGAAGGTCAGGCCCCAGCGGGCCGGATCATGGGCTGACAATTGGCGCAGAACCTCAAGGAGCTTCCGATAAAGGGGTACGGCCTGTTCGTTATCAACGTCTTCCACGACGGCGACGGCGGTTCTCGCCAGGGCCGCCACATATTCATCATCCAGGGTGTCCGGATCGCTGTCGCTGATGGCGTCCAGCAGCAACAGGATTTCCGAGGTGGCCCGCGTGGAATCGGCGTCACGCAATTTGTCGAGATATTCGAAGGTGGCGATGCGCGGTTGCAGGCGGCGGCGGATTTGCGACACCCAATCACTGCCGATCTCGGGCACCGTCAAATCCCTGCCGGAAACGAATTCGCGGGTCAGCCGCAGATATTTTCGGGTCAGCGGATCGTTGTCCGGATCGTCGGCCAGGAATGGCGCCAGGCTTTCGTAAAACGGAATGGCCTCGGCGCTGGGAATGCCCAAGGCCTTGAAATCGTCCTGGACCTCGTCACGGGAAAAGCCGCCGACGCGGGCCAATTCCCGCATGGCATAGCCATGGGCGTCGCTGCTTTCGAAGGTTTGGCTGGTGGGCAAGCGCATGGGGACGGCGTGCAAGGTGATGTCCTGGCCGCGTTTGGCGCGGATGGCCCCGGCCACCTTTGCCACGCCATCGATGTTCTGGCGGTTCAGGACGAAGCACAGGGCAACGCTGTCAGGCAATTGCAGGGTGCAGATGCCCGCCACGTCCGACAGGCCGGTGCGGCTGTCCACCAGGATCAGGTCGTAATGCTGCTTGGCCCAGCGGCGCAAGGCGTCGATCAGCAGGCCGCCGCCATCGCTTTCCATCAGGTCGGCCCAGGAAAAATGCGCCAGGGCGTCTTCGTAGCTTTGGTTTTCGGCGGCGGCGATGCGGGCCGCGCCGACACTGATCAGGTCCAGGGTACCGTGGCGGGGCAGGCGGTCCGCCGCCAGGGGCAGAACGCAATCCCGGAACGGAGCGCCATCGTCATAGTGACGGATCAGGGCATCCGCGTCGTCTGAACTGGCGGCGGCGCGGGCGGCGGCGACCCATTCACAGGCCAAATCCAACACGCCCCGGGTCTGCGCGGTTTCCGGCGGCGTCATGCCGCGGTAATAATAGGCCAGCCCCGGCGCTTCCAGGTCCCAATCCATCATCAGAACCTTGCGGCCATTCATGGCGGCCAGAAAGGCCACGTTGGCCAAGGCCATGGTGCGCCCCACCCCGCCCTTGAAGGAATAGAAGGTGACGATGCGTCCCTTTGGGGCCGTGCTCATGCCCGGACCTCGGCTTGGGGCTTTTGCGAGGGACCAAAGCTCGTCAGGCCTTGCAAAGCCGGGGGAAGGTTTTGGGCTTTTGCCTGTATGACAGTGGGGGCGGCACGGCGGCGCGGCGCGGCGGTGCAAACCACGGCGGGTTTGGCGGCGGGTGGCGGCGGACAGGCGGCGCGGGCGGTGGGGGTCAGGAAATTGACGAAGCTGGTGCCTTCGCGGCGGAAATCGGCGATTCCCAAACCACGCAACACCTTCAGCTTGCGGCTGACCGTTTCCTCGGCTTCACCGCAATATTCCGCCAGTTCCCGCCCGGTCATGTCGCGCAGGGACAGCCCCTCCACATACTTGCGGTAGCGCGGCTTTTCCATGGTGACGAGAAAGCGCCGATCCGTCCGCTTTTCCGCCACCAGCGACGCCAGTCTTTGGGCGAAGCCCACATGTCCCAGCAGATAGGCGGCGTTCATTTCGGCGCTGGCCTCGCCGCGCGCGGCACGCCCGGCATCCGGCGAGGAAACCCGCATCAGGGCATGGACCAGATCGGTCAATTGCTGCGCCAGGGTCCTGGCAGCGTCCGGAGCGGGGGCGGCAATGGCCTCCTCCAACCGGGCGGCAAGCCCGGCCATCAACCCGGATGGAATATCCTCGGGGCGCTTCAGACCGGCAATAACCCTATCCAGCAATGCCCATGCGGTGCGTGCCATAACGGCCCCCTTTGTCTCAGGTAAGGGATGATAAGCGCGAAAATCCTACTGATCAATGAACAGTCATTGATTCTTACTTGATGCCAGATCCCTGTGTGGACAAGGCCACCACGGGGCCAAGAATGTCGAATCAGCCTAGACGGGCAATCGGACGGCGTGACAATCATTGAGCGGAGATGCCGGTCAAAGGGATGGATGGATTTCGGATGGAATGGGAAAAGCTTCTGAAGCTCGCGCGGTTGAATGATCCCAATTACATTCAGCGGAAACATCGGCCGGTCTATGCGCAGGATATGGACCGCATCCTGTTTTCACCGACATTCCGCAGGCTGGCCAACAAGACCCAGGTTCACCCGCTTTATGACAACGATCATGTCCATCATCGCCTGATCCACAGCCTGGAGGTCGCCAATGTCGGACGGTCGCTGGGGATCGAAGTGGGGGCGTGGCTGGACGAACGCGGTGCGATTGCAGGCGAGCAGGTCGAGATCATGGCGGGCCTGGTGCAAACGGCCTGCATCGCCCACGACATCGGAAACCCGCCGTTCGGCCATTCCGGCGAAGAGGCCATCGCCTCGTGGTTCCGCGAGAAATTCGCCAATCCCAAGGGCATTCTGGAAGATATTTCCGAAGAACAACGGCACGAGTTCGAAGCGTTCGAGGGCAACGCGCAGGGTTTCCGCATCCTGACCCGAACCGAGATGTACCGGAATGACGGCGGCTTCCGTCTGGCCCTGGGCTCGCTGGGGGCCTTCACCAAATACCCGGTGTCGGCCTGTGCCAGAACGCAGGTCGGCGCCGATGGGCTGGCCAACGGCAAGCCCTATATCGGCCTCAAGAAATACGGCTTCTTCCACAATGACATCCCGACCTTCGCCAGGATCGCCGAAGAGTTGGGCCTGCGCCGGGACGAGGTGAAGACGGCAGATGGCGGCGTTGTCGGCCAGTGGTGGCGGCGTCATCCCCTGGCCTTCCTGATGGAGGCCGCCGACGACATTTGCTACAACATCATGGACCTTGAGGACGCCTATCTGTCCGGGGATATCGAGTACAGCCAGATCATCAGCTTGCTCGAAAAGATCATCCCACCATCCAACAAGAACTATCCCAGCCAGAACCAGCAGGAAACCGTGTCACGGCACCGCGCCCTGGCGATCAGCGGGGCGGTCTTTGCGTGCGTCGAGGCGTTCAAGAATAATTACGCCGCCATCATGGCCGGTGATTTTTCCCGTTCTCTGGTGGAAGCGTCGAGCAAGGCCGACGAACTCAACGCCATCAGCAAGATCGCGAAAGAGCGGATTTTCACCACCGCCCGCAAAACCGAGCTGGAGGTTTACGGCCGGAACGTCGTCTATCGTTCCCTGGACGGACTCTTGCCCCTGCTGGACGCCTTGCGGTCGGCCCAGTGGGATGCCAGCAAGCTCGGGACCTATCATGTGCAGGTCGCCAGGGCGCTGCGGTTCCCCATGGACTCCCTGGACACCGCGTACGATGCCCTGCATGCGCTGACCGATTTCGTGTCCGGCATGACGGACAGGTATGCGGTGAAGGTGGCGGACATGCTGGGGCAGCGCTGATCGGGGGTTCCTCTGCCGCAAATTCGCCGCAAAAATGGTATAGTCCTGCATCATCCCGTTCCGCCGTCTGGCGGCGGACGGGGCCCCTGGATTGGGGTTGGGCGTTACGAACCGATCGGGGAACGACGATGAAGAAGATGATCGCCTTGGCTGGTCTGTGCCTGACGCTGGCGGCCTGTGCCAACGGGCCGTTCGACGGCAATCGCTGCGGCAAGGATGGTTACACCATCGGCGGCGCCATTGCGGGCGGTGCGTTGGGTGCGCTGACCGGCGCGCAATTCGGTGCGGGCAGCGGCAACATCGCCATGACCGCGATTGGCACCGCCGCCGGTGCCTATGCCGGTGCCACCGCCGGGTCCAGCGTTGATCGCGGCCGTTGCGCCGACCAGCCGCAACAGTAAAAAAGGGGAGGCTTGGCCTCCCCTTTTTCATCAGCGCATGGCGAACAATTCCTGATGGAAGTATCGCCGTACGTCCAGACCATGGGCGGCAAAATCGGCGCGCAGCGCTTGGCCGAATCCGGCCGGGCCGCAGAACCACAGGCTGGCCTGGCCCCAATCAGGCACCGCCGCGCGGATACGGTCACCACTCAGGCGGCCGTCGCGGGAATCGACCAGCACATGCAGGCGCACACCGGCCCGATCCGCCGCCGCCCGCAATTTGTCCAGCGCGTCCTCGTCCACCTCGGCGGTGGAATGGAACAGATCGACCACTTGCCCGCCGGCCCCGCCCTGCGCCGCCAGATAGTCCAGGCGGGCGATGAACGGCGTGATGCCGATGCCGCCGCCGATCCATATCTGGCGCGGCCGGTCGTCGTCGAAGGTGAAGCAGCCATAGGGGCCTTCCACGATCACCGACTGGCCTTCGCGCAGCTTGTCGCGCAGGCGGCGGGTATGGTCGCCCAATTCCTTGACCACGAAGGTGATCTTGCGGTCCTGCGGGTCCCAGGCCGAGGCGATGGTGTAGGGATGGGCACCCTCGGACGCATCGGACATGGCGAAGGCGAATTGCCCCGGCTTGTGACCCGGCCAGCCCTCGGGGACGAAGATTTGCGCCTCCAGCACCCGCACGCCGGGGTAATAATGCAGACCGGCAATGGACCCGGCCACCCGGCGGTCGGCAGCGACCCGGCGGCGCAACACCACAATTGCCGCCCACACACCGCCTGCCACCAGCACCGCCATCAGCAACCCCAGCGGGGTGACCCAATCGCTGAACTTGAGCAGCACCACCGCATGGAAGGCGAACACCAGATAGGTCACGGCCAGCAGCCGGTGGGTCTTGAAGAACAGGCGATAGGGAAAGCGTTTCAGCAGCGCCAGCACGATCAGCAGGGCGGCGGCGTAGGCCGCCCATTCGCCCATGTCCTCGGCCAGACCGCGCACCGACTGGAACGCCTGTTCGATCAGATTGTCGGGCACCGGACGCGGGCCGCGCTGCGGCCGTTCCAGCCAGCCCCAGCCCACCGCCCATTTCGGCCCCTTGGCCCACAGCCAGTGCACCACGCCCAGCACCAGGGCGCCGATGCCCAGCCATTTGTGCAAACGGTACATCTTGTCCAGGCCGCCCAGACAGCCTTCGGGGCGGCGCGGGCGCAGGGCCAGCACCATGGCCGCCGACATGCAGACCATGGCGGCGATTCCGCTGAGCTGCACCATGTCGGCGCGCAACGGGAAAAAGGCGGTGTGCGCGAACACGCCCGGCTCGACCGCCAGCCATAGCAGCGCCGGCAGGACCAGCAGGCCCCACAGCGCGATCCGGATGTTCCTCACTTGCTTCCCCTGTGACGGTGGATCATGACCCCATTCTAAGAGGGGTCACATGAACAGCGCTTGAACCGCCGGATTCACCCCAGCTTGTGCCGGGCCAGCATGGGGGTTTCCGGCGCCAGCCCCTCGGCCTCGACGAAGGCCAGCAGCGATGGTTCGTCGGCCAGCAGGAAATCCAGCACCGCCCCCAGGAAGCCGGGATCGCCCAGCCGCGCCTTGATGTCATCCAGGCCGCAGCCGGTCAGCGCCACGAAACGCGACAACAACGCATCGTCCCCGGCCAGGAAGGTCAGCGCCTTGAGCGCCACCGCCTGGGCGTCCCCGGGACCAAGCTTGGGCGGAGCGGCGACGCGGGGCCGGGGTTGATAAGGCTTGAACGGGTCCATGGATGCTCCGACATTGCACGGGCGCCATCATAGCATGGCCGGAAACCAAGGAGAGATTCCATGCGGCGCTGGCTGGCGGCCCTGGTGATTGCAAGCACGGCGACCGCCGCCCAGGCCGGGCCGGTGGCCGACACGGGCTGCGCCACCCTGGCGGCACGGGTCGATGCGGTGCCGGGCAAGGGCGCGGCGTTCCTGGCCAGTTGGGACGACGTGGCGGCGGAACCGGCGCTGAACGGCGCCGCCTTCACCTATGACAATGCCCTGGCGGCCATCGCCCTGACGGCCTGCGGCGACCATGCCCGCGCCCGGCGCATCGGCGACGCCCTGCTGATCGCCGCCACCATCGACCGCGCCGATCCCCAGGGGCGGCTGCGCAACGCCTATCGCGCCGGGCCGGTCTCCGGGCTGGCGCCGCCCCATGGCTGGTGGGACGGCGCCGCCAATCGCTGGGCCGAGGATGCCATGCAGGTGGGCACCGCCACCGGCAATGTCGCCTGGGCCGGGCTGGCCCTGCTGAATGTGGCGGAGCAGGGCGGCGGCGCCCGCTACCGCGACGGCGCCCGCACCCTGGCGCGCTGGGCCATCGCCAACACCTGGGATCGCCAGGGCGGCGGTTTCAGCGGCGGCATCCATGGCGATGGCGCCGGAACCGCGCGGCTGGGCTGGAAATCCACCGAACACAACACCGATCTGGTGGCGCTGTTCGACTGGCTGGGCCGCAACGATGCCCAATGGCGCGAACCGGCCCAGGCCGCCCGCGCCTTCGTCGCCGCCCAATTCCAGGCGGGCGGCGACCACTTCCTGGTGGGCACCCTGCCCGACGGCCGCAGCCCCAACCGCACGCAATCGGGCCTGGACGCCCAGACCTGGCCGCCGCTGCTGGAGGGCGCCCCAGCGGCGTGGCGGGCGGCGCTGGACCATCTGCGCCGCTCCCATGGCGTGGGGGGCGGCGTCGATTTCAACGATGACCGCGATGGCATCTGGTGGGAGGGTACGGCGCAACTGGCCCTGGCCGAGCGCGCCACCGGCGATACCACCCGCGCCGAGCCCCGCCTGCGCCTGCTGGCCGGGCAATTCGCCCCCAGCGGCTATATGTGGGCGGCGTCGGTGCCGCGCCTGACCACCGGGCTGGCCCTGGCCCCCGACAGCCCCAATCCCGATTTCTTCTATTACCGCCGCCCGCATCTGGGCGCCACCGCCTGGGCGGTGCTGGCGGATACCGGCTGGAACCCGCTGACCGGCCGCAAACTGCCTTGACTCTGTTTCGACAATGACCAGAACCATCCCGCAGGAGCCTTGCTTGTCCCGCTCGCACGACAGCCTTCATCTTGAGGCCTTGCACCTGCTCAAGGAAGACCAGCCCAAGGCCGCGCTCAAGCTGATGAAGTCGCTGCAGCCGCTTGGAAACGATCCCGCCCTCTACAACACCCTGGCCGTCTGTTACGAGGAAACCGGCGACCTGAAGGGCGCCGAGGCCACCTATCGCAAAGGCATCGCCGCCGAACCCCGGATCTCCACCCTGCACACCAATCTTGGCAACGTCTTGCACAAGATGCAGAAATGGAACGATGCCATTCAGGCGTACAAACAGGCGCTCAGGCTGAATCCCGAAGATGCTTCCGCCATCAAGAACCTGGGCACGACCTACCTGACCCTTGGCGATTATGCCCAGGGCTGGCCGTTATGGCTGCGCAGCCGGGCGGCGAAACTGCCCGCCATGCCGGGCAAATATTGGTACGGCGAGCCGCTGCACGGCAAACGCATCCTGGCGTTCGAGCGGCAGGGGTTCGGCGACACGCTGCAGTTCATCCGCTACCTGCCCCTGCTGCAGCAGCAGGGCGGCGAGCTGATTCTGGAAGTGCAGCCCGCCCTGGTTCCCCTGATCGCCCGGCATCACCCCGGCGTCACCATCGTGCCGCGTCCGGACGGGGCGGCCTTGTCCGCCGATTTCCACATTCCCCTGATGTCGCTGCCCCAAGTGCTTGGCGTCGCGGATCCTGTCGCGGTGCCCGCCCCCTATTTGACCGATGTGGATGGAACGGACCTGCCCGCCACGGACAAGCCCCTGAAAGTCGGCGTGACGTGGGCCTCCACCAGCGGCATCCAGCCGTGGAAGAACTGCCCGTTTTCCGAATTCGCCACGATTTTCAATGCGCACAATACCGCGTTCTACGCTTTGATGCTGGCGGCCGGGCCAGAGACATCGCATCCGAAATTGTTACCCCTGGCCGACCGGCTGACGGATTTCCTGGCGACCGCCCGCCACATCCAGTCCCTGGACGCCGTGGTGACCGTGGACACCGCCATCGCCCACCTGGCCGGAGCGATGGGGAAGACGACGCTGCTCATGCTGCCCTACGCGGCGGATTGGCGCTGGCACACGGACAGCGTTTCGCGCTGGTACCCGAGTGTGGAGATTTTCCGCCAGGGCCGCCCGGATCTGTGGGCCGGGCCGGTGCGCGCCGTTGCACAAAGGCTGCGCACGATGGAACGGCGGACCATTGGCTGAAAACCCCGAATACGCTATGATGCCCGCCGGGACAGGGCATGTATCGGACGCCGGACAAAGACCGGCGTCCCGGGGGTTACCATGGGAATCGGCAGAATCGCCTCGTTCCTTTCGTCGCTTTCTCCGGCCGCAGCGGATGCCGCAGCGTCCGCGTCACCGGAGATTCCCGACCAGCCCGAGCGCAAGGCCGAAAGCCTGGGGTCGCAGGGCGGAACCAGCGACCGTCAGCAGGGCGGCCAGCCCAGCGAGATCGTCCAGCAATTACAGACCATGGTCGGGGCCATCCGCACCCTGAACGACAATGCCGCGCAGCAAGGCGCCGCCGTGGCGGTGTCGGCGGTGGGCGGCGAATTGCGTAATGCGGTTTCCGGCCTGGGCCATCTGCTGGCCGCCGTGGATTCCCGCGCCTTGGCCGAAGGCGCCGCCGCCCCGGTGCGCGAGGCGGCCACCGTCATTGATTCCGTGGAAACCGGATTGGTGGGCAACCAAGCGGCGGCGGAACAGGTCATGCGCAACCTGCCCGCCCTGCAAGCCGCCCGCGCGCAAGAGGTGTCGGACCGTTTCCAGGCCGACATGCGCGACGCCATCAAACAGGTGCGCGGCGCACTGGGCAGCCTGAACGTCAGAAGTTAGGCTATTACCAGTTTCACCCGGCTGCCCACAATCGGCTGTTCGCCCGGCCCCAGGCCGTTCAACACGCGGAACAGATCGGCCTGCCACTGGTTGGGCGCCATGCGTGCCGCCAGTTTGTCCACAGTATCGCCCGCCTGCACCCGCACCACCCGCAGCCGCCACGGCTTGGCGCTGGCCCGTTCCTCGGCGCTCAGGCGGCGGAAGGAATAGGTGGTGCGGCGCAGATCGGTGGACAGCGCCGCCGTCTGGTTCAGCGGCGTGACGAAGGTGAAGCGGTAGATGGTCTCGGCATTGTAGCGGATGGCCACCACCCGCACGTCGGCCTCGCCCTGCTTGGTGCGGCCACGGGTGGCGGCGGTGGCGGCGGGCATGCCGCCGATCTCGATGCTTTCCAGCCCCGACAATTGCGACCGCTTCAGCCAGACGCGGGAAATGTACTGCGCCATGTCCTGCACGCCACGCGCCGGTGCGCCATCGAACAGGATGGCGGCGCCCGAGGGATGGGTGGCGATCACCGCCTTGGCGCTGTTGATCAGGCGGAAGCCGTTGGGCACCTCGAAGCGCAGGTCGAGCGCCGGGTGCAGGAACACCCGGTCGCGCACCACGCCCTGGTCGATGCCGTCGCCATAGACCATGCCATCCACCCGGTCCAGGAAGGTGTCCACGCCCAGCGCACCCTGGGGGGCGGCGCCCGCCACCTCGGTCATGGTGGCGTTGACGCGGTCGATGGTGCGCGGATGCGACGCCATGAAATCCAACTGGTCGATGCTGTCGGGCGAGCGCCCGGCCATGATCGCTTCCAGCCGCGCCTGATCGCGCAGTTTCTCCAGCATGCTGACCATGGCCTGGGGGTGCCAGCCCGCCCGCACCAGATAGCGCAGGCCCAGATGGTCGGCCTCGGATTCCTGATCGCGCGAGAAGCTTTGCAGATAGGCCGCCGCGCCCATCTGCGCCAGTTCCCCCACCCCCTGCACACCGACCACGGCGCCCAGCACGGCGGCGAACAGCCCGCCCGCCTGGGCGCGGCTGACCCGTTCGGCGGTGTGGCGGGCCAGGACGTGGCCGATCTCGTGGCCCAGCACACCCGCCACCTCGGCCTCGTTCGAGGTCAGGGCCAGCAGGCCGCGCGTGATGTAGATGTAACCGCCGGGCAACGCCATGGCGTTGACGATGGGGCTGTCCAGCACGGTGAAGCGGAATTCGGCATCGGGGGTTTCGCACACCCGCACCAGCCGCTGGCCCATGCCCGCGATATAGGCGGCCAGGGTGGGATCGTCATAGGCACCGCCGAATTCCTGGAGAATCTGCGGGTGGGTCTGGCGGCCCAGTTGGCGCTCGTCATCCTCGCTCAGCAGGTTGAAGCTGGAGCGGCCGGTGCCCGGCGCCACCTGACAGCCCGACAGCGCCAGCCCGGCCAGCCCCGACAGCAGCATGCCCCGGCGTGAGATGCCCATGGTCGTTTCCCTCGCATATTGACGCCACCGGCAAAGGATAGCCGCCGTCCCGGGCAAAACAATGGCGAATGAACGGTAGCCCTGGCCCCGCGAATGTCTTACAAATCGGCGACCGCGACAGGCCGAGGGGACAATGGAGGCACGGGTCGAGGATTTTTTGACCGGTTTGCTGGACGGCTGCACCCAATTGATGGAGCGCTGGCAGCACCGCCACAATCCGGGCCAGGATTGGCGTCTGGCACGGCTGACCTGTTGGGAAGGGCTGGCCCGCGTGCTGCCTGCCGATCTGTCCGGCCCCAACGGCCCACGCCTGGATCTGGACCCCGCCGCCTATCGCCTGATGTGGAGCGAATCCCGCGCCCTGCATCTGCTGGAGGGGTTGGCGCCCCCCGCCCCCATCGCCGTGCCCGCGCTGATCGAACGGCTGTACACCGTGCTCGCCTCGCGCTTCGATCCGCCCGCACCGTTCACCGACGACGCCGCCCGCGCCATCGTGGTCGCCTGGGCCGCCCGCCACGCTACCCCGGCGGGCCTGCCGCAATCGGCCATGGCGCTGGTGGATTTCGTCCAATCGGCGCCGCTGACCGCCCGCGACGTGCAGGTGGCGGCGTTGCTGGCCTCGGCCCTGCCGACCTGGGCGGGCATGCCCATGGTGCATGTCCTGCCGCCCGACGGCCGCGCCGAGGAAGGCTTCGCCCACGCCTTGGCCGCCGCCTGCGAGGGCGAGGACGGCGCCTGGATCGCCTATTACATGGGCCGGGCGCGGCGCGTGCTGCGCCGCATGCCGGTGCTGCTGGACGGCGCCGAGGAAGTGCACCGCCGCTGGGTAGCGCTGTTCCGCCGCGCGCCCTTCGACCGCGATACCGCCGAGAAACTGGCCTCGGCCCTGGTGGCGTTGCCGGTGATCACCCCCAGCTTCATCACCGATACCGGCATTTCGCCCGAGGTGCTGAGCGACGCCCTGGTGCTGCTGTTCGCCGCCGACGAAGCGGTCGAGGTCGATCTACCCGGCAACAGCTTCACCGTCCTGCCCGCCGCCCTGCGCCTGCTGGCCGCCTGACCCTTGCGCGTTCTTCAACCCGAGCGCAAGCTTGGGGGACAAGATGAAGCGCCACCGGGGGGAGGCCACATCATGCATCTGTATCTGGACGTGGACGGAACCTTGTTGCGGCGGGGCGGCCATGCCCGGCTGCGCGGCGATTTGGCGCCCGCCGAATATCTGCGTGATTTCCTGGAATGGGCCACCGCCCGCTTCACCTGCATCTGGCTGACCAGCCGCTGCCGCGACGGCTGCGACCAGGATCTGCGCCGCGCCTTCCGTCAGGCCATCGGTCCCGGCGACGAGGCCGACGCGGTGGATTCCCTGCTGACGCGGGTGCGCCCGGCCCATTGGGACGGGTTCAAGGCCCAGGCCATCGATTTCGGCGGCCCGTTCCTGTGGCTGGACGACGCCCCGGAAGAAGAATCCCTGGACCTGCTGCGCCAGCACGGCACCGCCGCCGCCTGGGTGGCGGTGGCGGTGGACCAGCGGCCCGACGATCTGCGCCGGGCCATGGCCGAGTTGCAGCGGCTGGCCGAGGCCGTCGCCTGACCCTGCCGTAGCCGTGTCCGGTCAATGCACGCTGAGGGGCTCCAGTTCGTGCTGGCGGATAGCGGCGAAGGCCAGATCGCGGGACGGGGCAGACCCCATCTGGGTGCCATCGGCGGCATGGATGGACCACGTCGCGGCGCCCTCGGCCCCGATGCGTTTGACGAACGCCACTTCCGGCACGCCCCATCGGGCGAAATCGGTCTTGCTTAGCAAGGGACGCGGGGTGTTCTGCGGGGTATGGGCCATGATGCGACCTCCGCCGGACGTCACTCGCCGGACAGGTCCAGGGTGCGGTTGGCACCGCCGCCCTGGATGGGAATACTCTTCACCTTGGGCTCGGGGCGCGGCCGCACCAGATCGATGTGCAGCAGGCCGTTGTCCAGGGTAGCGGCGCGGACCTCGATGCCCTCGGCCAGCACGAAGGCGCGCTGGAACTGACGGGCGGCGATGCCGCGATGCAGGAAGATACGGGACCCGTCATCCTCGGCCTGACGGCCACGGATGATCAGCTGGTTGTCTTCGGTCGCCACCGCCAGATCGTCCATGGTGAATCCGGCCACCGCCAGAGTGATGCGCAAGCCGTTTTCGCCGATCTGTTCGATGTTGTAGGGGGGATAACCCTCGCCCTGGCTTTTGGCGACACGGTCGAGCACGCGTTCGAAATGGTCGAAGCCAAGCAGAAGGGGGCTGTTGAAAGCGGACAGGCGGGACATGGTCTGGCGTCCTCCTCGGTCGAGCGAGAATGCGGGGCGGGTCCGGTCATCGGCACCCGTGGGTCTCGGCACCGTCCCGGATCGGCGGCGGCGCCTTGCTTCTTATCTTGGGCGCGAATCCAGTTCCGTCAAGCGTGGCGGTCCCATGGGGCGCACCCCTTCGTGCCCAATCGGGCGGGCGTTTTCCGCCGCCGCCTTGTCGCAGGCGGCCAGGGTCTCGGTCCGGGTCAGCGTGCGCCCGGCCATGCGTTCGATGGTCCAGGCGCGGAATTCCTGGGCGGTGACACGGAAATCGGCATTGGCATCGGCCTGCATCACCAGATCGACCCGGGCCTGCGAGCGCGGAATACGCGGTGCCCGGCCGGGGGCGCGGCCATCGCCGCCGGGCGGCCCCTGTTCCGCCTCTTCCGGCTCGGGCGGCAACAGGCGGGCACGCACCTCGGCCAGTTCGCCGGGGGTGATCTGGCCGTCATGGTCCACATCGGCGATGGCGAACCAGCGGGCGGAATCGGCCACCATCTCGTCCACATCGATCATCCCGTCGCCGTTGCGGTCGGCATGGTCGAACCACGCCGCCAGCGCCCCCTTGCAATCGTCCTGACCGGCGCGGAACGGCAGCGGCTCGCCGTTGGGACTGGTGGTCCAGGTGGGCGGCGGCGCCTTGGGCTCGGGCGGGCGGCCAGAGGCGCAGCCGACCAGCAGGAGGGCGGCCAGGATGAGCAACAGCGGACGAAGGCTCATGGATCGGAAATCCTGTGACGGGAACATCCCGATGGAACGGAGAACGGCACGGTTTCCGGCGCTTAACGGCGGGTCGGCAGCGGTTCCGAGCGGATGCGTTCCTGGGGCGCGGCGCGCGGCTGGTCGTAGCCGCCGCCATACCCGCCGCCCGAGGCCGCCGGTTGGCTGGCGGCGCGGTGGCCGACGATGACCGAAACGGTCGAGCCCCACATGGTGCTGCTTTCGATCTGCACCGTGGCGGCGCGGTCGCCGCGCACATAGGCCATGACGCTGATGCCCGAGGTGGCGGCCATGATCGGTTCCCAGCCGAAGGCGGGCATCTGCGACTGATAGAAGACGTTGGCGTCAGGGGCCGACTTCCACAGCTTCATGACCACGCGCCCGGTCCAGCGGTCCTTGTCGCCCAGGATCAGCGAGCGTTCGTTGTCCATGGTGGCGCCGGACGGAATCGGGATATCGGTCAGCAGCGAGAAATCAGGCTGTTGCTGCGGGTCGCCCGCCTGGGTCTGCGGCAACGAGGTCCGATTGCCGCAGCCAGCGACGGCGACGACGGAAAGACCAAGCAGAACGGCGCGAAGCGTACGGAAGCTCATGGCCCCGAAAGTACAGGCAAGCCCCCGCCCGGACAAGCAAAAGTCGCCACACCGGGAAAGCTGTCCGGGAGAGTACGGATCATCCCAGCGGATATTCGGCCAGGGCTTCGTATTCCGCGCCGGATCGGCCGAGATGGCTGCGGTACAGCACGAAATGTTCCACTGTCCACGGCCCGGCCTGGAACGGCGAGTTTCCCGCCACGAAGGCCTGGACCCGGTCGGGTGGCGGGTCGCTCAGCCGCGCCAGGGTGACGTGCGGCAGATAGCGGCGGCTTTCCGCCACCAGCCCCAGACGGTGCAGGGCCGTCTCGACCCGGTCGTGCAGATGCATCAGCCCCGGCGCCCGTTCCACCGCCGCCCACAGATGATTGGGCTTGTTGCGGCCGAAGGTGCCGAAACCGTCCAGCGACAGATCGAAACCCGGCATCCGCAGCGCCAGCAGGGCGGCGTCGATCTCGGCGGCCATGCCCTCGTCCACCTCGCCGATGAAACGCAGGGTGACATGCAGATTGCGCGCCGCCACCCAGCGGGCGCCGGGAATGCCGCCGCCCAGGGTTTCCAGATGCCGCGCCACCTCGTCGGGCAGGCCCAGGCCGACGAACAGGCGGATCATGTGCCCGGCTCCAGCAGCACGCTCAGCACGCCGGTATAGGCGTACAGCCGTTCCCCGGCGAATTCGCCATGACCGAAAAAACCCAGCAGCGGTACCTCGCCCAGCGCTGCCCGCACCAGTTCCAGTTCGGCCTGATCGCTGCCGAACATGTGGCGGCCGCGCCCCAGGCAGGAATGGTAGAACGCCGCCAGCGGCCGCCGCCCCTGCATGCGCCGGGTGACGTCGGCCACCATGCGCTGCAGATCCAGGCGGGCGCTGTGCGGGTCGCGGCGGACGAACATCACCTCGGCCCCCTCGGGGATGCTGTCGCCCACCGCCAGCCAGCCCTGGCGCGGGTCGATGCCCAGCAGCATGCGCACCACGTATTCGCCGCGATCCGAGCCCGCCACCGGCAGGGCCACATGGATGTACCCGGCAGCGCGGCGCAGGTCGCGGGCGATCAATTGCCCGGCTTCGTCCTTCAGTGCCTCCAGCGCCGGGCGGCCGTCCAGCGTCATCAGCACGCCGTCCGCCGACGCGGTAACCCGGTGACCGCCGCCCAACGGCGTGCAGCCCTGGGTGATGCCGACCAGGGTGGGAATCTCGGCCCCCAGCAGCAGCCCGGCCAGGCCGCCCGCCACCACCTGACCGGCGATCTGCGACGGCGGCCCGCCCGGCGACACCAGACCGCCGACCACGAAACCGGTCTCGTCGGCCAACGCCGCCACCTGCCCCGGCATGCCGGGGGTGCGGCCATCGCCATGGGCCAGGGCCAGACAGGGCCGGTGCAGAGTCAGCCAGGTGGTCAGGCCATCGGCATCCAGGCCGTGGAAGACGCGGAACGATTCCTCGGGCAGGTGGCCAACCATCACCACCAGGGCGCCGCCCTCGGATTCCGCCTCGCCGCCCGCCATCACCCCAGCCGCCACGCCGCCGGCCCAATGGGCGATGTGGGTGGTCTCGCGCAGGAAGGTCAGGATGCTGGACAGGTTCTGATTGAACGCCTCGGTGACGTACAGGATGCCCACATTGGCGCCGTCATGGGCCAATTGCTCCAGACAGGCCTTGGCCGCCAGCCCCCAATGCTCGCCCCGCGCCAACGCCGCCGAGAAGACCGCCATCAGCCATTGCCCCCTTTCGCGGGCAGGACCCCACGCACGGCGGGCAGGATGTGACGGACGATCACCGCCACGCCGTCGCGGGTAGGATGCAGGCCGTCGGCCTGATTCAGCTGCGGATCGCGGGCCACCCCCTCCAGGAAAAACGGATACAGCGCCACGCGATGCCGCTGCGCCAGCCGGGGATAGACCTCGGCGAAGGCCTTGGCGTAATCGGTGCCGAAATTGGGCGGCAATTGCATGCCGGTCAGCAGCACCCGCACCCCGGCCTGATTGAGCCGTGTCAGGATATCGTCCAGATTGCGTTCCATCTGCGCCACGTCCAGGCCGCGCAGCCCGTCATTGGCGCCCAGTTCGACGATGGCGACATTGGGGCGGTCGGCCAGCGCCCAGTCCAGCCGCGCCCGGCCGCCCGCGCTGGTGTCACCCGACACCCCGGCATTGATCACCGTGACGTCGCGGCCCTCGGCCCGCAGCGCCCGCTGCAACTGGTCGGGAAAGGCATCGCCGGAGGCGACACCGTATCCGGCGGTCAGCGAATCGCCCAGGGCCAGGATGCGCAGGGTTTCGGCCAGAACAGCGCCCGGCCACATCACCACCGCATTGACAATCAGGGCCAGGGCGCCATATCGGACCAGACCCTTCAGAAGAGTACCAAGCCTCATGCCGTCATCCGCTCCTGTTTCCGCGCCCCTGGTTGCCTTGGGCGGCGTCACCCTCACCTTGGCGAGCTTGGCGGGCGAGGTCAACGTCCTGCGCGGCATAGACCTGGACATCGCCAGCGGCGAGACGCTGGGCATCGTCGGTCCGTCGGGCTCGGGCAAGTCCACCCTGCTGATGATCATGGCCGGTCTGGAACGCGCCAGTTCCGGCCGCGTCCAGGTGGCCGGGGCCGATCTCTCCGCCCTGGACGAGGATGCTTTGGCGCGCTGGCGGCGGGCCAATGTGGGCATCGTCTTCCAGGCCTTCCATCTGGTGCCGTCCATGACCGCGCTGGAAAATGTGGCGGTGCCGCTGGAACTGGCGGGCGCCGCCGATGCCTTCGACCGCGCCGAGCAGGAATTGCGCCGGGTCGGGCTGGGCCACCGCCTGGATCACTATCCCGGCCAATTGTCGGGCGGCGAGCAGCAGCGCGTCGCCCTGGCCCGCGCCTTCGTCGCCCGGCCACGCCTGTTGCTGGCCGACGAACCCACCGGCAATCTGGATCAGGCCACCGGCCGCGCCATCGTCGAATTGCTGTTCGACCTGCACGCCCAGGCCGGAACCACCCTGGTGCTGATCACCCACGACCCGGCTTTGGCCGCCCGCTGTCAGCGCACGGTGCGGGTCGAGGACGGGCGGCTGGCGGCCGAGGAGTCCGTTTCTTGATCCGCCTCGCCCAGGTCTATGCCCGGCGCGAGCTGCGGGCCGGGCTGCGCGGCTTCCGCATCCTGATCGCCTGTCTGGCGCTGGGGGTGGCGGCCATCGCCGCCTCGGGCAGCCTGCGTGCCGCCTTTCATACCGCCCTGGCCGAGGATTCCCGCGCCCTGCTGGGCGGCGACCTGGATTTACGGCAATCCTATCGTCCGGTGGACACGGACCAGCGCGCCGTGCTGCGCGGCCTGGGCACCCTGAGCGAAGGCTTCGAGCTGCGCGCCATGGCCCGCACCCCGGACAACGGCGCGCGGCGGCTGGTGGAACTGAAGGGCGTGGACGGCGCCTATCCCCTGGCTGGAAGCCTGGAGCTGGACCCGCCGCTGCCCCTGGCCGAGGCGCTGGCGCTGAAGGACGGCGCCTGGGGCGCCGCCGCCGATCCCGGTCTGCTCAGCGCCCTGAACATCGCCTTGGGCGACGTCCTCATGGTTGGCGACGCCCCGGTGCAAATCCGTGCGCTGGTGGTGCGCGAGCCCGACCGCATCGCCACCGCCCTGGCCTTCGGCCCGCGCCTGATGGTGTCGGAAAGCATCCTGGCCGCCACCAATCTGGACCAGCCCGGCAGCCTGATCCGCTGGGGCTATCGCCTGGCCCTGCCCGACAGCCTGCCGCCCGCCGAGGCCAAGGCGCGGCTGGCCGCTGCTTTCCCACAGGCAGCGTGGCAAATGCGCGACACCTCGGACGCGGCGCCGGGGGTCGGACGGTTGCTGGACAATCTTTCCGCCTTCCTGACCCTGGTCGGGCTGACCGCCCTGCTGGTAGGCGGCATCGGCGTCGCCAACGCGGTCAAGGCCTATCTGGACGGCCGCGCCCACACCATCGCCGTGCTCAAGGCGGTGGGGGCGCCGTCGGCGCTGATCGTGACCACCTATGGCCTGCTGGTCGCCGCATTGGCCGGAATCGGCATCCTGGCCGGACTGGCGGCGGGCGCCGCCGTGCCGTCGCTGGTGGTGCGCTTTGCCGGAGATGCCCTGCCGCTGGCCGCCCGCACCGGCCTGCATGGGGCACCGCTGGCGGTGGCCGCGTCCTATGGCGTGCTGACCGCCGCCTTGTTCACCCTGTGGCCGCTGGCCCGTGCCCGCAAGGTCCCCGCCACCGCTTTGTTCCGGCAAGCGGTGTCGCCGCTGACCACCCTGCCGGGACGCGGCGCCCTGGTGCTGCTGGCCCTGGTGGCGGCGGCGCTGGCCGCCCTGGCGATCCTGAGCGCCGACAACCGCCTGCTGGCCGCCGCCTTCGTCGGCGGCTCGGTGGCGACGCTAGCGCTGTTCCGGGGCGTGGCGGCGCTGTTGGCGCGCGGAGCTGCAATCCTGTCGCGGCGGCGGCGTGGGCTGTGGGCCAATCCCACCGCCCGGCTGGCCCTGGCCAATCTGCACCGGCCGGGCAGCGCCGTGGTCAGCGTGGTGCTCAGCCTGGGGCTGGGCCTGACCGTGCTGGTCGCCATCGCCCAAATCGAGGGCAATCTGGCCCGCCAGTTCGGCGAGCGCATGCCCGCCGAGGCGCCCAGCTTCTTCTTCATCGACATCCAGCCCGACCAGCGCGGCGATTTCGCCCGCGTGGTCACCGAAACCGCCCCCGGCGCCCGCGTGGACGAGGCACCCATGGTGCGTGGCCGCATCACCCGCATCAACGGCCGCCCGTCCTCGGAAGTGCTGGTGGCGCCCGAGGCGGAATGGGCGCTGCGCGGCGACCGCGGCCTGACCGCCGCCGCCACCCCGCCCCAGGGCACGCGGCTGGCCGCCGGGCAATGGTGGCCCGCCGATTACGACGGCCCGCCGCTGGCGTCGGTGGACGCGGCGCTGGCCAAGGGCTTCGGCCTCAAGGTCGGCGACACCCTGGGTCTCAACGTGCTGGGCCGCGAGATCGAGGTGCATGTGGCGTCGCTACGCGAGATCGAGTGGTCGAGTCTGAACATGAATTTCGCCTTCGTGCTGTCGCCCAACGCCCTGCGCGGCGCGCCGCATACCTGGATCGCCACCGTGCACGCCCCCGACGCCGCCGAGGCGGCGGTGGAAAAGGCGGTCACCGACGCCCTGGGCAACGTCTCGGCCATCCGGGTCAAGGAGGCGCTGCTGGCGGTGCGCGGCATGATCGCCAACGCCGACATGGCGGTACGGCTGGCGGCGCTGGTCACCCTGACGGCGGGCGCCCTGGTACTGGCGGGCGCCGTCATGGCCGGGCACCGCCGCCGGGTCTACGAGGCGGTGGTGATGAAGGTGCTGGGCGCCACCCGCGCCGCATTGTGGCGGGCGTGGCTGGTGGAATTCGGCATCGTCGGACTGGCGACCGGCGCCGCCGCCGGGCTGGTGGGCACCGCCGCCGCCTGGGCGGTGCTGGTCAAGGTCATGCACGCCGATTGGGTGTTCCTGCCCGGACTGGCCGCCGCCACCGTGGCCGCCTGCGTCGCCGCCAGCCTGCTGGCCGGATTCGCCGGAACCTTCACCGCCATGCGGGCCAAGGCGGCGCCGCTGTTGCGCGGAGAATGAGCCCGAACCAAAAGCCTATGGCCGTCAGTCGCGCCGATCCGTGAAACCCCTTGCTTGATTCCCGCCCTAACCGCGCCATATTGGACCAGTAAAAGGTTTTTCACCCTTAACCAGAGGTAACGACAATGGCCTTCGGTTCCGATCGCAAATACATGACCCCGGCGCAAGCAGAGGCCGCGCAGATCGACGTGGGCCTGCGCCAGCACATGCTGCGGGTCTACAATTACATGACCGGCGCCCTGGCGCTGACCGGTTTGGTGGCCTTCCTGGTGGCGTCGTCGCCCGCCGCCGTGCAGTTGCTGTTCGGCACGCCGCTCAAGTGGGTGGTGATGCTGGCCCCCCTCGCCCTGGTGTTCTTCTTCAGCTTCAAGATCGAAAGCCTGAAGGCGTCCACTGCCCAGACCATCTTCTGGGTCTATGCGGGCATCATGGGTGCGTCGCTGGCCACCGTGTTCCTGGTGTTCACCGGCGCCTCGGTGGCGCGCACCTTCTTCGTCACCGCCGCCGCCTTCGCCGGTCTGTCGCTCTATGGCTATACCACCAAGCGCGACCTGTCGGCCTTCGGCACGTTCCTGGTGATGGGCCTGATCGGCCTGATCATCGCCAGCATCGTCAACATCTTCCTGGCCAGCTCGGCGCTGCACTTCGTGATCTCGGCCGCGGGCGTGCTGATCTTCGCCGGTCTGACCGCCTGGGACACCCAGAAGATCAAGGAAATGTACTGGGAGGCCGATGGCGCCGAGGTCGCCTCGAAGAAGGCGATCATGGGCGCCCTGACGCTGTACCTGGACTTCATCAACCTGTTCATGTTCCTGCTGCAGTTCCTGGGCGTGCGCCGCGACAACTAAGCGCGCAATCCCCGGGACCGGGAAGAGGCCACCGCCGCAAGGCGGTGGCCTTATTCTTTTGCACCTTCCGGTTGAGACTTTCGTCACCTCTGCGCGCGACACATTTCTGATATGCTGCATTGTTGATGCAGTTTTATGCACACCGCCAAAGCGGCGCGCTAAGCTGGTCAAATCTTCATCACGTCGCGGGAGCGGGCCGATGTCCAACGTGGTGCCTTGCGAACACTTCCTGTTGCGCCGCGTGGCGTCGGAACAGCAGCGTGCGGCGGAATCCATGCGCGGGCTGGTCCGCGCGGTCGAGGAATTCATTTCCGTGGTCGATCAGGCCTGCGTCGAAGCCAAGGACGAGTTGGAGCGCGCCCTGGCCCGCACCAGCGCCTTGCAGGAATCTGGCAGCGCCGAACGCCGCCGCACCCAGGCGGCGCTGGACCACGGCGGCCTGGACGTGCTGATCGCCGAACGCGACCGCCTGCTGGCCGGACGGCGCGGCGGCCCCGGCAACGACGCCTGAATAAAAGCTCGCGGCGGCAGGCGCGAGCGGGTAAATCTCTGGCGACCACGCTGTAAGACGAGCCGCCGCCATGCGTCCGTTCCTGCCGTCCACCATCGCCGTCAGCCCGCAACTGCGCCCCAATCTGTGGGACGCGGCCCTGTTGCCTATCGTCTTCGGCCTGCTGGCGCTGCTGGCCTGGGGCGCGCTGCAGATGAACGTGCCCTATGACGTGGGCACGCCGCTGCCGCTGTCGCTGGACCCGTCCAACCTGCCCTATTACCTGCTGCGCAGCGCGTTGCGCATGCTGGCGGCGCTGGCATTGTCCCTGGCCTTCACCCTGGTCTATGCCAGTCTGGCGGCCAAGGTTCCGGCGCTGGAACGCATCCTGATCCCGTTCCTCGACGTCTTGCAGTCCATCCCCATCCTGGGCTTCCTGTCCATCACGGTGACCGGCTTCATCGCCCTGTTCCCCGGCAATCTGCTGGGGGTGGAATGCGCGGCCATTTTCGCCATCTTCACCTCGCAGGCATGGAACATGACGTTCTCGCTGTACCAGTCGCTGCGCACCGTGCCCGGTGATCTGCGCGAGGCATCGGCCATGTTCCATCTGGGGCCGTGGCGGCGGTTCTGGCGGCTGGAATTGCCCTTCGCCGTGCCGGGTCTGGTGTGGAACATGATGATGTCGGTGTCGGGCGGCTGGTTCTTCGTGGTGGCGTCCGAGGCCATCACCGTATCGGGCCAGACCATCATGCTGCCCGGCATCGGCAGCTATATCGCGCTGGCGATCCAGGAGCGGCATCTGGCGGCCATCGGCTGGGCGATCCTGGCGGTGCTGGCGGCGATCCTGGCCTATGACCAATTGTTCTTCCGACCGCTGGTGGCCTGGGCCGACAAGTTCAAGTTCGAGCAAACCCCCGGCGAGGACGTGCCGGAATCCTGGCTGCTGACCCTGATGCAGCGCGCCCGCTTCTTCCGCGCCGCCGCCCGCCTGCCCGAGGCATTGTGGAACGGCGTGCTGAACGCCCTGCCGCGCCGCCCGGCCCGCCAGCGCCGTCTGGCGGCGGCGGAATGGCGGTTGCCCGGCTGGCTGGACCGGGTGTGGAATCTGGTGCTGGCGGCGGCGGTGACCACAGCCATCGGCTGGGTGGCGGTGTTCGTGCACGGCGCCCTGGGCCTGGCCGAAATCGGGCAGGTGCTGCTGATGGGGCTGGCAACGGCGGTCCGCGTGGTGGTGCTGATCGCCATCGCCTCGCTGATCTGGGTGCCGGTCGGGGTGTGGATCGGCCTGCGGCCGCGCATGGCCGGGCGGCTGCAAGCGGTGGCGCAGTTCCTGGCGGCGTTCCCGGCCAATCTGGTGTTCCCGGTGGCGGTGATGCTGATCGTGCATTTCGACCTGAACGTCGAGGTGTGGACCAGCCCGCTGATGGTGCTGGGCACCCAATGGTACATCCTGTTCAACGTCATCGCCGGGGCGTCGTCGCTGCCGTCGGACCTCAAGGACGCGGCGGGCAATCTGGGCCTGCGCGGCTGGCTGAAGTGGAAGCGCTTCATCCTGCCCGGCATCTTCCCCAGCTATCTGACCGGGGCCATCACCGCCTCGGGCGGGTCGTGGAACGCCTCGATCGTCGCCGAGATGGTCAGCTGGGGCGACACCAAGCTGGTCGCCACCGGTCTAGGGTCCTACATCGCCCAGGCCACGGAAACCGGCGATTTCCCGCGCATCGCGCTGGGGATCGCGGTGATGTGCGTGTTCGTCATGGGCTTCAATCATTTCGTCTGGCGGCGGCTGTATGCGCTGGCCGCCGACCGCCTGCGCATCGGCTGAAGGAGGCGCGCGTGACCGTTCAACAACCGCTGCTGCATCTGGAAGGCGTCCGCAAGGCCTTCCGCACCCCCGACCGCCGCGAGCGCACCGTGCTGGAAGGCGTCGATTTCCGGCTGGCCGAGGGCGAGATCGTCGCCCTGCTGGGCAAGTCGGGATCGGGCAAATCCACATTGCTGCGCATCATGGCCGGGCTGGTGCGCAGCAACGGCGGCCAGGCGCTGTATCGCGGCCAGCCCATCCTGGGGCCGGTGCAGGGCATTTCCATGGTGTTCCAGAGCTTCGCCCTGTTCCCGTGGCTGACCGTGCAGCAGAACGTGGAACTGGGGCTGGAGGCGCTGGGCGTGCCCCCGGCCGAGCGCGAGGACCGCGCCGCCACCGCCATCGAGATGATCGGCCTGGACGGCTTCGAAGGCGCCTATCCCAAGGAATTGTCCGGCGGCATGCGGCAACGTGTGGGCTTCGCCAGGGCGTTGGTGATGAACCCCGACATCCTGCTGATGGACGAGGCGTTCTCGGCGCTGGACGTGCTGACCGCCGAGAATCTGCGCGACGATCTGCTGGAATTGTGGCGGGAGCAGCGCATTTCCACCAAGGGCATGCTGGTGGTATCGCACAACATCGAGGAAGCGGTGTACATGGCCGACCGCGTGCTGGTGTTCGCCAGCGATCCCGGCCGGGTGCGGGCCGAGATTCCGGTGGGGCTGGAACATCCCCGCGACCCGGATTCCCCGGCTTTTCGCCAGATCGTGGACGAGGTTTACGGCCTGATGACCGCCAGCACCCGCATGGCGGGCGGCGCCGGAATCGAGCCCATCCATGTGGGCTACCGCCTGCCCCAGGTCACGCCCAGCCGCATGGCCGAGTTGCTGGAGACCATCGCCGAACCGCCGTTCGAGGGCCGCGCCGACCTGCCCGCCTTGGCCGAGGCCACCGAACTGCCCGACGATTCCCTGTTCCACCTGTTCGAGGCCCTGCGCGTGTTGGGGCTGGCGCGGCTGGCGGTGGGCGACATCTTCCTGACGCCGTCGGGCAAGGCTTTCGTCGAAGCCGAACCGGCGGTGCGCAAGGCGCTGTTCGGCGAACACCTGCTGCGCGCCATCCCGCTGGCCTCCCATATCCGCCGGGTGCTGGACGAACGCCGCGACCACCGCGCCCCCGAAGAACGTTTCCTGCAAGAGCTTCAGGACTACCTGACCGCCGACGAGGCCGAGCGCGTGCTGGAAACCGTCATCACCTGGGCGCGCTATGCGGACCTGTTCGATTACGATTATAACGCGGGCGTGCTGATGCTGCCCGAGGACGAGGCCCCGGCCGAGCCCGCGTCTCCCGACACCCCCTGACGAAAAGGATTTCGCCCATGACCGCCCCCTGTCCCATCGGCCTTGTCACCGTTTCCGATCGCGCCTCGGCGGGCGTGTACCAGGATTTGGGCGGACCCGGCATGGTGGACTGGCTGACCAAGACCCTGGTCACCCCGTGGCGGACGGTGTCGCGGGTCATCTCGGATGATCAGGACGTCATCGAGGCGACCCTGAAGGAGCTGGCCGACGTGGAAGGCTGCGGCCTGATCCTGACCACCGGCGGCACCGGCCCGGCGCCGCGCGACGTCACCCCCGAGGCGACCGAGGCGGTGTGCGACAAGATGATGCCCGGCTATGGCGAACTGATGCGCGCCGCCAGCCTGAAGATCGTGCCCACCGCCATCCTGTCGCGCCAGACAGCCGGCATCCGCGGACAGTCGCTGATCATCAACCTGCCGGGCAAGCCCAGCGCCATCGCCGATTGCCTGGACGCGGTGTTCCCCGCCACCCCCTATTGCCTGGACCTGATCGGCGCCTATTTCCTGGAAACCGATCCGGCGGTTTGCGCCGTGTTCCGCCCGAAGAAGAAGTGATCCCCGCGCCGCCCGCTCTGGCAAGGCGGGCGCACTTGTACTAAGGTGCCGCCACCATGACCGATCCGCAGACCCAGGGCCCCGAGGGCCAGACCCATTTCGGCTTCAAGACCGTGCGCGAGGCAGAAAAAGCCTCGATGGTGCGCGAGGTCTTCGACTCCGTCGCGTCCAAGTACGATTTGATGAACGACCTGATGAGCGTCGGCGTACACCGGCTGTGGAAGGCGTCGTTCCTGGACTGGCTGCGCCCGCGCCCCGACCAGACCCTGCTGGACGTGGGCGGCGGCACCGGCGACATCGCCTTCGGCTGGAAGAAGCGCGGCGGCGGCCCGGCCCTGGTCTGTGACATCAACAAGGAAATGCTGGCGGTCGGCCGCGACCGCTCGTTCGACCGCAACCTGACCGGCGACCTGTCCTGGGTGTGCGGCAACGCCGAGACCCTGCCGGTGGCCAGCCGCTCGGTGGACCGCTACACCATCGCCTTCTGCCTGCGCAACGTCACCCATTGGGACCGCGCCATCGCCGAGGCCTACCGCGTGCTCAAGCCCGGCGGCCGTTTCATGTGCCTGGAATTCTCCAAGGTGGTGGTGCCGGGCCTGCGTGAGTTCTACGACATGTATTCCTTCAACGTGCTGCCCAAGGTCGGCGGCATGGTGACGGGCAATGCCGAGGCCTATCAATATCTGGTGGAAAGCATCCGCAAGTTCCCGCCGCAGGAAGAAATGGCCGAGATGGTCCGCACCGCCGGTTTCGAACGGGTCGAGGTCCGCAACCTCTCCGGCGGTATCGCCGCCATTCATTCCGGCTGGCGGCTTTAATATCGGCGCGCCAGCGCGCCTGTTAGTCCCTCGCCGGGCGCGCCCATCCGGGCGCTTGGCCGCCGCCTCAATGGCGGCTGACCGGCGAACAAGTCGTATCCGTTTTCAACGTGTTCGCCGGTAGTCCATGATCCGCTCGCTGCGCAACCTCAACCGCCTCTACACCATCGCCCGCGTGCTGGCCCGCCATGACGCGCTGGACGCGGTCGATCTGCCGCTGGCGCAACTGGCGGCCAAGGCGTTGCGGCTGGGCCGCGACAGCACCAGCACCCTGCGCCCCGGCCAGCGTCTGGCCGCCGCGCTGAGCGAGTTGGGACCGACCTTCATCAAGCTGGGCCAGGCGCTCAGCACCCGCGCCGATCTGCTGGGCGACGAGATGGCGGCCGATCTGTCCGACCTTCAGGACCGGTTGCCGCCCTTCCCGGCGCTGGAGGCCCGCGCCATCATCGAGGAAGAGCTGGACGCTCCCATCGACGAGGTGTTCGCCAGCTTCGATGACGTTTCCGTCGCCGCCGCCTCCATCGCCCAGGTGCATTTCGCCGTGACCAAGGAAGGCCGCGAAGTGGCGGTCAAGGTGCTGCGCCCCGGTGTCGAGGCGGCGTTCAAGCGCGACATCGACCTGCTGCGCTGGCTGGCGGAATGGGTCGAGCTGACCCAGCCCAAGCTGCGCCGCCTGCGCATGGTGGAAAGCGTCGATACCTTCGAGGAAAGCATCCATCTGGAAATGGATCTGCGCTTCGAGGCCGCCGCCGCCGCCGAGATGGCCGAGAATTTCGCGGGTGACGAGAGCTTCCGCGTGCCCGATATCGACTGGACCCGCACCGCCCGCCGGGTGCTGACCCTGGAACGCATCAGCGGCATTCCGGTGGACGAAACCCAGGCCATGGTCGATGCCGGGCTGTCCCTGGACGACGTGCTGCAAAAGGCCGCCGAGTCCTTCTTCAACATGGTGTTCCGCGACGGCTTCTTCCACGCCGACATGCATCCCGGCAATCTGTTCGTGGATCTGAACGGCAATCTGATCGCCGTGGATTTCGGCATCATGGGCCGCGTCGACCTGACCACCCGCCGCCATCTGGGCGAAATGCTGATCGGCTTTTTGACCGGCGATTACCGCCGCGCCGCCGAAGTGCATTTCGAAGCGGGCTGGGTGCCCGCCGACAAGAACGTCGAAACCTTCACCCAGGCCTGCCGCTCCATCGCCGAGCCGATCATGGGCAAGCCGCTGCACGAGATTTCCATCGCCAAGCTGCTGGGCCAGTTGTTCAAGATCACCGAACAATTCGCCATGCAGACCCAGCCGCAATTGCTGATGCTGCAAAAAAGCATGCTGGTGGCCGAAGGCGTCGGCCGCACCCTGCATCCCGGCGTCAACATGTGGGAACTGGCGCGCCCGATGATCGAGGGCTGGATGATGCAGAACCTTGGCCCGCAGGCCAAGATCAAGGAGACGGTAGGCAGCGCCATCGCCACCCTGGAACGCCTGCCGCGCCTGCTGGCCCAGACCGAACAGACCTATGCCGCCATGCTGAGCGGCGGTCTGAAACTGCACCCCGACACCGTCGCCGCCATGCGCGGCGAAGGCCGCCGCAAAAGCCTGCCCGGCTGGCTGCCCTGGGTGCTGGTGGCGGCGCTGGGCGCGCTATATCTGTGGAAATAGGGAATAGTCCCACCCTGTTCTGCCGTCATCGCCGGGCCTGACCCGGCGATCCACACGGCGCCGGATGGATGCCCGTGTCAAGCACGGGCATGACGGAAGAGACATTCCATCATCCGTGCCCATCCCGCCCATCTGTGTTTATCCGTGTTACCGCTGGGTCGTTCCGCCAACGCGGACGGGAGTAGGGCGGCCACCAACCTTCAACCGGACACCCGTGGATCAAGTCCGGCCATAACGGTAGAGACCGCGATCTGCCCCCAGAAAAACTACGCCTCGACCGCCGCCTGCTTCCATTCCTGCATAGCGGGCAGCGACCAGATGGCGTCGCAATAGGCCTGGGACACCCCGTCCATCTTGATGGCGAAGGTGGTGAAGCGGCTGACCACCGGCGCGTACATGGCGTCGGCGATGGAAAAGCGGCCAAACAGAAACGGCCCGCCTGCCTTGGCGCCGAAGCGGGCGCGGCAATCGTTCCACAGCGCCTGAATGCGGTCCACCTCGGCCTGGACCTCGGGCGGCACCTCGGCCAGCGGCGTGATGGCGCCGATGTCCATGGAGCAGACGTTGCGCAAATTGGGGAAGCCGGAATGCATTTCCGCCGACACCGACCGCGCCACGGCGCGGGCCTCGCGCCCCTCGGGCCACAGGGTCGGGTGCAGTTCCGCCAGATATTCGCAGATGGCCAGGGAATCCCACACCGCCAATCCGCCATGGATCAGGCAGGGCACCTTGCCCGACGGCGAATGCTTGAGGATTTCCGCCTTGGTCTCCGGCTGACGCAGGGCGATCAGCACCTCGTCGAACTCGACCCCCGCCATCCTGGCGGCCAGCCACGGCCGCAGCGACCACGACGAAAAGCTCTTGGTGCCGATCACCAGGGTCATGTTTGCGGGCATGGGACGTCTCCGGGGCAAGGGGGGAACCGGCGGATATGATTGCCGCGCGGCGGCCCCGCCCGCAAGCCGGACTTTCCATCCCGCGCCGTCTGCGCCATTGTTGCCGCCTGTGTTTCACGGCGAAAGGAAGCGGGCGGTGCTGGAATATGTGGTGGAGCAGAACGCGGCGGCCATCGACCTGATCCCGGTGGCCAAGGGCGAGTTCGAGGCCTGGGCGGCGGCGCAGCCCGCCCATGTGCGCGCCTGGGCGCAAGCCAACGGCTTCACCGGCGAGGCCGGACAGCTCTGCCCGGTTCCGGCGCTGGACGGCACCCTGGCCCTGGTCCTGGTCGGCGCCCCCGACGGCGACGATCCCTGGGGCTATGCCGGATTGCCCGCCAAGCTGCCGCAGGGCTGCTACCGCATCGCCACGCCGCTGTCGGCGCGCAACGCCAGTTGGGCGGCCATGGGCTGGGCGCTGGCGACCTATGTCTTCAACCGCTACAAGAGCCGCCCGGCCAAGGACTGGCCCCGATTGGTGTGGCCCGACAACGCCGAACGCGGCTGGGTCGAGCGGGTGGTCGAGGCCACGGGGCTGGTGCGCGACCTGATCAACACCCCCGCTGCCGATTTGGGGCCGGCCGAGCTGGCCGCCGCCGCCGAGGCCCTGGCCGCCCGCCATGGCGCCAGCGTGCGCGTGGTGGTGGGCGACGGCCTGCTGACCGAGAATTATCCGTCCATCCACGCCGTCGGCCGCGCCGCCGCCGCCCATCGGCAGCCGCGCATGGTCGATCTGACCTGGGGCGCCGAGGACGCGCCGCGCGTCACCCTGGTGGGCAAGGGCGTGTGTTTCGATTCCGGCGGCCTGGACCTCAAGCCCTCGGGCTCCATGAAGCTGATGAAGAAGGACATGGGCGGCGCCGCCCACGTCCTCGGCCTCGCCGCCATGATCATGGCCGCCAAGCTGCCGGTGCGGTTGCGGGTGCTGATCGGCGCGGTGGAAAATTCCGTGTCGGGTGATGCCATGCGCCCCCTGGACGTTCTCGCCACCCGCAAGGGCGTCACCGTCGAAATCGGCAACACCGACGCCGAGGGGCGGCTGGTGCTGTCCGACCTGCTGTGGGAGGCGTCGTCCGAGCATCCGGCGCTGCTGGTGGACATGGCGACCCTGACCGGCGCCGCCCGCTCCGCCGTCGGCACCGAGATCGCCGCCCTGTTCTGCAACGACGACACCCTGGCCGCCGATCTGACCGCCGCGTCCGAGGTGCAGGCCGACCCGCTGTGGCGGCTGCCGCTGCACAAGCCCTATCGCCGCATGCTGGACAGCAAGGTGGCCGATCTCAACAACGTGTCGGACGGTCCCTATGCCGGGGCCATCACCGCCGCGCTGTTCCTGCAGGAATTCGTCGGCCCCGACATTCCCTGGGCTCATTTCGACATCATGGCGTGGAATACAGCGTCGCGCCCCGGCCGCCCCGACGGCGGCGAGGCCATGGCGCTACGCGCCTTGTACGCAATGATCGCGAAACGGTTCGGGAATTAATCAAATCTTTAGGGCCTGTGCGCTGTTCTTTGTGGAAATTCCGGAAACGACCGTAAGTGTTGTTGCCGGAACGGCCGCGACAGGCTAAAAGATTTCGTCCACGGAATGACCGGACCGGGGGAAATGGGTTTTCAACTCAAGGCAGTTCAGGCGCTCGACCTGTGGCGCGGCGCCATCGTCGAAAGCGTGCGCCGCGACGGACCCGACCTGTCGGCGCGCCAGATGGCGCTGTTGCTGACCGTCTACCTGACGCCGCCGCCCCACACCGTGCGCGGTCTGGCGCTGACGCTGAACGTGTCCAAACCGGCCATCACCCGCGCGCTGGACCGTCTGTCCGAACTGGGCCTGATCAAGCGCAAGACCGACGACACCGACCGCCGCTCGGTGCTGGTGCAGCGCACGGTCAAGGGCTCGGTCTATCTGCGTGAGTTCGGCGATTTGATCGTCACCGCCGCCGCGACGGCGGGCGACGAGGCCGCGAGTCAATAAAGTTCCCTCGCCGGGCGGGCGCATCCGCGCCCTTGTGGGCGAAGCCCACCCTCGCAAAGCTCGGGCCGCCCTGCGGGCGTCGTTTGCCCCTGTGGGGCGGCACGGCCACGGCCTCAATGGCCGCAAACCAGTTCCACAAATCTGAAATTCGTGGAACTGGCATAGGACCGGGCGGGGTGTCCCCCGCCCGCCCTCATCTTCAATGCCCCATATGGCCGCCCTCCATGGCGGGCGCGACCGCAGTGCCGCCCAGGCTGGGGTCCAGCATGCCGAAGATCATGGCGACGTGCGCCACCACCAGGAATACGCCGACCATCAGGGCGTGGGTCAGCATCTTGCGGTGCGGGTCCTGGCCGCGCCCCAGGATGTTCAGTTCCAGCAGGGCGATGACGCCCAGCGGCACCACGCCTGCCAGATAGAAGCCCACCGCCGTCACGTCGATCCAGCCGCGCCAGCCGCCGCCCAGGGTCAGCGGCAGCACCGCGCCTTGCAGCAGATAGACGAACACGCCGGTGAAATAGAGGCCCGCCGCCAGACCGGCCAGCTTGTTGATGCGGTGGACCGCGCCGCCATAGGCACGGGTGTAGAGCAGGTACAATTCGGTGATGGCCACGGTCTCGGCCAGGATCACCGGCACAGCCATGAACAGCAGCAGATTCCACGGCTGGTTGACGGCCAGCAATTCCATGTAATGGGTCATGATCATGATGAAAAACCTCGCATGGGATCACGGGCGCGCGGTTTTGATACCGGCGCCGGAATGAAACGATGACGGAAATGCGAGGTCAGAGACGGGGCGGGCGGGGATTGGGCGCCGCATCGCGCCCCATGGGTGCCAATTGCCCCAGGGCCACGCTTTGGCCCAATGGCCGTGCCACCGCCGCCGCAACGCCGACGGGCGTCAGTCCGGGCAGGCCGACGGCACAGGGACAGGCGGCGCACGGCCCGGCCTTGGCCTTCATGGGCTTGACCGGCTGCGGATCGCAATGATCGTGCCCGGCGGCGGCATGGGCCATGGGAACAGCATCCTGATGGGCATGAGCCGCCAGCGCCGGTCCCGACAACGGGCCGAGGATCAGGCTGAACGCCAACAACATCAGGACAAGAAAACGGATCATGTCCTTTGATCTACCCTTGCCGTTGCCCCGACGCAAGGGGGACACGGCGTACTCCGTTGTGACGAGTTGCGTCTAATGCGAGAGCATGCCTACACGCCCTTTGCCAGGTGCGCTACTGTACGACCATTGGGGAAATTCTGGGAACGGGGCAGCAGTGCCGGAACAGCCGCAGCCACAGGGAATGCCGGGGGCGATCCTGATCGTCGACGACAGCGCCACCGCGCGGTCGCTGATGGAAAAGGCTGTCCAGGTATTCTCGGCCATCGAGGTGGTCAAGGCCGCCACCGCCGAGGAAGGGCTGGCGGTGCTGCGTGGCCGCGACGACATCCATCTGCTGATGCTGGATCACCAGCTGGACAGCATGACCGGCCTGGACTTCCTGGCGCGCATGGCCGATCTGCCCCATTGCCGCGACCTCCCGGTGCTGGTGGTCACCGCGCTGGAGCATGACGATACCCTGGTCAGCGCCTATCTGGATGCGGGCGCCGCTGAATTCATGCCCAAGCGTTATCGCCCACCCATCTTCCGCGCCCGCGTCAGCGCCCTGCTGCGCCAGCACGCCGATTTGCGCCGCCGCCGCGCCGCCGAGGACTCCCTGGCCGTCGAGCACCGCCGCCAGCAGGATCTGCTGCGCAACACCCTGCCCGAGCGCGTGGTGCGCGAGGTCATGGCGACCGGCAGCTTCCGCCCGTCGGTGGTCAGCCATGCGGGCATCCTGTTCGCCGATGTCTGCGGCTTCACCCGCTACACCCGCGAGCACACCCCGGCCAAGGTGGTGGTCGGCCTGAACCGGCTGGTGCGGCGGTTCGAAGGCATTTCCGACGCGCTGGGCCTGGAGAAGATCAAGACCATCGGCGACGCCTATATGGCGGCCATCGGCGTGCTGGAGCCCATGGACGGCATTGAGGAGCGGCTGCTGGACGCGGCGCTGGAGATGATCCGCCAGACCGGCGAACTGGATATCGGCTGGGAAATCAAGGTCGGCCTGGCCTTCGGCCCCACCGTGGCCGGGATCATCGGCACCCGGCGCATGCAGTTCGATGTCTGGGGCGGCACCGTCAATCTGGCGGCGCGCATGTGCGCCAGCGCCCAGCCGTCGCAAATCTGCCTGCCCGCCGAATCCTGGAACGGCCTGGGCCGGTCGGGCGCCGTTCTGCGCAAGGTGGTGCTGAAAGGCGTCGGCGAATGCGACGTCGCCTTCCTCGACGCCGCCGCCGCTGAACTGGGCGGCCACATCATCACAAAAATCGAACGATCTAAGGAAAACGTTCGATTAGACTGATGTAAGGCGCCATGGTCTGCTGAGGCCATGACAAGTGCCATCCGCTCCCTCGCCGCCGATCGCTCCCCCCTGGCCGGGCTGGCCCTGGTCGCCCTGTTCGCCTGCGCCGCACAATTGCTGGCGCAATGGCCGCCGCTGGCGGCGTTGGGCATTTCTCCGCTGATCGTCGGCATCCTGTTGGGCACGCTGTTCGCCAATGGCCTGCACCAGCCGGTGCCGCAATCCTGGCATCCCGGCGTGGTGTTCTCGGCCAAGACCCTGCTCCGGCTGGCCGTCGCCCTGTACGGCTTCCGCATCACCGTGCAGGACGTGGCGGCGGTGGGGGCCGAGGGCTTCGCGGCGGCCTTCGTCATGCTGGCCTCCACCTTCGCCCTGGGAACATTCCTCGGTATCCGCCTGTTCCGCCTGCCCGCGCCGTTGGCGCTGATGGTGGCGGCGGGCAGCGCGGTGTGCGGCGCGGCGGCGGTGCTGGCAACCGAACCGGTGGTGCGCGGCAAGCCGCACGAGGGCGCGGTGGCGGTGGGCACGGTGGTGATCTTCGGCACGCTGGGCATGCTGCTGTATCCGCTGGCCCAAGCCTCGGGGCTGTTGGGGCTGGACGCCGCCACCTATGGCCTGTTCGTCGGCTCCAGCCTGCACGAGGTCGCCCATGTGGTGGCGGCCGGGCGCGCCATCGGCCCCGAAGCCGCCGCCACCGCCATCATCGTCAAGATGCTGCGGGTGCTGATGCTGGCGCCGCTGCTGGCGGTGATCGGGCTGGTGCTGGCCCGACGCGGCGGCAAGGGCGAGGGCCGCGCCCCCTTCCCGTGGTTCGCCGCTGGCTTCGTCGCCTGCGTCGCCATCAACTCCACCGGGCTGGTGCCGCCCGCCTTGGTCGCCATGATCAACGACCTGGACCTGTTCGCCCTGACCATGGCCATGTGCGCCCTGGGCCTGGAAACCCATCTGGGCAAGGTGCGCGCCGTCGGCCCCCGCCCCTTCATCCTGGCATCCTGTCTTGCCCTGTGGCTGGCGGTGGGGGGATATTGGGTCACCGTGCTGGCCCACCGGATATTGGGAGCAGCGTGATCGCGATCATAGGATGAGACGGCGGTGACCCTCGACCAGTTGCGTGTTTTCGTCACCGTCGCCCGCCTGGGCCACGTCACCCGCGCCGGGACGGAACTGAACCTGACGCAATCGGCGGTCAGCGCCGCCATCGCCGCCTTGGAAAGCCGCCACGGCACCCGCCTGTTCCACCGCCTGGGGCGCGGCATCCAACTGACCGCCGAGGGCGAACTGTTTCTGTCCGAGGCCGAGGCGGTGCTTGAACGCGCCGCCGCCGCCGAACGCGCCTTGGCCGAATTGTCGGGCCTGAAGCGCGGGGCGCTGCGCCTTTATGCCAGCCAGACCATCGCCGCCTATTGGCTGCCGCCGCTGCTGCACCGCTTTCACCTGCGCCATCCCGGCATCGATTTGGAGCTGCGCCAGGGCAACACCGCCGAAGTGGCGGCGGCGGTGGCGGCGTGCGGCGCCGACATGGGCTTCGTCGAGGGCGCGGTGGACAATCCCGCCCTGGTGGCCGAGCCGGTGGCCAGCGATCACATGGTGCTGGTGGTCGGCGCCCACCACCCATGGGCGGGCAGCGGGCGCCCGGCGTTGACGCTGTTGCAGGAATTCGACTGGGTACTGCGCGAGCGCGGCTCCGGCACCCGGCAGGTGATGGAGGCGGCGCTGGCCGGGCTGGGCCTGGCGCCCGACCGCCTGCGCGTCTCGCTGGAACTGCCCAGCAACGAGGCGGTGTGCGCGGCGGTGGCGGTGGGTGCCGGGGCGACGGTGATCTCCCGTCTGGTGGCGGCGCCGCGCGTCGCCCATGGCGAACTGGCGATCCTGGGCGAACCGCTGGCCGAACGGCAATTCTGCGCCCTGCGCCCCGGCGCCCGCCGCAAGGGCCGGGCGGAGGAAGCATTGCTGGCGCTTATCCGCGAGGGGTGAAGCTCAGGAACACCAGCCGCGCGGCGCCATAAGTGCGTTCGTTTTCGACGGTGAAGCCGGGCGGAATCGGCAGGACCTCGCGCGCCGCCACCTCGACCACCGCCAGGGCACCCGGCGCCAGCCAGCCCTTTTCCGCCAGGGCCGACAGGCAGGCGGCGGACAATTCCTTGTCGTAGGGGGCGTCCAGCAACGCCAGCGTGCAGGGACGGATCGCCACCGGCGGCTTGGTGGCGTCGCCGCGCAGGATGGTGGCGCGGTCCTGTTCGCGCAGTTCCGCCACGTTGGCCTTCAGCGCCGCCAGCGCCGTGTGATGGCTTTCCAGGAACCAGGCATGGGCGGCGCCGCGCGACAGCGCCTCCAACCCCAGCGCCCCCGACCCGGCGAAGGCATCCACCACCTCGGCGCCATCCAGATCCACCAGGGGTGAATGGGCCAGGATGTTGAACAGCGATTCGCGGGCGCGGTCCGAGGTCGGGCGGGTGACGCGGCCGTCGGGCGCCGTCAGGCGCCGTCCCTTATGGCTTCCGCCGACGATCCGCATTGGGCTTCCTCTTCAGGTCGTTCTTGGGGCCGCCTTCGGCAATCCGCTTGGGGCCGCCTTCGGCAATCCGCTTGGGGCCGCCTTCGGCAATCCGCTTGGGGCCGCCTTCGGCAATCCGCTTGGGGCCGCCTTCGGCAGGCCGTTTGTTACCGCCTTCGTGATTCCGCTTCTTGCCGCTGTCGGAATTCCTCTTATTGCCACCTTCGGCAGCGGCGAAAGGCCGGTCCTTGCCGCCCTCGGTCCTGGTGCGGCCGCCCTTGCGGGCGCCGGGGGCGTGCGGCAATTGCGGCTTGTCGTCGGTCTGGGCCTTGGCCCATTTGCTGTCTTCCAGGCCCAATTGTTCCTTGAACACCTTGGCGGGCACTTCCTCGACGCCGCCTTCTTCCAGGCTGCCCAACTGGAACGGGCCATAGGCGACGCGGATCAGCCGCAGCACCGGCCAGCCCAGATGTTCGAACACCCGGCGCACTTCGCGGTTCTTGCCCTCGCGGATCGAGACGGTGACCCAGGCGTTAGCGCCCTTCTGACGGTCCAGCAGCGCCTTGATGGAGCCGTAGCGCACGCCCTCGATGGTGATGCCGCGATCCAGCTCCAGCAGGCGTTCGGGATCGACCTCGCCATGCACGCGGACGCGATAACGGCGAATCCAGGAATTGCTGGGCAGTTCCAGCTTGCGCGCCAGTTCGCCGTCATTGGTCAACAGCAGCAGCCCCTCGGAGGCATAATCCAGCCGCCCGACCGAGATGACGCGCGGCATGTCCTCGGGCAGGCGCTCGAACACCGTGGCGCGGCCTTCGGGGTCCTTGTGGGTGGTCATCAGACCGGCGGGCTTGTGATAGCGCCAGACGCGGGTGCGCTCCGGCTCGGCGATGGGCTTGCCATCCACCACCACCAGATCGCCCGGCTGCACCACGCAAGCCGGACTGTCCAGCTTGTGGCCGTTGACCACCACCCGGCCCTCGGCGATCCAGCGCTCGGCGTCGCGGCGCGAACACAGACCGGCACGGGCCAGACGCTTGGCGATGCGTTCCCCCTTTTCGGGGGCGCCCTTCTCGGGGGTCTTCTCTTCACTCATGGCGGCAGGCCTCGATAAAAGCGGTGAACAGCGCGGCATCCGCCGCGCCGATATGGAATTCCGGGTGCCATTGCACCCCGATGCAGAAACGCTGTGACGGCACCTCGATGCCCTCGATCACGCCGTCGGCGGCGCGGGCATTGACCCCGCAGCCTTCACCCAAAGCCTTGACCGCCTGATGATGGCTGCTGTTGACCTGGGCGTGCAAGCATCCGGCAATGGCGGCCAACCGGGTACCGGGGATCAAATCCACCGCATGGCCGGGACGGTCCCGCGGGGCAAGCTGCTCATGGGCCAGGGCGCCGGGGATTTCGTCGGGGATGTGCTGCACCAGGGTGCCGCCCAGCGCCACGTTCAGCAATTGCATGCCGCCGCAGATGCCCAGAACCGGCAGACCACGCGCCAGGGCGCCCTTCAGGATCGCCAGTTCGAATTCCGTGCGCCGGGTTTTCAGGGTGACGCTGTCATGACGGCTTGCTGCGCCGAACAGCGCCGGGTCCACGTCGAAGGCGCCGCCGGTCACCACCAGCCCGTCCAGACGGTCCAGCATCTCCGCCGCCAGCTCGGGCGCATGGGGCAGCGCCAGCGGCACGCCACCGGCTTGGGCCAGCGCGTCGCAGTAATTTTGCCGCAGGGCGTACCAGGGAAACGGGGAATAACCGCCGGGGTCCTCGGAATCGAGGGTCACGCCGATGGCGGGGCGTTGAATCATGCGGGGGTCCTCTCGGATGCCGTGCCCTTCGTATAGAGCCCTGTCAGCACGGCGGCAATGTGTTAGATCAGAGGCATGGACGATTTCATGGCCCAGGCAGTGGAACAGGCCCGCCTTGCCGCCGCGCGCGGCGAGGTGCCGGTGGGCGCCGTGTTGGTGCGCGATGGCGTGGTCGTGGCCGCGGCCGGCAACCGGGTCGAGGAACTGTCCGACCCCACCGCCCATGCCGAAGTGCTGGTGCTGCGCGCCGCCGCCGCCGCCGCCGCCTCGCCGCGCCTGGGCGAATGCGATCTGTACGTGACGCTCGAACCCTGCCCCATGTGCGCCGCCGCCATTTCCCTGGCGCGGCTGCGGCGGGTGTATTACGGCGCCTACGATCCCAAGGGCGGCGGAATCGAGCACGGCCCGCGCGTCTTCGACCATGCCACCTGTCACCACCGGCCCGAGGTAGTGGGCGGCCTGCGCGAAGGCGAATGCGCAACCCTGCTGCGCGATTTCTTCCGCGAGCGGCGGTAGCACCCCCCTCCCAACCCTCCCCCGTGAAGGGGGAGGGTTGGGAGGGGGGTATGGTCCCGCTGGACATTTAATTAGAAATATCTTATATAACTACCAACGCACTCATACGGAGTTTTTCCCATGTCCCACGATTGGCCCGCTTTGGCGAAGGAACTGTCCGGCGTTCTCGGTCAGTTGCGCGGCGGCATCCCCGACGTGATGAAGGGCTTTTCCGCCATGGCCAAGGCTGCCGGTACCGCCGGTGCGCTGGATGCCAAGACCAAGGAACTGGTCGCCATGGGCATCGCCATCGCCGCGCGCTGCGACGGCTGCATCGCCTTTCACAGCAAGACCGCGCTGGAGCTGGGCACCAGCCGCGAGGAACTGATGGAAGTGGCGGGCATGGCCGTCTACATGGGCGGCGGACCGTCGCTGATGTACGCCGCCCTGGCGTTGCAGGCCTATGACCAGCACGTCGAGGCGACCAAGGGCGCCTGAACCGTGATGACCGACACGGATGGACACGGATAAACACGGATCATTCCTGTCCGTGTGCGCCACAGGCGCCCGTGTCCATCCGTGTCAAAAACAAAAACACCCCCGGCTGCGGATACAGCCGGGGGTGTTTTCTTTAACAGGCTACAGCCCATTTTTCCCGTCACCCCCGCGAAGGCGGGGGTCCATGTTGGGGGAAGATACTGACTTCACCGCAATATCTGAAATGTGGACACATGGATTCCCGCTTTCGCGGGAATGACGCTTCTTTTTCCGCAGCCTTTTCAGCCGTCCTTACGCCTGATCGAACAGGGCGGTGGACAGGTAGCGTTCGGCGAAGCTGGGGATGATGGCGACGATCAGCTTGCCCGCGTTCTCGGGGCGCGAGCCCAGTTCGATGGCGGCGGCCAGGGCGGCGCCCGACGAGATGCCGACCGGGATGCCTTCCAGCTTGGCCGCCTTGCGGGCGGTGGCGAAGGCGGTCTCGTTGCCGATCTGAAGGATTTCGTCGATGACGCTACGATCCAGGATATCGGGCACGAAACCGGCGCCGATGCCCTGAATCTTGTGCGGGCCGGGGGCGCCGCCGGACAGCACCGGGCTATCCTCGGGCTCGACCGCCACCACCTTGAGGGCGGGGTTCTTTTTCTTCAGCGCGCGGCCAATGCCGGTGACGGTGCCGCCGGTGCCGACGCCCGACACCAGGATGTCGATCTTACCGTCGGTGTCTTTCCAGATTTCCTCGGCGGTGGTGCTTTCGTGGATCGACGGATTGGCCGGGTTCTTGAACTGCTGCAGGATCACCGCACCGGGAATCTCGGATTGCAGCTTCTCGGCTTCCTTGACCGCGCCGGTCATGCCCTTGGAAGCGGGGGTCAGCACGATCTCGGCGCCCAGATGGGTCAGCATCTTGCGGCGTTCCAGCGACATGCTTTCCGGCATGGTCAGGATCAGGCGATAGCCCTTGGCGGCGGCGACGAAGGCCAGGGCGATACCGGTGTTGCCCGAGGTCGGCTCGACGATGGTGGCGCCGGGCTTGAGCTCGCCCGCCTGCTCGGCCGCCTCGATCATGGCGAAGCCGATACGGTCCTTGACCGAAGCCAGCGGGTTGAAGAATTCCAGCTTGCCGACCACGTCGGCCTTGGCGCCGGCTTCCGCCGCCAGCTTCTTGAAGCGCACCAGCGGAGTGCCGCCGATGGTGTCGACGATGGAGTCGTAGATGCGGCCGCGAAACTCGCTCATGTCAATTCCCCATGCAAGAGGTGTAATTTAGAACTTAATTACAGTCTACACCAACAGAACCGGTGCGCAAGACTCATCCTGTTATTCCGGTGATCGGTTCCGATCCCCGGCGCCCTCAAGCGGCGGGCGTGTTTCTCCGAAACACTTGCCTCCCGCGGCATAAGCCGCGCGGCCCCTTGGGCCTAACACCATCCCGATGAGTTTCACTCATCGGGATGGTGTATCAGATGATGAAATCCAGCTTGGCGTGGGCCTCGGACGGGATGCCGGACTTGTAGGAGCGCATGCACAAATCATCGACGGTGATGGCGTCGAGCTGGGTCATGATCTCCTCGGTCAGATCGGCCCACATGGGACGGATGACGCTCTTGCCCAGTTCCGAGGCGGGCATGTCCTGGTACGGGTCCTCGGCCACCTCCATGGCGCGGACCACCCGCACGATCTCGCCCACCGAGATGCGGCGGCGTTCGCGGGCCAGCCGGTAGCCGCCGCGCGGGCCGCGCACGCCCACCAGGATACCCGAGCGCACCAATTGTTGCAGGGTCTGCTCCAGATAGCGGCGCGGAATGCCCTGGCGGCGGGTGATCTCGCGGCTCTGCACCGGCTCGCCGCCAGCGTGGTAGGCGATGTCCAGCACGGCCTCGATGGCGAACAGCATCTTCTTGGACGGACGAAGCATGCCAGGGAACTCCCTTATTTGGTTCCGGTCGAGCCGAAGCCGCCGGCGCCACGCTCGGTGGCGGACAGCTCGGCCACCTCGGCCAGCACCGCTTGGGCCACGGCGGCGATCACCAATTGGGCGATGCGCATACCGCGGGTGACGGTGAAGGCGACGTCGCCGTGATTGATCAGGATGACGCCCAGCTCGCCGCGGTAATCGGCGTCGATGGTGCCCGGCGAGTTGAGCACGGTGACGCCGTGCTTGGCCGCCAGACCCGAGCGGGGGCGAACCTGTGCCTCGTACCCGGCGGGCAGGGCGATGGCGAAGCCGGTGGGGATCAGCGCCCGCTTGCCCGGCGCCAGGGTGATGTCGGCGGGAATGCAGGCCGACAGGTCCAGACCGGCCGCGTGTTCGGTCTCGTAGCGGGGCAGCGCCAGATCGGCGGCGTGGGGCAACCGCTGGATGGCGACGGTCACGGTCATTCTTGTTCTCCCTTATGGCCCCCAAGGGCATCGACGATGCGCCAGGCCAGCCGTTCCGCCACGTCCGCCTTGGACGCGCGCGGCCACGGCTCGGCCCCGGCGCGGGTGATCAGGTGCACGGTGTTGAAATCGCCGCCGAAGGTGCCGGTGGCGGGTGAAACGTCGTTGGCGACGATCCAGTCGCAGCCCTTGCGCGCCAGCTTGGCGGCGGCATGCTCCAGCACCTTCTCGGTCTCGGCGGCGAAGCCGACCACCAGGCGCGGCCGCGCCGCGCCGCCTTCGGACAGGGTGGCCAGGATGTCGGGATTGGGCGCCAGTTCGATGGCGGGCGGCGGCGCGCCGGGTTCCTTCTTGCGCTTTTCCTTGGTGGCGTTGGACACCGTCCAGTCGGCGACGGCAGCGGCGCATACCGCCACCTCCACCGGCAGACGGCCCAGGCAGGCGCCCAGCATCTCACGCGCGGTTTCCACAGGGATGGTGGTGACGCCCGCCGGATCGGGCAGCTTGACCGGGCCGGTGACCAGCGTCACCTCGGCCCCCAGCCGCGCCAAGGCGGCGGCGATGGCGTGACCCTGCTTGCCGGACGAACGGTTGCCGATGAAGCGCACCGGGTCGATGGGTTCATAGGTCGGGCCGCTGGTGACCAGCGCCCGCACGCCCTTCAGCGGACCATTGGCCAGCATGCCCTCGACCGCCGCCAGGATCTCGGCCGGTTCGGCCATGCGGCCCATGCCCGATTCGCCCTCGGCCAGCATGCCGGAATTGGGACCGATCGTGCGCACACCGCGCTTCTTCAACAGCTCCAGATTGCCCTGGGTCGCCGGGTGTTCCCACATGCGGAAATTCATGGCGGGCGCCACCAGGATCGGCTGATCGGTCACCAGCAGCGCGGTCGAGGCCAGATCGTCGGCCAACCCGGTCGCCATCTTGGCGATCAGATTGGCGGTGGCCGGGGCCACCACCACCAGATCGCAATCGCGCGCCAGGGTGATATGGCCGATCTCGTGCTCGTCGGTCAGGGAAAAGGTATCGCCGAACACTTTGTCGCCCGACAGGGTCTGCACCGCCAGCGGCGTGACGAAGTTCTGGGCATTGCGGGTCAGGATGCAGCGCACGGAGGCGCCACGCTCGCGCAGGCGGCGAATCAGCTCCAGCGATTTATAGGCGGCGATACCGCCCGACATGACCAGAAGGATGCGTTTGCCGTCCAGCACTGGAAATACCCCGGATAATTACGGGTCGAAGGTGTGGTTAACCTAATGCCCGCTGTCCGGCGAGGCAAGCGCCGAGTGCACAAAGGGTTCAGTAGGGAATTTTCGCCTCGTCATAAAACGACGCCGCGCCCGCATGCAGCGGAATGCCCATGCGCGGCAGGGCGGCGGCGTCCAGCCGCACCAGACGGCCACGCGGATTGCCCTGGGCCAGCAATTTCTGGGTCGAAGGATGCCACAGCGCCCGGGTCACGCCGAACACCAGGGTCTCGTCGGCCTCGGCCGGGGCCAGCAGGGCGACGCCCACCGCCAGGGTCGGCACCGCCGCCTCTTGCCCCTCATAGGTTCCGGCGGGAATCTCGCCCGCCGACAGGAAGGGATTTTGCGACCGGATGCGCTCGGCCGGGCCGTCGTCCAGCGGCACCAGCACCACCGGCGTGGTGCGCGCCAGATCGGCCACCACGGCCAGCGGCGCGCCGTCCAATGCCAGAAAAGCGTCCAGCTTGCCCGCCGCCAACGCCTCGGCGGCAGCCACCGGCTTGAGCGGCGTCAGCTTGACCAGCTTCTCGCTCAGCCCCCAGCCACCCAGGATCAGTTTGCCATGGGCGGCCAGCGCCGTATCGGCCTCGCCCAGCGACACCCGCTTGCCGCGCAGATCCTTGACCGTGCGGATGCCGGAATCGGCGCGGGCCACCAGATGCAGGGTCTCGGGGTAGATCATGGCGATGCCGCGCAGATTGGGCACCATGCGCCCCTTGTACGGGCCGATGCCGTGATTGGCCCAGAACGCCACATCGGCATGGACCAGGGCGGCATCCAACCGCCGTTCGCGCAGCGCCTCGATATTGGCCGCCGAACCGCCGGTGGATTTGGCCACCGCCACCAGTCCCGGCACCCCGCACGAGCCACCGCGCTCGCATTCGCGGGAACCGGGCGGATTGGACAGGGCGTTGGCGATCAGGCCGCCGATGGGGAAACGGGTCTCGCCGGTGGGACCGGTGCCCAACTGGAAGAAGCGCAAATCCTGGGCGGCTGCCACGGCACCCAACAGCAGGGCCGCCGCCGTGGCGGCCACGAAACGAACCCACATCTCGCGACCAGTCCTCTTACCGGGTATCAATATACCCACAGAATTCATCAATCCATTACACCACGCCCGCCGCGCCTTGCATATTCCTGGTTTCGCGCCCGCGAGAAACCGGGCAATATGAAACGCTTAATCGTCCGGTTGGGATTCGATGGAAGACGAGCTTAAAGCGATTGCCGACAGTGACATGGATTCCATGTTCGTGCTGCCGCTTTCGATCATTCCCTTGGAAACGCCCGCGCTGCAAAGCGCCAAGCTGATCAAGAACGTCCGCCTGAAAAGCGTGGTGGAAATCTTTCAGGATGCCCAGACCGGTTCGGGCCAGGTGGATATCGAAAGCTTGCCGCGCATGTTCGAATGGCCGGACAACCAGTTGCATCCCGACCATGGCATTCTGCGCCGCCTTGCCTTGCTGCCGTCCTACGACGTCTATTCGCTGCGCATCTCGCTGCGCGAGCACGGCATTCCGGTCAACGATTACTCGGCGCTCAAGCTCAGCCCGGAAAAGGCCACCGAGCTGACCAAGTACATGCTCATGTTCACCCGGCCGCTGATGAAGATGATCTATGCGGACGAATCGGTGAACGTGCAGACCTATGACGACCTGCTGAAGCTGTTCCGCGACCCCGACGTGAAAAAGGCCCGCCAGCGCCTGGAGCAGATGGCGCAAAGCCTGAACATCGAAATCTGGGACGTGCCGCGCTTCCTGGAAGATTACGGCGACACCTTCCTGTCGCTCAGCTATTTCCGGCATTGCCTGGACCGGCTGGAGCCCTATTTCACCTCGTGCGTCGACAGCCTCAAGCCCATCCGCTCGCATTTCCAGTTGCGGCAGGACCAGGGCCTGATGAAGACCTGCGACACCATCGAGGACACCATCAACAACATCTCGGCCTCGATCACCGGCCGCCTGGAGCAGTTCGAGAAGCGCACCCGCGAAATGTGGAACAACCTGAGCCAGGAAGAATTCCGTCAGGTCAAGACGCTGATCGAACGCTACCACGTCACCATCGGCGCCGCCCTGTGCGGTCTGACGGTCAAGATGAACTCGTTCGCCCGCAACTTCCCGCGCCCAGTGTCCGGCGGCCCGGTCAAGCGCGCCGATTTCATGGCGTCCGAGATGATCCAGGGCATCGAGCTGATCCGCAACACCGAGAAGCAATACGCGGTGTAAGGCCGGAACATACGCAACTTTCCTAATGAACACATGTCATATTAGCTTATGACCTGCGCATCGACACAACCTTTTGGAAGTGACCGGGTAAGCACCCGATGGCATTCTTGACGTGTATTCAATCGCGCTGATCCATGGGAACGGGCGGGCGGCGCGGCACGTCAAGGGGATTGCCTTAGAATGAAGATCGCGAAAATCGTTGCGGCCGGCCTGTTTCTGGCCCTGCCGACCGCTGCCCAGGCGCAATGGTATGTGGGCGCCGATGCCGGTGTGAATTTCCTCCAGGATTCCGACATCAAGTCCAAGGACGGCTCGAGCGACAAATCCACCGCTGGCAATGATACCGGCTATGCCCTGCAGGCCCATGGTGGCTACGCCTTCAAGCCGTTCAGCTTCGCCACCCCGCGCGTCGAAGCGGAAATCGGCTATCGCAACAGCGGCCTGGAAAACCTGACCGACGTCACCGATGCCTCGGGCGACACCTCGTCGCTGTCGCTGATGGCCAACGGCGTGCTGTCCTTCCTGCCCAACCGCGCGTGGCATCCCTTCGTCGGTGCCGGTATCGGCATGAGTCGCATCAGCGCCGAATGGAAGGTCAACGGCAACAAGGTGGTGGACGACAGCGACTGGGTATTCGCCTATCAGGCCTTCGCCGGTGTGTCCTATGACCTGACCAAGAATTGGGAACTCAGTGCCCAATACCGCTATTTCGGCACCCAGGACCCGGAATTTTCCGACAATTCCGGCGGCAAGGCCAAAGGCGAATACAGCAGCCACGCCATCCTGGCCGGTTTCGCCTACAAGTTCGCCAAGTAAGCCGATCCATCCCGCCAAGGATGAAAGGGGCGGCCCGATGGGCCGCCCCTATTCTTTCGCCCTAAGCCCAAGGGGATTCGGCGCGGTTGCCGTTTGGGGACCGCGTGTTACAATTCGCCGTCCCGCCAAGAAACAAACAATCGCCGCAAGGGACCGGCCGACATTCGTTCTGGGGCGGAGAAGAATTTTGCGGGCTGACCTGAACAGCCGGTGCCGGGGGAGACGGCGCCCATGCTGATCGCCGTCGCGTTGCTGGCGTTGCCATTGCTGTCGGTGCTGGCCATCGCCGCCGGGCGCCGCGATGCCGTGCACGGACTGGTCTATGCCGGAGCGTTCCTGTGTTCGGTGGCGCTGATCGCCGCCGGGCTGGAGCATCTGGGCGGCCGTCTGGGCGGCGCCCCGACCCTGGTGCTGCCGTTCGGCCTGCCGTGGCTGCATGCCCATTTCCGCGTCGACAATTTGTCGGCGCTGTTCCTGCTGATCATCAACGTCCCCGCCGCCGCCGCGTCCGCCTTTGCCGTCGGCTATTCCGCCCATCTGCCGGAACGCCGCCGGGTGACGCCGTTCTATCCGCTGTTCCTGTTCGGCATGAATTCGGTTCTGGTGGCCGACGACGCCTTCGTCTTCCTGGTGGCCTGGGAATTCATGTCGCTGGCGTCCTGGCTGATGGTCATGGCCGACCACCGCAAGGCCGAGAACCGCCGCGCCGGTCTGGTCTATCTGACCATGGCGGTGTTCGGCACCTTTTGCCTGCTGCCCGCCTTCGGCCTGCTGGCGGGCGGCGACGGCGACTACACCTTCGCCTCCATGCGGCTGCATTCCCTGGGGCCGGTGGCTGGATCGCTGGTGGTGCTGCTGGCGCTGCTGGGCGCAGGCAGCAAGGCCGGTCTGGTACCGCTGCACGCGTGGCTGCCGCTGGCCCATCCGGCGGCACCCAGCCACGTCTCGGCGCTGATGAGCGGCGTCATGACCAAGGTGGCGCTGTACGGCCTGATCCGCATCCTGATGGATTTGCACGGCCATGTGGGCTGGCAATGGGGTGCCGCCATGATGGTGGTCGGCGGCGTCAGCGCGGTGATGGGCATCCTGTACGCGCTGATGCAGGACGACCTCAAGACCCTGCTGGCCTATTCCACCGTCGAGAATGTCGGCATCGTGGTCATCGGCCTGGGCCTGGCCATCGCCTTCAAGGATGACGGCGAGAAGAATCTGGCCGCCCTGGCCCTGGTGGCGGGCCTGTATCACGCCGCCAACCATGCGGTGATCAAAAGCCTGCTGTTCCTGGGCGCGGGCAGCGTGCTGACCGCCACCGGAACGCGGTCGCTGAACGGGTTGGGCGGCTTGCTGAAGCGCATGCCATGGACCGGCGCCACCTTCCTGGTGGGCGCCGCCGCCATCTCGGCCCTGCCGCCGCTGAACGGCTTCGTCTCGGAATGGCTGATCCTGCAATCGCTGTTCAAGGGACCGGTGGTGCCCCATTGGGCCATGAAGTTCGGCGTGCCGGTGGTCGGCGCCCTGCTGGCCCTGGCCGCCGCCCTAGCCGCCACCTGCTTCGTGCGCGCCTTTGGCATCGCCTTCCTGGGCCGCCCGCGCACCGAAGCCGCCGCCGAGGCCATCGACACCACCTTCGGCATGCGCTGGTCGCTGGCGGTGCTGGCGGCGCTGTGCGTGGTGCTGGGCGCCATCCCGGTCACCGTCACCGACGCCCTGTCGGCGGTGGTGCAGCCGCTGATCGGCACCAGCTTCGCCGTGTCCTCCGACCTGGGCTGGCCGTTCCTGTCGCCGGTGTCCAACACCCGCGGCTCCTATTCCGGCACGGTGCTGGTGATGATCGGGCTGGCGCTGTTCGGCATCGCCATCGCCCTGGTGCACCGCATCGGCAATGCCCGCGTGCGCGCCGCCGATGCGTGGGATTGCGGCACACCCGGCGACGATCCCGCCACCCAATACACCGGCCAATCCTTTGCCCAGCCGCTGCGCCGGTCGATCGCCGCCACGGTGTTTCAGGCGCGCGAGACGGTGACCATGCCGCAACCGGGCGAGGATGCCCCGGCCCGGCACAAGCTGACCATGACCGATCCCATCTGGAACGGCCTGTACCTGCGCATCGCCCGGCTGGTCGATCTGGTGGCCGAGCAGGTCAACCGCATGCAATACCTGACGGTGCGCCACTATCTGCTGATGATGTTCTGCACCCTGGTGTTCCTGCTGCTGGTGGTGGCGGTGAGGCAGCGGCAATGACCCAGCTTCCCCCCATGCTCACCCCGATCCTGTGGCAGATGGTGCAGATCATGCTGGCGCTGGCCACCGCACCGCTGGTCACCGGCTATGTGCGCTGGCTGAAGGCGCGGCTGAACGGACGGCGCGGCCCGTCGCCGTTGCAGCCCTATCGCGACCTGTACCGCCTGACCCAGAAAGAGGCGGTGGTGGCCCATTCGGCGTCGTGGGTGTTCCACGCCGCGCCCTATGTGGTGTTCGCCTCGGCATGGCTGGCGGCCTGCCTGATCCCCACCTTCACCACCAACATCTTCCTGGCCCCCGCCGCCGACATGATCGCCCTGGTGGCGCTGCTGGCGTTGGGCCGGTTCTGGCTGGCGCTGGCGGGCATGGACGTGGGCACCGCCTTCGGCGGCATCGGCGCCAGCCGCGAGATGCTGATCGCCAGCCTGGCCGAACCGGCCATGCTGATGGTCACCTTCTCGCTGTCGCTGGTGTCGGGCACCACCCAACCGGCACAGATCGCCGCCTATGTGCTGGGCGGCCATATCGGCCTGGAAGTCTCGGTCGGTCTGGCCCTGGCCGCCATGGTCATGGTCGCCATCGCCGAGAACGGCCGCATCCCCATCGACAATCCGGCGACCCATCTGGAACTGACCATGGTGCACGAGGCCATGGTGCTGGAATATTCCGGCCGCCATCTGGCGATGATCGAGGCGGCGTCCATGGTCAAGCTGACCCTGTACATGGCGCTGATCGCCTGTCTGTTCGCGCCGTGGGGCATGGCCCAGCCGGGGGCCGGGCCGGAGGGCGTGCTGATCGGCATGGCGGCGTTCCTGCTGAAGCTGGGCACACTGTCCACCGCGCTGGCGCTGTTCGAGACCGCCATCGCCAAGATGCGCGTCTTCCGTTACGCCGATTTCCTGGGCGGCGCCCTGCTGCTGGGCCTGCTGGCGACCATTTTCCTCTATGTGTCGGAGGCGGTGTGATGGCCTCGACCCTCAGTTACGACATCGCCCATCTGATCGGTGCCACGGTGCTGATGGCCGGGTTCGCGCTGCTGTACCAGCGCCGCCTGTTCGCCGTGCTCAACACCTTTTCCTTCCAGGCCCTGGCCCTGGCCGCCGCCGCCGCGTGGCAGGCCCACATCCAGGATGCGCCGCATCTGTATTTCACCGCCGCCATCGCCCTGGTGTTCAAGGCGATGATCGTACCCTTCGCCCTGCACTGGCTGGTGGAACGGCTGGGCATTCACCGCACGGTGGAAACGGCGCTGTCCATCGGCTGGACCATGATCATCGGCGTGGCATTGGTGGCGCTGTCGATCCTGCTGGTGCTGCCGGTGACCGCCAAGGCCGCCGCCCTGACCCGCGAGAGTCTGGCCCTGGCCATGAGCGTGGTGCTGCTGGGCATGCTGATGATGATCACCCGGCGCAACGCGGTGACCCAGGTGGTGGGCTTCATGGCGCTGGAGAACGGCCTGATCCTGGCCGCCGTCTCGGCCAAGGGCATGCCTTTGGTGGTGGAGATTTCCGTGGCCTTCTCGGTGCTGGTGGCCATGACGCTGTTCGGCATCTTCTTTTTCCGCATCCGCGAGCGCTTCGACTCGCTGGACCTCAATTACATCGAGACCTTCCGGGGCGACCGCCAATGATGCTGCCGGGGCTGGACAATCCGCTGGCCTGGATTCTCGCCATTCCGCTGGCCTCGGCGGGATTGCTGGCGGTGCTGCCGCACTGGCGGACGGCATCGTGGGTCAATGTGGCAGTGTCGTTCCTGACCTTCACCGCGTCGCTGGTGCTGCTGTCGGCGCGGCCCGAACCGACCCGGCTGCTGTTCATCGACGATTTCAACGTCACCCTGGTGGTGCTGACCGCCTTTATCGGCATGACCACCTCGGTGTTCTCCGCCGCCTACATCGCGCGCGAGACCGAGGCCGAACGCCTGAGCGCCGCCCATCTGCGCTTCTACCACTCCATGTATCAGGCGTTCCTGTTCACCATGCTGCTGGCGCTGACCGCCAACAACACCGGTGTCATGTGGGTGGCGGTCGAGGCCGCGACCCTGACCACCGTGCTGATGGTCAGCCTGTACCGCTCGCGCGAGGCCATCGAGGCGGCGTGGAAATATTTCATCCTGTGCTCGGTCGGCATCGGTCTGGCGCTGTTCGGCACCACCCTGGTCTATCTGGCGGCGCAGCCGGTGATGGGCGACGGCGCCGACGCCATGGCCTGGACCCTGCTGGTCCAGAAAGCCGCCGGGTTCCAGCCCGATCTGCTGAATCTGGGCTTCGTCTTCGTGCTGGTGGGCTATGGCACCAAGGTCGGTCTGGCGCCGCTGCATGCGTGGCTGCCCGACGCCCATGCCGAAGGCCCCACCCCCATCTCGGCGGTGCTGTCGGGCCTGCTGCTCAACGTCGCGCTGTATGCCCTGCTGCGCTTCAAGATGATTATCGCCGCCAACCCGGACACCCTGGCGCCGGGGCCGCTGATGATCATGATGGGCCTGACGTCGCTGTTCGTCGCCGCCTTCATGCTGTTCAAGCGCGGCGACATCAAGCGGCTGTTCGCCTATTCCTCCATCGAGCACATGGGCGTCATCACCTTCGCCTTCGGCATGGGCGGCGCGGTCGCCAATTTCGCCGGGCTGATGCACATGACCATGCATTCGCTGACCAAATCGGCGGTGTTCTTCGCCGTCGGCATCCTGACCCAGAACGCCGGGACCAAGCGCATCAACGAGATCACCGGCCTGACCGAGACCAGCCCGGCGCTGGGCTGGGGTTTCCTGGTGGCGGTGCTGGCCATCGCGGGCATGCCGCCCATGGGCGTGTTCATGAGCGAGTTCCTGGTGGTCAGCTCGACCTTCGCCCGCCAGCCGCTGCTGGCGGTGCCGCTGATCCTGGGGTTGCTGCTGGCCTTCGCCGCGCTGTTGCTGCGGCTTCAGGGCATGGCCTTCGGCCCGCCGCCCGAGCATCCCCACCCGGCACACGGCCGACCGGGGGGCTTCATCGGCGCCCTGGCCTATATGCCGTTGTGGGCGCATCTGGCATTGGTGATGGTCGCCGGTCTGTATCTGCCGCCGGTGCTGACGCAATGGTTCCAGGCCGTCGCCGGATTGTTGGGGTAACGCCATGCTGGGCAAGGTCACGCTGATGGATTTCCTGTCCATGGGCCGCGAGGTGCCGGGACACAAGCCATGGCCACGGTTCCAGTTGGACCTGCCGGGCTGGCGCGCCTTCGAGGACCGCCTCGCCGCCGCCGATTGGGTGCTGATGGCCGAATGGGCCGAGCCCAACGAGGTGCACGCCCTGTTCCGCGACGACGAGAACGAGACGCTGGCGGTGGTGTCGCATTCCTGCGTCAACCAGCGTTTCGTCGGTCTGGCCAAGCGCCGCCCCGCCGCCATCCGGCTGGAACGCGCCATCCACGATCTGTACGGCCTGGCGCCGCAGGGTCTGGCCGATCAGCGGGCGTGGCTGGATCATGGCCGCTGGGCGGTCAAGCATCCGCTGGGCAGCCCGCGCGCCTATGATGGCGGGCCGTACCCCTATGCCTTCCGCACCGCCGAGGGCGAGGGACTGCACCAGATTCCGGTGGGGCCGGTGCATGCGGGCATCATCGAGCCCGGCCATTTCCGCTTTCACGCCCAGGGCGAGACGGTGGTGCGGCTGGAGGAACGGCTGGGCTATGTGCACAAGGGCGTCGAGGGCCTGATGCAGGGCAAGCCCATCGCCGACGCCGCCCGCATCGTCGGCCGGGTATCGGGTGATTCCACCGTGGCTTACGCCCTGGCCTTCGCCCGCGCGGTCGAGGCGGCGCTGGGCATCGAGGCACCGCCGCGCGCCGTCTGGCTGCGCGCCCTGATGGCCGAGATGGAGCGGGTCGCCAACCATCTGGGTGATATCGGCGCCATCTGCAACGACGCCGCCTTCGCCATCATGCTCAGCCACCTGTCGGTGCTGCGCGAGCGGGTGCTGTCCGCCAACGCCGCCTGTTTCGGCCACCGCCTGCTGATGGACCGGGTGGTGCCCGGCGGCGTCGCCGTGGATCTGGGCGAGGGCTGCCGCAACGATCTGCACAAGGTGCTGCACACCCTGCGCAAGGATTTCCGCCGCGCCATGGTGCTGTACGAGGAAACGCCATCGCTGCTGGACCGCACCACCGGCACCGGCATCGTCACCGCCGCCCTGGCCCACCGTTTCGGCGCCGGCGGCTATGTCGGCCGCGCCAGTTCGCGCGCCTATGATTCCCGCAAGTTCCCCGGCTACGCCCCCTATGACGATCTGGATTTCGACATCCCGGTGCGGGCCGAGGGCGACGTCCATTCCCGCATCCTGATCCGCGCCGAGGAAGTGACGCAAAGCCTGAACCTGATCGACCAGATCCTGGCCCGCCTGCCCGCCGGTCCCATCGCCGTGCCGCTGCCGTTGCGGGCGGGTGAAGGCGTGGCGGTGGCCGAGTCCTTCCGCGGCGAGGTGGTGATGTGGCTGCGGCTGTCGGAAGCGGGCAAGGTGGTGCGCTGCCATCCGCACGACCCCAGTTGGTTCCAATGGCCGCTGCTGGAAGCGGCCATCGAGGGCAACATCGTCGCCGACTTCCCGATCATCAACAAATCGTTCAATTGCTCGTACTCGGGGCATGATTTGTGAGGCGCGCATGATCCCCCCCATCGCCCACCTGTTCGCCCGCCACCTGATCAAGGGCGCCTATACCGAGGCGGCACCGGAACCCTCGGCCGAGGGGCTGGCCGAACTGGCCGACGAATTCGCCGCCGAGGCGCGCGGCCGCCTGGGCCGCAGCCTCGCCATCCGCGAAGTGGACGCCGGAAGCTGCAACGCCTGCGAACTGGAACTGCACGCCGTCAACAACCCGGTGCACGACCTGGAGCGCTTCGGCATCAAGTTCGTCGCCAGCCCGCGCCATGCCGACGTGCTGCTGGTCACCGGCCCGGTCACCCACAACATGGCCGAGGCCCTGCGCCGCACCTGGGACGCCACGCCCGCGCCGAAATGGGTGGTGGCGCTGGGCGATTGCGGCCGCGACGGCGGTTGCTTCGCCGGGTCCTACGCGGTGGTCGGCGGCGTCTCCGCCGTGCTGCCGGTGGACCTCCACATCCCCGGCTGCCCCCCCGCCCCCCGCGATATCCTGGCCGGATTGCTGGCGCTGCTGCGGCACGTCGGGGGGTAGGGGCAGCGGGCCAGCATGCCGAAAATCCGCATGACGCCCGCCGCGATGCCTGGCTGCGCGGGCAGGGATTCCGGCTGCTGCGGTTCTGGAATCAGGAAATCCTGGAGGCCACCGACATGGTGGTGCAGGTCATCGTCGAGGCGTTACGCCCCCTCCCCGGCCCTCCCCCATGAAGGGGGAGGGAGACGCAAAATAGCCCTCCCCCCTCGCGGGGGAGGGTTGGGAGGGGGGCTCAGAACGTCTCGGAATTGGTGACTTCCACCGCCGCCCACACCAGCCCCAGCACGCGGTCGATTTCCTCGACCGTCGCGTCGGCGGCGATGTCGGGCAAATCCATGTCGATGCCTTCGTCTTCCAGCAATTGCCGGGCACGGGCGAAATAGAAATCGCGGTATTCGGCGGTGGTGCGGAAGCGCGAGTTCAGCGCGCGGTCCATGGCGGCGCGCAGGGCCATCAATTCCCGCTGCTCGGCCACGGTCAGCAGGCCGTCATGGGACAGCAATTCCCGATGGCGCCGTTGAAGCGTTTCCAGCTTCTCGCGCCAGTGCGGATCGTGATGCGGCATCAGGCGGACGGTGGCGGCCATGGGCGTCTCCGCGTCGGTGAAGCGACCGATATTGAGAATAGCGCGAGGCACGCACGCTGTCAGAGTTAGAAAATCTTACCCATCGCCCCATCAGAACTGGTTTGCCTGCCGAACCACGCGGCGCCTAGGCTGCATGGTCCCAATCCCTCCCCCGAGATCCGCACCATGAACCGCCCCGCCTGGTTATCCCCCGCCGTCCTGACCATCTTCGCCGCCGGATGCGTGATGATGAGCATTTCCATGGGCTCGCGTCAGGCCCAGGGCCTGCTGATCGGGCCGCTGTCGGCGGATCGCGGCTGGCCGCTGGCGACCTTTTCCCTGGCGGTAGCGCTGCATAATCTTTTCTGGGGGGCGTTCCAGCCCTTCACCGGTGCCGCCGCCGACCGCTGGGGCGCCGCCCGCGTCGCCGCCTTCGGCGCCCTGGCCTTCGGGTTGGGCATGATCCTGGTGGCGACCGGCGGTGAATGGGGCACCATCATCGGCCTGGGACTGGTGTCGGGCTTCGGTCTGGCCGCCACCTCGTTCTCGGTGGTGCTGGGGCCAGTCGGCCGGGCGGTGGCGCCGCAATACCGCACCACCGCCATGGGCACCGGCTCGGCCTTGGGGTCGTTGGGCATGATGGCGCTGATTCCGGTGACGCAAAGCCTGATCGGCGGCTTCGGCGCCACCACCGCCGTGTGGGTGCTGGCCTGCCTGTCGCTGGTCACCATTCCCCTGGCCCTGCTGCTGCATAAGGGCGAGGTCGCGGCCAATGCCGCCGCGTCCATCATCCACCACCCGCAAAGCGTCGGCGAGGCCCTGCGCGAGGCGCTGAGCCACAACGGCTATCGCCTGCTGATCCTGGGCTTCTTCGTCTGCGGCTTTCAGTTGGCGTTCATCGGCGTGCATCTGCCCGGCTATCTGGCGCTGTGCGGCATGAGCAAGGGTGCGGGCGCCACCGCGCTGCTGGTGATCGGCGGCTTCAACGTCATCGGCACCTATGTGGCCGGGCGGCTGAAGTGGCGGCACAAATACATCCTGTCGGCCATCTATCTGGCCCGCGCCGTCGCCACCTTCCTGTTCGTCATGGGGCCGAAAAGCGAGGTTACCCTGCTGGCCTATGCCGCCACCATGGGCCTGCTGTGGCTGTCCACCGTGCCGCCCACCACCGGCGTGATCGCCGGGATGTTCGGCGCCCGCTATATCGGTATGCTGTTCGGCGTGGTGTTCTTTTCCCACCAGATCGGCAGCTTCCTGGGGGCGTGGCTGGGCGGCATCGTCTACGATGCCACCCTGTCCTATGACGTGATGTGGATGGCGACGGTGGTGGCGGGCGTGTTCGCCACCCTGGTCCACCTGCCGATCCGCGACGCCAGCCTGCGCGCGGCGGCGTGACGGGCGGCGGAAAAACATCCGTCATTCCCGCGTAGGCGGGAATCCATGCATCCGCATTCGACATCTTGGGGCAAGGCCATAATCTTGCCCCAAGATGGACACCCGCTTTCGCGGGTGTGACGCCTGAGGAGGCTACCCCCCCTAGAACGCCCGCCGCGCCCGCAGGGCGGCGCTGATGGTGCCGTCGTCCAGGTAATCGATGGTGCCGCCCACCGGCACGCCGTGGGCAAGACCGGAAACGGTGACGCCGCGCCCGGCCAGCCGGTCGGCGATGGTGTGGGCGGTGGTCTGGCCCTCGACCGTGGCTGGGGTCGCCAGGATGATCTCGGCCACCCCGTCATCGCCAACCCGTTGAACCAGCTTGGGAATTCCCAATTCGTCGGGGCCGATGCCGTCCAGTGCCGACAGCAGCCCGCCCAGGACGTGGTAACGGCCACGGAAAGCGTTGGTGCGCTCCATGGCCCACAGCGCCCCCACATCCTCGACCACACACAAAAGCGTGCCGTCGCGGCGGGTGTCGGCGCAGATGGAACAGGGCTGAATGCTATCGTAGTTACCGCAGATCGGGCAGGTCTTGACCTTGTCCGCGACCTCGGCCAAGGCCTGTGCCAGGGGTTGTAGGATTATCTCGCGCTTATCCACCAAATGTAGGGCAGCACGGCGGGCCGAGCGCGGACCCAAGCCCGGCAACCGCGAAAGAAGTTGAATCAGCCGTTCGATCTCGGGTCCGACCATGTGGAAATTCCGGTGTCAGAACGGCAGCTTGAAGCCGGCCGGCAGATTGAGGCCGCCGGTCAGCTTGGACATTTCGTCCTGCATGGCGGTCTCGGCCTTGGTCTTGGCGTCGTTGAAGGCGGCAACGATCAGGTCTTCCAGCACTTCCACGTCGTCGGCGCTGACCAGCGACGGGTCGATCTTGATGCCCTTCAGTTCGTACTTGCCGTTCAGCGTCACTTTCAGCATGCCGCCGCCCGAGGCGCCGGTGACCTCGAGATCGCCCATCTTGGCCTGCATCTCGGCCATCTTGGACTGCATCTGCTGGGCCTGCTTCATCAGGTTGCCAAGGTTCTTCATGCTTCTTCTTCTCCTGGGGTCTGTTCCGGGTCAAAGGCCAGTTCGCCTTCCTCGGGCTCCTCGGGGGCCATGTCGCGCACCACCTCGATGGAAGCGCCGGGAAAGGCCGCCATGATGGCCTGGACCAGCGGATGGTTGGCGGCATCAAGCCGCCGCTTGTTTTCGGCGATCAGATCCTGCTCGGCCAGGGTCGGCTCGGCGGGATCAAGGGTATTGACCGTGACGGTCCAGCGCCGCCCGGTCCATTCGCCCAGCAGGCGCGACATCTTCTGCGCCAGATCGCTGGGGGCAAGGGCATGGGGACGCAATTCGATGCGTCCGGGTTCGAAACGGACAAGCCCGACCTGATTGCGCAGATTGGCCGCCAGCACGCCCTCGCGTTTGTCGGAAAACAGCTTGGCGACCTCGGCGAAGCTGGCGGGCATGGGCGGCAATTGCACCGGTTCCGGCGCGGGCGCCAGCTTCAGCGCCGTCGCGCCACCGCCATCGGGTCCCCCGACAAAGCCGGGGGATTGCGCCAGGGTCATGCCGCCGCCGGGCGCACCGCCCGGCATACCGCCACCACCACCGCCTGGACCACGCGGGGCGGGCGGGTTGTTGCGCAATTGCTCGATCACCTCGGCGGGGGTGGGCAGGTCGGCGGCATAAGCCAGCCGTACCATGGCCATTTCCGCCGCCTGCAACGGGTTGGGCGCCGCGCGGGTTTCCGCCAGCCCCTTCAGCAGCATCTGCCAGGCGCGGGTCAACTGCGCCATGGACAATCCGCCGGACATGGCCTTGCCCTTGACCCGTTCCGTTTCCGAGGCGGTGCCCGATTCGGCGGATTCCGGCGTGACCTTGAGCCGGGTCAGCCAGTGGGTCAGCTCCAGCATGTCCTGGATCACCACCGCCGGATCGGCGCCCAGGGCGTATTGCTCGCCCATCATGTCCAGGGCGTCGGCGACCTTGCCGCCCATCACCTGTTCGAACAGGTCGAACACCCGCGCCCGGTCGGCCAGGCCCAACATGTCGCGGACCTGAAGTTCCGACACCTTGCCCGCGCCGTGGCTGATGGCCTGATCCAGCAGCGACAGGCCGTCGCGCACCGAACCGTCGGCGGCCCGCGCGATCAGCTTCAGCGCCGCCTCTTCGATCTCGGCGCCTTCCTTTTCAACAATCCCGGCGAAATGTTTCGCCAGGACATCCATTTCCACCCGGCGCAGGTCGAAGCGCTGGCAGCGCGACAGCACGGTGACCGGAATCTTGCGAATTTCCGTGGTGGCGAAGACGAATTTCACATGCTCGGGCGGTTCTTCCAGCGTCTTCAGCAGCGCGTTGAACGCCGCCGTGGACAGCATGTGCACTTCGTCGATGATGTAGACCTTGAACCGCGCCGAGGTCGGGCGGTAACGCACGCCCTCGATGATCTCGCGGATGTCGTTGACGCCGGTGCGACTGGCGGCATCCATCTCCAGGATATCGACGTGGCGGTCCTCGGCGATGGCGCGGCAATGCTCGCACACCCCGCACGGGTCGATGGTCGGGCCGCCCTGGCCGTCGGGACCGATACAATTCAGCGCGCGGGCGATGATGCGGGCGGTGGTGGTCTTGCCGACGCCACGCACGCCGGTCAGCACGAAGGCGTGGGCCAGACGCCCGGATTGAATGGCGTTGGTCAGGGTGCGGACCATCGCCTCTTGCCCGATCAGCGACGTGAAGTCGGTGGGCCGGTACTTGCGGGCGAGGACGCGGTAAGGCGCGGGCGCGGGTGTGTCGGTCATGGCCCCAGACAATATATCGGCGGCCGCGCGGTGGAAAGCGTAACGACCCGCCGTCCTCTTATTCTCTCCACGCGCGGATGGTGTTGATCAGGCCGTTGGTCGAGCTGTCGTGGCCGCGGGCATCCGCCGCCGCCGACAATTCCGGCAGGATCTTTTTCGCCAGTTGCTTACCCAGTTCGACACCCCATTGGTCGAAGGAATTGATGTCCCAGATGACGCCCTGGACGAACACCTTGTGCTCGTATAGCGCGATCAGGCGGCCCAGGGTGCGGGGGTCCAGGCGCTTGTACAGCAGGGTGTTGGTGGGGCGGTCGCCGGTGAACACCCGGTGCGATGCCTGTTCGTCGGACAGCGCCGGATTCTCGGCCTTGACCTCGGCCAGGGTCTTGCCGCGCATCAGTGCTTCCGGCTGCGCAAGGAAGTTGGCCAGCAGCATGGCGTGGTGCTCGCCCACCGGATTATGGGTGTTGGCGGCGGCCAGGAAATCGCAGGGGATCAGTTTGGTGCCCTGGTGGATCAGTTGGTAGAAGGCGTGCTGGCCGTTGGTGCCCGGCTCGCCGAACACCATGGGGCCGGTCTGCCATTCCGCCTTGGAACCGTCGCGCGCCCAGCCCTTGCCGTTGGATTCCATGTCCAATTGTTGCAGATAGGCGGGCAGGCGGTGCAGGTACTGGTCATAGGGCAGCACCGCATAGGATTGAGCGCCCATGAAATTGTTGTACCAGACACCCAACAGCGCCAGCACCACCGGCATGTTGGCGGCCAGGGGCGCGGTGCGGAAATGCTCGTCCATGTCGTGGGCGCCGGACAACAGTTCCTCGAAACGGTCGAAGCCGATAGCCACCGCGATGGACAGGCCGATGGCCGACCACAGGGAATAGCGGCCGCCCACCCAATCCCAGAATTCGAACATGTTGGCCGGATCGATGCCGAAGGCCCGCACCGCCGCCTCGTTGGTGGACAGCGCCACGAAATGATGTGGCACCGCCGCCGCCCCCAGCGCCGCCACCAGCCAATCCTTGGCGGTGGTGGCGTTGGCGATGGTTTCCTGGGTGGTGAAGGTCTTGGACGCCACGATGAACAAAGTCGTTTCGGGGTCGCAAAGTTTCAGCGTTTCCGCCACATGCGTGCCGTCCACGTTGGACACGAAGCGCACCGCCAGACCGGGCTGGTGATAGGGCTTCAACGCCTCGGTCACCATCACCGGCCCCAGATCGGACCCGCCGATGCCGATGTTGACCACGGTGGCAATGGGCTTGCCGGTGGCGCCCTTCCAATCCCCCGAGCGCACCCGCCCGGCGAAGTCCTTCATCTTGGCCAGCACCGCATCCACGCCCGGCATGACGTCATGGCCGTCCACCAGGATCGGACGGTCGGAACGGTTTCGCAACGCAACATGCAGCACGGCGCGGCCTTCGGTGGCGTTGATGGGCTGGCCGCCGAACATGCGCTCCCGCCAGTCCGTCACCCCGGCCTGCTCGGCCAGTTGCACCAGCAGCGCCATGGTGTCGGCAGTGATGCGGTTCTTGGAATAATCCAGCAGCAGGTCGTCGCCCAGGCGCAGCGAGAACTTGGCGAAACGATCGGGGTCGGTGGCGAACATGTCGCGCAGTCGAGCGGACGATGCCGTCTCGGCATGCTTTTGCAGCGCCGCCCAGGCGGGCAATTGGACCGGATGCACCATGACCGTTTCCCCCTCGTTCTTCTTACGATTGCGACTCTAGCACCGCCCCGAGCGTCCGACCATCCCCCGCCCCGTAACCCGGGCATGCGGTCACGGAAGTGTCTTCAAGGCCGACGCCGCTGACGGGTTTTGCCATTGGCAGCATGGGAAGGGCAGCGTATGGTGACGGCGTCGCGGCACACCAAGTCGCATAATATTTTCGACCTGAGGCTTGAACTAGCCAGTCGCATAATCCGAAAGAAAGGATTGTTCCCGCCATGAAGATGCTGTCGCAATTGTCCGTCGCCGCCGTGCTGGCCCTGCCCGCCGCCGCCCACGCCCATTTCCAGGAAATCATTCCGTCCGCCGATATCGTGGCCGAGAACGGTGACCGCACTGTGGCGCTGGAGCTGACCTTCACCCATCCCATGGAGATGGGGCCGGTGATGGAGATGGCGGCACCCAAGCAATTCGGCGTGCTGGCCGACGGCAAGAAGCAGGACCTTTCGCCGCGCCTGACCGCCATGAAGAAGGGCGAGGGCAAGACCGCCTATGGCGCCAGCTACAAGATCGGCACCCCCGGCGATTACGTGTTCTATGTGGAACCCGCCCCCTATTGGGAACCGGCCGAGGGCAAGTACATCATTCATTACGCCAAGGTGGTGGTGGATTTCGCCTCGGGCGAGGGCTGGGACAAGCTGGTCGGCCTGCCGGTGGAGATCGAGCCGCTGGTGCGGCCCTATGGCCTGTGGACCGGCAACCAGTTTCGCGGCGTGGTGCGCAAGAGTGGCAAGCCCGTGCCCTTCGCCGAGATCGAGGTGGAATGGCGCAACGACGGCAGCGTCAAGGCGCCCGCCGACCCGTTCGTTACGCAGGTGATCAAGGCCGATGCCTCGGGCCAGTTCAGCTACACCATGCCGCACGCCGGCTGGTGGGGCTTCGCCGCCCTGGTGGACGGCGACAAGCCCATGAAGGCCCCCGACGGCAAGCCCGCCAAGGTCGAGCTGGGCGGCCTGATCTGGGTCAAGACCGTGGACATGAAGTAAGGCCATGGCCCACATCCCCGACGGCGTGGTGACCATCCCCGTGCTGGCGGCCGGTGCCGCCATCACGGTGGGCGGCTTGGCCTGGGGCCTGCGCGCCCTGAGCCCCGAGCGCATGCCGCGCGTCGCCGTGCTGTCGGCGGTGTTCTTCGTCGCCTCGCTGATCCACCTGCCCGCCGGTCCGGCCTCGGTCCATCTGATCCTCAATGGCTTGATGGGCGCGGTGCTGGGGGCGGCAGCCTATCCCGCTATCGTGGTGGCGCTGCTGTTGCAGGCGGTGCTGTTCGGCTTCGGCGGGCTGGCGGTGCTGGGGGTCAACGCCGCCGACATGGGCGTCCCCGCCGTACTGGCCGGTTTGGCCTTTCGCGCCCTGTGGCGCCGCGACGCCCCCCGCCGTACGGCGGTGTTGGGAGCGCTGTGCGGCGGCGGCGCGGTGGTGCTGACCAGCCTGATGCTGGCCGGAGCCCTGGCGCTGTCGGGCCGCGAGTTCCTGCCCGCCGCCCAGGTGGTGCTGCTGACCGCGCTGCCGGTGGTGGCGGTCGAGGCCGCCTTCACCGCCGCCGCCCTGGGCCTGATCGCGCGGGTCAAGCCCGAGCTTCTGGAACAAGAATCATGAAGCGTATCTTCCTAACAACCACCCTGCTGCTGTTAGCAGCGACACCCGCCTGGGCGCACAAGCTGAAGGTGTTCGCCGCCGCCGAGGGGGCGCAGATCGTCGGCACCGCCTATTTCGCCGGCGGCGGCAAGGCGCAGAACAGCGCGGGCCGCCTGCTGACCGCCGACGGTTCGGTGGTGGCCGAGTTCCATACCGACGGCGACGGCGCCTTCCGCTTGGGTGTCATCAGCCGCCAGGATTACCGAATCAGCATCGACAGCGGCGACGGCCATGTGGCCGAGGCCCATGTGGCCGCCGCCGAATTGCCGGAATCCCTACCCGCCACCGGCAGCCCCGCCCCGGCCCCAACCGCAACCGTTCCGGTTGCGCAACCGACGCCCGCTATCGATGCCGTCGAGCTGGCGGTGGCCCGCCAATTGCTGCCGCTGCGCCAGCAGATCGACGCGCTGGAGGAACGCACCCGCTTCAGCGACATCATGGGCGGCATCGGCACCATCTTCGGCGCTTGCGGCCTCTATGCCTGGATCGCGTCCCGAAGGAACCGCAAGCCATGAGCGCCGCCCCGCCGCTGACCGGCGCCCTGCTCGACCCGCTGGGCAAGGGCGGTCTGGTCGGACGGCTGGACCCGCGCACGCGGGTGATCGCCGCTGTGCTGTTCGCGGTGGCGGCGGTCAGTGCGCAGGGCCTTACGGCGCAAGGCGCGCTGTTGGGGCTGGCGGCGGGGCTGGCGGGGCTGGCGCGCCTACCCCTCGGGCAGACCCTGCGGCGGCTGGCGGCGTTGGAAGGCTTCATGCTGGCGGCGCTGTTCACCCTGCCCTTCACCGTGCCCGGCACGCCGGTCGCCACGTTCCTGGGCTGGGACGCCAGCGCCGAGGGGCTGATGCGTGCCGCCTCGGTGGCACTGGTCGCCACCTCGGTCATGCTGGCGGTGCAGGCGCTGCTGGGCAGCCTGGAGGCGGTGGCGCTGGGTCACGCCCTGGAACGGCTGCGCGCCCCGCGCCGTCTGGTTACCCTGTTGCTGTTCACCCTGCGCTATATAGAGGTGCTGCACCAGGAATACGCCCGCCTGCGTCTGGCCATGCGGGCGCGCGCCTTTCGCCCGCGCACCGGCTGGCACACCTGGCGGGCCTATGGCTGGCTGGTGGGCATGCTGTTGGTGATGAGCGTCGAACGGTCCGAGCGCATTCACGCCGCCATGCGCCTGCGCGGCTTTCGCGGTCATTATCCGGCGCTTGACCATCCACGCCCTTCCGGGTTGGACTGGGGCTTCGGCGCCATCCACCTTTCGGCGCTGGTTCTGTTCCTGGCCTTGGGGATGGCGTGACCGAAGCCCTGTTCCATCTGCAAGACCTGTCCTTCGCCCACGATTCGGCGCGGCCGCTGCTGGCGGGCGTGGAATTCCGCCTGCATCCCGGCGAGCGGGTGGCGCTGTTGGGCGACAACGGCGCGGGCAAGACCACGCTGCTGCATCTGATGCTGGGCCTGCTGCGCCCGCAGGCCGGAACGGTAACGGCGTTCGGCGCCGAGCGAAAGCGCGAGGCCGATTTCCACGAGGTCCGCGCCCGCGCCGGTCTGCTGTTCCAGGACCCCGACGACCAGTTGTTCTGCCCCACCGTGGCCGAGGACGTAGCCTTTGGCCCGCTCAACCTGGGCCTCAGCCGCACCGAGGCCCGCGCCCGCGTGGCGGTGGCGCTGAACCGGGTCGGGCTGGCCGGGTTCGAGGACCGTATCACCCACAAGCTGTCGGGCGGCGAGAAGCGGCTGGCCGCCCTGGCCGCCGTTCTGGCCATGGAGCCGCGGGTTCTGCTGCTGGACGAGCCGTCCAACGCGCTGGACCGCACCGCCCGCGAACGCCTGATCGCCATCCTGGACAGCCTGCCCCAGGCCATGGTCATCATCTCCCACGACCCGGATCTGGTGGAGCGCCTGGCCACCCGCCGGGTCACCCTGCGCGACGGCATGCTGGAGGAAGGCTGATGGGCCATACCCACGATCACGGCCACAGCCACGAACACCGGCACGACCACAGCCATGACCACACCCATGTGCACAGCCACGACCATGCCCATGGCGACGTCGTGCATGCCCATGCCCACGGCCACACCCACGCCCACGAACATCTGCACCAGCACCGCCACCCCCATGCCCATGGCGAGGACGAAGGGCACAGCCACAGCCACGACGACGCCAAGCATGCCTGGAAGCCGCACGAACACCAGCACGACGCCGACGCGCTGAGCGACCACGACCACACACATTGAAGGGGCACTCACCCTCGGCGCTTCCGTGAAGCGGTATGAGGGGGTAAGCTTTATCCAGTCGCCGCGCGCTGCCCAAGGATAAGGCATGAGTTCCTTCCGGCCCTGGATCGTCGCCATCTTGGTCGCCGCGCTGGCCACATCGGCCCTGACGCTGGTCGAGCGGCTGGAATGGGCGCGCCATGACCAGAATGCCCGGCTGGAGACGCTGAACCGGCTGTCGACCCTGCGGGCGCGGCTGGAAGGCGAGATGAACGGCAGCCTGCTGCTGACCCGGGGGCTGGCGGCGGTGATCGCCGCCAATCTGGACATCAGCCAGCCGCAATTCGAGGCCATCGCCCGCGAAATCCTGGGGCAGAAGCGGCATATCCGCAACGTCACGCTGGTGCGCGGCACCACCATCACCTACGTCTATCCGGTCGAGGGCAATGCCGTCGCCCTGGGCCGCGACCTGCGGACCCTGCCCGGCCAATGGCCCGCCGTGGCCCGCATGTTCGAGAGCCGCCAGCCGGTGCTGGCCGGGCCAGTGCCGTTGCTTCAGGGCGGAATCGCCATCATCGGGCGCATGCCCATCTTCGCCTCGGGCACCGGATTGCCGGGCAGCGGCCCGCCCTGGGGTCTGGTGGCCATCCCCATCCAGTTGGACAGTCTGCTGGATGCCGCCGGATTCACCGATTCCGACCTCGGGCTGGACATCGCCATCCGTGGCCGCGACGGATTGGGCGCCGAGGGCGAGGTGTTTCACGGCGACGTCACGGTCCTGAACCGCGACCCGGTGCTGTTGGACGTCATGCTGCCGGGCGGACGCTGGCAACTGGCGGCCCTGCCCCAGGGCGGGTGGGACGCCCATCGTCCCGTCACCATCACCCTGTTGCGCGGCCTGGGCGGCGCGCTGGTGGTCTTGCTGTCCATCTTCTCGTGGCTCTGGATGCGCCGCCTGGGCGAACGGGCCGAGGCCCAGCGTCGTCTGGCGCTGTCGGAAAGCCGGATGTCGGGCATCTTGTCGGCGGCGCCGTTCCCGCTGGCGGTGCTGGACCGCCGCGATGGCCGGGTGCTGTACGCCAACCAGCGGGCGGGGCGGCTGTTGGGCGTGCCGGTGGACGGCCTGTTAGGCAACCGCCTGCCGCCCGGCACGGTGTCGCCGCGTGAACGTCGCCGCATGATGCGCTGGCTGGCCGAGCGCGGCTATGTGGACGACATGGAGGTCCGCCTGCGCGGCGCCGCCGGGCGGCCGTTCTGGGCGATGGTATCCATGATGCCGTTCGAGCAGGACGGCCCCGCCGTGCTGGTGGCGTGCAACGACATCTCGGCGCGCAAGGCGGCGGAGAACGCCTTGCAGGACCAGTTGGCCCTGCACCAGACGGTGATCGACACCATCCCCAACCCCATCTTCTACCGCGACACCCAGGGCCGTTACCTGGGCTGCAACCGCGCCTTCGTCGAGATGGCGGGATTGCCGCGCGACCGCATCATCGGCAACACCCTGAGCGCCATCGGCGGCGACCAGGAGCTGGCCAGCGAAGCGCACCATTCCGATTCGCTGCTGATTTCCGGCGCCCGGCGGCTGGACGTGTACGAGACCACGGTCCGCCATCCGTCGGGCTGGTCCATCCGCGCCCTGGTGCACAAGGCGGCGTTCCGCAATTCCGAGGGCCGGGTGGTGGGCGTGGTCGGCTGCGCCACCGACATTTCCGACCGCATCGCCTTTGAAGAGGAGCTGACCCGCGCCCGCGATCAGGCCGAGGCCGCCAACCGCGCCAAATCGGAATTCCTGGCGGTGATCAGCCACGAGATCCGCACCCCCATGAACGGCATCCTGGGCATGGCGCACCTGCTGCTGAATTCGTCGCTGGATCCGGTGCAGCATGATTACGCCGCCACCATCCATTCCTCGGGCGAGGCGCTGCTGACCATCCTCAACGACATCCTGGAATTCTCGCGCCTGGAATCGGGCCGCACCCGGGTCGAGGAGGAAGATTTCGCCCTGCGCGACGCCCTGGACGGCGTGGTGGCGCTGATGATCCCCCGGGCGCGGGAGCAGGACATCACCCTGACTCTGGACGTGGCCGCCGACGTGCCCGACCGGCTGGCGGGCGACGCGGCGCGGTTGCGTCAGGTGCTGCTCAATCTGGTGGGCAACGCGGTCAAGTTCACCGAACGCGGCGGCGTCGCCATCGCGGTCTTCCTGCTGGGCCGCAAGGACGGCCGCCACCTGCTGCGCTTCGACGTGCGCGACACCGGCATCGGCATTCCGGCCGAAGCGCGGCCCCATCTGTTCACCTCGTTCAATCAGGCGGATTCGTCCATCTCGCGCCGTTTCGGCGGCACCGGGCTGGGCCTTGCCATCTCGAAGCGACTGGTGGAACTGATGGGCGGCGAAATCGGTGTGGATAGCGAACCGGGGCGCGGCTCGCGCTTTTGGTTCACCCTGCCCTTTACGGAAGCGGGCGGCCAGACGGCTGCCGCCCCGCCGCCGCCGCCCCAGGCAACGCGGCCGCTGTCGGTGCTGCTGGCCGAGGACAACCCGGTCAACCGCGTCGTCGCCGAACGCATCCTGGCCGCCGCCGGGCACCGGGTCACCGCGGTCGCCGACGGCGCCGCCGCCGTGGCGGCGGTGCGGGCGGAACCCTTCGATCTGGTGCTGATGGACGTGCACATGCCCGGCATGGACGGATTCGAGGCGACCCGCCGCATCCGCGCCCTGCCCGGCCCTGGCGCCCGCATCCCCATCTTCGCGCTGACCGCCAACGTGCTGGCGGGGGACGAGGAACGCTGCGTTCAGGCGGGCATGAACGGCTATCTGCCCAAGCCGTTCCGGCCGTCGGACCTGTTGGCCCTGCTGGCCCGCCACACCGAGACCACAGCCACCCCGGTCTAAAGCCCGGGAATTCCGTAAGTGGTAATTCCACAGATATATGTTATGAGCATCTCCAATATTCCATTTGGCAATATGGGGAATTGCACATCATGGAAAATCTGCTGCGGGACATCAAAATCGCCAACAAATTGTTGCTGGGTTTCGGGATCATGCTGGTGCTGACCCTGGGGCTGGCAGGCTTTTCGCTCAGCAGCCTGTCCTCGGTCCACGACACCGGTACGTTGTTCGCCACCGACCTGTTGCCCACCACCCGCAGCGCCGATTCCCTGGCGTTCAAACTGTCCGAGCATCGCCGGAACGCCTTTGCTCACGTCCTGGCAGACACCCCCACGGATATTGCCCGCTACGACAGCGCACTGGCCGAGCAACAGGCAAAGTTCCTGGCGGAACGGGCGGAATACGAAAAGAGCGCCGATACGGCCGGAGAGCGCAGCGCCCTGAACCGCCTGAAGACGGCGGAAAGCCGCTATTTCAGCGAGACCGAGAAGGCCCTGGTCCGGTCGCGGGCCATGGACAATACCGGCGCCCGCGTCATCCTGCTGAGCGAGGCGCGTACCGCCTTTTATGACGCGCTCAAGGAAGTGCAGGAACTGGTGCGCCTGAACGAAGAAACCGGCACGACCGCCATGGGCGAAGCCGACCGCGCCTTCGCCACCACCCGCATCCTGCTGCTGGCCGCCTGCGGTCTGGCGGCGGTGCTGACCCTGGGTCTGGCGGCGCTGCTGCGCAACGCCATCGCCCGCCCGATCGTCGAGATTTCCTCGGCCATGGCGACCCTGGCCAACGGCGACAAGAGTGTCGCCATTCCCGGCACCGGGCGCGGCGACGAAGTGGGCGGCATGGCGGGGGCCGTGCAGGTGTTCAAGGACAACATGATCCGCGCCGATCAGCTGGCGGCGGAACAGGAAGCCGAACGCGCCGCGCGCGAGAACCGGGCACGGGCGCTGGACACCCTGACCGCGGCGTTCCAGGCCGATATCGGCGGGCTGCTGCAGGCGATCACCGCCGCCGCCGGCCAGATGGAGGGTACCGCCCAGGGCATGTCGGCCACCGCCGAGCAGACCAACCACCAATCCATGACCGTGGCCTCGGCCACCGAGCAGGCCAGCGCCAACGTGCAGACGGTGGCCACCGCCGCCGACGAGCTGTCGGCCTCCATTTCCGAGATCGGCCGTCAGGTCGAGCAATCGTCCCATCTGGCCGCCGCCACCGCCGAGGAAGCGCGCGCCACCGACGCCACCGTCAAATCGCTGGCCGATGTTTCCGCCAAGATCGGCGAAGTGGTCGGCCTGATCAACGACATCGCATCGCAAACCAACCTGCTGGCCCTGAACGCCACCATCGAGGCCGCCCGTGCCGGAGAGGCGGGCAAAGGCTTCGCGGTCGTGGCGGGCGAGGTCAAGTCGCTGGCCAACCAGACGGCACGCGCCACCGACGAGATCGGCCAGCAGATCGGCGCAGTGCAGAGCGCCACCCAGCAGGCGGTGGCCGCCATCGGCCGCATCGTCGAACGCATCGACCAGATGACCCACATTTCCACCAGCATCGCCAGCGCCGTCGAGGAACAATCCGCCGCCACCACCGAAATCGCCCGCAATGTCCAGCAGGCGGCGGCGGGCACGCGTGAGGTGGCCGACGCCATCACCGGCGTCACCCAGGCGGCGGGCGAAACCGGACAGGCCGCTGCCCAGGTGTTGGACGCCGCCGGGTCGCTGAACCATCAAGCCGAGGGTCTGCGCGGCCGCGTCAACACCTTCCTGGACGGCGTCCGCGCCGCCTGAATCGCCGTTTCCCGACCATGGCCTCCCCCGTTGATACGGGCGGAGGCCATTTTTTTGATGGGGTGGACGGCCCCTGCTCAGCGGCATCGAAGTGCCTTACCGTGGTCGTCGGAAAGATCGCCACAACCGAGGGAGCCGTCCGATGGAAGTTTGCATTGTCGGTCTTGACCTTGCCAAGAGCGTGTTTCAGGTCCACGGCACCGATGCCGAAGGGCGCGTTGTGATCCGCCGACAGTTGCGTCGCGGCGAGGTCGGGAAGTTTTTCAGCGAATTGCCGCCGTGCATTGTGGGAATGGAAGCGTGTGCGACCTCTCATCACTGGGCGCGAGTGGTGGCCGGTTTCGGCCATGAGGTGCGTTTGTTGCCGCCGGCGCAGGTAAAGCCTTATGTCAAACGCGGCAAGAAGAACGACGCGGCGGATGCGGCTGCCATCGCCGAGGCGGTGACGCGCCCGCACATGCGGTTGGTTCCGATCAAGACCATCGACCAGCAGTCGATGCTGATGCTGCACCGGTCGCGCGAATTGCTGGTCAGGCAGCGAACCATGCTCATCAATGCGCTACGCGCCCATCTGGCCGAATTCGGGCTGATCGCCGGGCCTGAGCGCAACAAGATCACCGCCCTGGTCGCACTGATCGACGACGACGAGGTGGGCCTGTCAACGGCTGCGCGCATGGCCCTTGGCGCGCTTGCCGAACAGATCCATGGCACCGACCAGAGAATCGAGGCGCTGGAAAAGCAGATTCTGGCCGACCACCGAGCCTGCGAGGCCAGCCGGAACCTTGCCACCATTCCCGGCATCGGCCCGATTACCGCCTCGGCCATCGCCGCCAGCGTCCCCG
>Ga0209373_10000419_pt1 | contig 71481 bp, 61 predicted proteins | sample Higcelweek5metaG_FD_187173 | JGI IMG/M metagenome (GOLD analysis project Ga0209373, IMG submission 187173) | Freshwater pond sediment microbial communities from the University of Edinburgh, under environmental carbon perturbations - High... | ecosystem: Environmental > Aquatic > Freshwater >...
ATCGAAATGAACATAATGGTCAAAACCTAAGCTCACATACTCATCAATATATACACCAATGGTATCGGCTTTTACAATGTCGCTTCTGCCATCAATATTAACTAAATTTGAAAGTAGTGTACTTTGTTTTTTGGTGTAGAATTTCAACAAAGGATTCCTGCTGTCTTCACTTTTGAAAACGCAAGTTTTGTTATCATCAGTAGTAGGATCACCAGCAATCCAGCCAGATAATGTTGCATTACCTGTTAAAGAATTGTCAAGTTCAAACGCCTCAGGTCTTTCACTATCAAGATCAACACCAGCGCCTTCATCAATTGTACGTAGATTTTGATCCTGAACACGACCATCTAACTGGATAAAATACCAGACTTCGCTTTGGTATTGTTCTTTTGGTGTAATAGTAATTACAGTAGAATCGCCATCATATTTATAATTAAATAAGAATTTGCTTATTTCCAAAGCATTATTCGAACTTTCAGATACAGTGGTATCATTACCTGCACGGATTTTGAAGAAATTACCAATGTAAGCAAGCTTGGTTGTATCATTGCTGAAATCAATCAACTTTCCTGCTGGGATTACATAATTATCTTCAAGTAAGCATCCGGCATACGGATAAATTTTACCGCTCACAGTTACTGTAATAGGAGCAACAGCCAACGTAGGATTACCACCAATTTTGTAATTTACACCGGTCATGCTATCCAATGGTTCCCAAATAGTACCATAAGAGTAACGTACCAATGGAGGAGTATAATCTTCAACGTGGTAGGCTTGAGTATACAAATTACTATGAGGAACAATTTCGTTTCCACGTAGATCTTCAATCTTCGAATTCTTGATTTTCACCCAAACAGTATCACTGCTGGCCCAAGAGCTATCGGGAGTAATTACAATTTGTTTGTTCCCATTAGCCAAAGATGCTCTATAACCGTATGAAGCACCCCAGTTAGCGTCGCTATTGCGATCAGCGCCTACAGGTTTTGAACCTTCCTTAACAATAAGGCAAGCTTTCAACTCAGTGCTTTGAATATCTGCATCTGTGCTGAATTCAGTATTGTCTTCCTTACGGATTGGTTCATTAAAATTAATATAGAGTTTACCATTCTTTGCCAAATAGTGTTCTGCAAAGCCCAATCCAAGTTCAACCGGAGTTTTCTTCTTAGAATTCAGTGATTTTGTAGCACCATCTACATAAGTTGAGTCACCATCGAACCATACTTCTGGCATTAAAATATCTACAGTAAATACGGTAGAACCTTCCATCACCAGAGGAGCGGAAATGTGTTCATCTGTTCTAACCCACTTTTTGGTCTCAGCTGAAGCAAAAGCACCTTGTGTACAAATTGTATCAACTAATACGTACCAAATTTCATAGTTGGCTGCAGGATCATCATAAATTCCGTGCGTTGCAGGAAGATTGCTAATCCTCTTTTGAACCATCGTATTTGCTGTAGGAATATTAATATTACCTTCGGCAAAAATCTCAACCATACTAAAGGCCTTATCACCAGTCTGGTCACCATAATACTTTTTATAGTTGCCTTCTGGAGTTAAAGTAAGATCTTTATCAAGAGGAGTGTCGGTTCCATTAGCTTCAGTTGAATTGATACGATAATACCAATCATTATTTGAAACGGTTGTATATCTAACCGCTGGAGATGCCAAATCTTTATAACCAAAAATTTCGGCAGCAGTAGGATCTAAAGCAGGATTTTTTCGTACTACAATATAATGTACAGCACAAGCCTCATTGGTTTTAATTTGGAAGTCCATGGTTGTACCACTCTGGTTTACCACTTTTGGCCAACCTTCTACAAGAGAAGGAGCATCCCAGTCACCAGCAGCAAAGGTTTTTTCAGCATATTTGCTTTTATTACCCGATGCATCTAAAAATACATTTGAATCAATAGCAACCTTAAACGAAATATCTGAACTTTTCAGTACGCCGTCAGGAATAACCGTAATAACAGTATCGTTAGATAATTTTGCGGTTTTAATAGCAATAGCGTCACCCTGATAATCGGTGATATGAACAAATTGTTTAAGATCTGTTCCATCAGGAATCCGAAGACCATTACTGGCAAAATACAATCTTTCGCCATCACCATAATGAATCTCAAACTTATCACTGCTCCAAAGAGCGTCACAAGTAGCATCAGTGTGTCCTACACTTGAAATTAAGGGAGCAGTAAAATAATCATCTTTTGTTGTAAAGTTCCAGTCGGTATTGTTATTTATACCGGCAAAATCATTGCCCGATAAATCTTCAATAATCCCTGGTTTAACCCTAACATACATCATAGAATTATTAGGAAGTCTATCAAAACGAAGATCCCATTCAATAATAACAGAGTCGAATACTGCGGGATAAGTAACGGGGGCATTATCAAGGTAGAACCTCAAATAAGGCATTCTAAGTGACACTAGATCTCCACCTTCTTCTGGTGAAGGAAGCGCAGCATCCGTTGAAGTATAAAGGGCAAAATTGCCTAAGTTTATAGTATGTTGTAATCCTGATAAACCAGGATTCTCATCTACAAACTGAACATCTTCATTAAACTTGATAGCAAAAGAAGGAACGCTATGACTACCAATTTGATAATAGGTAGACACATCTGGTGCATTATCTTTAGGGTATAGAGCCTTAACGGTAGGAGCTCCGACATCATTAACTTTAAAATCCCAACGATTTAGACGTTTGCCGCCATCGAAAGGAGTCGTAATGTCGAAATAATTACCGTTAGCATCTTTAATAGCGGTTGAACCAACGGTAATCCAGAGAGAGTCGTTCTGAAGCGCACTCCAGTTGACCCCAGTGAATTGGATCGTTACTACTTTGCCATTAAAGACAACAACTCCATCGGAATGTGTAAAAGTGATTACACCATCCGCAGACGTTGTTTTTTGCCCAGATTTAAGCTGGATAGCTTTCGTTTCTACTCCGTTACTGTTATAGAGCCCGATAATTTGCAATAACTCCCCAGGCTGAACATTAGCCTGAAAATTCATGGTAAATACCGGATTGGTCGTGGGACTAACTTGCCCACCATCAGCTGGATCAAGCCCGTTCGTAGTAGTTAACTTCGGAACGGCCATAACCATCTGAATGCTCAATAAAAGCAACACAAGAAGACTACTGAGCCTTGTAAATGATTTTCTCATAGCACTTGTTTTTTAATTGAACTTAATTGATTGATTGATTTTAAATTATTTATTTTTTTCATTTTTCATTCTGTGTTACGCACTTCTCATAGCACGCAACAATTTACAAACGTATAAAATTTATCGGCAATGTACAAAATATTGTACAATAAAATGTAATCCGCCAATCATGAGGAATTCTTTAGTTTTAAGTACATTCAACGTTATTTTCTATCAGTAAAAAATAATCTTTTTCTTTTTTGTTAAATCATTTGATCTATTACTAAAAGTATAAATAAAATATGATACCTGCACCTTTTCACAATTAAAATTCAACAAAAGCGTTTATATTTGAATTATAAATTATTAAAATCATTAATTTTCAGGCGTTAAGCCACTTATATGTTGTCGATTCAACCTAATTTTTGCTAATTTGATTATTTAAATGAAAATACAATCTCAAATCAAAAAACCCTACAATTTCATTTTAATAGTTTTAATAATTATGCTGGCTCAAAGTTGCAAAACGTGTAATTGTCCCTCATACTCAAGAGTAATAGACCCGACCACATGTTTTACAACACATATTGCTCCGTTGGCGCATTATTGTTGGTTCCTGAAGAAAAATAAATCATTTAACTATAATTTTTCCTCATTGCCCTAACAATAATATTGTATAGCGCTTAATTTTACGATTTGCTTGAAAAAATTATAATTGTTACCAAATAATTATTCTTACAGAAAAAATTTCAAATTCCATCGTGTAAAGCTTGATGATTAACACAGAAGTATTTATTTTGTGTCTCTTCATAAAAAATGAATGTTCACTTCGTAATAACTTAATATCTAATAATTAAAAAGATACATTATGTCGAAAATTAAAATTGGTATCAATGGTTTTGGCCGCATTGGCCGTATGGTATTCCGTGCTGCAGTAGAAAACTTCGGTAACGACATTCAAATTGTAGGCATCAACGACCTTTTGGACGCTGACTATTTAGCTTACATGCTAAAATATGACTCTGTTCATGGTGTTTTCAAAGGTGACGTTAAAATTGAAGGAAACTTCATGATTGTTAATGGAAACAAAATTCGTTTAACAGCTGAAATGGATCCCGCTAACCTAAAATGGGACGAAGTTGGTGCAGAGATTGTTATTGAATCGACCGGTTTCTTCCTTGATGACGCAACAGCTCGCAAACACATTCAGGCTGGAGCAAAGAAAGTAATATTGTCAGCTCCTTCAAAAGACGCTACACCAATGTTCGTTTATGGTGTTAATGATAAAACGTATGCTGGCCAAGATATCATCTCGAATGCTTCATGCACAACAAACTGTTTAGCTCCTATTTCTAAAGTCCTTAACGATTCATTTGGAATCAAACGTGGTTTGATGACAACAGTTCATGCTGCAACTGCAACACAAAAAACCGTTGACGGACCTTCGAAGAAAGACTGGAGAGGTGGCCGTGGTATCCTTGAAAACATCATTCCTTCTTCAACTGGTGCAGCTAAAGCTGTAGGCAAAGTTCTTCCTGAATTGAATGGCAAATTGACTGGTATGTCAATGCGTGTTCCTACATCGGATGTTTCTGTTGTAGACTTAACTGTAGAATTAGAAAAACCAGCTTCTTACGAAGAAATTTGCGCTGCAATGAAGAAAGCTTCTGAAGGCGAATTGAAAGGTGTACTTGGATACACTGACGAAGCAGTTGTTTCAACTGATTTCCGTGACGATGCCCGCACTTCGATCTTCGACGTTAAAGCTGGTATCCAATTGGATCCAACATTCGTTAAAGTTATCGCTTGGTATGACAATGAATGGGGTTATTCAAACAAAGTATTGGAAATGGCTCGCGTTATCGTTAAGTAATTAACTATTAATATAATAGGAAAGGCTGTCCTTTAGATTTTGGACAGCCTTTTTTATTGATTTCACCCGAGGATGAACGCATACAATTTTTCTTAAATTCGACTTCATAACTTTAATGTTCCAAATGACCCGGTCCACAATTTCAATTTTAAAAAGCTTTTTTACAATTTGTTATAGAATTTAAGAAAAATTACAAAAAAATGAACCCTTAAAATATTTGGTGACAACATCACAATTTATAATTTTGTTTACACTCTATTCAATTATTGAATAAAAATATCTGAAAAGATTATTTTAGTTCATTGAAATTCAGGGTTATAAAATTATTCAATAGATTTAAAATATTAATATTGTTTTATACTAATTGCAAACTCTATGGAAAAATTACTCAATGATTCTGTGTCGAATTTGGTTGATGAACAGGACACCAGGTTCCACGATGTTGATACAATGCTTGCTACGGATAGTTTAGCTTTTGATCACGAGAGTATGATTGAAAATGGAATTTTACAGGATTATCTGGATGTTTTTGGATCGATGGAAGATAATTAACTAAGGGACGGGAGTCCCTTTTTTTTTTGTTCCTTTGTCATTCAAACCGGAATAAAAAAAAATGTCGAAAACACTTGTTATTATTTTAGGGCCTACTGCAATTGGTAAAACAGCATTAAGCATACAGGTTGCTCAACATTTCAATACCGAAATTATATCAGCCGATTCTCGCCAAATCTACAAGGAACTCCAGATCGGAACCGCTATACCGACTTCTCAGGAGCTTCATACTGTTAAACACAACCTGATTCAAAATCATTCAATCCACGAATATTATAATGCATCCCATTTTGAGGCTGAAGCGCTCGAAATAATCAACAACCTGTTTTCAGAAAAAGACTCCGTGGTCATGACCGGTGGCTCGATGTTATATATCGACGTTGTATGCCATGGTATTGATGACCTCCCAACGATCGATCATGAAATCCGTTCCAAAATCAGTTTAAAGTTCGAGAGCGAAGGAATAGAATCACTCCGTCGTGAACTAAAAAAAATTGATCCGGAATATTATCAGGAATGCGATCTTAAAAATCATAAACGGATTATGCATGCCCTCGAAATATTTTATATGACCGGAAGAAAATATTCTTCTTTCCGGATCAATACAAAAAAGGAACGAAATTTTAACATCCTTAAAATTGGATTGAATACAGCGCGCGAAAAAGTTCACGAGCGGATTAATAAAAGAGTTGATCAAATGATTGAACAGGGTCTTGTTGAAGAAGCAAGATCCGTTTATCCGTTTAAAAACTTAAATTCATTAAACACGGTAGGCTATAAAGAAATCTTTGATTATTTTGACAACAAAATTTCAAAAGAGGAAGCCATTGAACTGATTAAAAGAAATACACGCCGATATGCCCGCAGACAATTGACATGGTTTCATAAAGATCCCGACATTGTATGGTTTGAACCCAATGAGAATGAACGAGTAATCGATTTTTTGGACAATAAATTAAACAAGTAAATGAAAGTAATCATTGCAGGAAGCGCTCACCCGCTAAGGGGCGGTTTAGCCAGCTATAATGAAAGGCTCGCTTCCGAATTTAAAAAACAAAAAAATGAAGTCAGTATTGAGACATTTAGTCTTCAATATCCAAAAATACTTTTCCCGGGGAAAACTCAATATTCAAATTCGCCAGCACCCGAAGATCTTCGAATCAATCAATCAATTAACTCGATAAATCCTTTAAACTGGATAAAAGTTGGATTGAAAATTAAAAAACAGAAACCCGATTTACTGATTTTCAAATTCTGGTTACCCTTCATGGGGCCATGTTTTGGAACAATTGCTAGAATCGCCAAAAAAAACAGGCACACCAAAGTAATCACAATCATTGATAATTTAATTCCGCATGAAAAAAGACCAGGTGACCGATTGCTTACCAACTACTATATAAAATCTTCCGATGGTTTTATTGCAATGTCGAAAAGTGTATTTGATGATATCAATTGCTTCGACAAGAAAAAACCTCGTTGCTTATCACCGCACCCTATTTTTGACAACTTTGGAGAGAAAATACGCAAATCGAAAGCGCTTGAAAATCTCGGATTAAGTAATGAATTCAAGTATATCCTATTTTTTGGGTTCATACGTGATTACAAAGGATTGGATTTGCTCCTCGACGCCTTTGCAGACGAAAGGTTCAGGAGATTACCGGTGAAACTGATTGTTGCCGGAGAATTCTACACCGATGGCCAAAAATATTTAACAATGATTGAAGAAAAAGGGCTGAAGGAATATATCATTCTCCGAAACGATTTTATACCAAACGAAGAGGTTGCGAATTACTTTTGTGCCTGCGACATTGTTGCCCAACCCTATAAAACTGCGACCCAAAGCGGTGTTACACAAATAGGTTTTCATTTTGAAAAGTCCATGCTTGTAACCAATGTCGGAGGCTTAAGCGAAATCATAACGAATGGAAAGATCGGTTATGTTACACAACCTGATAAAAAGGAAATTGCCAATGCCCTTATTGATTTTTTTAGTTCTGATTTAATAGATACTTTTGAGAAAAATATTGTGGAGGAAAAGAAAAAATACTCTTGGGAAGAGATGTATAAAAATATAATTAAGTTATTCAACCAGACAACCAATGATCATTCGAAGTAAAGCTCCATTACGGATTGGGCTGGCGGGAGGTGGTTCCGATGTTTCGCCCTATTCCGATCTTTATGGGGGTGCCATCCTGAATGCAACCATCAATCAATATGCTTACGCATCGCTCGAACCTACTGACAATAATAAGATTGTATTTCAATCAATTGACAAAGGTTTAACGATTGAATATGATTCACTGACAGAATTGCCTGTCTCCGATGAATTGCCTCTGCATTCCGGTATTTACAATCGTATTATAAGCCAATTTACAAACAAACCTTTGTCGTTTAAACTTATCACCCATGTTGATGCCCCTCCGGGCTCAGGACTTGGATCTTCCTCAACCTTGGTTACTACCATATTAGGCGTCTTTACAGAATGGTTAAAGCTTCCATTAGGAGAATACGACCTTGCAAAATTGGCTTACGAAATCGAGCGCATCGATTTAAAACAGGCAGGGGGAAAACAAGATCAATATGCTGCCACATTTGGCGGGTTTAACTTCATGGAATTTTATGCCAACGATAAGGTCATTGTTAATCCTTTGCGAATTAAAAATACAATTCTCAATGAACTGGCTTACTCCACTGTTTTGTATTTCACAGGTGCCAGCCGTTCATCAAGCAACATCATCGCCAAACAGCAACGCAGTGTGAACGAAAAGCAGGCCTCAAAAATTGAAGCCATGCACAAGATAAAAGAACAGGCCATTCTAATGAAAGAGGCCTTATTAAAAGAAGATTTGAATGAAATTGGCCCCATTCTCGATTTTGGATGGAAGAATAAAAAACAAATGGCCGATGGAATCTCAAATCCAATAATCGATGAAATATATCAAGCAGCAATAACTGCCGGATCAACCGGAGGAAAAGTCTCGGGTGCCGGAGGCGGTGGTTTTATGTTCTTCTATTGCCCTTCTAACACCCGACATGCTGTAATTGAAACTTTATCCCGATTTGGGGGAGAAGTCAAAAACTTCAACTTTAGTAAAATGGGATTAACCTCGTGGAAAGTAAATTACTAATATGATTACTGAAAGAATAACCGAATCTATAAATGTTAAGGTAGAAATCTTAAAGGATGAAACTTTACTAAATACCATTCAAAAAATAATTGACGAGATCACTGAAACCTATCGTAAAAAAGGCAAGGTTATTTTCTGTGGCAATGGTGGAAGCGCCGCTGACGCACAACACCTTGCCGCTGAACTATCAGGAAAGTTCTATATCGACAGGGATCCTCTTGAAGCCGAAGCTTGTCATGTAAACACCTCGTTTTTAACAGCTGTTTCTAACGATTTCAGTTTTGAAACCGCGTATGCGCGATATGTCAAATCATCAGGAAAACCGGGTGATTTATTAATTGGCTTATCTACTTCCGGAAATTCAGTGAATGTGATCGAGGCAGTTAAGGTTGCCCGGAAAATTGGCATGAAAATCGTAGCATTTACAGGAGAATCAGGTGGAAAGATGAAAGAAATGACAGACTATTTGATCAATGTTCCATCGAACGACACTCCGCGAATTCAGGAAGCCCATATTTTAATCGGCCACATTATCTGTGAATTTGTTGAGAAAAACCTTTTCTCGAATGGAAAGTGATGTAATCGTTCTGGCAGGAGGATTAGGTACCCGGTTACAACATGTTTTACAGGGAACGCCCAAACCAATGGCTCCAGTAAATGATCAACCATTTCTTTCCTATCTGTTGCTTTTTCTGAAGAAATTCAATCCCCAAAGGGTGATACTCTCTGTAGGATATGAATGCGATCAAATTATCAATTACTTTGGAGATCAATTCGCAGGCATTGAATTAATCTATTCCATTGAAGAAACACCTCTTGGAACGGGTGGGGCAATAAAAAAATCGCTTCTTTGTTCCAACACTAAAAACACATTTATATTAAATGGTGATACTTTCTTTGATGTTGATTTGGATCAAATGGAAAGCCAACACTTCGATAAGCGGAAAGAGATAACCATCGCAGTAAAAGAAATGGTTGATTTCGACCGCTATGGCTCGCTCATTATCGAAAATGAAAGAATAATCGACTTTGCTGAAAAACGATTGATCAAAAAAGGGTTTATCAATGCGGGAATCTATTTGATAAACCGTTCTGATTTCCTAGATATAAACTGGCCCGAAAGATTTTCATTTGAAACGGAATTTTTAGAGAAATATGCAAATACATTTTTCTTCTCGCCGTTCTTCTCCGAAAAATATTTTATCGATATTGGAATTCCTGAAGATTATTACAAAGTTCAAGCTGATTTTAAATTGATGTTTGAAAGATGACGAAAGCGCTATTTCTCGACAGAGACGGTGTAATTAATGAGGAGATCAATTATTTACATAGAGTCGATGATTTTACTTTCATTGAGGAGATTTTCGACATTTGTCATTTCTACAAAGAGCATGGATTCATCATCATCGTGATTACCAATCAGGCAGGAATTGCAAAAGGATATTATACCGAAGAGGATTTTGAATTACTTACTGATTGGATGATCCAAGAGTTTTTAAAAAGGGGAATAACCATCGATAAAGTTTACCACTGCCCACATCACCCCGATTTCACCGGTAAATGTGACTGCCGGAAACCTAATCCGGGGATGATTTTAGCTGCTCGCGAAGAATTTGACATCGATCTTTCTCATTCTATTTTAATTGGCGATAAACTTTCTGACATTGAAGCCGGGATCAATTCAGGGATCAATTCCGTTTATTATATGGAAAGCCTCCGGGAGAGAATAAAAAATCTACCTTTACCAGAATGAAATGTATCTGTTTATTAAAAGTTAATTCAAAAAAAATTATTTTTGAATAATTCATCTTTTACTAATTGCTTTCCTCAATGGCATTACAATCGGAACTCGACAAAAGACAAATACAGGAGGCTTACGACAATTTGTTAAAATCGTGCAGGCACACGCTTTCCGAAGAGAATTTGCAATTGATTCAAAAAGCTTTTGATTTTGCAAACAAAGCGCATGAAGGAGTCAGAAGAAAATCGGGCGAGCCTTATATTCTACATCCTCTTGCAGTTGCAACAATTTTAACAAAAGAAATAGGTCTAGGCTCAAAATCTATTATTTCCTCCATCTTACACGATGTTGTTGAAGATACCGATTACACCCTTGATGACATTCGAAGTCTTTTTGGAGAAAAAATTACCACAATTGTCGATGGATTAACAAAACTTGAGGGTGATTTTGACTATAAACAAGCGGTGAACTTCAGGAAGATGTTACTTACCCTTTCTGACGACGTCAGGGTTATTCTGATTAAAATTGCTGACCGCCTCCACAACATGCGGACACTTGATTCGATGCCCCCAAATAAACAGCTAAAAATATCGGAAGAAACTTTTAATATTTATGCCCCTCTCGCCCATCGGCTGGGCCTTTATGCGATAAAATCAGAATTGGAAGACCTTAGTTTAAAATATAAATACCCCGAACAATATCGGGAAATATCGTTTCAACTTCGTAACAAAGAAGAACACCGCAGCTACCTGGTCAACCAGTTTATTACTCCAATCGAAGAAAAATTAAAAGAAGAAAAGCTTGAATTTTCAATCTACGGACGGCCAAAATCTGTTTACTCCATTTGGAAAAAAATGCAGGTAAAAAAGGTATCGTTCGATGAAGTTTATGACTTACTTGCTGTCAGGATCATTTTTAAAAACCACGAAAATATTGATGAGCGACGAAAATGCTGGGAAATTTTCTCAATCGTCACATCCATATATAATTACAAGCAGGACCGGATCAGGGATTGGATTACAATGCCAAAAGCAAATGGCTATGAAGCGCTTCACTTAACGGTCATGGGACCTGAGGGGAAATGGGTAGAGGTACAGATACGAAGTGAGCGAATGAATGAAATTGCCGAAAAAGGATTCGCTGCCCATTGGAAATATAAGAATGGCGCTATCCATGAAAGCGAATTGGACAAGTGGGTTGAGCGTATCAGGGAGGTACTTCAAAATCCCGAGTCTGACGTTCTCGAATTTCTCGACGATTTTAAATTGAACCTGTTTAGTTCAGAAATAGTTGTTTTTACACCAACCGGCGACATGAAAACCCTCCCCAAAGGCGCTACTGTTCTTGATTTTGCTTATGAAATCCACACCGACCTTGGCAATAAATGTATCGGCGCAAAAATCAACCATTTGCTTGTGCCATTAAGCCACGAGTTAAAGAGTGGCGACCAGATCGAAATACTAACTTCGGAAAAACAGAGACCGCAGGCACATTGGTTTGATATTGTAACCACGGCCAAAGCCAAACAAAAAGTAAAGGATTCATTTAAACTTGAACACAATCTGCACATTGAAAAAGGCAAACAGATCATTGAAGATGAATTAAAAAAACTTAACAGGATCCCTTCAGCTGAAACAATCAATATTCTACTGAAACATTTTAATCTGGATACCAAAATCCAGATGTATGCCCAAATTGGTTCAGGGTTAAGCACACTCGGAAACTTGGAGGACCTCTTCGCTGAAAAGAAAGAGGTGAATAAACTGATAAAATATTGGAAACTTAGCCTCGGCAAAAAAAAGAAGAGCAATCAAGCTCAAGAGCCGGTAAATCAACCTATCGACAAGAGGAAACCCTATATACTAAGCGAAGAAAACCTTGAAAAGAATTTTAATCTTGCCAAATGCTGCAATCCAATTCCGGGAGATGATGTTATCGGGTTCATCGACGATTTCAATAAAATAATCATCCATAAAAAATCGTGTAACGAAACCACTAAAATAATGACCAGTGATGGGGACAGAATCGTATCAGTAAAATGGAAACAATTTACAATACGCTCATACCTTAGTCATTTGGCTATTAGAGGGATCGACCGGATTGGGATTGTTAGTGAAATTACCGGGATCATTTCGAAAGATCATAATATTAACATGCGGGCTGTAAGTTTCGACACCAACGACGGTGTCTTTACCGGGAGCATGGATATTTACATACACAACACCGACGATTTGGAAAATATCATTTCTGAACTTATTAAAGTCGAAAGTGTTGAAAGTGTTGAACGGATTGAAGAAACGTAAAAAACATCATTCGATCCTTTTTTTTATCTTTGCCACAATTTAAAATTGGTTTAAATATGAATAACCAGAAATTGAAAGTCACGGTAAAGCAATTGTTCACTGATTATCTTGAGAATAACGGATACCGTAAAACGCCCGAACGGTTTGCCATACTAGAAGAAATCTATTCAAGAAACGGACATTTTGATGTTGAATCGCTTTACATCTCAATGAAGAATAAAAATTACCGTGTGAGCCGGGCAACCCTTTATAATACCATTGATTTAATGCTTGAATGTAAATTAATTGTTAAACATCAGTTTGGTAAAAATATTGCCCAATTCGAAAAAGCTTATGCTTCAGAAATTCACGACCACCTGATTGATCTGAATACCGGTACTGTTTCCGAATTCTTTGATCCCAGAATAAGGCAAATCATTGAAGACGCTTGCAAGGATAACAATTTCAAATTATCGCATCATTCTCTCTATATATACGGCGTGAGGGAAAAGTGATTCATAAACTTCAACATTTCAATTCTGTATTGAATATCTTCATTTAATATTTTGTTTGTAGAGCAGTGATTTGTTTTGTACTTTTGAATGCCAAAACCAATAACTGCGATTTTTGTCCGGTTTATTCCAATAAGTTTTGGAATAGACCTATTTTTTTGCAGAAAAAATAAAAGAGAACGAATGAAAGTTGATGTATTATTAGGCCTCCAATGGGGCGATGAAGGAAAAGGAAAAGTAGTTGATGTATTAACACCCGACTATGATTTAATAACCCGTTTTCAGGGAGGTCCAAATGCTGGTCACACCCTCGAATTTAACGGGATCAAACAGGTACTTCATACCATCCCTTCAGGAATATTCAGGGAAAATAAAATTAACATTATAGGAAATGGAGTCGTTTTAGACCCGTCGGTATTTAAAAAAGAAATTGAATCGATTTCCCAAAATGGCTTTAACCTAACCAATAAATTATTCATTTCAAAAAAAGCCCATCTTATTTTACCAACTCACCGCTTAATTGACGCAGCTTCTGAATCATCGAAAGGTGACACAAAAATTGGATCGACACTTAAGGGTATTGGACCAACCTATCGAGATAAAATTGGACGTGAAGGTTTGCGGGTAGGCGATCTTTCTGAAAATTTTGAATCAAAATACCAGTTACACAAGAATCAACATCTTCAAATCTTAGACAATTTATATCACTACGATTATAAAGATCAGCTTGAAATCCTGGAGGCCGAATGGTTCGAAGGTATCGCTGTTTTGAAACAATTTCAATTCATTGATAGTGAAAATTATATAAACAAGGCACTCACTGAAGGAAAATCAATTATTGCCGAAGGAGCCCAAGGCACCATGCTTGATATTGACTTTGGTTCTTACCCGTTTGTTACCTCATCAAATACAATATGTGCCGGAGCTTGTACCGGTTTAGGCCTTGCACCACAGAAAATAGGAAAGGTCTTTGGCATTTTTAAAGCTTATTGTACACGTGTTGGAATGGGTCCTTTCCCAACTGAATTATTCGACGAAACCGGGGACAAACTACGGAAATGTGGTAATGAATACGGATCAACCACCGGACGTCCCCGTCGTTGCGGATGGCTTGATTTGGTTGCCTTAAATTATTCAATCATGATCAATGGCGCTACCGACCTCATCATGATGAAAGCAGATGTTATGGATGATTTCGATACGATTAGGATTTGTACCGGTTATAAAATCGATGGTGTGATTACCACTGATTTTCCTTACGAACTAAATGAAAAAGTTGAACCAATTTTCACTGAACTTCCCGGTTGGAAATGTGATTTAACAAAGATTACCTCGGAGAATGAATTTCCGGAAGAATTTAAATTGTATATCAAATTCATTGAGGAAAAAACAGGAGTTCAAATCACAATTGTCTCTGTTGGCCCGAACAGGCAGCAAACCATAATCAGGAAATAAAATTCCAAATAACAAAGAGGCTGTACAATAAGTACTTATAGGTGTCTTTTGACTACGTCGATCTTCGATTCGAATGAAACGAGCACGGCAGAAAATTCCGCAAAAGGAAATTTATAAACTCTGCGAGTCCCACATGGGGCAGATAGAAGTTCAATGTTTGAACCTCGGATACTGACGGATTATAGTAACTTATTGAAATAATACGTGTGAAATAAGAAATCTATTTAGCTACCCAGCTCCAGCTGGTCTTTTACTAAATGGTAATATTTCCCCTTTTTTGCAATCAGTTCTTTATGAACTCCCCGTTCAACGATTTCGCCGTTATCGAGAACCACAATCTGGTCGGCATTTTTAACGGTGCTCAAGCGGTGGGCAATTACAATAACCGTTCGTCCCTGCGAGAATTGGCCAATGTTTTCAATAACCATCCGTTCGTTTTCGGCATCAAGGGCGTTGGTAGCCTCGTCGAAAAGAAGGTAGTCGGGTTGTTTATAGATGGCACGAGCAATAAGTAATCGTTGCTTTTGCCCTTGGCTTAAACCAATACCATCCTGCCCGATTCTTGTATTGTATCCCAACGGTAATGATTCCACAAACTCCCTGATGCACGCCATGTCAACGGCATTGTACAACCTAGCTTTGTCTATTATCTCATGTCCAACAGCGATGTTGTTGGCAATGGTATCAGAAAAAAGATAGCCATCTTGAAGTACTACACCGCATTTGCTGCGCCATAATTTGCCTGAAAGGTTTTTTAGTTTGGTCGGGCCAATTTTTACTTCACCTTCCACCGGATCAAAAAAACCGAGAATCAATTTCATCATCGTAGTTTTTCCGCTGCCACTGGTGCCTACAATTGCCGTGGTTTTTCCTTCCGGGATTTCCAGATCGATTGCTTTCAGCACATACGGCGAGCGGGGACCTTCGTATTGAAACGAAATATTTGAAAGGGTGATGGTATGGTTTGTCGGAAAATCTTCGATCAAAGCCTTTCCTTCGGGTTCTTCGTTGTCGAGTTTGTGGATTTCTCCAAACCTTTCAAGGCTTATTTTGGCATCTTGCGCTGTCTGCAAGAAGTTCAGCAATTGATCGACCGGGCTGTTTAGCTGTCCGATGATATAGGTGATAGCCAGCATGGCACCTAGCGTTAGTTGCCCTTCGATTACAAAGCGAGCAGCTAAAAAGGTAGTAAGAATACTAACCAGTCTCATGATAAAAGCGGCACCCTGATCCTGCGCCTGGCCTAGAGCAAGGCTTTTCATGTTCACACGAAAAAGTTTGGCCTGTATGTTTTCCCATTCCCAACGTTTTTGTGTTTCGCAATTGTTGAGTTTAATCTCCTGAATGCCGTTGATCAGTTCAATCAACTTGCTCTGGTTTTTGCTGTATTGCTCGAACCGCATGAAATCGAGCTTCCTTCGTCTCTTCATGAAAAGTTGAATCCAGAGCAGGTACAAGAGTGTTCCAACAATGAAAATCAAAAATATCTCCCATGAATAAATGAGCAGTACAATGCCGAAAATGAATAGATTGAAGAGGGAGAAAAGAATATTTAGTGTTGATGTTGTAAGAAAACGTTCGATGCGGGTTTGGTCGCCAATGCGTTGAAGCAGGTCGCCAATCAGTTTTGAATTGAAAAAACCGATGGGGAGTTTCATTAGTTTGAGCAGGAATTCGGAGATCAGAGATACGTTAACCCGCGTTCCAAGGTGAAGCAGTATCCAGCTTCTTATCAGTTCAACGGAAGTAATGCTGATGAAAAGAACCAACTGGGCAATCAATACAAGCGAAATAAAGCCCAAATCGTGGTTGTTGATACCGATATCGACAACCGCTTGTGTAAGGAAGGGGAAAATGAGCAGGAACAAACTTCCGAGGATCATTCCAAGTATCAGTTGTCCGATGTATTTCTTGTATGGTTTGAGATGTGCAAAAAGGTAATGAAATGAGTTTCGGTCGGGCTTTTCGTCTTCAGCGGCATAGAAATCGGGAGTTGGTTCAAGCAACATGCATAAGCCCATCTCTTCACCATTGAGATTCGTTCCCAGCCAATTCGTCAGAAACTCTTCTTTTGTATAAGTGATTAATCCGCGTCCGGGATCGGCCACCCAGATTTTATCGTTCTTGATTTTATAAACGACAACAAAGTGCTTTTGCCTCCAGTGGACAATACAGGGCATGGGAGCCTCTTTTTCGAGCTTACTGAAACTGATTTTTATTCCTACGTTGCGAAACCCTATTGAGTTGGCCGCATCGCTTATTCCCAGCAGTGAAACTCCTTCGCGTGTAATCGAACATTTCTCCCTCAGTGTTTGAAGACTGAATGTTTTACCATGAAAAGCGGCAATCATCCGCAAACAAGTTGGACCGCAATCCATAGCATCAAGCTGGTAAAAATGAGGGAATCCCGACATAAAATTTAATGTTCTTTAACAAAATTACATTTTATACCCAATTATAACCTGTAAAATCCACAAATTTTCCAGAAACTGAATGTTTTGTGGTATTTCAGGCTTTTATCATACCTCGCTTAAACTGCTGGAGCGGTTATGAAGTTTCTTCTCTGTCAATAGTTTAAAAAAATCTGAAGAATTTAACCTGAAAATTACCAAACGAGTTTCATTTAAAAGCGTTGTATTATGGTAAGGATAGGAGGTTTAAATTGCTTGTCGATCAAATGGGAAAATTGTTCCGTAAGAATAAGCTAAAATCCATTCTGATAGTAGTTTACGAGGTTTTGTTTTTTAAAGGCAGATAAATTACATAACACTTGATTGTTATCAAATTATTATTATTTTTGAAGTTCTTAATTCAAAATCAATATTAAAAACATAAAATTTTCTGATAATTATGAAAACTTACAAAACTGATCAAATTCGGAACATAGCGTTGATTGGTAATGCTGGGGCTGGGAAAACCACCCTCGCAGAAGCTATGCTCTTCGAGGGTGGTATTCTGAACCGCAGAGGCGAGGTTACTAGTAAAAACACAGCTTCTGACTACACAATTATTGAACAGGACTACGGCAACTCCATCTTCTCAACTCTTCTCTACGCCGAATTCGACGATAAAAAAATCAACATTATTGATACTCCGGGAATGAAAGCATTTGCCGGCGCGGTTACTTCATCATTAAGCGTTGTTGAAACAGCTGTTTGCGTTTTAAATTCGTCTGATGGAATTGGAGCTGGAACTGAAGGTGCAATGAGAATTGCGGCCTCGATGAATATGCCCATTATATTTCTTGCAAATGGTCTTGACCATGAGCATGTCAATTTTGATCAGTTAATTGAAAGTATCACATCAAAATACGGCCACAGTGTGACCATTGTTCAATATCCCGTGAATGCAGGTATTGGATTCAACCAAATCATTGATGTGTTGAAAATGAAAATGTACCAGTATGGTCCCGAAGGTGGCGCTCCTCAGGTATTGGATATTCCAGCTTCAGAAAAAGATAAAGCTGAAGAGCTCCATAATGCCCTGATTGAGAAAGCAGCAGAAAATGATGAAGGACTGATGGAACTTTATTTTGATAAGGGTTCCCTTGAAGAAGAAGAAATGCGCCAGGGTATCAGATTAGGGATGAGGGCTTGTAGTCTTTTCCCTGTATTTTGTACTTCGGGCAAAAAGAATATGGGTGTGAAACGCTTGATGGAGTTTATTGTCAATATCGTACCATCACCCGAAAAAACATTACCACGGACTGAAGAAAGTGGAAAAGAGGTAAAATATAATGCAGCAGGGCCTGCCGCTCTTTTCGTATTTAAGACAAGTGTTGAATCGCACATTGGTGAGGTTACCTATTTCAAAGTAATGTCAGGTACCATAACCGAAGGGGTAGACTTGATGAATACCAATAAACAGGGCAAGGAACGTATGTCGCAACTCTTTGTTGTTGCTGGTAAAAATCGCACCAAGGTTAACGAATTATGTGCAGGCGACTTGGGAGCAACCGTTAAACTGAAAGAAACAAAAGTAAACCATACCCTTTCTGTTAAAGAAGCCGATTATAAATTTGTTCCAATCGTATTCCCAAGGCCACTGATCACTACAGCCGTAAAAGCTGTTAATGAATCGGACGATGAAAAAGTTGCTGAAGTATTGCACCGTTTGCGTGACGATGACCCATCGTTCACTGTATATCATTCAAAAGAACTGAAACAGTTGATCATTGAGGCACAAAGCGAATATCACCTGAATGTGATCAAATGGTATTTCGACAATGAATTTAAAATCGATATGAATTTTACCAGTCCGAAAATTCCTTATCGTGAGACCATTACTAAAGTTGCGCTGGCTGATTATCGCCATAAAAAACAATCGGGCGGAGCCGGACAATTTGGTGAAGTTCACATTGTCATTGAACCATTCGAAGAGGGAATGCCCGATCCGAAGGTCTATAAAATCGATGGGAAAGAGTTGGTAGTCAACCTTCGTAGTAAAGATGAAGTTCCACTTCCTTGGGGCGGCAAACTGGTATTCTGCAACTGTATTGTTGGTGGTGCCATTGATGCCCGTTTCCTTCCGGCTATTTTAAAAGGACTTATGGAAAAAATGGAAGAAGGTCCTCTGACAGGTTCTTATGCCCGCGACATTCGTGTTTGCGTTTACGATGGTAAAATGCACCCGGTCGATTCAAATGAAATTTCATTCAGACTTGCCGGTAGAAATGCATTCAGCCAGGCATTCAAAAAAGCGGGTCCAAAGATTCTTGAACCGGTTTATAACCTCGAAGTTTTCACCCCTACTGAAAGAATGGGCGACGTGATGAGCGACCTGCAAGGCCGTAGGGCTTTGATTATGGGTATGGGCAGCGAAAAAGGTTATGAAAAAATTTCGGCTAAAGTACCATTGAAAGAGATGAATAAATACAGTACTTCCGTTAGTTCACTAACAGGTGGCCGCGGATGGTTTACCATGGAATTCGACGCTTATGAGAAAGTGCCTGCCGATGTTCAGGATGAGTTGTTGAAAGCTTATGAAGCTGAACAGAAAGAAGAATAACCAATCAATGATACTAACAAAATCAATCAAGAACCCGGGAGCAATTCCGGGTTCTTTTTTATTTTAACCTCACCGTGAAATACAAAATCGTTATATTTGGGTAGTTATTAAAATATATGGTCAAAATGAAAAAAATTATAATTATTTGTTGTGTTGCTCTGTCTTGTAATATGTTATTCGCACAAAACAAAACAGATATTAGTCTGATGTGGAAAAACTCAGATAAACAAGAAACCCAAATTTCATCAGAAACAGGTAATCTGTACAATGATGTTGCGCACCACGGGCCAGCAATCGAGAACGAATGGATAGGGCTTCGTTTTTATTTCGATCAAAAAGTTGCTATCGATGTGTATAATAAAACACGGCCAGGGCTTGAATTAAAAGAGGCAAAGTGGTATCCAACTGTCGAACAACAAAAACAAGGGTGGGGTGCCGATCAGTATAAAGTAGGAAATACCGTAGGTTGTGGCGGCGTTCGTTTATGGGATGGCGAAAAAGAAGTATTTCTCAATCCGGTAAGCAAGAGAACAGCCCGTGTATGCAAGGAAGCAAATATCTCTTATATGGAAATGCTTTCGGAAGATATACCTTACAAAGGTGACACGATTGATGTTTTAGTTCGGGCAACTGTTTTTTCAGGTATACGTGCAGCTAAGGTTGAGGCTTTTGCATTATGCGATAAACCAGTTCAATTTCTCACGGGGTTAAACTATCATCCAAGGACTGAAACAAAACAAGGTAAAAACTATATTTGTACATGGGGCATTCATCCTGAGGATGTAGCTGCATTTGAGGTGAATATTGGAGCCGCTATTATTTTCAATCCCGAAGACTTTGCGTCGATACAAAAAGAAGAAAAGCAATATGTGTTAATATCTAAGCCAACAAAATATCTTGAAACCTGGATTAGTTCTTCCTCAGAAAAAGAGAGTGAACTTAATTCGATGGAAAAGCTTGTTAACTATTTAGAGAATTTTAAAAAATAATACAAAATTAAAGAAATGTCAAGGCCAATCTTCGCTCACTCGATTGGCCTTGACATTCCCGCCTGTCCGACCGGCAGGTCTATTCATCGGCATTATAAATGAATAGGATTAGACTTTTTTGAAATCTGTTTATATTAAAATCAATACTTTACACAGAGATTATTTCTCCCATTCTATAGAAATGACACTTTTTGAACAGCCCTCTAAATAATAAAGAAGAGAATTCACTCCAGGGTTATTTAACCGGCGCATTCTCCAATATTTTTAGCAATATATTCCAAAATCGTTGTACCGATTGAATATGTACCCTCTCATCGGGTGAGTGAGGATTTTGGATTGTAGGCCCAATTGAAATCATATCCCAATTTGGATAAGATGCACCCAGAATACCACATTCCAAGCCAGCATGCATGGCTACTTCAGCCGGCATCACATCTTTTATTTCAAAGAATGAACGCTTGGCAAATGCGAGAATTTCAGATGAGGGATTGGGTTTCCAACCTGGATACGCCCCAGTAATCTCAACTTTGGCTCCGGCTAATTTAAAACAACTATCGAGTGAAGAGGCGATGCCATCGCGTGCAGAATCAACAAAACTTCGTGTAAGGCATTTTATTTCGATTTTTCCTTTTGAAGATTGGACGATCGATAAGTTCGTTGATGTTTCAACAACACCCGGCATTGTATCACTCATGCGAATAATCCCGTTTCTGGCAGCGCAAACAGCATTGATGACATCGTCCTGAATCATTTCCGGGATCAATGTCTCGGGATAATCAGTTTCAACAGCTTCTATTTTTAAGGTTGGCTCTACACTTCCCAGTTCATTGATCCAAATAGCCTGAATATCTTTTACAAAGCCAAGAAAAGGACTAATTTTATCGTCAGGAAGTGTAACAATAGCAAAACCTTCGCGAGGAATCGCATTACGCATATTTCCGCAGTCAATCGATGATAAACGGGTATTGAACTCAGCAACTGATTTTTTAAGGAATCGCCCCATCAGTTTGCAAGCATTTCCCCGTCCTAAATGAATATCCAATCCTGAATGACCACCTTTAAGTCCGGTTATAGAAATTTTATAGGCTTTATTTCCCGACGGATTTATATCGTCGATAAATGACCATGAGGCATTTACATCAACACCCCCTGCACATCCAACGCTTATTTCTTCTTCATTTTCGGTATCAAGGTTGATCAGGATATCACCCTTCAGCAACCCCTTTTCAAGCTCAATTGCCCCTGTCATACCTGTTTCTTCATCGATAGTCACCAAAACTTCAAGCGGTCCATGTTCAATGCCGGTTGATTGTATTACGGCCAATGAAGCTGCAAGCCCTATCCCATTATCGGCTCCAAGGGTGGTATCCTTTGCAGTAACCCATTCCCCATCGATATAAGCATCGATTGGATCGGTTTCAAAATTAAAGACTAAATTACTGTTGGCTTGTGGCACCATGTCGATGTGAGACTGAAGGATAATGGTTTTGCGGTTTTCAAAACCAGGGGTAGCAGGTTTCCTGATCACAACATTCCCTATTCGATCCTGAGTGGTGTCTAACCCCAATTTTTCTCCAACCGCTTTAACAAATTGAGCTGCCTTCAACTCTTTTTTTGAAGGACGTGGTATTTGCGTCAACGCATAAAAATTTTCCCAAAGCAATTTTGGTTCCAGTATTTTAATTTCTTCGCTCATTTTTATATCTGTTTAAGGTGAGATTTCTGATTTAAGAATTATTTCGTTGCAATTTACAAAAAAAGGCTGCCCATTGGCAGCCTTTAAACATGAGTTTTATCCTGATTTTGTTATTCAGCATGAATGACGTTGAAAAAAACACTGTCGGAATTAAAGGCAGTGAAGATCCCCAACCCGTTGGTAATGTTTGAGGCCGGTTCAGTCAGATTTCTTGAATCCTGATCGAGGCTCTCGTAAAGATCGGCATACTCCTGATTAACCCTGAATATTTTAGCTCTGAAATTTCCGTAGTATTCGAGTTCCATGAGGCTTATCCTATGATGATCAGTTTGCGTAGGTTCAGTGATCCTACTCATAAACCTGCCCTGTCCATTATTCCCTCCCGGAAAACTGATTCCATCAAAAAACGATTCCTGTACAGAATCAATGTTCTCGATCAACACATAAAAATAGCTGTTATCATCGTTGTCCCAAGTAATTTCAATTTCAGATGTATCCCTTTGTCCACCTCCCTCACCCATACTTGGCATTGTCATCTCGAAAGTTATTACAGAATCTGAAATTTGCAGATTCTCAGGAGGGGCAGGCACAACTGTTGAAGCCGATGCAACAACATCGTCGTAAAGAATTTCAAGCTGATATTCTTCACCTTCATGAACAATCAGATTGGTTCCGTTAAAATAATAATGGCCGTCATCTTCCCCTTTTGAAAGAAGAAATTCATTGCCATTATAGATGACCGATACCTTTGCATCGTTGATTTTTTGTATCGAATCTTCGTCGCTGCCATAAGGAAGTAATTCAGTGAGATAAAAATCTTTTACCGGTTCACCTGCATAGAGGTATGCCTGTACTACAATCCGTTGTGAAAACTCCTGAGAAATCGGGGTTTTGTCGCAACCCATAAGGAACAGAGTAAATACCGATATCCATAAAATTCGTTTCATAGTCAATTATCTAAGGTAAACTTTAAATGAAAGATTTGGGGTAAATCCCAGCTTTGTCACATTCGTTTCGATCAGGTCACCGCTATCTGAATCGAACTCAAATTCTTTGTACCAGATATTGGTATGATCATACACGTTAAAAACCGAGAACCCAAGAATTGCCCGTGCATTCCAGATATAGAAATTGTAGTTTGCCGACAGATCCATTCGGTGATAATTGGGTAACCGGTAAGCATTTTTATCGCCCACATGAATAAAAGTGATGACTTCCCCATCAAGCATTTCCAATTCATATACCCCTTCAGGGGCAGTATATGGGGTACCTGTCGCGAAAATCCAGGTTACAGAGAAATCCCAGTTCCGAACAGATTGGGTCAAAACAGCCTTTACTTCGTGGGTCTGATCGTGGTTTGCATAAAAGTCTTTCCCGTTGTTGATTTCGGGGAAATTATGGACGACACTACCCAGGGTATAGGCAACCCAACCAGTAAGTTTCCCGGCTTTCTTCTGTGCAAGGATTTCAATTCCTTTTGCAACTCCGCTGCCGGTGAAGAAGGTCTTTTGAGTCTCATTTCCAAAGCGACGGTTTGAATAACGCATGGTAAACTCCGATAAACCGCTCAAATCTTTATAATATCCTTCAACACTAAAATGAAACATAGGCCCTTCGTAGGTCAGTCCCGACATATACTGTGATGAATGGCTCACCGGCACTTTATCGGAACCAGCCATCATCCAGAAGTCGTTACTTCCAGCCATAATATCTTCACGCACTGTACGGGCAATAAACTGGTTGTATAAGCCCCACCCAAGATCCCATTTAAACTTATCGGCAAAGTGATAGGTAAGAGTCAAACGTGGTTCAACATACATTTTATCGGTTATATTAAAATAGCTCCACCGCAAACCGGCATTCAGGTCAATTCTTTTAAGAATTTCAAACTCGTTTTGTAAGTAAGCGGCATAAATCAAACCCTTTTCATCCTCATCAAGAAGAAAAGTAGAATCGTTTAATGCATATTGATAGGTGATATTATTCTGTGTGAATTTACCACCAAATTCGAGCGAGTAATTATCAGAAATCTTCCATTCATTATCCAACGAAACACTGAGATCTTTTACATTATTATCTTCGTAGAAACTGAAAGTTCTGACACCAATAGTGTCTGTATCATCTGTTTCAGTTCCTCTTTCCTTGTTCGAAAAATAATTTGAACGAGAAACTGCCATGTTTGAAAACAAATTCTTAGCCCAATTTCGTTTCCATTGCAAGCTGTAACCAATATTTCCCCAACCCGATTCATCAATCGTTTTGGTTGTCGTTGTTTGTAAAGACTGGTCTTCTTGATTTCCGAAACCCATCCCGCCAAAATCATTTTCCCTTGAGTTGTCCAAAACATCTTTCCCTCCATAAAACGCAAGACTTAGCTCGTCTTTTTTGGAAGCAAACCAGGTGAGTTTTGAATTTACATCGTAAAAATAGAACGTAGGTTCCGCCTCAACGGTCATTCTTCCAAAGGAGCCATTCCCTTGTGTGTCGGTTGTTTCAGAAGAGTTGTCATACAGTGCAAAAATGTTTTTATAGAGACCACTCTTTATAATGTCGGTATATGACCTGCGCCCCGAAATTTGCAATGAAAGCTTATTTTTAACCAACGGTATTTCCACCATTCCGTTAACACTTAACAGGCTAATCCCTGCACTCCAGTTTAACTGATCAATGTCGGCGCTTTTGCCTTTCAATTCCATCACACTCGATAAACGCCCGCCATATTTTGCTGGATAACAACCTTTGTAAAGCTTCACATCGTCGATTGAATTGGAGTTAAAGGCGCTAAAGAAACCGTAAAAATGGTCGACATGGTAAACCGACATACCATCGAAAAGGATCAGGTTCTGATCGGGAGTACCACCCCGTACAAATAACCCGGCTGAAGTTTCATTACTAGCGCTAATACCCGGCAATAATTGGAAGGAGCGCATAATATCAACCTCGCCAAAATTGGGCAGTTTTTCGATCAGCTTGGGAGAAAGGGCTACGGTGCTGATTTCCGTATCGGACATTCGAATTATCTTTTCCTTTTCTGAGAATACACTTACCTCAGATAGCTCTTGTTTGTTCAATGCCAGGGAAACATTTACCGGATCGTGTATGTTTATATCCGTCAGATTCACCTCTTTCGTTTCATAACCAATAAAACTAAACTGAACTACAATATTGGTATTTGGTATGATTAACCGAAAGTAACCGTTTGGAGTTGTAATACAGCCTGAAGTTGTTCCTTTGATTATCACACTCGCTCCCGGCAGAGGATTTCCTGAGCCGTCTTCTATTACCCTGCCTGTTATCGAGAGTTTTTCCTGCCCGAAAAGAGAAAGGGAGATACAAATTGCTAAAATTGAAATAATCAGAAATCGCATAAGTTTATTTGTCAATTAAGTTTTCACGTTAAAATACGCTTACACTCAATCGAACCCCACTCACCTAGTGGTTTTATCATTTTAACAACACTTTGGTAGGGTAAGACTATGCATTTGCGTAATTTTGGAAACATCGATGATCAATATTGATTTTAATGGACAAAGCAGAGTTCAAAGAATATTTTAATCTCTATTTCGACGAATTAAGAACTTTTATTTACTACAAATGTGGCGACACGGAACTGGCCGGAGATATAGCGCAGGAAGTATTCCTGAAGTTGTGGGAAAACCGGGATAATATCCAAAACGATACGTTAAAAGGATACTTATTTACCATTGCGTCTAACATTTATGTCAGTAAATGCCGACACGATCAAGTGAAATTCAAGTTCGAAAAGAAACAGAAAGGGGGATCTGAATTCAATCAGGTTACCCCCCTCGATGAGTTCTATTTCAATGAACTAAACAACCTTTTCGAGAGTTCACTTGCTGAAATGTCTGAATCGTCGAGAACCGCTTTTTTGATGAGCCGCCTTGATGGCTTGGCTTATAAAGAAATAGCTGAAAGATTAAATATTGGCACCAAAGCCGTTGAGAAAAGGATTGGTACAGCATTAAGTCTTTTAAAGAAAAATTTAAGTATTTACCGAGATGGAAAAAACGAATAATTTAAACGGGAAAATTGATGATTATCGCGAAGACGATGACAAGCAATTGCATGTTATCTATCCCGGAATAAAGATTCCATGGGAAAAAACAAGTGATTACTATTGGAATAACATTGAACAAAAAATAGATAACAAAAATAATAAAGGAAGGGCATTGAAAATCATTGCTTTTTCAGCAGCAGCATCTGTTTTATTGTTCATTTCAATTACTACATTCACAAGATTATCGAACACTTCGATTAAGACAGCGTATGGCATTCATCAAACGATACCCCTTCCCGATGGTTCTGAGGTGATTTTAAATGCAGGATCCGAACTAACTTATCACAAATGGAAATGGACTGAAAATCGCATAGTTAATCTAAAAGGTGAAGCGTTTTTCAACGTTAAAAAAGGAACTAAATTTTTGGTTAAAACATTGAACGGAGAAGTTTCGGTTTTGGGAACCAGTTTTAATGTTTACGATCGCGAAAATGTTTTCATGGTTGCCTGTATTACTGGGAAAGTAGGTGTCTGTACCGATAACAATAACGAAGCGGTCTTGAGCCCCAATCAAAAGTTCAATTTCAATGACGATCATATTGAAATATTAAAAAATATAGATCCAATCAAAGAACTCTCATGGATTAACAATTCATTTGCTTTTAACGCTGTACCTTTGAGTTATGTTTTTAAAGAAATTGAACGGCAGTATAATGTTAAGATTGATTACCACGGCGATTTTCAAAAATCATATTCCGGTGTTTTTCCAAAATCGTCAATCGAAAATGTTTTAGAAATCGTATGCAGGCCTTTTGGATATAAATACCAAACAATCAGAGAAAATGAATTTAAAATAACAAACAACAACAACTTTTGAGATTTCGTCTGTCTATACTTCTTACACTTGTTCTTACCGCTTACTCCCTGAACCTTATTGGGCAAAACATCGAAATCGATGTAAAAAAACAGCCCCTCAACAAGGTTCTTCTGGACATCAGTAGCCGGTCGGGAAATAGCATATCGTTCGATAACGAATTAGTGTCTAAATATATCATAACAGCCCACAAAAGTTTTTCAGGTTTCGACGAGGCAATTTCCTATCTTTTAAAGAAAATCCCGCTCGGCTACGAACTTTCAAACAATGTATATCTTATTTTCCCTTCACCCGAAAAAAAAATAAACTCAAACGATTCCCTCTTTTTTTCAGGAACCATTTTTGACCATTTAACGTATGAACCTCTTCCCTATTCGTTTTTGTGCATCAACAACAAATACATGTACAGCGATGTGAGAGGTTGTTTTTCTTACAGTGAGGATTTCACCGATTCGCTTAAAATAGCCATATCTTACCTTGGATATGGTTCTATTGATACGATTATCCCTTCCAGTTCGAGATTATTAAAACAAGAGTTCTTCCTTCGACCCAGCTCTGTTAAAATCAAAGAGATAACAGTTAAAAAATCGATGCAAATCAACCAATCAATTATCGGTCGTGAGACTGGCAAAATTAAAATAAACTCACAAGTTGCCCATTATTTGCCTGGAATTGGCGATAATTCTCTTTTCCAGTTTCTGACTTTAATGCCCGGCATCAGTCAGGTTTCGGGTAACAATTCAGGAATTTCAATTTGGGGAGGGTCTTCTGAAAATATAATGGTTGAATTTGATGGGATCAGGCTTTTTAGCACAAACCACTTTTATGGAAATATTGGGATGATCAATCCCCTAGCGATCAAAGACATTGAAGTATACAAAGGCGCAGTAAGCTCTGATTTCGCGGGATCTGAATCGGGACTAATTAAAATTACAGGAAAAAAAGGCAACCAGGTTTCACCTTCTTTCACTGCTGAAATCAATAATCTTACAATCAATGCACTTTTCGAAACACCTGCCGGCGCTAACAACACATTACTTTTAGCGATGAGGGGGATTTACAGGAATCCTGAGAATACTATCTTTTTCAAACAGAATAACAATACGGTATATATCCCCGATTTTAAAACAACATTGCCAATTCCTAATAACAAAATTGAAACAGATTACATTTTTGGAGATGTCCAGCTCAAATTCTCGGGTTCAACCAACGATAATAACAACTATTATCTAAATCTCTATCAAAGTTATGATTATTCAATGTTCCAACCAGACACGACCCTCGACAATATCCCTTCAGCAAACAGCCTGAAACAGCGATGGGGCAACAAAGGTATTTCTGTTTATTACAATCAACTTTGGCGTGAAAATTTATCATCCGATCTTCTTGTTGGCTTATCGTCAAACTTCGGAACAAGTAATAATGAATTAGTTCTTCCTGATTCCAGAAATCACATCATAACAAGGATTGGCAACCAATCAGATAATCAGTTATGGGATTTCTCTTTCAAAAACATCAATACATTAAGCACAAAAAACAACCATCAACTAAAATTTGGCATAGGTACCGATTACTTTGTGATTGACCAGCAATTTAGCACCAATGATACTCTAAAAGAGAATATTGAGAGCCGAAATATTCTACCGTACTTTTTCATTCAGGATAAATATAACATGGGCAGCTTTATTGTTGCCGACTTTGGAGTAAGAGCAACCTATTCTTCAAATTCAGAGAAGCTTTTCTTTTCACCCAATCTCTCACTGACTGCCCTGATTTCGAATTCATTATCTGCCGGGATTAATCTTGGACAAAGCCATCAGTTCATTTCAAAAATCCCAATCGTATTTGCAGACTATACAAACAAAAGTTTCTTTACACTTGCCGATAATGATCATATACCGATAGTTACATCCAATCAGCTTTCTACCAGCTTAAATTTCATGCGACCAAATTATCAATTTACGGTTGAAGCATATTTTAAAAAGAACCTGAATATTTCGGAATATGTGCCTGAAAACATCGACAACTTTAAATCAAAACCCGAATCAGGATTATCTGGCAGAATTGGATCGGGCTACTATTCCGGAGAAAGCTATTCTAAAGGAATCTCGTTTTACAATCAAGTGATGTTTGGCGAATTTACTTCATGGATTTCTTATTCATTGAATGAAAGTATGAGAAAAATACCTGAAATATACGGAAACAGGTATATTAACTCTCTCAACAATTACAAGCATGAGATTAAAGCTGCAGCAATTTATCAATGGTGGAAATTTAATTTTTCGGCTTCATACATTCTATGCAGCGGAAGGTCACAACATGGCTTCGATGAATTAACTCCACAGGAAAACAAAAATCTGCCCACATTAAAACCCTACAACCGGTTTGATATTGGATTGAATTTTAAAACGAAGATCAAGAAAATTGAATTGGAGACCGGATGCTCTTTACTAAATGTATTAGATACTGAAAATCTGAACTATTTCAACTTAAAAACAGACATTCCGGGAACTCAATCGAATGATTCAAACAACCTGTTTTTCGAGATAAATAGTTTGCCGCGCTCTTTTTGTCTATTCCTGAAAATAAAACTCTAATTGATTCTAATAAGAAAAGATTATAATCTAATCATCACTTTGCATGTACATTTTTCAAACTTCCTGTCAGAGGATCAAAGATGATTGAGTTTTCTTCCTTGATCAGTAATTCAGGAACGGGAGTGATCAATCCAAATTGAGCAACGGCAATCCTTCCGGAATAAAGCGTATTTATCCCTTCCGAGATTGACACAGAGGCTGTGACTGGAATCCTATAAAACAGGCCACTACGGCCAGCATTTAGCCCATTAGGCTGGCTACTGTTTTCAATTGCAGAGTATAGCTTCTGATCCTTTATCATCTCAATAGAAATGGGTTTTCCTGAAATATCGGTCTTTGACACAATCCCCTTTTCTTCAGAAAACCGGAATAAAACTTCATTCTTCACATTGTCCTTACCTGGTAAATAATTGAATGAAAATTCATGTTCCGATTTAAAACTCTTTCCAAGAAAAAGAGAAACATACTCTTTCTCCAGTTTATCAACTTGCTGTACAAAAACCTCATATCCTTTACCATCTTCAGGAATAACATCCGAAGGACTCAAAATGGTGTAGGCTCTTTTCTTCCTCAAACGGAAAAGATAATCGGCCGCTTCGCGAGCTTTTACATCATTCGATTTAATCAACATTTTTTCTCCTCCCGTTTCGGCAAGTTCAATGTCATATTGATCGTCGGATGATTGATCGGGAAATAAAATGGCTGGTATTTCAGAGCCATCAATTAAATCACTCCCATTCAATCTTTCATCATTGCTTAAAACTCCGGTATTTATACCCGCAATTGTTCCGTCGGGGAATAATGAAACCATTGAAGCAACCGGACCAAATGTTTTGTAAACAGCATCAGGATCGGCTTCTCCGAAACGCTGAACCTGAACCCCAACTATTTTCCATGTATCCGAAGCGGTAACATTCACATTGCTATATCCAAGATATTTTTCTGCATAAAGCGCATACGGACCTGGCCTAAAACTCTCTTTAACAAGCCGAACTTGAATAGAAAGCCCGGTTCGGGGCAAGGCATACACGATTCCTTCAGAAGCGTTTGACAACACGCCCTGAGCTTTTTCATCGTTTTTCTTCTCTTTCTGATCAGATGACCAAACGGTTTGTGACAATAAGATGAACACAGTTATTATCAGCAAGCGAATTCTCATGGTACTATTTTTTAAAATTTGATTTTAATCATACAAATATGTGAAAAAGGAATTCCGCATACAAAACCTCATTCAACCAATTTCTAAATCAACTGAAAAGCATCACCAAGATTGTCGATAATATCAGATGCCATCAGAGATACCATCCCCAGTCGATCCTTGGCTAAATCACCGGCCAATCCGTGAATATAGACACCAACAAGTGCTGCATCCTTCGAAGAATAACCTTGTGCAAGTAGTCCCAGAATTATCCCTGTTAAAACATCGCCACTTCCGGCAGTTGCCATTCCGGGATTCCCAGTTGAATTAAACCAGACTTCACCATCGGGGCAAACAACCGCAGAATGGGCACCTTTTAGAACAATAAAAACAGATAGTTCTTTTGCCAAAGAAATAGCTCCTTCAATGCGTTCATAACCCGTCTCAAAATCACCGGCAATTCTACTAAATTCTTTTGGATGAGGAGTCAGAATTGTCCCTTTTGGCAATTCTTTTAACCATTCGGGGTTAATCCCTAATAGGTTTATGGCATCGGCATCAACAACCAAAGGCACGTTAATTTCACTCAGCAAACGATGAAAACCCCTTTGCGTGTTTACTTTCAGTCCAATAGCCGGGCCAATCCCAACGGCAGAATAAGATTCGAGCTCGTTAACACCGGTAAACATCAAATCAGAATCATCGATACTGCACATTGCCTCGGGCACCGCAGTTTGAACAATAGGATATGTTCCGTGGGGCACATGAACGGTTAATAAACCAGTACCTGAACGCAAACAAGCTTTTGAAGCCAGTACTGCGGCCCCCATCTTTCCATAAGAACCTGAAATAAGCAGAGCATGACCGAAATTACCTTTGTGTGAAAATTTTCGTCGTTTAATGATCCTGGGTATAATTTCATCCTGATCGATGTAGTAAAAAGAGGATTGTATTTTACATAGTGCATCAGGATGGAGACCAATATCTAAGACTTCCAGTTCGCCAACATAAATCTCATTTTCGGGCAAGAGAAAACTGAGCTTAGGAAATTGAAACGTCAATGTTTTTTTTGAATGGATAATGTTCTCGGGAAAATTTTGTCGGTTATCCTCTCCCAACAGCCCCGATGGAACATCAACGGATAAAACATAGGCGAATGAGCGGTTAATGCGTTCTACAACCAATGCAGCGAACCCTGACAACGGACGATTTATACCTGAACCAAATAAAGCATCAATAACCAGTACATCATTAGCGATAACGGGAAAAGATTCAATCGAATCTGGAGATTTTATAGAAACGCTCCCCATTTCCATTAATCGGTCGTAATTAATTTTTGTAGATTCTGTTAATTTTCTTCCAAAATCAAACAAGAATACCTCCACCGTGAAACGCTCAGAGACAACCGCAAGCATTCTGGCAACCGCAAGCCCGTCACCACCATTATTCCCTGGCCCACAAAAAACCATGACCTTCCCACTAAACTCAGTTTTTTCAACGATATAGCAAAAAATTGCAGCAGAAGCACGCTCCATCAAATCGACATCAGAAACCGGCTCATTCTGAATAGTGTAACGGTCAATTTCAGGAATAACAGATGTTGGAAAAATCTTCATTAGCGAATTGTTTCAAAAATTAAAAGTATAAAATTACAAAGAAATCTTTTCCCGAACAGACTAGGAATCAATATAATTTATTTTGAAAGCCGAGTTGCTCCAGTCTTTGATAATGTTTTGAAAACAAATAATAGAATTGCACAAAGAGAAATTATCAATCAAGACAATTGATAATTGTTTGACGGATTTCCTCAAATTCTTCGGGGGTGAATTTCTTTTTCGGGTTTGCAAAATTAATATCTTGCTCACTCTGCATCGGGATCAGATGGATATGCGCGTGAGGAACCTCTAGTCCAAGTACAGCTACCCCTACTTTTTTACAGGGAATAGCCTTTTTTAAGGCAATAGCCAATTTTTTTGCAAAGAGCTGAATCCCAATGTACGTTTCGTCATCGAGGTCGAAGAGATAGTCAACCTCTTTCTTAGGAATTACAAGCGTATGACCTTTGGCCAACGGAAAAATATCGAGAAATGCATAAAAATTTTCGTCTTCGGCAATTTTGTAAGAAGGTATTTCTCCATTTACAATTTTTGTGAATATTGAAGCCATGATGTAACTATACTAAAGTGAAATATCGATAATTTCAAAAGGTACAACTCCTGAGGGCACATTGATTTCAACCGAATCGCCAACTTTTTTACCAAGTAAACCTTTTGCGATGGGCGTTTTAATTGAAATTTTCCCAGCTTTCAGGTCAGCCTCATGTTCAGAAACAATGGTGTATTTCATAACAGCATTGGTCTTTTTATTTTTTATGGTAACAACATTCATAATTTGTACCACCGACGTATCAATTTTTGATTCATCAATAATCCGGGCAATGGCAATTTGCGACTGCAGCAAAGCAATTCTGGCCTCAAGCATCCCCTGAGCGTCTTTGGCTGCATCGTATTCTGCATTTTCTGAGATATCACCTTTTTCAATAGCCTCACCAATTTGCTTAGAAATTGAAGGGCGTTCCACTTTCACAAGGTTCTCAAGCTCCTTTTTTAATTTATTTAAACCTTCAGCGGTCATATAAGTTACTGCAGTCATATCTTCATTTTTATGAATATGGGTAAAAAAAATAGAATTCCGGCTGCGGGAACCAGAACTCCAAGTTTTCAACAAAAATAGTTAATTTTTTAATATCTCGTTTCGTTCTTTAAAAACACAACACCATATCTAGGTGTTATTAAACATGTTATCAGATATATTTTCGATTAAGTATCTCACTATAGATAACAGCCTTTCTTAAATCGATCTCGAATTTAGGTTTTTTTTCTATTATTTCAGAATCTTTTATCGTCTGTTGGGTCAAATCACCCTCCATTACCACCTTTTTTTTGACGGTCGAAATCCCCTCCCGTTTCATCAAATTCTCGCGCTCTTCAGGGGAAATAAATCCGCTGTATTGTGAAAAGACGTTAGGCTTTACTTCATTTTTGACCGGCTCTTCAACCAGCACAGATTTCCTCTGGGGCACTTCACTATGAACCATCTCAGGGGAATGATCTTCCTCAAAGAATGGTTCCTCATCTTCGCGAATGTTCAGTTTTTCAAGCCATCCAAGAAGATCATCGTTTTGATGGTCTCTTTGATTGGGGGTGTGAATGCCATCCTGATTCATGGGTTTCTTCTTGCGAGTAACAGCCCCAATAATTGAAATAGCAATAACGATGATAAGTGGTATTAAATCTTCCATTTTAAACCAATAAAAAATTAGTTTTGTAAAGTTTTTTAAAATTAAATAAAAATGAGGACTTACCCATCATCACAATCCATATTTTCATTTTTGCTTTTTATTGTATTGCTTTTAAACTTCTCTTGCGGTGAAAAACGTGAAGAATATATCCCTTATGCGTATGTCAATTTTACTGTCGACCTGAACATCAACAATGACCTGACGACTCCAAGTGTATCGATGATTTATCCTTATGAGGGATATGGTGGGGTTATTATTTATTGCAGCTATTACGACTATTCCGCTCCTGATAAATCAATCTACTATGCTTATGATGCGGCTTGTACGCTTGAGATTAGTGATACATGCTCTATTGTGAACGAGGGAGAAGGTATTTTCGGAGAGTGCCCATGTTGCCATACAACCTATGAATTTTCAACAGGTTATCCAATTGAAGGAGAAGCACTCTACCCGTTGAAAAGCTATAACATATCGATTTCAAACAACAAATTGTATATCAGGAATTGAATCTTTTTAAAGATTAAGATATTAGAAACAAAAAAGCCGGTAATTCCGGCTTTTTTGTTTCTAATATTAATTGATTAATATCTGTAATGTTCAGGTTTATAGGGCCCATCAACATCTACACCTAAATAAGAAGCCTGTGCCAGCGTTAAAGTTGTCAATTTAACGCCCAACTGCCCCAAATGTAAACGGGCAACTTCTTCGTCTAATTTCTTCGACAAACGATAAACACCAACTTCATATTTATTCATCCATAAGTCGAGTTGAGCCAATGTTTGATTGGTGAATGAGTTGCTCATTACAAACGAAGGATGGCCAGTAGCACAACCCAGGTTTACCAAACGGCCTTCAGCCAAAAGGAATATAGAATTCCCAGCTGGAAAAGTGTATTTATCAACCTGAGGTTTAATGTTGGTGTGTTTGATGCCCTTGAAAGTAACTAATTTGTCAACCTGAATCTCGTTATCGAAATGACCAATGTTACAAACAATGGCTTGGTCATTCATTTGTTGCATGTGCTCAATAGTGACAACGTCGCGGTTTCCGGTCGTTGTAACGAAAATATTACCTTCTTTTACGGCATCTTCCATGGTCGTTACTTCAAACCCTTCCATAACAGCCTGGAGGGCGTTAATGGGATCAATTTCGGTAACCAACACGCGCGATCCATACGAACGCAAACTGCGGGCACATCCTTTTCCAACATCGCCAAAACCTAATACTACCGAAACTTTTCCGGCAATCATTACATCGGTGGCGCGTTTAATGCCATCGGCCAACGATTCGTGGCAACCATATAAATTATCGAACTTCGATTTGGTAACCGAATCGTTCACGTTAATAGCAGGAATAAGCAATTCACCTTTTTCCATCATCTGATATAGACGATGAACGCCAGTGGTCGTTTCTTCCGAAACTCCTTTTAATTCAGACATAACCCTGTGCCAACGTGTATTGTCTTCGGCCAAAACTTCTTTCAATTTCTCAAGAATAATTTTTTCCTCATGACTTCCGGGTGTTTTATCCAGAAATTTAGCATCGTTTTCAGCCTTATATCCCCAATGGGCAAATAATGTAGCATCGCCGCCATCATCAACAATAAGGTTAGGTCCTTTGCCGCCCGGGAAACGCAACATTAAGTCGGTACACCACCAATATTCTTCAAGCGTTTCGCCTTTCCATGCAAAAACAGGAATGCCGGCAGCAGCAATTGCAGCAGCAGCATGATCTTGTGTTGAAAATATATTACAACTTGCCCAACGCACATCGGCGCCTAAGTCGACCAAAGTTTCAATCAATACAGCCGTTTGAATGGTCATGTGTAACGACCCGCTAATACGTGCCCCTTTTAGCGGTTTAATCCCATTGTATTTTACACGCAATGCCATCAACCCCGGCATCTCTTTTTCCGGTTTAATCCCATTGTATTTTACACGCAATGCCATCAATCCCGGCATCTCTTTTTCGGCAATTTCAATCTCTTTTCTGCCAAATTCTGCCAAACTTATATCGGCAACTTTATATTCCATTTTTGTTTCTGTAGCTACAGTCATGATATATTTATTTGAGGTGCAAAGATAATGCAACAACTATATTTCACAAAATGATCTTTGCGAGGTATTTCAGTTCGCTTAAAAAAATAAAATAGGCTCTCAGATTAATAGCCTATTTGGAAAGTAACTCTTCAATATGTTCGCGATCAACGACCAATTGTTTTCTAAGCTCTTCAACACTTCCGAATTTTTGTTCGGCCCGGACACGGCTATGAAAGTAAACAGAAATCTCTTTTTGATATATATCGCGATCGAAATTGAAGATATTTACTTCAATGGTACGATGATCGGCATTCATTTCTAATGTGGGACGGAAGCCAATATTTAACATACCCTTAAACAATTCACCTCCGCTTGATACGGTGACAGCATAAACCCCTACTGCCGGTATTAATTTGAAGGGGTCACCTGATACAATATTCGCTGTTGGAAATCCAATTTCCCTGCCTATCTTATTGCCTTCAGCGACTATTCCCTGTAACGAATAAGTATAACCAAGAAAACTGTTCGCTTTTTCAATCTCCCCTTTTTGCAGAGCAATCCTGATTTTAGATGAGCTTATATCAATGTCGCTAATCAAAAAGGTATCGATTTTTTCAACCTCAAATGAGAGGTTTTGTGCCAGGGAAACAATATTGTTGTAAGTGCCTTCCCTATTTTTACCTAAACGGTGATCGTGGCCCAAAACTAAAGTGTGCATGTGAAGTTTTTTTATCAAAATCTCGCTTATAAACTGGTCATAAGTCAGTTCAGCAAAATCAATTGTAAAAGGATACACCACCAAATGATCAACACCAGCCAATTCAAGTTGTTTTACCTTTTCATCAAATGTTGAGAGTAACCGCAGATTCGATTCATTTGCCGAAACCACTAAACGGGGATGAGGATAAAAGGTGAAAACTACACTTTCGCCCTGAATAGAATCCGCAATAGCATTTAATTGGTTTATAACCTTTCGATGTCCCAGATGTACACCATCGAAGGTTCCAATTGTGATTACTGGATTTCGGGCTTTAAAAAGGTCAATATCGTTATGAATTTTCAAATGCGTTAAAATTATTGAAGTGTAAAATTAATTATTTTGTTCAGTCCATTTTTTAAAAACTTAAAAATTGTTATAATGGTTTTGACAAAACGCTAAATTGTTATATTAGCAGAAATTCAAAAATGAAATCAGTGAAGAGAATATTTGTCATCATCGCCTTATCGGCAACCTTTTTTTCTTGCTCAAGATCGACAAGTTTTGAAATCAAAGGTGTCATTACAAATTCAATGAGCCCAATGATTTACCTCGACAAACTTGAGGTAAATGGCACATCACCTTTTGATTCATCAAAGATTGATAGCAGGGGAAATTTTAAACTAAAAGGCACAATTAATCAACCGACCTTTTTCATTTTGAAATTAAATGATCAGAAATTTATTACACTGCTAATTGATTCATTGGAAAAAGTAACTTTTTCAGCCGATTACATCAATTTTTCAAACGATTACACGGTCGATGGGTCGCCTGGTTCTCAAAAAGTAAAGTATCTTAACCAACACCTTATCAGGACAAATACCCGAATCGACTCCCTAAGATCAGTGATCAACTTATCTGTTGGAAGTCCGACGTATCCAGAGAAAAAAGAATATTTGATCGCAGAAATCCAACGGATTTATCGCGATCAGCAGGACTTTTCAAAAAAATTCATCCTCGACAATCCTTTTTCAATGTCCTCCGTTTTAGCTATCTACCAAAAATTCAACGATGGCAACTATATTGTACAGGACCTTCAAGCGATTAAAGTTGCAGCCTCGGCCCTGAATTCAATGTATCCAAATTCAGATCATGCCAGAACGCTTTATGAAGATACAAAAAAGCTAATACAACAGGTTCAGAATTCAGATTTTCAGCAGTTTGTTAAAACCCAGGGGCTAAATACCCCCGAAATAAATCTGCCCGATACTAACGGTAAAAACATTTCTTTGTCGTCGCTCAAAGGAAAGTATGTTTTAGTACAGTTTTGGTCTGCACTTGATCCCAATTCCCGAATGGCGAATTCAGTGTTAACTGAGAATTATAGAAAATTTAATTCGAGAGGTTTTGAAATTTACCAAGTCAGTGTTGATACATCGAAACAAGCATGGATTCAAGCCATTCAATCAGATCAACTGAAATGGATCAATGTTGGAGATATGAAAGGAAGTTCTGATGCTATAATCAGTTACAATATCAGAAGTATTCCTTCAAACTATTTACTCGATAAGGAGGGTATTATAATTGGCAAAGACTTAAAAGGACCTGCAATCTTTGAAAAATTAAGCGAAATTTTGAACTGATCAATATCAAAATTCGACACATAACTGCTAGTTTCTGCTTTGATAAACCCTTTTTGATACACGTTATATGTTTTTTTCTATCTTGCGGACGTTTTAAAAAAATCGATTATTAGTGATTTAACATCATACATTGACTAATAAAAAAACATATTTTATTTCAGATGTCCACCTTGGGGCTCCGGCGTTAAACAATAATCCCGAACGGGAGAATTTATTTGTAAGTTGGTTGGATGAAGTAGGAAAAGATGCCAGCGAAATATATATGTTGGGTGATATTTTCGATTTCTGGTACGAATACAAAAAAGTTGTCCCCCGGGGATTTGTCAGAACACTTGGGAAAATAGCCGAACTTACCGACAAAGGCATACCCATTCACTTCTTTACTGGGAACCACGATATTTGGGTTTATGATTATCTGCCCTCAGAAACCGGGGTCATTGTTCACAGGGAGAATATCGTACAAACAATCGGGGATAAGGTTTTTTACCTGGGACATGGCGACGGATTAGATCCTGACGAAAAAGGATACCTGTTACTAAAGAGGCTATTCACAAGCAAAACAGCCCAATTCATGTTTTCACGTCTTCACCCCAACATCGCCTTATGGTTTGGTCATCAATGGGCAAAAAACAGCAGGATTTCAAAGGGAACACAACCAGAATTTTATAACGAATCAGGAAAAGAATCAGCCATTCAATTTGCAATAAATTACAGTCAGAATAATCATGTTGATTATTTTATTTTCGGACACCGCCATATACTCCTCGAAAAGGAAATTAAAACAAATGTGAACGTCTTCTTGCTAGGCGAATGGTTTAATTTCTTTTCGTATGCCGTTTTTGACGGAAACAAAGTAGAACTAAAGAAATATTTGAATAATAGATAAGTTGAGATAGGATTTCATTATGAGCAAAGAACTTTACACAACAATTATTGCTTCAGGAAGCTTTGTTCCAGAGGTATTGGTTAAAAATGAAGATTTTTTAAATCATACATTTTTTGACTCAAAGGAAAGAAAAGAATTAGACAAATCGAATGAAGAGATAATCCAGAAATTTTACGAGATAACCAACATTGGAGAACGTCGTTGGGCTGCTGACGATCAGGTCACTTCCGATTTGGCAACTTTGGCTGCTAAAGATGCCATTGAGAGTTCAGGAATTTCACCCGACTCGCTCGATTTCATCATTGTAGGCCATAACTTCGGCGACATGGAAAGTGTAAGCCAGCGATCATCAACGGTTCCATGCTTGGCAGCACGGGTAAAACAACACCTGAATATCGTAAAACCATCATTGGTAGCTTTTGATGTGATTGCCGGATGCCCCAGCTGGGTTCAAGCCATGATTGTTGCTAACGCCTTTATTAAGGCTGGGATTTACAAACGCGGCATGGTCATTGGCTCCGATGTAACTTCACGCCTTGGCGATCCTCACGACCGTGATTGTATGATCTTTTCTGACGGGGCAGGCGCTGTTATTGTTGAAGGCGTTGAAAGCGAAACACCAGTAGGAATACTTGCCCATGCCGAAAGAACCGATGCGGTAGATTGGGCTGAAATATTGGTTCTTGGACCATCCCTAAATCCCGAATACGATCAAACCAAAAGGTTCCTGAGGATGCAAGGACATAAAGTTTATGTTTATGCCCTTCAAAATGTACCTCCCATTGCTAAGGAAGCCATCGACAAGGCTGGATTGGATTTATCTGATATCAAGAAAATTTTGATCCATCAGGCAAATGAAAAAATGGACGAAGCGATTTGTCAAAGGGTAATGAAACTTTATAAAGTGAAAGGATCTTCCGAAGAAATTATGCCTATGACTATTAACTGGCTGGGCAATAGCTCGTCAGCTACTGTGCCAACGATGTACGACCTGATTAAGAAGAAAAAAATGAATGGACATGTCATTGAAAGCGGCGACAACATCATTTTCACATCGGTTGGCGCTGGCATGAACATCAATGCTATTGTGTACAGAGAACCTTAGAGACTGTGTGAAAATGAGAAATGAGACTGTGAGAATTGGATATTTCTAAATTCGCTCAGGTACTTATCCAAATCATTCCCGAACAAGATTTATTTTTCGCACAACCTATCTAACTGACAGATATTGAGCACACAAAAGAGGTTGTCCTATTGAATGGACAACCTCTTTTTTTGAGCGCACATCAAATTACGTTATACCAATTGGACTGAATAGAATCGCACTTGGTGTTATTTTCTTTCATGTTTAACCAGAAAACGTGCAATCCGCCTGGTACGTTGTTCTACATAGACCCTCCGGTGACCAATTTCCTTTTCAATGGCCTCGGGGGTATAATGCCGAATGGTAATCAGGCTCAACCCATCGTTATATCTCACTTCATATTGTTCCGACAGCGTTTCAATCAATTCAAGCACTCCGTGTTCTGGTACATCAATTGACACTGACAGGTTCAGCGCTGAGAGTTGTATTAAATTAATTTTTATGTTCAGCGTAAAGTGAGAGTTGTATTAAATTAATTTTTATGTTCAGCGTAAAGAATATTTCAAAAACCCATGCTAAACTTTCTTCATCCATAAAGGAGAAATCGGGTTGCGAAAGCGTGATCAACACCTGTTTGAGTTTCATCACAAAAACAGGTAACGGATTTAAATATTCCCTGTCCTGCTCAGGACCGATGATGGTTCCACTTGAAGTTGGATCCATAAAGGAACGGACATGCAATGGTATTTTACTATTATAAAGTGGTTTGATTGTTTTAGGATGAATCACCTTAGCCCCGAAGAACGTTAGCTCAATGGCTTCGCGGTAGCTCATTTCGTCAATCTTAATCGGATTGCTAAAATATTGCGGGTCAGCGTTCAATATTCCGGGAACATCTTTCCATATTTCCACTTTTTCAGCCTTTAAAATGCTCCCCAAAATGGCAGCCGTATAATCTGAACCTTCCCTGCCCAACGAAGTAGAGAGGTCAGACAGGGTAGCCCCAATAAATCCCTGGGTTACATAATGAGTTGTATCGTCAAAAGAGAAGGCGCTTTTCACCAATTCATCCGACAATTCCCAGTCGACAGAAGCATCGCGCCATTTATTATCGGTTTTGAGATAAAACCTGATATCGATCCATTTGCTTTTAACACCTGATTTATTTAAAAAAGCGCTGACTATTTTGGTTGAAATAAGCTCGCCATAACCAATCAATTGATCGTATTCAAAATCGTAATCAAGCGAAGGTGTTCTATCCATCCGGTCTTCAATCCTGAAATAAAGGGAATCGACATCTGAAAAAACCTCGTCGCTACTATCGAAAAGGTCATCCATAATCTGGTTGTGAAAGTCTTTGATCAGGGCTAGTTTCTCCCACTTTTTTTCATCTTTTGTAAAATAACATCGGATTAATTCTTCAATGGCATTGGTCATTTTCCCCATTGCTGAAACAACAACAACCAGTTTACCCTGAGTTTCTGAAACTATGGAAGCCAGATTTTTTACACCTTCAGCATCTTTTACCGAGGCACCACCGAATTTAAAAACACGCATACGTTTAAGTCTTTAATCAGATTGCAAGTTACTCACAAAATAAAATTAAAATTTGACAATTGTCAGTTTCAGATTGGTTTGTGAAAATATAAATTGAAAAGAACAGAACGGATATTGTATATTTGACTAACAAAATGTTTTACAACAAGAAAACCAATGAATATGTAGCTAAGATGAAATATTTACTTATCCTAATATCGGGACTATTTTTTCTTTCTTCGTGCGATAAACCGGTCTATCACAATATTCCTAAAAACGAAAAACCTTTGTTAAAAGATAATGATACTGCTGTTTTTATTGACAAGATAAATAACAAATTAGATTCTTTTTTAATCAGACGAACAGATGATTACAGAGTTTCTGATAAACGTTATTATCAGGAAGAAATTATTGTCAAATATCATTATTTGAATGAGTCCAGATCAATCAATGAATTTGGATTTGGACAAACTAGTTGTACTAATATAAATATAACTAGTTATTATTTCCCTTCAATTAATGAAAATGATAATACAATAAATACTAACATTAATGGCATTGATTATCAGTCTGTTTTTGTTCAAAGCACAACCTCTTTTCCTGATTCATTACCCAACACGGTTTATTATTCTTATAAATATGGGATAATCAGGTATGATTATTCAGATGGCCGTTGCTATGAATTAAAATAGGAGCAAGCGCTTAGGTCAGTTCAGTAAAAAGGATAATTGCAATCTAACTGATATATGGAAAGAGGCTGTCCAAAAAGTCTTCGATCAGAAAATGCCACAAAAACTCAAAGACACCAAGATTCACACAAAGCATTCAATCACAACAAAATATATTTTTGTTATTCATTGTGATTTTGTGCCTTCGCGGCAAATTCTTGACTTTAAAATCAGATATCGTATATTTGCCACCGAAAGAATCGAATATGAGAAAACCAATCAACAGGGAAGAATGTACTGAAATAGGGTTTGTGAAAAAAACCCACGGTGTTAAGGGTGAATTGCAAATTTCGTTTCAGGAAGGAATTGATGAGATCATCGAAGAGCTTGAGTACATTTTCTTTGAATTTGAAGGTTTTCTTGTACCTTTTTTTACAGAATCTATTTTCTCCATTGGCTCAAACTCAGCCATTATACTTTTCGATACGCTCACTTCAAAAGAGAAAGCCAATGAATTTGTTGGCTGTAAACTTTACATTGAGAACGACTGGCTCACGGAGAACAATCTCCCATTTTCGCTTCAATTAATCGTTGGCTTTACGCTTTCTGATCCAATAAAAGGGGAAATTGGCAAAGTTACCGGGATCGATGATTTTGGAGGGAATATTGTTTTAAGCATCGATCACAAAGGAAAGGAAATTCTCATTCCGTTTAACGAAAATCTTCTGCATCAATTCAATCCGAAAGATCAAACCCTAACCATGGAATGCCACGAAGGGTTGTTCAATCTGAACGATTAATAATTTTTTTGCGTCAAAAAGCAACCGTCTGTTTTTTTTCATGTCACTTAATGGTGTTGAATGCAAAGTTCAAATAACCATTTATATTTTAAGCCATGAAAAGAATAGCACAAATTTTTACCGTCATCTTATTCAGCATGAGCATGTATTCATGCTACCATTTCCCGCTGTGTATTAGCGGCAGCGGCCCCATTGTTACACAAACATTCGAACTCGATCCTTTCGATGAAATTGCAAGCGAAACAGTAATCGACATTGAAGTTGTACAAGGAAACACCCAGAAAGTAATTGCCGAGGGCAATGAAAACATGATGAATTTCATTGAGTTGAAAGTAATCAACAACAAACTGTATGTCGATTTGAGACACGGAAGCTACAACCATTTTGAACTGAAAGTTTATGTAACAATCCCCACATTGAAGGAGGTAGAACTTGAAAGTACCGGCAATGTGTATCTTGGTGAATTCAAAAACCTCGAATCGTTGAAACTATACTCTACAAGTACCGGAAACATTGATGCCGATGGAGTTTTTGAAATTGAAGACAACCTGAACGTCAAAAGCAATTCTACCGGAAATATCCACATCAGCATAAATTGTGACAATGTTGACGTTGAGGCAAACAGTACAGGTAACGTTACCATTAAAGGAAATTGCAATACTCAAAACATTGATCTGGATGGAACCGGAAATTACAATGGGTTTGACCTTTATTCAAAAGAATGTACTGTAACAACAAATGGAACAGGCGATGCCAAAGTTTATGTATCAGATATTCTGGATGCAAAAATCAGAAGCGTTGGAAGTATTTATTACAAAGGAGATCCAAAAGTGTACGTACAGGATTCAAGCATTGGAAAACTAATTTGGTCGAATTAATTGGAAAAATGGAACTTCGACAAGCTCAGTTACCGTTCCAATTTTTAATTAGCTCAGTTACCGTTCCAATTTTGAACTATTTCATGAACTATTTTCTCAATATTTTAATCAATCCCGAACTTCCCAGTTTTATGATACTGGAAGGTTCGGGATTGGTTTTTTCATTTTGCCGGTAACCAACAATATAATCGACTTTCGACTTAATTTCTTTAGAAATCTCACTGAAATTTCCGGGTGAAGGCTGTCCGCTGATATTTGCTGAAGTAGAAACAATGGGTTTCCTGAACCGTTGAATCAGCTGTTGTGAAAATGCTTCTTTTGTAATACGGATCCCGACACTTCCATCGTCGGCAATTAAATTCAGCGGAAGGTTTTTGGCTTTATCGTAAATGATGGTTGTGGGTTTCTCGGCAAACTCAATCAAATCCCACGCCACTTCAGGCATTTCATCAATATAAGAAACTATCAGATTTGGGTTTTCGAGCAATACCAGCATACTTTTCGAATCTTCACGCTGCTTTATCGCGTACACCTTTTTCACTGCATCGGGATTCGTCGCGTCGCAGCCTATACCCCATATTGTATCTGTTGGATACAAAATAGTTCCTCCCTTACGAAGTATTTCGAGGGCATTAACAATATCGTCGTGAAAATCAATCATTGTAACCGGGATCATTTACACTGGAAAATTCTTCAATCCGTCAAAATCGAGCGTGGCAAAAAGATCATCGAGTGTTTCACTTCTCCTGATCAACTCAACATCTCCGTTTTCTCTCAACAACAATTCAGCCGAACGGGTTTTCCCATTGTAGTTGAAACCCATTGAGTGACCGTGTGCCCCAGCATCATGGATCACCAAAATGTCGCCAACTTCAATTTCGGGGAGCAGGCGGTTGATGGCAAACTTATCGTTGTTTTCGCATAATGAACCGGTAACATCGTAGAGATATTTGCACGGTTTATCCTCTTTACCCATGACGGTAATGTGGTGATAAGCGCCATAAAGAGCGGGACGCATCAGGTTTGCCATGCTGGAGTCAAGCCCAACGTATTTTTTGTAGGTGTCCTTAATATGCAAAACAGCAGAAACCAAGTATCCAAACGGCCCGGTAATAGCCCTCCCCGATTCAAAGAAAATTTTCAGCGGTGCCAGGCCGTTCGCCACAATGTGGTTTTCATAACTTTCCCTGATACCGTCGCTCACTTTTTTCATATCGACCGGTTTATGCTCATTCCGGTAAGGTATTCCAATTCCACCTCCCAAGTTTGCAAACTCAAAACGGATGCCCAATTCCTTATACAAATCAACAATCAGGTCGAAAACAATCTCGGCTGTTTCGATGAAATAGTCAGGATCGAGTTCGTTTGAAGCCACCATAGTATGTATCCCAAACCGCTTCACCCCTTTATCCATCAGTTTTTTGTAACCTTCGAACATCTGTTCGCGGGTGAAACCATATTTTGAATCCTCGGGGTTGCCAATGATCATGTTGCCACCTTTCAACGCCCCGGGATTGTAACGGAAACAAACCAATTCAGGAATACCGGCAACTTCATCGAGAAAGTCGATATGCGAAATATCGTCGAGGTTAATAATGGCGCCTAATTCATTGGCCTTTTTATATTCTTCGGCAGGTGTGTCGTTCGAGGTGAACATGATTTCTTCGCCACGCATCCCCACTTTTTCAGCTAATACCAATTCGGCCATCGAACTACAGTCTATTCCAAAACCCTCTTTCCGTAAGATTTTCATCAGGAATGGGTTCGGGGCCGCTTTTATGGCATAAAATTCTTTAAAACCTTCGTTCCAGTCGAAACACTGGTTAAAATACCGGGCATATTCCACCATTCTTTTTTCATCGTAAATGTGGAATGGAGTTGGGTTCTTTTCGATGATTTTTTCGATCTGTTCTTTCGAAAACGGTAATGTTTTCCCTTTCATTTCAAACTATTTATATGTTATTCTTTCGTTGACTTTATTGATTTACTTTAAAATTTCATCACTAATCTTTCCGTTAGCAATCTCTTTAACCTCCCCGGTCATTTGAATCTCCCAGCGATCATCAATTTCAATAAACAATTCTCCTCCGGGCATTTTAACTTTAATTGAATTACCCACTAAACCTTTCTTTCGCACAACAGCCGCCACAGCGCTTGACGAGCTACCCGATGCCAGAGTATATCCGGCGCCCCTCTCCCAAATCAGAATCTCCACTTCACTTTCAGAAATTAGTTTGACAAACTGAACATTTATTCTGTTGGGAAAAAGCGGATGATTTTCGAGAAATGTGCCAAACACTTTAATCTCCTCAACGTTCAACTCTTCCTTCATAACAATACAATGAGGATTTCCAACCGAAACACAATTCACAATAAACTGTTGGCCTCCTGCTTCAAGTGGCTGGTCGAAGAAAAGATCCATATCGGAATTCACAGGGATATCTTTCGGTTTAAAAATAGCTTTCCCCATATCAACCTTTATTTTCGATGCCCGATGGTTTTGCTCCTCAACGATATGGGCATGAACCAATCCGCCAAGTGTTTGAATAGAGAAATCTTTCTTTTTAGCAAACCCGTAATCGTACAGGTATTTCGAAAAGATCCTTAATCCGTTGCCACTTTTCTCAGCCTCTGAACCATCGGGATTGAAAATCCTTAGTCCAAACTCAGCATGATCGGCAGGAACTTTTAAAAGAATTCCATCGGAACCAATACCAAAATGAACATTACACAAGGTCTTAATTTGATCAACAGAAAGGTCAAAATCGATTGCATCAGCATCTAAAACGATGTATTCATTCCCCAAGCCGTGTGTTTTAACAAATTCGTTCATTTCCTCAACTCTAACAGTTCAAATTGAGGGTAAAGATATTATTTTCGATTTACTATTTAGAATTGTTCTTAAAAGAAGCAGTAAAGCACTTAAGAATTAATGATGAAGAAATAAAGAGAAAATTGATAACTTTGTAAAAAAGGAAACGATGTCGCAATTAAATATTCAGGGTAAAAAGCTAAATATCATTGAACAATTGATCATGCTCAACGATGATGATGTTTTAAATCAGCTTGAAGAGATTATTAATACGTCATTAAACAGACCTCAGTTAAAGAAATTTTCAAAGCAAGATTTAAGGGAAAGGGCTGAATTATCAAACAATGATATCTTAAATGGGGATATTTATTCTCAGGATGAAGTTGAAAAAATATCTCAAAATTGGTAAGCATGAGAGTGCTTTGGACAAAATTCGCATTAAATTCATTAGCCGACATTTACAAATACTATAAAGAAAATGTAAGTGTTACAATAGCATTAAATATCAGAGACAGGGTTTTAACTTGTACCCGTCAGTTAGAGAAACAGCCACTGAGTGGTCCTAAAGAAATAATGCTAGACGAATTAAATGAAGAACATCGATTTTTGATTCGTGGCAACTACAAAATAATCTATAAAATACTCGGCAATACGGTTTATATTACTGATGTTTTTGACTCAAGGCAAAATCCAGATAAAATTAAAACCATAAATAAATAACCACCTCATTTTATTAGTATTCTGCATTTTTTCAAATAACAGGTCAATTCTTCATCACTTTTTATTCTTCCTCAATTTTAAACCCATAAACCGGAATAGCCCTTCCTTCAATGGACGATGGCGAATTCTCAATAAATGTTGCCCCCATTTTTTCATAAAACCCGGCAGCATGAGGATCGACAAAAATCTTCAATTCGTCAATCCAGTTTTCCTCACAGTAATTCAGGGCATGTTCCATCAACATCCGGCCAATACCTCTCTTTTGAAACGATGGATTAATAAAGAGATGCTCCATCCAAAACCCTTTCTTCACCAGCACATTGCCGGCCATAAAATCTTTTTGAATGACCACAATGGAATAAAATCCAACAACCTGATTGTCAGTCTCAGCAACAAAAACAATATTGTTATTGATATACTCGTTGGTAATCGTCAGTTCATCCTTCCATATTTCGAAATAACTTTCAGGATATTTCCATGTTCGCTTGGCTGCAAAAGCAATCTCAGTTAAAATCTCGGCTTCACCGGGTAAAGCAATCCTTATATTTTCGTTCATTCTATCTGTTATTTGGAATCATTTCAATTTAGAAACGCAATTTTCCTATCTTTGCACCTCGCTAAAATACAATTTTCAATTACATCTAAAATTAAGAAAACCTAACGATATGGCATCAATCAACGAAAACTACCTGAAGTTAAAAGCTGGTTATTTATTTCCTGAGATAGGAAGAAGGGTAAAACAATTCACGGAAGCCAATCCTGACAAGAAAGTGATCAGAATGGGGATTGGCGATGTTACTCAACCACTCACACCAGCCATTATAAAAGCTTTTCACGAAGGAGTTGATGAGATGTCGAATGTTGCTACCTTCAAGGGATATGGTCCTGAACAGGGTTATGAATTCCTGCGTGAAGCCATTGCCAAAAACGATTATCAGGCCAGAGGAGCCAATATTAAAGCCGATGATATTTTCATTTCAGACGGATCGAAATGCGATACAGGAAACATCCAGGAAATTTTTGGAAATGACAATATCATTGCATTGGGCGACCCGGTTTACCCTGTTTATGCCGATACCACTGTGATGTCGGGGAAAACCGGCAGTTGCAACGAGAACGGCTACTTCGACGGGATTGTATATATGCCCTGCAATGAAGCCAATGGATTTGTCCCCGATCTCCCATCTCAAAAAGTAGATTTGATTTTTCTCTGTTTCCCCAACAACCCAACAGGGACTGTTGCTACGAAAGAGGTTTTGAAAAAATGGGTGGATTATGCGTTGGCCAACAATTGCATTATTCTTTACGATGCCGCTTATCAGGCTTACATTACCGATCCTGCCATCCCAAGAACAATCTACGAGATTGAAGGCGCCGAAAACTGCGCCATTGAATTCCGCAGTTTTTCAAAAACAGCTGGTTTCACCGGAACACGTTGCGCTTTCATCGTCATACCCGACGGAGTGAAAGCTTACGATAGTTCAGGAAATGCTTATCCTGTAAAACCTTTGTGGAACCGCCGCCATACTACAAAATTCAATGGCGTATCGTACCCGGTACAGAAAGCAGCAGCAGCCATATATTCCGAAGAGGGCAAAAAGGAAACAGCCGAAGTGATTGCCTTTTACCTCGAGAATGCCCGCATCATGCGCGAAAGTCTTGAATCGTCAGGTTTCAACGTTTTCGGTGGTGTAAATGCACCTTATGTCTGGGTTAAAACCAAAGGTGGACTGAAGTCGTGGGAATTCTTCGACAAGCTTCTTAATGAGGCGAATGTAGTTGGAACACCTGGTTCGGGTTTTGGTCCATCGGGTGAAGGATATTTCCGATTTTCTGCCTTTGCCGACCGGGAAAGTACGATTGAAGCAATGGAACGAATTAAGAATTTGAAAGAGTAAGTTACCACACGGAATTTCCTTTTATGCTGAGACTTGCAACTTTTAAAAAAATTTAAAAAGTTGAAAAAATGGAAAGATGAAATAATGGTTTCCCAATTTTCCAACATTCCAGTTTTCCATTTCCAGTTTTCATAGAAGTCTGAATTTTTTAAACTCTGTTAAAAAGGTAGTTAATTAATGTTATGTTTCAACTGTAAGTGGTACGAATCTGTTACATTTACAGTGACTAATTAATTATGCAAATCAGAAAGATTCTCATACTTTTCATCCTTCTCATGGGTTTTTACTCGTTAAATGCCCAGGAAATTGATTTGTATATTGTTAATATCAAAGGGATAGTTACAGGCGCCGATACAGGTGAACCAATACCGTATGCCCATGTCATCAATCCGAAAGAACACAGCGGCACTACTTCAAATTCGGATGGCTTCTTTTCCATTAACATGCTCACGGAAGACACCCTTATTATCCGGTCAATGGGTTATGATGAATATCTCTTTACCCTCAAGGAGTTTCCACCAAAAGAGCAATATAGAATCATACTAAACCCTGTAACCTACCTGCTTAATGAAGTGACCGTTAATGGAGACCGGAGCATGAGAAAACAGCTGGGCTTACCCGATGCTGAAACATTGGATATTCCGATTGAATTGAGGGGAAATGACTACAATGAGAAGCCCCCGCTCATCGCCGCATTCCTCAGTCCCATCTCATTTCTGAATTATCATTTGAATGACAAGGAAAAGGAGAAGAGAGAAACCCTGAAAGCAATCAGGAACAATGAAGAATGGCTCCAGTTTTCGACCTACTTCAACCTCGACAACATTAAACGTTTGACCGGACTCGATGATGAAGGCGCCGATGAATTCATGGTCTATTGCAACTTGAATAACCGCCTACCCTATTTTGCCAGCCAAATGGAGATTGAATTTCAAATTATGGACCTTTTCTTCAAGTACAAAAAGGAAAAAGGATCAAGCAACGATAACGTTCAACCAAAAGAATAACCTGAAGGTTATTTTTCGTCTAACTTTTCACCATAGGCCAAATCGCCGGCATCTCCCAGACCTGGAACAATGTATGACTTACTATCAAGCTCATCGTCAATAGCGCCTACCCAAAGGGTACAATTTTCAGAAGGAAGATTCTTTGTCACATACTCGACCCCGGCCCGGCTAGCAATGATGGCTACAAGGTGAACATGCTTGGGCATCCCTTTTTGCAGCAATGCCTGATAACTTATCTCAAGCGACGACCCCGTTGCAAGCATCGGATCTGAAAGAATGACAACCTTACCCTCAAGCGATGGAGATGCAATGTATTCAAATTCAATCACAAAATCTTTCTGGTCGATGTATTTGCGGTACGCTGAAATGAAACAATTTCCACTTTTATCAAAATAGTTGAGCAAACCTTGATGCAAAGGCAACCCGGCACGTAAAATGGTTGCCAATATGGGAAGCGATTCGGGAACATTGACCCGTGCAATACCCAGCGGAGTCGTTACATCTTTCGTTATGTAATCGATACGTTTGCTTATTTCATAAGCGGAAATCTCGCCAATCCGCTCGATGTTTTTACGAAACCTGAGCGGGTCGGTTTGGATATTTACATCGCGGATTTCAGCGATGAACTGATTGAAAATGGAATTTTGGTTTCCAAGGTTGATTATTTCCATATAATGTTATTCGTTGATTTTTTGCATTTGAAAATCATTTCGCGAGTACCATCACCCAGACGGTAATATTCGCGTGCCACAGAGCCCAATTGATCGGCATAATCGACAGCATCGACCCCGAACCCGGCCCTAACCAATCTCTTTTGAAAATCGGCTCCATAAACCCGTTCAAGCCCGGGTTCAAAATAACGATGAAGCCTGTCCCTGTCTTCATCGGTCACAGGGTTTTCATAAGACCTTTCCATTTCCCAGTTGATTAGAGTAATGATTATGACAAACCCACCCGGGCGTAACAATCGTTTTAATTCACCTAAAACAGAAAGCTCATCTTTAACATACTGAAGAAGATGTGAGAAAATAATGACATCGTAACGACTCCCTGTCAGTTTTTCACATTCCCCCTTTTGCAGTGCATCGAGATATTCAATTGACTCAACATCAAGCTCGATATTGTAGTTTCTCATTTTTTCGAAGAGAGCTGGTTCGGGTGAAAAAAAGAGGAATTTGTTTTTGTTTTTCTTCCCAAGAACTTCATTCGAAAGATAAAACCAAAGGTTCCGGGTCGATTCAAGCGAGTTACATTCAGGGCAGCGGGCATTTTCACGTTTTTTCTCGTTTTTAAAATGGTTAAAATTTTTCCCGCAAACATTGCACCGCACCTTTCCTCCTCTCAACATAAACCGTTGAAAAGCCTTGCTGATTGGGTTGGGTTTAACCGAAATCAAAATATGTTCCTTTCTTACTTTCAACTTCCTTCAACCATTCATGAAACATGAAAAACCGATGACTTGAAAGATATAAAAAATGATGATTTAATGTTCTGAAAACTTCATTAAACAATCATTTTCTACAAGAAGAATAAATATGAGGATATGAAGCTGGAATAATCGTTCTTAAGATTTAGCCGGGGTTTGATTCCGTTGTTCATTTTCTAATTCAAAAGCCATTTGTGTCATTTCGGTATAGACCTCCCTCCAACCCTTCCAATTTTCAACGCCACTAAGCGATTCATTATGCCATAAACTAACAAAGGTTCCTCCTACTGAGGCGGTTTCAACCATTAACGTTTTTATTTTTTTTAATGCTTCTCCGGCATCCAGATTTCGATAATTGAGCAAAGTTACATCCATGACCTGAAAAGGGACAATTTTCAATTCGGTTTGTTTTTCATCCATGATATCGAAAAAATAGTACGGGGTACAAATACTGGCTCTGAATCCAGGACGACTGGCAAATCCCATCGTGTAATCAGTTTCGATCTTGTTTTCAATTAACCGGCGATAGGTTTTGGGCATCGAAACTTTAAGAAAATGTTGGCGGCTTGATTTTACCTTCTTCCCAAGAATAGACTCTAATCTATTCAGCTCTTTTTCAAGTTGATGGTTTTTCTTTTCCGACATATAGGAGGGATGAATCCCAACTTCTCCCCATTTTGACAAAGAATGAATCAACCGCCGAAAATTCTTGTTTTTATGAGAAAGACTTCGGTCATATCGGCCTTTTTTGTTCAAAAGGACAAAAAATACGGGACGAAAGGTGAACCGGCGCAGGGTTTCGTGAATGAACTCATAATTGTCGTAGGGATCTTTTTTAAATCTCAAAACCACAGAAAACCTCATTTTAATTTGTTTCAACCGTCCTTTTACCACATCTCTGAAGGTCGAACCAAGCTGTCTGAAGAAACCCTTATTTTTAAAAGCCCAGGCATTATCAATATCGACGGTAGGAACATAACTAAATGTTGGTCTGACAAATAAGAATCCATCATTCTTTTCTTCAATCAGATCGGCCATTTTCATAGCCCATATATTTACAACTGGTTTTTCAAGAAACCGATGTTGATTAGCGAGACTATTCCGCGATAAGAACCGTTGATGGCGATCACGCTTTCCGGGCAAATACTCTTCGTATCGTGAAACCAAATAAAAACTGGCAGCAAAGATATCGAAAGGCAGAAATGAATTTTCAGCTTTGAAAAAAACCTTGACAGTGTCCCACTCAAAAACATCGGGATACTGCATTTGCAAATTAGTTTCGAATAGTAATGAATGTGGTTTTAGCCGCAATCCATCCAGATTTTCATTGTCGGAGTAATTAATTTTGACTCCAAAATTCCGTTGATAGTCTTTCGCATCAGAATGAAATACAACTTCATCGTTTAATATTGTTTCAAACAACAGTCGAAATGAATATTCGATACGGGCTGTAATTTTCTCTGAATAAACATGTACCATAACCGCTTATTTTATTCAGTAAAATTACACTATTTTATGTTATCAACCCTTCGTCGGCCAAACTTGAAAAATGATTACCGGCTACAATAATATGATCGAGTACTTTCATATCAACCAATTTTGAAGCATCACTGGCCTTCCGGGTAATATCCAGATCGCTTTGGCTTGGGCTCAGGTTTCCGCTGGGATGATTGTGTGCAAGAATGATGGAAGATGCTAATTTCTCGATAGCCTGCTTGAGAATAATTCGAACATCAATTACCGTTCCACTGACTCCTCCCTGACTAATTCTCAATTTATCAATTACGTTATTAGCCCTGTCGAGGTAAATAACCCAAAATTCTTCATGGGTCAAATCGGACAACTCAATTTGAATGCAATTGAAAGCGTCTTCACTTGAGTTGATTTTCGTTTGATTTCCATTGCCAGCTAAAATCCTTCTCCGACCCAGCTCAAGAGCAGCCAATATGTTTATTGCTTTAGCTTCTCCAATCCCATTGTACGTTTTCAGGTTTTCAACAGTAGATTTTCCAATGTGATCAAGATTATTTTTAAAGTCGGAAAGAATGCGCCGTGAAAGTTCAACCGCGGATTCGGAAAGGTTTCCCGACCCAATTAAAATGGCGACCAATTCGGCATTGCTCAGGGTCGAAATACCATGTTTGAGCATCTTTTCGCGGGGTCGGTCTTCCACTGCCCACTTTTTGATCGATAGTTTTGTATACTCAGGCATGGATCGAAATTAACAGAAGTTTTGAAAAAACACAAATATTCTGGAAACCTTTTAACATGAGGAGGGGGAGAAACAAAAAAAGCCTCCCACAAACGGAGAGGCTATTATGTAATAAAAAATTCTTCTTACAACTTGTTAATATGCAATGCCAGCTTCGATTTCAAATTTGAAGCTTTGTTGTCATGTATTACGTTTTTCTTAGCAAGACGATCGATCAAAGACACCACTTTATGGTATAACACTTGTGCATCGGCCTTTTCAGTGGTATGACGCAATTTCTTCACTGCATTACGCATGGTTTTGGCATAATACTTATTAAGTATTTTCCTTGCTGTATCTTGCCTTAACCTTTTTTCTGCTGATTTATGATTTGCCATTTTAAACTATATTAAAAAGTAGCCCGTAGGGGAATCGAACCCCTGCTACCAGAATGAAAATCTGGCGTCCTAACCGCTAGACGAACGGGCCAAATAATTTCAAAAATTTTCGGTGTGCAAAGGTAAAAAGGTTTTATTCAACTCCAAAAAAAACTGATATTTTTTTCCTTTTATTTTGCTCTACCTTTCCCGAAAACAGCGGTGCAAATAAAGCCCAACTTTCTGAGAAGTCCAAATATATCTACTTAAAAGTTTAAAATATCGCCATTTACATTTGAAAAACTCATAAATAATTAACTTTCTTCTCAATAGAATTTCCCAATTCATTAATATAGTGTTTAAAAATCACTCTCAATGTTTTAAATTCAGGTTTTTAAACATTAAAATTTATCGAACGCAATTCGTAAATTTGTATAAACTCAACATAGAATCATTATGAAATCAGTATTCCAGCTTTTAATAGTTTCCTTCATCATTCTTTTTCTTAATTCCTGCGGCCCGTCTCAAAGGGAAAACGCTGTTGTAAAAATGAATGATGCTCAAAAAAACATAGAAAAAGGCGATACACTGAAGGCAATTGAAATTTTGGAATCGATACCGGCTCTTTTTCCGAAAGCAAAGGTTCAAATTACTGTATCGAAGAGCAAGGCCGATGAATTGTACCGTCAACTAATTGACACAAAGAAAGAACAGCTTAAAGCTACGGAGAATCAGATTGCAGTTCTTGAAAAGAACTTCATCCAAGAAAAAACTGAGTTCGACAGCTATGTGCAATATATCCCGGCAAAACAATCATTCAATCGTTCGTGGAACAGATCATTTTTACAAGTGAACCTCGATGAGCGCGGTGAAATATTCCTAACCAGCCATTACATGGGTAAAGATTGGCTAAAACACACGGCGATCAAGGTCTATGACGGCGGAATCGAAGTAAAAACACCCGATGTTCCGCTTGACGATCAGAACAACCGAAAAAGTGACTTTCTTGAGTACAAATGGGAAAAAGTGACCTATTACGGCAGTTTGTCTGACTCAACCATCAGGTTCATTGCGAAGCATATTAACCGTCAACTTAAATGTGTCTTCATGGGAACAAATTATTATTACATCATTCTTGAAGATTCCAATAAGGAAGCCATCAGGGATGCGTATAACCTTTCGGTAGCCATTAAGAATAAAACCAAAATTTTACGGCAAATTAAAGAACTTGAAGAAAAACGTAAATAGGTAATTCAGAATCAACTATCTCCTCCGAATTCCATTAAATAGGCTTTAATAAACCCGTCGAGTTCGCCATCCATAACGGCTTGTACATTGCCTGATTCAAAACCAGTACGAACATCCTTTACAAGCTTGTATGGCTGCATGGTGTACGACCGAATTTGTGAACCCCATTCAATCTTCTTTTTTCCTGCCTCAATTTTAGAAATTTCTTCTTGTTTTTTTCGCAACTCCAGTTCGTAGAGCTGTGATTTCAACAGCCGCATGGCATTTTCTTTATTCTGAAGTTGCGACCGGCTTTCTGAGTTCTCAATCATGATTCCTGTTGGCGCATGTCGTAACCGAACTGCTGTTTCAACCTTGTTTACATTTTGACCTCCTGCCCCACTCGACCGCATGGTTTCCCATGAAATATCGGCAGGGTTAATTTCCACTTCGATTGAATCGTCGACCAGAGGAGCCACATAAACCGAAGTAAAAGAGGTTTGCCGTTTGTTTTGCGCGTTAAATGGGGATAATCGAACTAAACGGTGTACGCCATTTTCGCTTTTCAAGTAACCATAAGCAAAATCGCCCTCAACCTCCACCGTGCAGTTTTTCAAACCAACATCTTCACCCGGCTGATAGTCCATTACTTTAAACGAATAGCCATGACGCTCGGCCCAACGGTTGTACATTCTGAAAAGCATATCAGCCCAGTCGTTGCTTTCGGTTCCGCCTGCACCGGCATTTATTCGAAGTACAGCTCCAAGCTTGTCTTCCTCTTTGCGGAGCATGTTTTTGGCTTCGAGCCTTTCAACAAGGTCGAGGGTAAGTGTAAACTGCTCATCTACCTCACTGGCCTCTGCATCGCCGCTTTGCTGAAAATCAAAAAGAACCTGAAGGTCTTCAGTGGCTTGATCAACTTCCTTAAAACCATCGGTCCACTGCTTAATGCCGCGGATTACCTTCATCTGGGCTTCGGCAACTTTTGGGTTCAGCCAAAACGAAGGGTCTTGAGTTTTAAGCTCTTCCTCTTGTAGTTGAATTAATTTAGTATCGATGTCAAAGGTACCCCCTCAGCGCATCCCGGCGCTCAACTAGGCCTTTGACCTGGTCACGTAGAATCATGATTTCTGTTTTTATTGAATGTGATGCAAAAGTAATGAAGTTAAAAGAACCGGACAATTCCATTAAAGTTTAAATTATAAATGGCATGCCCTTTGTTTATGAAAATTATATTTTTGTATCAATCTTTAACCAAACTCACGATGAAAAAAATTAGCATACTAACCTTTCTCTTAATTGTTTCCACATCAATATATTCACAAGACAATAACGCAAAGGGGAATCCTCGGACAGAACACCCTTTTGGAATTAAAATTGGACCCTCATTTAATGCATATCAATTATCTTATACTTTTTTACATTTAAAAGCATCTTATTTCTTATGCCACAACATTGAATTAGAAGCAACAGGAGGAATTACACCAATGGCTACGGTTGGGGCAAACTATCACTTGAATTCAATTTCTTCTGAAAGTATATTCACTCCTTATGCCGGAGCTGCTTTTGGCGTATTTGATGATCATGCTGTATTTTCTTTCCCTGTAGGATTGAATATGGTTACTCCTTCCGGTTTTTCAGCATCTATTGGTTTGAATAATTATTTGTCACTCACCAATAAAAATGATAATTACAATTTGATGGAGCCTTATATTGAATTCAGTATTGGGTGGAACTTTGCTAAATAACTAACTGATAATCTTTAACGCTTGACTAATTACATCAAATTCGAAACCTTTTGATTGGGCAAAGCGAACGAGTTTTCCTTTCTTGTCGTATTCATTGATGAACTTGGTTTTCTTTACTTTATCTTTCAATAGCTTCACCAATAGTTCGAGATAGGCTTCATCACTGATCTCCTGAAGAGCATCTTCAATAAGTGTTGCCGGTATTTTTTTCGATTTCAGCATAAACACAATTTTCACCTTGCCCCACTGGTTAAACCTGAATTTATCGCGCACAAAGTAGCGTGTAAAACGTTCCTCGTCGATAAACTTCTCGGCAATCAATGTCTTGATTATTTTTTGGGCATCAGCCTGTTCAATGCCCCAGTCATTCAGTTTTTGCTGAATATCGGAAACGCACTTCTCAGCCTTACTGCAAATGGCCATTGCTTTTGAAAGGGCTTGATTATAAGTGGGAGTTGTCATGTTTAATAAGTTGATGATTCCAAACAAATTTAAAAACTAATCCATTCTAAACAAATCAAATTAAAGCATTTCAGACCAACCATACTTGACAAAAATCCTTCTACTTTTATTTCGTACCTACGGCACTTTGGGCTGGTTTCAGATCAATTTTACTACCAATATTTCATGCCTCTAGCATTTTCTTAGGTTCCGTTAGGAACAAAATATTGGTAGAAAATAACGAAAACCTAAGGATAGAGCCCCGTAGGTGGCGAAACATCTGATAATGTGTTCGCTGATTAAAAGTGGCAAAATAACAGAAAATCGCTACTTTAATTCAGCGTTTTTAAAATTCAGTATTTATACTTCAGGATATCAAATGTATACAGGCATTAAAATTGCTGGATTGTATGATAAGGATGGAATGATAATTAGCAGAATCGAAACAGGGCAACACTGGAATCAATATAGAATTAGACCCCAGTATTACCCTGTTCAAGAATAAGACGCAGTTGAAACAATCCGTATTTTATTTTATCTCCTCAATATTGTAAGGTGTCTCCTGATAAACGTAGTAGTTCAGCCAGTTCTGAAAAAACAGGTTGGCATGTCCACGCCAGCGAACTACCGGTGGATTTGAGGGGTCGTTTTTGCGGTAGTAGTGCTTTGGAATGTCAATCGGTAATCCTTTTGAAAAGTCCCTTTTATACTCTTCATCAAGTGTATTGGGGGCATATTCAGCGTGCCCGGTTATAAAAATCTTGCGATTGGCTTTATCTTTCACAATACAAACACCCGATTCTTCCGACTCGGCAAGAATTTCCAGCTCAGGGACTTTCTCGATGTCTTCACTTCTGATTTCAGTGTGACGAGAATGGGGAACATGAAATTCATCGTCAAAACCTCTGAAAATAGGGATTTTGGGATCAGATGGCGTATGATGAAACACCCCAAACATCTTCTTTTCAAGTGGGTATTTGGGGATTCCATAGTAATGATACAACGCAGCCATCGCAGCCCAACAAATATAGAGCGACGACTGAACGTTTGTTTTGGCCCAGTCGAAAATTTCCTTCATTTCATTCCAATAGGTAACATCCTCATATTCCAGTTGCTCTACGGGAGCGCCAGTAACAATCAAGCCGTCATATTTTTCATGTTTGACCTGACTGAAATTGGTATAAAAGGTCAGCATGTGTTCTGCTGAAGTATTTTTTGAAGTATGCCCCATGATTTTTACCAAATCGATTTCCAACTGCAAAGGTGTGTTCGACAAGATCCTGATTAAATCTGTTTCAGTGGTTATCTTTACGGGCATCAGGTTTAAAACTGCAATCCTCAGCGGACGAATATCCTGATGACTCGCACGTGTGGAGTCGATTACGAAGATATTCTCCTTTTTCAACGCCTCAATGGCAGGTAGTTTGTCTGGAATATTTACTGGCATTTTTTTAGATATTTAACTTTGGAAGAGTTTTACTATTTATCTTGTTTTTAAAAAAGTATAAAACTCTTCCAAAGTTCGTTAATATTAAATCTTTGCAAATGCTTGTTCCAAATCTTCTTTGATGTCGTCGATGTGTTCAATACCTACCGACAATCGCAACTGATCGGGCAAAACACCAGCAGCCAACTGTTCTGTTTCGCTCAATTGCGAATGGGTTGTACTTGCCGGGTGAATGATCAATGTTTTTGCATCGCCAACATTGGCAAGGTGACTAATCAACTCAAGGTTGCCCACAAATTCAGAAGCAGCCTCTTTCCCCGCTTTCAACCTGAATGTCAGCACACCGCCAAAACCGTTTTTCAAATATTTTTTTGCCAACGTGTGATATTTGCTGCTTTCCAAACCAGCATAATTTACAGCTTCAACTTTGGGATGATTTTCCAACCATTTAGCCAGCTCAAGCGCATTATCAACCGTTCGCTGAACACGTAAAGATAACGTTTCCAAACCCTGAATCAATTGAAATGAATTAAACGGACTGATTGTCGGACCCAGGTCGCGTAAACCTTCTACTCGCAGGCGAATTGCATAAGCGATGTTTCCAAATGGACCGTTTGTTCCAAATACGTCCCAGAAAATTAACCCGTGATATCCCTCGGAAGGTTCGGTAAACTGTGGATATTTGCCGTTGCCCCAGTTGAAATTTCCTGCATCGACAACAATGCCACCCAAGGTTGTACCGTGGCCGCCAATCCATTTGGTGGCCGATTCTACAACTACATTTGCCCCGTTTTCAATTGGTCGCGAGAGGTAACCGGCAGCTCCAAAAGTATTATCCACAATCAAAGGAAGATCCTGTTTTTTAGCCAATGCTGAGATTTTATCCCAATCGGGAATATTGAAATTGGGGTTTCCAAGGTTTTCAACATAAATAGCTTTGGTGTTATCATCGATTAATTTTTCGATCTCTTCAGCCGTATCGTCTTTTGCAAAGCGGGCTTCAATGCCAAGTCTTTTAAACGCTACTTTGAACTGGTTGAAAGAACCGCCATATAAAAATGGTGAAGTCACAAAGTTATCGCCTGCCTGAAGAATGTTGTTCAACGCAAGAAACTGTGCTGCGTGGCCTGATGCCGTTGCAACAGCAGCCACTCCGCCTTCGAGAGCAGCCACACGTTTTTCAAAAACATCGGTGGTAGGATTCATCAGGCGGGTATAGATATTTCCAAATTCTTTTAGACCAAAAAGATTGGCGCCATGTTCCGAATTTTTGAACACGTACGAGGTGGTTTGATAAATGGGTACTGCCCTTGAGAGGGTTGTTTCATCGACTGTTTGTCCGGCATGGACCTGCAATGTTTCGTAACGGAAATTTTTAGACATGATATTTTAATTTAATTGATTAACAATGAATTCAATTGCCAACATATCTGAACAATTAAGCAGAATTACAATTGAAAATAAATAACAAAGATTTTAATTGGAAAGTTTTGGAAAGCGCATGGATACAAAAGCAACAAAAAGCTATTTGCTCATGCGCGAATGCATTCGCATCATCATCCTCATGGTGATCATTCTGACAGAAGTGATATTTTCGATGCGATTATTCATTAAAATTTTATCCTAGTAAAACAGTAGTGCAAACATAAAAACAAATATTTGAAAAAGAAACAATGACCAATAAAAAAAGTTTATTTGTTAAGAAATTATGGAAATGTTTTGTAAATCTTATCCCGGGGAGCAAAAGCTGCAAAAACAATAGTCCCGTTTTCAAGGTAAAAGCCTATTCTATATTTACCTTTCCGGTAACGGTATGCAGTTGGGTGTTTAATATATCAAAAACTTCCTTTCTATCAATTTTGGGAGTATCTTCATTGGCCTCCATCGCCTTCAACAACTGTTCATCTTGAATGTCGTCATAAGTCTGAACTTCAGCACCAATTCTCTTAGCCAGTTCAAGGAAAAAGTTCAGTTCCGCTTTATCTTTCGGTTTTATGATAAGTGTATCCATAATGACATTTTCTAACAAAGTTAATTGAATAATCATTTTGCATCATCAGGTATGATCAAAAAAGATTAGTTGCTTCACTATGTTCCGATATTCATCTCTTGTCGGTCACCAAAAATGAATGTTTGAAAACTTTCTTCTCCCCATTGGGATGAACCAATTCACTATAAATAATATAGAATCCCATTGGCAAGCGTTGACCACTATCGATAGTCCCGTTAAAAATAATTTTAGCAGAATTTCCAATCAGGTCGTTGTTTAATAACCTGCAAATTTTTCGACCATTGATATCGAAAACAAAAACATTGGCAAGGTATCCGGGTTTGTCCAAATGAAACTCAATTTCCATTTCATCATTATAACCGTCACCGTTGGGTGAAATGGCATCGGGGGTTAACAAAACGGATATCGCGTCGGGGTTTTCAATCTCTTCGGGTTGCGAATTTTCATATCCCGGCGTTGCAAACCCGACCAATGAAGAGGCTGAATGCCAGTTTGACGGATTGTTGGTTTCGACAGTGAAAGACAAACGTTCCAGAGAAACCCCGCTCAAATCGGAAAGGAGTTTGCTGTGCATTGATTCGCTGTACGCAAATTCATCGATCACTTCAAGCGAATCGTTTAGCAAAACAACGTGCCCCTCAACATCGGGGAATGAAGGGAAACTCTCCATTTCGACGATCCTGTCTGGATTTGGAACCCAATAGTTGGTTGAAATATTTTCGGAATCACGGGTAAAAGCCATATACGATTGGTCGGGGAATTCTATTTTATTTTTTGAAAGCGGATACACCGATTTCAACATGAGGGTATCGCTGCGGGTGGCAAGCCGGAGTTTGGAAATATCAATGCTAATCCCTGACTGGTTATAGATTTCAACAAAATCAGCCCCGTCAGTAAAGGGGTTAAACAACACTTCGTTGATCACCAAATCACCTGCTTCAATAATTTGTCGCGAAAAGGAGGCTAAGATATTTGGGGTTACATTTCCACATTCATCTGAAAGTTCAGAAATTGATAGTTGATATTGTTTATTTCCATCCAATTCATTCCTAAAGATAATTGCAATCGTATTATCAACTACCTTAACATTCACACTGTCAATTATAAGGCCATCATCGACCGAAAATTCTTTGATATCTGGTGGAATGAATGTTTCTGAAAATAAAAGTTCAATGCTGGTTGCAGAAAGCAGGTTTACCTCAAGTAATCCGGGTGGAAGATCATCCATGTTTGGTTCATCAACGGAATTTATTTTGCTTGGTGTTCCGCCCGAAACATCAATCGAAGCAGTCCAGTTGTTGCGGCCACCACACGAACGGTCGGGATCGATTTTTTCAAGGCTCCAGCCACCATTTTTCTTTTCTGAATCCTTATACCAGTCATCGGAATAAGTTACTGAATCGACGACCAGCCCTTCCTGAGTTGATAAGTCAATGGTTGTGCCTGCATTCAAAAGGGAAGGAAAATCATTTACTGTCAACACTTTTCCGAATGATGAGAAAAGAGACGAATCTCCTGAATTGCAGATAATAATATATTCACCGGGGCTTGTTTTAGAGGTTGGCAACACAGATGTTTTGTCGTTCACCGTCAACTTCCAATTTTCAACATCAATGATTTTTTTACTCCGGTTGAAGATTTCAATGTATTCTTTCTCGGGCAAACCTACCACTGGCGCGGGATCAACCATAATTTCCGTAATCACCACATCATGTTTTGAAACCGGCATTTGATATTCGAATGCAAATCTGATTGAATCAGCAACTGCCCCTTCCAAATCTTCAATATTGTAAGCAGTAAGCAACAAATCAATTTCATCAATAGAGGCTATTTCCAGGATTACTGTATCTTTTCCGTTGAATTCTAACTCTTCAACCTGAAAATTCTTGCCATTTTTGCTCTCAATTTTGAAATTCTCTTTTGAAAGCTGATCAATCTTTACATCCTCGCTAAAGCTAACTTGTATTTTTCCGTCAGTAAGAGTCTTTACCCATTTTATTGAAGGTGGCACATTTTCACGAAATACAAGCAAATCGTCGAACCATAATTGTCCCGAGCGTGATTGAGAGTAGTTGAAATGGAGGCCAAGTTGATTTACTGTTTCAAATTCATTGTTGTAACCTGTTCCCGAATGTGTGTTACCAGTAGTCAAATCAGTAGCCGTTAATTTCCAGTTTCCAAAGGCATCGCGGGTAAGATTAAGTTGTGTCAGGGTATTTTCATTCCAGTCGAAAGCTGTTTCTAAAACGACTTCTACGGGTTCACCGTTACAAACAGTCCAAAGAGAAACCAAGTCAGAGCTTCCAATGGCATTCACACCAATGGCATATCCATTTACCAAAGAGTCGGTTGTGTCAGAATATCCCAACTCAAGATAAAAAGAATTGGATGACGACGGGTCCCAATTTCCATTCTTCAACTTAAAAGAAAACTGGTAGTTACCATTTCCAAGCGACCAATTTATTTTGTCAGTTGAAATGGTTGAGATTCCGCTTTCTTCCTGAACCAAATGTTTCAACGAACTATCGCCCGAAATAGGCATTTCAGAAGAGACGATCCAGTCGCCATCATTTTTCCAATCAGCCAAACCATCCCTTTCAAAATTTTCTGAAAAGATCAGGTTCTCTTTGGAATAGAATTGGATAAAGCTATCGATACTTTCGACCGACGAGTTTTCAAAATCGATTGTAAAAGAAGCTTTTCCTGATAAATCTGTCTTTACCTTCCATGAGTAAGTCCCATTTTCATAGCTGCTGTCTGTTACCGACAACTGGTTGCTTTGAAAGGTAAGCACATATCTTCTGTCAATTATTTTATCTCCCTGCTTGTTAAATACGGAAGCTGAAATAACCGTTTCTTCACCGGTAAAAGAATACGATGGTAATTTCGCAAGGGCAATGCGCTGTGGTTCAAACAAAGTGGAATCAATTCCTTCAACCAAAACATCATCCAAAATAACCTTGTCGTTTGAATACGAAGAGTTCATGACAATAACCAACTGTAGCAAATTCCCCTGAATACGCTCTGATTTTAATAGCTTTTCATTCCAATTCCCAGAAGCCATTGAATCGGGTGAAAACGGGAAAAGTTGCCCGTCAAGTTTATATTTCGCTTTTACATATTTTTTAGAAATGCCTGTATTGCTTCCGGTTTCAACAGCTTTTATTGAAGCATTGACAATTGAGTATTTTGAAATATCCATCACTGGCGAAGACCAAACCACTTCACCGTCGGAATCAAGCACTTCGAAACGCCCGCCTGAAGTGGCAACGGTCTTTGCATAATCACCTTCATTTAAAAACATGCAATCGTTTACATCGACCGACCAATCAACACCGGTAATATCCGATTGAAGATTCCCTAACGTATCGGCCCAATAGCCTTTATTCGGAATATTGAAGTTTTCCTCCCAAATTGGTTGGGCATCGAGTTGAAAATTTAACGCGAACGTGAAGAAAATGCTGCAAATAAGAATAATTTGTCGCATAGTAGTAGATTTTTGGGTGCATTTTTTATTTTTGTCAATCTAGATGTTATAAATTTCATAAAAAAAAATAACAATTACAAAAAAATTAAAGTTATGAGAGTCGCTGTTGTTGGTGCAAGCGGCGCTGTAGGACAGGAGTTCCTGCAAGTGCTTGAGGAGCGGAATTTCCCGCTCGATGAATTAGTATTATTCGGGTCATCACGAAGTGCTGGCAAAGAATATACATTCAAGGGTAAAAAACTTGTAGTCAAGGAACTTAAACACGGCGATGACTTTAAAGATATCGACATTGCCCTGACATCGGCAGGAGCTAGTATTTCGAAAGAATTTGCATCAACCATTACGAAACACGGCGCTATCATGATCGACAATTCAAGTGCATTCCGTTATGATGACGATGTGCCATTGGTTGTTCCGGAAGTGAACCCCGAAGACGCGCTCATCCGTCCGCGTAATATCATCGCAAACCCCAACTGCTCAACCATTCAGATGGTCGTAGCATTGAAACCTATCAATGATCTTTCAAAAATAACGAAGATCCATGTAGCCACCTATCAGGCAGCTAGCGGTGCCGGTGCACAAGGTATTGCCGAACTCGAAGATCAGATTAAACAAGTTGCCAACGGGGAAGAAACCACACCAAAAAAATTCCCTTACCAATTGGCGATGAATATCATACCTCATATAGATGTTTTCCTCGATAACGATTACACCAAGGAGGAGATGAAGATGAACTGGGAAACCAAGAAAATCATGCACACCGATGCTGAAGTTTCGGCCACCTGTGTTCGTATTCCTGTTGCCAGGGCACATTCCGAAGCTATTTGGGTAGAAACTGAAAACGATCTTTCTGTTGAAACCGTAAAAAACGCAATGGAAAATTTTGAAGGATTGACTGTAGTAGACAACCCTGCTGAAAAGCAATATCCCATGCCGCTGTTTGTTTCGGGTAAGGATGATGTGTATGTAGGACGTATCCGCAAAGATGTGGCCTCCAAAAACGGTATTACATTCTGGTGTGTGGGCGACCAAATTAAAAAAGGCGCTGCATTAAATGCTGTTCAAATTGCTGAATGGCTGATTAAAACCGGAAATATTTAGCACACAAATTATCTTAGATATTTTTAGAAGAGGCTTCCAAGAGGGAGCCTCTTCTTTTTTCGAATTACTTTGACTCTGCCGATTTTCAATTCAAATTATATTTGTACTGTGGTTTAAGACAAAACACAATGCAAAATGGTTTTGCCCGCTGGTGAAACCATTTTGCTTCTGATTTTTATAAAAAAGCCACATTTCATTAAAAATTTCAATAATAATTCCCCAATTCATTTTCAAATTAAAACTTGTATGATATTTTTGTTAGCAACTCAACCAAAAATTAATCGTATCATGCCATCAATTAAAAATGTAGGAGAAAGAATAAAACAGATCCGAGAACTAAAGAATATAGGTATCGAAGATTTGGCATTACGCAGCAACCTCGATCAGGAACAAATCATCCAGATTGAAGAGAATAAAGTGATCCCATCGCTTGCCCCGCTCATCAAGATAGCCCGTTCATTGGGTGTAAGGCTCGGAACTTTTCTCGACGACAGCGAGCAACTGGGCCCTGTAGTTACACTCTCGGGTGAACAGCATAAAGGAGCCAGTTTTTCAAACAAAAACATGAAAGCCCGTTCACACATGGATTTCTTTGCGCTTGCCAGTGATAAATCAGGAAGGCACATGGAACCTTTCATTGTCGAAATCAAACCCGGCGATGTAAACGATTACATGCTTTCATCGCATGAAGGAGAAGAGTTTATTTATGTACTCGAAGGTTGTGTGGAGATCAATTACGGGAAAGATGTATATGTGCTAAGTCCCGGCGACAGCATTTACTACGATTCGATTGTGAGTCACAACGTACATGCGGGTGAAAATTGCAATGCAAAAATCTTAGCCGTCGTTTATGCCCCGTTCTAAATCAAAAAAACCAGCTATGCAACTGATAGAACAAACTCTTGGTAATTACATTGAAAAATGGGCATTCGAAACTCCTGATCACGACTTTTTGGTTTATGCCGATCGCGGATTGCGTTTTTCCTACAGTGAATTTAACAAACGGGTTGACAAACTGGCCAAAGGGCTTCTGTATATGGGCATTGGCAAAGGTGATCATGTTGGGATTTGGGCAACCAATGTTCCCGATTGGTTAACGTATACTTTTGCCGCTGCAAAAATCGGAGCAGTAATTGTTACTGTCAATACCAGTTACAAAATCCATGAACTTGAATTTCTGATCCAGAATTCCGATTTGCACACGTTATGCCTCATCGATGGTTGGCGCGACAGTGATTATGTTGGAATGATAAACGAACTGGTTCCCGAGCTTAAATCATCAGAACGTGGTTTTCTGAAAAGCGAAAAATTCCCTTACCTGAAAAACATTGTTTACATAGGCCCTGAAAAACACCGGGGGATGTACAACACCAACGAGTTAATCCTACTAGGTGAACATATCGACGATACCGAACTCGAATTCGCAAAACTCAATACCGATCCGTATGACGTGGTGAATATGCAATACACCTCCGGGACTACCGGCTTCCCTAAAGGGGTTATGCTTACCCATGTAAACATATTAAACAATGGTTTCGCCATTGGTGAACGTCAGAAATTTACCGCAGCCGACAGGCTTTGTCTGCCGCCACCACTTTTCCACTGTTTTGGAATTGTTTTGGGCATGATGGCTGTACTTACCCATGGTTCAACGGTTGTGATGATCGAATCTTTTGATCCCCTAACAGTACTTGCATCCATCCAAAAAGAGAAATGCACAGCGCTTTATGGTGTGCCCACCATGTTCATTGCCGAGTTGAATCACCCAATGTTCAATATGTTCGACTTAAGCAGCCTGCGTACCGGCATCATGGCCGGATCGCTTTGCCCTATTGAAACCATGCGTGCAGTAATCGACAAAATGTACATGAAGGAGGTAACCATTGTGTATGGTTTGACGGAATCGTCGCCGGGAATGACTCAATCGTTTGCCGACGACCCCCTTGAGATGAAGGTTACAACCGTTGGTAGCGCCTTTCCGGGTGTTGAAGTCATGGTAGCCGATCCCGAAACCGGGAAGGAGCTCCCACTTGAACAACAGGGAGAAATGTGTTGCCGCGGTTACAACATTATGAAAGGGTATTACAACAATCCAGAAGCAACTGCCGCCATTATCGACAAAGATGGCTGGCTTCATTCTGGCGACCTTGGTGTAAAAGATGCTAATGGGAATTTCCGTATTACAGGACGAATCAAGGACATGATTATTCGTGGAGGGGAAAACATCTATCCACGTGAAATTGAGGAGTTCCTTTACCTGATGCCCGAAATTAAAGATGTGCAGGTAGCTGGTGTTTCCAGTCCAAAATACGGCGAAGAGGTTGGCGCATTCATCATCCTTCACGATGGGAAATCCCTATCTGAAGAAGATGTAAAAGATTTCTGCCGGGGAAAAATTTCCCGATTCAAAATCCCAAAATACATCTTTTTCATGAAAGAGTTCCCGATGACGGCCAGCGGCAAAATCCAGAAGTTCAAACTCCGCGAGATGGGTGTAGAAATGCTAAAATATCAGGGGATAAATGTGATTTGATATTCAAAAGTGATATTTTGGAAAAGCCTTCCGGAATGATTTTCCTAAAGGCTTTTATTTTTTATCTGATATCGATTTTTTATAATGAAACTATAGGGTCTGCTGAAAAACCCCGAAGGAGCTTAATACCGATTGAAGAAATGTAAAAGTCCAATCATCGCACGCTAGATTTGACTTAACATTTCTATTCATCGGCATTATACCTGAGTGGTTTTGGACTGTTTTGAAATTGCATCTGGTATAATTTAAATAACCCCCGGTGAAGCTTGCGATCCGCGATAGAAATTATCGGGACGGGGGAATATTGACAACACATGTAATGAAGAAATAGTCAAATCATTGTTGCCCAGTTAAAATATGAAATAGACTTGGAGATTCTTCGCTTCTCCGCCAGTTGGCGGATTCGCTCTGAATGACAATCTCTTATTTTTAACAGGAAGGGTTAATTTACAGTTTCGCTGCCAATTAACCCCTCCTAAGTATCATCGAACACAACTTACTGTCATTGCGAGACCCCACCCAAATTTATTTGGGCACCCCGATTGCTCGGGGTGATAATGACAAGAATTAGTTGTTTTTAATCAGATGTCCACGCCTCGTACCTCGGCTCGCCATGACGCTTTCTTGCAGGAAAGCATGGGAGGGAAGGAAGGCGGCGAAGTTGCCTTCCTTCCCTCCCAAACAACTCATTATGCCTGTCATCGCGAGCGTAGCGTGGCGATCTATTTCAGACTTATTGAAAGTTGTCAAATAAATCTGTCATTCCGAGTGTAACGAGACCGAAACGAAGTGGAGCTCCGACAGGAAATCTTCCCAAATTAACCGGACAACAGAATTAGTCAAATAGCCTAATAGTCAATTATCCTTTAAACAGCGAACAGACAAACCACACTTCTTATTAATGTCTCGACTTCCTAAACCATAGCTATAGTTAGTCAGTGATCGGTAGTAGGCGTTATTTGTATTGTAATCGGTAGAACTCCACCAGGAACCATACTCTCCAATAAGGTTGCATAGTCCATAGTTGCTACGGAAACCACCCGGAAGGGCTGTAAAACCGGTACTGTTGTTTTTTGTTAAATCATTACCAACTTCAAGTTCCCCAGTAGAGGAAACCCAGTTGGTTGTTGAAGCCAACGCTTTTGCTACAGAACCTGATGTGCCAGTATTAGCAGTCACATAGTTCACAAGCGTATTCCACTCGGCATAGGTAGCTACGTGCCAGCCAGTTGGAGCTATATTTCTTTTATCGTTAACCGCATACCAATTGTAAAGTTTGCCATAAATAGCGCTTTTGCTTGGTTTGTTATCGTAATCGCAATAAGCTTCTGTTGAAAGGACTTCCCATTTTGAGTCAGAAGTTACATTGGTTATTGGGTCGCCATTGCTGTATTTCGTGGTTTTTAGGTTTTCAACCATCCATGTTTGAGCGCCTATGGTAACTATATGGTAGCCATTGCCGTCAATGTCAATAACTGGAAGTGGAGCTGTAACATTAATAATTACTGTTTTGCTTGCCGTGTTGAAGTTTATGGTATCTGTCGGTGTAAAATCAACTTTCAAATTCTGATTTGAACCTTCATTTAATTTTGTTCCAGCTGGCGGTGTATAAATGAATGTCCCTGGTAAATCAGCTATTGCATTTAGATGTGTGGCGGTTAGTAACGCTCCATAACAAATGTCTGCCGGATCTACCCAAGTGATAACAGGGTCTTTTTTATTGAAAGCTGTTACATTAATCTTTACTGTTTTGCTTGCCATATTATAGTTAGTAGCATCGGTAGGCGTAAAGTCAACTTTTAAATCTTGGTTTGCACCAACACTTAATTTTGTTCCGGCTGGCGGTGTATAAATAAATGTCCCGGGCACATCGGCTGTGGCGTTTAATTGTGTGGCACTTAGCAACATTCCAAAACTAATGTCTGTTGGATTTGCCCATGTGATAACAGGGTCCATTTTCGTCTCCTCTTTCTTACAACTATTGGTAAGAGACAATACAAAACCCATTACAATGAATAGGTAAAGCCAAAATTTAGTTGTTTTTTTCATGTTAGTTTCATTTTATTTTGGTTAACAAAAGTATTTGATTGCTAAAATACTAATTTTTTGATTGTTGAAATCCTTTGTGTTAAAAATATGATGGGAATGGAAGGAATTACTTTCGATTTTAAATTGAGAAACAGATATGAACCAATGATTTTACTTTCATTTGTTTATTTCTTACTTTTGATGTCATGTCAAAACAAGAGATGCAAAATATGATTGTTGATTACCTGATAAAATTTCATCCTCAGGAAATTGGGATATTTGGCTCATATTCCAGAAATGAGCAATTATTAAATAGCGACATAGATATTTTCATCCATTTCAGCACCACTCCTTCTCTTTTTCAGCTAATTCGTATTGAGAATGAACTATCTGAAAAATTAAAAATCAAGGTAGACTTGGTTACCGAAGGTTCTATACAGAATGAAAGGATCAAAAAAGCGATTCAGAAAGATCTTCAAATAATTTATC